>Ga0105239_10003309_pt1 | contig 19847 bp, 19 predicted proteins | sample KBSC44metaG_FD_92761 | JGI IMG/M metagenome (GOLD analysis project Ga0105239, IMG submission 92761) | Corn rhizosphere microbial communities from Kellogg Biological Station, Michigan, USA - KBS C4-4 metaG | ecosystem: Host-associated > Plants > Roots > Rhizosphere > Soil | place: Michigan, USA...
ACCAAACTGGTCAACAAGCTTTTGGCATGGTCAATCACCTCCGCCGTCGACTGCCCAAATGCCGCGGCCGCGTTGTAGCCGAAGGTCATGATGCGTGCATCGGGGATCTGCCGGGGAAGGAAGTCCTTCAACCAGAATGCCTTCGATTTCGGGTGTGTCCAGGTGTCGACGGCATCGCCACCGAGGCCGTGCACGGCCACGATACTAGAGTAAGGCTTCGGTTAGTGAAAAACCCTGAACAAGGAGAGACCACAGCCAGCGGATATTCAGCAGGAACTCACTAGACGGCGGGTAATGTTGTTGCATCCTGAGGAGCGTACACGATGGACAGCGCCATGGAAAGAAGCGAGTCAGTCTGTCAGGCTGTCTATCGCATTTAGCATCCAGAAGAAGTTGACAGCGTTCCGGTCACTGTGAGATCCTGTAGACGATGACTACACAAAGGATAGAGTGATAAATAGTGTTTCAGGGCAGCATGAGGCTGCAGGAACAACAACATCTTTCACAGTCTCGAGCGGTTCAGGTGCCGGGCGCTGAGGCTGTCGTCCAGCATCAAGTCACGCAGGGAAGGGAAATTTGTTGACGACTTTAGAGATCACGTGTGGCCTTGTCCTAGGGCGCATTACAGCGGCAAGATGCGTACGCCACGTGGCGGTGGCTAATGTCCAAACCGTGGCTCCTACCTTACCTGTCATTTACATGCCGTCGTACTCGGGTTGGTCCTCGGCTATTTAATGATTTGCATCGAGGTACCGGGCAGGGGGTCCTTGTAGGAAAGTATACGGCAGCATCGACCGTGAACAGTGTTCGTGGCTGGTTTAATAATCGATTCTACGATAAATAGACGGTGATTTTACGCATATATCATCTTGAAATTGGTGAACGGCAAGTATGGACGGCTCTAAGGCGTCGAGGCCCTTTTAACTGATTTGTCGAGTGTTTACGAAACCTACGTACGAGAGCATCAAATCTCGGTATTTATGAACAAGAGTGTGAATGACTATAGATTAATGGATTTTGAATGTCGCGGAACCCCCAGACAGCTGATCGCAGCAATGGGTGGTGTGCCAGTCGTGGTTGCACTCGAAGTACCATGGGCATATTTCACCACACAGGGTATTTCACCACGGCGGGATGTCGACTAGATAACGTGAAGGCTCCTGAGTGGAGGAGATATTTCATGTTTTGATCTGAGGGTGCCTCTCCAAAACCATGCCAAGTCTTTTGCTTGGCGGGTTTCAGTCAGTCTTGTTACCGACTGAGGCTTAGCAGGATCAAAACTGCGATCATGTACTTCATCTTCGAGGAGCTTATGTTCTGCAAAGCTTCCATCTTCTCTACCCCGATGGCCTGTCACTAGCCTACAAGGCTCGCCTACATTTTATTCTTCCTTTGAGCCCGATCTGTCCTGTGGCCGTCGGTCTAGTTGGACATATTCTACAGCCTGATCTCCGCGCGCTCGCCCCTATCCCCTCTTGTCCTACCCAGTACAATCGTATATTTACGGTCTACAACTAGATGTGGCTCCCGAGAAGTGAAGACGACATAGCTGCAGTACGCGGATAGCATCCCGTCTCGTGATAGTCGGTGCCCTTGAACAATCGAAACCCAAACGGGCATTTCCTCTCAAGCTTTGAACCCATGGGATCCTCTCGGCGATTAAAGCTTATCGGGAAGAAGATCAAGCTATCAGAAGCCCTCACCGATGAAGATAACATACTCCAGGAGCTGCGATATCCAAAGAGACGGATCGAGTTGATAGTCCTACTTCTTGAGAATGAGAATGAGATCCTTCGTATTGTTGCACAGCACTTGAATGTCAAAAGAACAACCTGCGAGTTTTCGCAGGTCTCTGAATGGCGACATGGCAGTTTCAATCTCTGCATTCCTATTCGCGTCAACTGGAATGGACATAGGCGCGTTTTATTCCGTGTTCCCCTCTCTTATAAGATTGGAGAGGATTTGTTTCCTGGAAACGTTGATGAGAAAATTCGATGCGAGGCCGCTACTTACATTTATTTTTCGGAATGCTGTCCAGAAGTCCCCATACCTATGCTGTTAGGTTTTGGCTTCTCCACTGGCATCAGCGTGAGTCTACCGCTTTGAGACCCCCTTTCATATCAAAGCTAAAATGTAACAGTTCACACCTCTTGAAAATACTTCTCATTTATGCCGGGTTAGAAGATGGTTCTCGAATCGACTTCGCAGCCTCTTCGGATACCAACTACCGTCACCTTTCATTCCTGACAACCGGACTTCTACTCTTCGTACAGGATACCTTCTCTTACAATATATGGAGAATGGCCAGATGCTCTCAGAAACCTTTGATTCACACATATGTGATCCAATGCGGCGACAGAACCTATTCAAGGACCTATCTCGGATTATGGTCTCATTGGCGAAAATACCCCAGCCTCGAATTGGGTCTTTCACTATTGACAACAAGGGATTTTTGTCACTCACTAATCGCCCCTTGACTCTCCGGCTCCAAGCTCTGGAAAACGAGGGCGTTCCAACAAATATACACCGCTTACAAACCTATGAATGTGCGGAGTCTTACGCGTTAGATCTTCTCGCTTATCACGACAGCCGCCTTCTCTATCAGCCGAACTCAATAAATGATGAGTTGGACGGGAGGAGACAGATGTCCACTCTAGGGCTAATGAGGTCTGTTTTACCGCAGTTTATCAACCCTAAGACAAAACGTGGCCCTTTTTTCGTCGGTCTTAGCGATCTTCATCAAAGCAATATTTTTGTCAATGAACGGTGGCAGGTAACGTGCCTGATAGACTTGGAATGGGCTTGTTCACATCCCGGCGAAATGTTGAGACCCCCTTACTGGTTGACTGGCCGGAACCTGGATCGCCTGGAGGGGGCCCATTTCGACTTATTTTCCGATTACCGCAGAGAATTCATGGCCGAATTCCAGCACCAGGAAAAACTTATCACGTCGGAAGATAGTCGAAGTGCTATGATGGAGGAAAACTGGAAGCTTGGATCGTTCTGGTTTTTTCATGCACTCGAATCTACAAAGGGGCTGTATAATATCTTCAAGCAGCATATTATGCCTCAATATTCGAGGGATGAGGATTTGCCCAATATTTCACAGTATTGGAGCAAAGACTCGAGCAAAATCATCAATTCTAAGCTTGAGGAGAGGGAGGTTTATCTCCAACAATTGGTGCTGGCAGCATCAATTCCAGATTCAGATTCAGATTCAGACAACGAAAGCTGCTGTTCAAGCTAACTAGAAAAGATTTATTTCCTTTTGTCCCGAGCTGCGTTTCCCGAAGAAGATAGCTGATTTATAGACTTTGCATCCATTTTTTTAGCCCCAATCTTAGCCTGTTGATACTTGGATTCCGTTTCCTTGTCCTTGGCTTCTAGGGCATTTAAAGTCTTCTCGTCAGACTGAGGCTGCTTATATGTTGTAAATTCTTTCCTGTCCATGGCCAATGTAATCTAAGAGACGTCACCTATGAATCACTGTGCCAAAAGGAGGATGTTAAGCAAACTTAGCTGTTACGGGCGATTCGGAGGGCAGTTTTCCAGGCAGACGGATATTAAGTTAGAATATGGGTATGGATTCGGTGAGTCAGATCAACAGTCTGGGTAAGAGGAAGCGATATAAGTAAGTAATCTATCGTCCTTGTTGGTGGCCAACTCGCTCGGTCGGGCTGTGCAATTTCGCTGTCATATTCGTGCTGCTAGGCGATTCTCAATAAATGCTGCCCAATCTTTCTACCTCACAATTGCCTTGTAAGATAGAGAACTGCCTCTTCTTGCATGTGCTCACGCAATTTGCGGTCTAATGCAGAATCTAAAATCGCCATGCTAACTGCAATTAGGAGTAAGACGGGACTTTAGTGTAGAGCTTGTCGTTACGTACTAGATATGAACAGCTACTGGGGTACTACCCGAAAGTTTTCTGACAGATTTCTAATAGATTTCTAGCAGATTTCTAACACAAACCCAACTTTCAAAATATTACGCCAAGGCTCTAAAAGCTGCCCTTCCCCATTAGCTAAGATTTGTCCTGGAGCGAATAATCTGAATCACTGTAATCCTGTTGCTGCCCGATGGGGTGTTTAGGCTACTGACCTTCGTGGCCTCCTGTGCGGGGTAAATCCTGCCCCTCCCTAAATTTGGGCCCTTTCTTGCATGCACGCCCCTGCGCTACATTCTTTCTCTTGCAGATAATATTTGTGCCAGTCTGTGATAATCTGAAGTTACGAAAAAGCGATCTAGCCGCATTCCGCGTTTCCGTTCTGTGTGCAAGTTCCGAGAGTAAGTCATTTCTTATTAAATGTGATCATCAAATAACTCCTGAGGTTTATAGGAGCATTACTGGATTTAGACATTCTAAAACTGCATCCTGACATCCTCGATCCCGTCACTGTTTTAGGTGATGTTCGATCCAAAGCGATCAATCATTTAGCGAACGCAACCACCCCCGCGCTTTCGATCCTAAGTATTGCAACGCTAGGCAATCGAAAGTTCACTACCATGGACGAGGAAGACCGTGCGGAAGATGTTGATGATATTGAAGATGATGATAAAGAACTTGTGAAGAGGGTCAAAGATCGGGCTTCCATGTCGTCAAATGAGAAGGTATCCCTGGACAAGAAGTGGAAAGAAGGCAAAAATTTCGAGATTGCAGGTCCGTTAGTGTGTGCCGTCCTGGTTAAGAAGGACAGTGCCGCTGGAGCAGTAAGGGTATACAGCGATCCAGTGACGAATGTCGTTACAGGTCCAAAGCAGAAAGGAGTTGTTCTCATCGTCCTAAAGAACAATGAGTCATGCCGGTTGTTTGGCTCTCCGTCGGTGAGGTGGTTTCGGCGCGTTCAGAACATAACGAATTAGTTCTTCGCTGGATTTGAGGGAGAACTCGACTTTAATGTTCAATGCGGCGGAGGACCGAGATTCAATGTTGACGTATGGCAACGGGATACCATTGAATGAGCACATCATCCGCGGCTCCGGGTTGCTTGATGAATAACGCCCCAAGAATCGAATCAACTGCGGGAACTTAAGATGCAGTGATACGAACTCCGTCGATTGACCGGCCATGGTTGATACGGAGTCTGTATCATGTTAGTGAGGCTCCTAGTTCCCAGTGTATGGTGAGAGGCTTTCTAAGATCTGAGACAAGATTCTGCCCATCTTGTTGAGTATCAGCTATTTGGTCTTCATGCCTCCGACCTTGGATCTGAAGTTGAGGATCAAGAGCAGGACTCTGTATATCTGTGCAGAGAATTAGCTACAAGTCGCTGTGTAAGCAATAATTCAACTTCACATTTCGTAGGATATCCCTCCGCAAGTCCCTTCAGAGACTCACTATCTAACACGGCGACCTGCTCATGGATCATGGCTGGTAACTCTAGGTAAATGCTGTCCTTCAAAAATCCAATCGCAGATTTGCCTAAACCGATAGCACAAAGAGCAACCATAGACAATCCTGCATCCACGTAGACATTCCTCAGAAAATTCAAGTAAGTTGACTCCGACCTAGCACCCATAGGCTCGGGCGTGGATCCATTTGCTAACAATATTAGAGCCTCTTCAACACGACGCTGTACATGGGGTTTGACGCCTTTCCGCTGACGGACTTCTTTAGCGGCACTGTGGAGCTTCTGCATGGCTGCCTCGATTGAGAGTGACTTGCTACGAGACATTGAAAAGGTAGTGATGTAATTGTAGTTCAGTATGTTGTTAGAATGTTGTCAGAAATATGTCAGATAGATGTCAGAAAGTCGCTAGAAATATATTAGAAAGATGTCAGATATTTATCCGCTGGAATACGACCCTTTCATCCTTGGCATGCGCTATACCGTTTCAAAGCTGTTACTGGAATCGCACCAATGAGACTACCCTTCGGACGGCGGCATCAAAAAGCGTGCACCCTGTCGAAGCAGCTTGCCTTCGACTTTGCAGCTATAAGGGCAACACCATACGCGCCAGGGCCGAAGACGAGGTGTACGCATCGCGTTGCCAAATGTGCTCATTTATGGACATCCAGTGACTAGGGACTCATTGTGGTAAAGCCGTATGCCATGGAGAAAACTATCGTAGATCAGCCATCGCGGTCATCAGCAAAGCATCCCGCTTATTGAAAAATAGCGGGTTTTGTGCAAATGTATATACAATATGCATGGCGGGTATGGCTCATGTTGCAAAAGACCTGAGTAACTCCTGGGTAAGTCTTAGGTAGATCCAAGTACTATTACCGTTTGGTGCCACTTCTGGTTGAGGAATTTGAGGGCTGTCTCGATAGAGGTTTGGTTATAGCACTGTCTGGATTGAATTACGAAGCAGCGGCTTGCCCCGCTCATAGACATATGCAAGGCGGTTTCGCTGCAATCAGGAAGGCATCCCGTTGGTTGAACGAAGACCGGCAACAAAACATTGTCTCGGTGGGAGTATAGATAGGGGGAGTTACAAGGAAAGTCTGGGTCCATTTGGTTCATCTTCAACGGAGTCGTGCATCAACAAGGAGGGCTTCCATGCATGTTCAGAATCTCCTACAGGGATCTGGCTTTAGTGGTCACGGTCATTGACATGTACTGTATCTGCTGCTGCTGGGTAATTCAGATACAGGAGTTTTCACGGGAGGTGTGGCCCCATCAACAAGTATAAGGACATCAAGTTCACCCTGAAGGACCTCTACACAGCTATTCTCACTTCCAGTGTTAGATAACACAAATCTCCTTTTGAAATTCGCTCTGTTCAAAGGAGCTAGATATACATATCTCAAAGAAGCTTTCCTTACTTTATCCTTGAACTTTTCGCCAGTATGCCAGACCGCCTAACTGATAACCAAATTGAGAAGAAGGACGACACCGACAAGAAGGACGGCACCGACAAGAAGGACGACACTGACAAGAAGGACAACGAGAAGGACAACGAGAAGGACGACGAGAAGGACGACAAGAAGAAAGATGGGACTCTAGAAGTAAGTAGTTGTGGTTCCGAGAAACCCTCTGCCGATTCCAGGAATCCCTCTGACAGCGCTGGGAAGCCTCCCAAGGAACCTGAGGACGACATGGGCTATATCCAGCCTATAGATCAATCCTCCTTGGAAAGAGAGGTGTTACGTGACCACAGGAGGAACTAGAGGTACCACGCCGGCTCTTTCCTTTGGAGATTACGGCTTACAGGACTGAAGGCTCTATGTATGGTGGCCATGTTTTAATCCATGATTTATCGATACGTGGACACTAGTCAGCGATGTGGCTCTATCAGTCCACTGCTCAGACTCAGAGAGAGCAGTCATTTCAGGGTGGGAACTCGTTGGCCAGATCTCCGTGTACATGCTCTAGTCACTCTTCAGGTTTTATGAATGGCTATTAGCCTTTTTCATGTTTACTCCGGTTGTGAGATCTCCTTATGTCATATATATCGAGTGCTTCCGCGCTTTCGGCTTCTAGAGGCAAAACAGTCTTGAGCCTACCGTCCTCCGCCTATATAATGAGCGGCGCTTTTTGAACCGCTTCCATCTCTGTGTGTTGATGCTTCCAGTAATTAGTTTCGGGCAAATATTGGAGTTTTTCCCCGGAAGTGGGCGGTATGATCACGTGATGCGATGAGCCGAAAACTAATCCTTGGGCAAACCTTGGGGCAATTCTTTCCTGCTTTTGTTCGCTATATCACTGGCCAGATTCGGACAACGAAGACATTAGGCACAAAGGAACCAAACACAATTTTACACGTCGTTGAATATATACTGCGAGTTGGACACGGACTGTAAGACGCTAGATCGATGGCGGTATTTAACTCTTGTTTTACCCGCTAATAAATTATTAGGAACGGGTGTGTGATATCCTAACTTTCCCGCCTCAATTCACAACATGTTCGAAATCACCCCGACTGAGAATTTGCGCGCCGCCTCCCTGCGGATTCGCCTCCGCTTCCAAGATTTGGTCCCGGTGGAGGGGAAAAAGTGGTGGCAATTGCCGTACGAATCACTGAAGGACTTGCCGGTAGAAATTCGAGAAGTTGTCCGGCTGTTCTTCGAAGGAGAGGTACGTCAAGAGATATGACTTGAGGGCCGACTATGTTAACTATTTACGAAGGGATATGAAGTAGTTGAACGAGCGAAAGGTGAAGGGATAATGATTTCCTTGGAAGGTCTCTCTGTCCAGTTGATGGATGAGCCTATCAATGTTGGGGAAGGTCATATATTTGTCGGTATTGTTGTTCGGAAGCCCGTGCCTCCACAGGTGTCGGGTACCACCACTACCCCTGGACTCGTGGTAGCAACTGAAGAAGAGAGCCAAGACGAGCCAACGGAAGAAGAGAGTCAGGACGAGCCAACCAAATGTGTAATTAAAAGAGCCAAAACTGACTCTGAGATCCCCCTCGTCTTGGAAATAGGTGGCATTCTTGTGGTGGGTCGACTGGAGAGCCTTCATCCAGAGCCGGGTGGTATCGCGATGATAAGTATAAGTTGGAAGGCGACCGCCATTGAAAATAAAGATCGAGAAAAGGGAGAGGGGCCATCGGCACCGAACTAATATGTCGATATTGGCGGAGACGAGAATGATGAGAGATCGAAAAACCGTGTGAAGTCCGCTTCTAGGTTTAAGTCTTTTAATTGAGCCGAGAGTAGAGGCTGTATGAGATGCATGTCGTCGTCGGAGGGCCAAATCTGGTAGTTGACATTTATGTCCGTAGGGACTGTGGGTGTATCTACCATCTGACAGGGGTGAAGCGGAGTACCGGGGTCAAGTAATATCGAGTTGTCCTGTGCAGTACTTTGGCCATTGTCCTGTCTGGGCGCACTCACCGTCGAGGGGAGCTTCGGTTGTAACCACTTGTTGGCGACCATCTCGAATTCCTCTTCGCTGGGTTCCTCTTCGCTGGGTTCCTCTTCGCTGGGTTCCTCTTCATCGAGTTCCTCTTCATCGACCGACTGGTTTGCGTCGACCGGTCCACGGAGTCTCCGGTGCAAAAATGATTGAAACAGGGCCCACCGTTTCGCTAGGACTGAATACGTGAACCTCTCGGCAAGTTGATAACCTCCCTCGGGACTGATAATCCAACGGGGTTCCATTTTCAGTACGGCGAAGTTAGGACAACCGAGGGACTTGCAGGTCTCTTCATAGCTACGTATGCATATCAGTGAACGCGAATATGATGCCATTGGAGGGGGGAAGCAGACCTTTTTTGTGTAACAATGCCGATCCAGACTGCCGGAAAAGTTATCAGGGAGTCGTGCTCAGGAGGAGGTAGTAGTTCGCCACGTAGCCCATCGGCCACCATTCGACTGATCGCTTTTTGGTTCGGCTCAGACCTGTAAGCAGCTTCGGTTAGATGATGGTTTATTTCTGTGTCGTCAGCTATTGTTAGAGGCAAAAGGATGTTCGTACCTTACCGGCAAGAGCATCAAGGAAGGTCACCGCTTTAATACCTTCGGTCCGAACGAGGTGGTTCAAGATCATGTTAATAGGATTTGCTCCCAGTGCACTCCGTAGTCTTTTCGTTCGTCGCCTCTTTCCATTGTCCCGGTGGGAAATAGAAAGATAATAGCATGACACGGTATACCAGTTCCACCATATTTGGGTATCCTTTTCCAACTTGAATGCCTTTCCACGGGCTATGAGAGCGTTGTATAGCTTTTCTAGCGTCTCGTCAATTTCAGTATCGGAAAGTCTATACCGGTAACACATCAACATCAGATTTTGAACGAGGAGAGGATTTGACGGGTGCTTTATTTTTCGCTCTTTCATTTTCTCGATCGTCGATTTGATCTTTTTAATCAAATTCTCGGCGATTTTCAGGTTGTCTGCAGCCTCTTTCTCCTTCTTCTTCTTCTGAGATATCGTTTCGTCAACTTGCAGGGTTTCAGTACCAGTATCGCCATTGTGTAGGCGCTTCGGGGGCGGCACGGTCGAAAATGCGCATTCTTCTTCTGAATCATCCCGACTGCTCTCGTCCAATCTTTCATCGTCTGATATTTCGGTCTCCCCACGGAACTTTCGTTTGAGCACATTTTGTTTGAGGGATAACCATTCTAGAAAAGCTTCCTTCTTCTCCTGGCAGGGCACGAGGTCTGGAGCACGCTTCCGATAACTGTGCTCGTTAGCCTCACGAGTATCAACTCCAAGATATCGCGGCATACCAACTATCATCGAGCGTGCGTTGGACTGGTCTGATATATGTGTCGTAAACCAACTGAATGCATGACTTGATCTGCCCATCGACTTGAGCTTCTGCGTTGGCGTTGGCGTTGGCGTTACAGCAAGGTTCATAGAGAGCAATGATCTCGTATGTGGGAGATGAGAACTCTGGATGGGTCACTGGCGAGATCTTCACTATCGTCGGCGCAAAGTACTCTTTATAGTATGAGACCGAGACAAGGAAAAAGAAGAAGGTGTTCCTCGTCTCTGAGACGGGACGAAGTCGTTGTTCACCATGCTTCGCCAACTTGGTCGCCTCGACGACTTCGTTCTGGGACAGGTAGTAGGTGAATTCCCCCGGCTGAACTTCAAACCCAGGTTCAGTCAGGATGCTTTCGACAGCCATTACCCCCTCACCTGATCATTGAGGTGGGACGAGGGAAAACTAAATCTTACTCTTCAGTATGACGGCAAACTGCTGGAGTTTCCCTCGAAATCGGACCCACTTTTTAGTGGTCAACTTCTCAAAAGTTGACCACTAAAAAGTGGGCCCTACCGCACAGGTCAACCCCTCGTGCTTAGCGACTTCGCTTCAATCATGATTTGAACTCTTGTTCGTCTCTCGTTTTTCTTTCGTGGCGTTCTCCTGGGCGTTAGAGACCTCCAAGGATTATGGCACTAGTCACCCAACCATGCATGTACGCCGGATGGCTTTCGCATATTAACCATTGTACCACCCCCCAGCCCTTGCCCTTTGATTGCCCCATTTCTATGTTCTTCACCGGTCTTTGCGTTCTACATTGTTATTTGCTGGTCTACGGCGGCTATGCATTGGTCTCAGGACGGCACGATGGCCCTTACACCCATGCCCTCAACCTACCATGAGAGCTTCAGCCACCAAACCTGGAATGGGCATTCTGGTGGCATTTTGACACAACCGATGTCCCATTGGGTCAGTGCGAAAGAATACACATCGGATCGATGCAAGCTTGACCAGGAAGATGAAGAATCTGAAGAATCATCCAACAGTGACACGTCTTCCACAACGGCCTCTGAGGGAGACTTCTCAGATGTGGACTCCATTTTGAGTCGAACATTTGACACCTCCACCGACCCTGCCCTCGCCAAAGAGGATCACGGAGGAAACATCATCGAGAGCGGCCACATCGGAGTAATCATGGTCACCAGCGATATTTATGTCGAGCCACTCTCGCCTGTCGAAGCGATTTCACGCGTCCCGGGCTGTTACATTGGGCAATATCTACCTTTCGGGGGGGCTGAAGCTTCTACCACAACGGAGCATTGTCCACTGATGATCAGGCCCGCTGTTTTATCGTACAAACTCGTCCGTGCCAAGCTTCTGAATGATCGAGAAGATCTCCAACTCGATGTCTGCTTTCAAGATGTGGTTCAGGTACCCAGTCTCAAGCGGTTAAATGATGGCTCCTGGGAGATCATGGTCGAGGTCTCATATGCTCCCGACTTACCGGATCTGCTCCGTCAGGTGCACCAGAGTTTCATTTTACACGATGATTATGAACCACTCGCCCCTGTCGAACAGGATATACAGTGCTTCGGAAGGGACCGAGCACTGACACTCTCGGCGGTCTGGTTCGAGGAGAGAGTGAAGCAAAGCCAAAAGAGTGAGCGGTGGATTGTCGCTACAGGGTACGCGCATTTCTACGCGCAGAGGCAACAGGAAATCGCAGACCGGATTGGTATAACAGGGGTGGTCTAGGCTGCTCGATGTTGGCATTCATTTCTAAGAGCAGAGCAGATCCAGGTCGGCACCTGGGGACACGCCATCACATCTCTCGACTTTTTTCTTATCACCTGTGACTGCAATGATTAGCACATCCACAGTAGAATAGTGGCTTCCTTCGACCAATTGATTTCTAGACGCAACTTGGAACAGCTTAATCTTGGCTTGCATGTCGGGTAGGGGGATGTCCCTCAAGGCTGCCACGGGATGGAGGCTGCGTCTAGTGTACGGCGGTTCTGCCTACCAGGATTTACGTGGATAGATAAATGAAGCTATTTAGTTATGGACCAGGGCTGGTGGACTAGGACCATTGGCCTCGACAGCCTGCATCGACACCATGGACGCCACGGAGAAAAGAGGCATGAAGCTCGAGCGCCTGCTCAGACGGAAACTTGAGGCTCTGACCTGGCGTCCAGTGCTTTTTGGCCATCGAGTTTCCTTCAAAAGCCCCCATCTGGCCTCTCACCATTGGCCTCCGAAGCCCACACACCCATCTTGACAGATTGGAATCTTGTCCAACCTTTACGAACCAACAACAAGAGATGCAAAAAGTGATGGAAGATCGCAACACTTCTCTTTGGGCGAACACCTCCATCTTTCCATCCATATACGGCGTCCTTTGTGGGATTTTGGTGGCTTTGGTGTAGGTAAAGCCGTGTAAAATTTTACTTCCTGCTGACACAAGAAAAAGAATCTTCGCGGTAGCCGTGATATGTATATACTACTGGCTTTTCGATCCTCGCGGCAAGCGCCGATTCCGTGCTGCCTTGAAGGAATGGGCAAAAGAGGTCTGATTTTAGTACACACCCATCCCAAGAGTTATCTCGAAAGGAGGGCATTCTCTGCATTGGTTTACCCATTCCTACCGAACATTGACACCCGCTGACACGAGGACAGATGCTTGTTTGTATGGACGTAAATACGCGTGGATCACGGGCCACGGCACTGTTTGGTCCATCACCCCGTTGATTGTTGGGCAAAATCTCCTCGAGTTGGTGTCAACCCCACAGTGGGTGGAAATGAAAAGGAAAAAGGGGAAGGAAAGCCACAGACCCCGGGCATTTTTTGCGTAACAGAAAAGATAGAAAAACAAGCGACGTCCGTACTTCTCAACTCTCAACTCTTCTCACTATCTGTCTTCTTTTTCCCCAACCCTGCCTTCAACTTTCATTCGTCAAACCTCCGACCTCTCCCATTGGACGTGTAGATCGGGCGGAGAGTTGACGCCATTGACTGCAATGTTTTACTCAAGAGACGAACCAACACTCACGAGTCCGTTCACTACAAGTATTGATTCGATGTCGGCCGATTGGATACTTCGAGGGCTCCAGGAGTCACGGTACGGTCGAATTGCAACCCAACCGTGCTTTGAAGTGGCCTACTTTGGCCCTGATTGGCAACCGGACCATGGTGTCGCGACTCTTTCTAGCCTGGCCGAAAGCGCAGCTCTGCTTCAAATGGATCCATCAACCGATCAAATTAGTTCTTGCCAGGTTCCGGAAATGGACAAAATCTCCTTTTTCGACGGAACCGTCACTGTGGAGAAGTCAGGGCCTCTGTATTGGGGACAGCGAAACGGGTATCCTTTCCTCATCTCAGATCAACCACCTTGCGGGATTGCACTATCAGCAATCAAGAATTCGGGAAAAGAGTACAACATACTAGGATGGTGCTCCGAGGTACGAGGAGTATCCAACCAATTCGCCATCTCAGTCCTACCTCTTTTTTTCCAGAACCACCGAAAATGTCCTGTCTGCCCGAACATCAACCGCATCAGAAGAGTCATATCCGAATACTGGCCCCGGCACCAAGCAGAGGCCACTCCGGAGTTTCAACGATTCGTTTCAGCCCTCGTCTCCCAATTTTACAACACTCAGATACAAGTGAGTGTAGGGTCCGGTATATACGAGACAACCTTACGACGTGCTGAAATACGAGAGCATGGACTCGTCTTATTTTGCGACAATGAGAACCATCGGAACAGCGACCGCGATCCTATCATGGAGGTTGAAGTTCGCTGCGATGGTTTCTCACTGAAAGCTTCAGGAATCAGTTTGTCCGATGGTGTCCATGACTTAGCTAAGACCCAGCTTTCTTGGCCTCCAACTCGGCCTTTGATGGCAAGTCACATTGTATGGAGGTCGACTTCGGATGGCCAGCAAGATCCGATCAAGTTCCTCACGGAAGGCAATCGACTCACCGTTGTCATTGATCCCTCCCTGGGCTTCCCCACTCGCGAACTGGAGGAGGCAATATACCACCTGGGGAATCGCCTATCACATGAACGTGAAGTTCGCACTCCCGAAGAAACTGAGCAGCTGTTGAAGGACGTTCGAGGACGTGTAACACCGGGGGGCCAACGTACTCTCGAGCAGGGTCTGTGGGGAGCTACTGAGTCGATCAATTTCATACACAGTCCAACGCTCAGAATGGCCATGATCCAGGCGCTGAGGAAGCTCGACCAACCCGCCCTCGTGGCCTCAAGGCTTGTTCGTGATGCAATCTGTCTTCACTATATCTTCATCAACCGGCCTAAGGCACTTAACCGGGAAGATTTTGAAGAATTGACTCGCGAACGGGAACAAAATGAAGGCGATTTGATCCTGTTCGTCCAAGACTCGTGGTCGGCTGTCATCGACGCGGCTATTCCGTGTGAAGGCCAAAGTTTTCGAAGCTTCATGTTACATGTACTGGCGCTGCTTCAATATTTTCCGACGATGCTACCCGGGGCACGGGAGGAGACGGTCGTGGAGTATTATTCTCTCCAAGTACTCGACCATGGGGTGCGCCTGAATTTCTCCGCTTCGCAACGCACCTTTGGATGGTCAGACTTGGAAGCAGCTTTTCGATCTGGGGACCCGAAACGTCTGCTTGGCCTTAGGTTCGACAATCTACCCGATATATTGGCCCGAATACCCTTCCAGGGCCTTTGTGAGAATTATTTTTCGCCTCCCCAGGAGAGGTGCTACTCAGGAAGGATTCTATCCGAAGTTGACCTTCATATGTTGTGCAAGGAGTTCAGCAACTTACCAATGGTTCCTTCACCTCCGGCGAGCAACTATGTTCTTATACGGCCAGCACGGCGATATGGTGTTGATTGCAACTGGGTCCATCAGAAGCATAGTTACCCTTTCAGTTTATATACCTGCTTCCGCGGCCGTGGTCAGTCAATACGTTCTATCAAGATTGCGGAATACTATTTCGGGCACCAGTGGTACTTTTTTATGGCGGTGATGATAGATGAAAAGTACGGGACTACGCCGTGCCAGGATCCACGGATTCTGCAACTGTCTACGGTATTCCCTCCGTTGGTGGGTTATTCCAACAGTAAGCAGAGCCTATTGTCACTATTACTTCGCGCTCTGGACCAACTCGTGCAAGAGCTGGATTTGATCTTGACACGTTGTGACGAACACATACCGGAAAATCTGGAAGACCCGCTCTGGGGAGTTTGTGATTTTCCTCGAGGATATTTTACTACCGAAAGGACGCTCAGTAATATTGTCGGCTCTGGCACACAGTTAGAGCTGGAATTGGAGCTGGTCACTGTTTGTTGTAATTTTGTGAGAAATCATCTCCAGGGGGATCCCCGCCAACTTCGGCCTCCTCTTTCCGAACTGAAACAGCAAGCCGAAGCGGCGAGGCGTTCATGCGCACACTTTGGCAGAGTTTCCACGATTTCAGCTCCTTCCTCGGGATCCGCCCAAACATCTGCTATCGAAGGTGTCGGACCTTTTCCTTGCAGTTTTGGATTGACCGGCACCAAAGTCATGCTGTTCAACGCATGTAAGGCTGTATTAAACACGGAGCACGACTGGAGGAGACACGAACTTATTCAGCACCAACAGCAGCCTCAGTGGATATGTCCCGAAGCAGTGTGCCGAAAATCTTTCTTTCACAAATCTGCTCACCTCGAAAAGCATCTCCGGGATGACCATGATAGGACTGGTGATCTAACAGAGGAAGTTAGGCTGTGGTATGTTAGACGGAATCACCAACAGTCTTTCTACTGTCCTTATTGTGACAAAGTTATTCACCACAGTCTCACGAGTGAGGAAGCGATTGAAGAACGTTCTCGTCATTTACTTGCGCACATCCGACATGAGGGATCAGACCCCGATATGGTCTGGGTTGGAAGGGAATACGCACGAACAGATCCAGGGATGGAAATGGAGATAGTCCCGAACGAGGAAGAGTGAGTTGCGCGTGCATTAGACTAGTTCCAAAATAGTTCCAGCGTCCAGCGCTTGAGGTGATCTGCGAGCTCTAGAATCCGTAGGAGGATATCTAGTTAGCTTAGTATCTAAAATCTACAAGTGCCATGTCTTAAATGTCTTAACTTTGTCAATGCCCAGCTGGATTTTTCCGATCTTCCTCAGCCACCCTAAGATAGCTCCACCTTCATATCGTATATATCCCACCCCTTCTCATACGTCTGGCCAATCATATCATGACCACGAAAACACAACAAGTGGTGAATCTATGCTGCCTAAACTAGAGGTCGACTCACCAATATACCTAGACACCTATTTCGGCTCCGATTCGGACAGGAAGAGGGGGAGAGAGCCAGAATCATTTCGCTTAGAGATATTCTCAGGGGCGAATGGAATTTAAGTTAGGGGCCTTGCTGTTTGGCACCGCTCCCAACTTAAAGAGCGACCTCGCGACCAATGTTGTCACTTCTCTTCAATCTCCTCACATACTCCCCCGATTGACTATCAGGCAATTTACAAAGAATGTCGTTTCGTTCAATGACTTACTATTTTAAAAGAGTAGTTTAAGGAAGATGAAGTATATATTTCCCCCGAGGGCCAGATTAAGTCGAAAGCCTCATAACTCATCTGACCAAACACTGCGTACTCCAAGAAACGCAAGCACTTTTTTTGCCAATGTCACTCATCGAAACTGGAGCGCTCGCAATTACGAGTGCCGTAGCCGCTATTGCCATCCCAGCGTCAATTATTCTTCTCCTTGTCGGCCTCTGGAAACAGATCACAAAAATTCGCGCGAGACAGCCACCCCCACCAGGACAAGCAACAATTCGAAGAACAATGAAATACGGCCACCTCAAGAAGTTATTCAAATCGGATGGGGGCAATGACGACGTGGACTTGGGGGTGGAAGAGGGAAATAGTGGACTCACTCCTAGATTGGATTAGGAGGGCATTCGAGTTTACTGATGCAGATGATTTTCTCACAATTATCGGGAGAACGGTATGCCAGAGGAGGACATTCGTTATATGTGTACAGAGCTGAGGAGTCGTGCTGTATGAGATCTCGAGATTATCCTACATCTTCAATTTGTCTTATGGCGCACATCTTCTTTAAATTGAGACTGAGGCTTGTAGAAAGAATTCGGGTTACGTGGATAAAGTAAAGCTATCCCTACCTTGCCAACTGTCTGCGCGGAGTAATACGAGCCTCACTCCCGCTTGCCTCAAGCCACGCTGCTCTGTGTCTCATCCCGACCCTTGTCCCCCCCATTACTTCATGATGGAGATGTCTTTTCACACTTATGTTGGTTTTCAGACACCCTAGCCTCACTGGACACCCAGGAACGTCTAATACAGCTAAGTGATTATTGCAGCCCCAATCTCAACTCTAAACGGGGGTCTGTCACAATCGGTGGGTCCAGAAAGAATTTCGGGAGTGGGTTCAATATCTTTTAGTACGCCTTTAGCTAAAATCGAACAATAAAATCACTCTTCATCCCGACTTACTGCTGTCTTTAACCTTCACATAATTCCGATACATAGATGAGAGTCAAGTGGATTATAAGGCTTGATCATACTCTCCGTCCTCAACCACTAACGCCAGATCAACCCGGAGCGACCGTTCCACCATTGTCTACTATTCTCAACGAAGTGGTCAAAGTTCGACACACTTAGAAGGGATGCCACTCAGAGATGCCAACAGGAAGACTATTCGACAACCCCGCTACAGCGCGTGCGACTTTTGTCGGTTGCGTAAGATTAGATGCGATCGCGGGGTGCCGTGTTCAATCTGTTCGAAATACAATCTTGACTCATGTATTTATACGCCATTCCGACCAACAGGACGCGCGAAGAACCATCTTCTAGGCTTTCGAGTCTTCCGGCAAAGTTTCGCTACGAGCACGGGATCTTGGAACCTCATTGAAGATAACGAGTCAGAGCTATCGATTGTGGAAGCCGACCAACCAACCTGGGAAATCCCCGAGCGAGAGCAACCATCGCCCGCAACCTTAAGCAGCTCCAACTCCCCAATTACAGATACTGAACGACCTCAGAACAAACTGTACATACCTATGATCAATGTCTACTCTGACAAGAGAGCTCTGAGAAAAGGCGAGGGAAGACTAGCAAGTAAATGTTTGAATAAAATCTGGCGTGGCATTTCGGCATCCAAGGATGCCGAAACGCCTTCTGGGAAGGTCGACCTTATCGGGGCTTCTGGAGTCTTAGAGCCCCGGTTTCTAACTTGAAGATATTTCTTACAGGTACTTTATTCCAGAATTTGATGATTTACAGTGGAGGGAGAATCGCTAGCCTGCAAAAGGCCTTTGGCTCAATCATACTGACTAGCCAATTCACTGTTGGCCTCGATGGGATCTCCTCTGCTCCTAGAGGTGCTCCGAGCTGTTGTTGCCGAAGAATCAGGTGTCGACATTTAGGAGGGGCACATTTGACACTCCAGAAAGAGGACGAAAAACAACGATCCTCGTGTTATACGCAGATTGTGTTACTTGAATAAGGACTATTCTGTCAAGGAACGGGCTAAATTTGGCGTCTCTAGGATAACGGGGAAACTTGTATGTACTTGCACACACTTCAAGCATTAAGCAGGTATGGCAGCCAGTGCATCGTCCCTGAAATTTAGGAAGAACTCAGTAGGGACAATTCAAAAAATTTGCAAGTCTAGATATCAGATGCTTGAGGTCGAAATTTCTCCACAAGAGGCAGACTAGAACCCGTACAGTGGTATCCTGGAGTTCTCGTTCTGGGCCCTCCCGGCTTAGCTCTAGGTTCCTGGTCCCGACCCTTATTTGGGCCTGGTAGCACAGTCTACATGTAGGATTAACTCTTGGAGTATAGCTGGTACGTCTTTCCCCGTGAGTAAGATATAGTTCGCATCTATTTTGTGCGGACTAGCTAGCGATGGTTGTTCCCTATATGTTGTCGAAGTCGCCCTCCACCAGGATCGTGGGCTCACACACATTTTGGATTTTGGACGGGGTTTTCCCTTTTCAAACATTATAGCCAGTTATGGAGCTGATCATATCAAGCGCCTGGGATGCTGAGATTCGATTCGACGGTATGAACCTCATCAGGCCCTGGATGACTGGGAGGAGAGGCTTCAGGGTTTGGTCGTGGATCCGATCATCAAATTTTTGCTCCAGTTTGGACCGGAGGGGTTTCTCATCCACTATTTAATTTGCCCGTTAGATTCTTCTAAGCGTGATTTGAAACACCAGCAATGCCTTAAAGTTTAACTTACGTAGAGTGTAATCCCGTCCGGATTTCAGTCGCATATCGTCCCATTTTTGCCGCCATTCCGTTGGCAAATCCTCCACAAAATAAATCATTTGTGCAACCAGGACGTCGTCGTACCAATATTGAAATGGAACTGATCCAAACAGGAATGTATATATCTGCGCAAAGTGAGGTCAGTACATTTCTCTAAAGTCTTCAAGCCGGGCTTTCTCACCATGATGCCCGCACGCCATAAATCATGTCTGCTGTCACAGCTGTCCATAAAAATCGTTTCTGGCGCTTTCAAGTGTGAAGGTTGGGGGAGCTTTTTAGGCTCTGCTCCTTTCAGGAAAGCCTCCCCCAAGTCAAAGATCCGAATATCTTCGTCGTCTTCATCTATCCAGTTATCCCAGCCCGTTGCTTTGATCAGCTGACCAGGTAGGCCATTTCCTAATGGCTCACCATCCCGTCGAGCCAATTCCTCCGTCTCCGGGGGTCCAAGGATTTCGAAGAGCT
>Ga0105239_10003310_pt1 | contig 19845 bp, 8 predicted proteins | sample KBSC44metaG_FD_92761 | JGI IMG/M metagenome (GOLD analysis project Ga0105239, IMG submission 92761) | Corn rhizosphere microbial communities from Kellogg Biological Station, Michigan, USA - KBS C4-4 metaG | ecosystem: Host-associated > Plants > Roots > Rhizosphere > Soil | place: Michigan, USA...
CGCTGATCACGACGCCGAACGCCTCGGGCGGTTTCACACCGGAGTTGCCGCAGAACGCAACATCGAGTCTGCAACTGCAGATCGACAACATCGGCAACCGCACGCTCGACTGGAGCCTCAGCCCGCCGTCGGCGCGCGCGCACTTTCCCGCCACCGCGCGCGTCACCGCGCCGATCGGCAAATCCGGACAAAACTACGGCCGCTCGCCGGCACCCGCGCATCAATCCGGCAAAGCCCGGCCATTGGTGCTGACATCGGCGCCCGCGGTGCCTGTGTATGCCGTCCGCGTCGAAGCCGGCGGTCAGAGCTACGTGACATTCGATGCGGCCAATCCGGCGAACACCAACGTCATCCTGGCCGGCAGCAGCTTGCCCTTCTTCGGCATCACGTTCGTCAACAACGACTTCACCAAGCAATACGGCATGGACTTTTACGGCAGCGGCCTGTATTCGATCAACGTCGCCGACGGCACTTCCACCTTCATCGGCAACAACGGTCTGGTGACGTGTTGCTACGTTTCACCCGGCGGCATGCGCTGGGATGCGACCACGGGAAACACCTATCTCGTCATCACGGATTACCACGAGAACGCGCGCAACAGCACGCTCTACACCATCGATCTGGCCACCGCCCAGACGACGCTGGTCGGCACCATGAACGCGCTGATCCGCGACATCGCGATCGACGGCGCCGGTTTGATGTACGGCATCGATTCGGATGCCGACACGCTCGTCGCCATCGACAAGACCAACGGCGACACACAGACGATCGGCTCGCTGGGTTTCGATGCGGTGTTCGGTCAAGGCCTCGATTTCGATCCGCAAACCGGCATCTTGTATCTCGCCAGCGCGTCTGAAGATACGCAGACCATGTACACCGTCGATCCGATCACCGGACTTGCGACGGAACTCGGCGCGATGTCGGCGGAAGTCGACGGCATGGCGATCGCAAAACCGGGCATCGCGTGCTCGACCAGCGCCGATGCACCGTGGCTGAGTTATGACGTGAGCGCCGGCACGATCGCGCCGGATCCGGATCTCGCCAATCCGTCGACAATAAATCTGAACATCGATACGACGGGTTTGGGCGGCGGCACGTACACCGCCTACGTCTGTGTATACAGCAACGACCCGGCGCGTCGACGCGTACCGGTTCCCGTCAAGTTGAAAGTCGACGGACCGCCCGACGCCATCTTCAACGACGGCTTCGACAGCGGTGCCACCACCGGTCCGCAGACGCTCGCGCAAACCAGCGACCTCACGCCCATGTCCGGAAATTCCGCGGCGTGCGGCGATTCGACCCTGTCCACGACGGCCGACAACCAGTACTGGCGGCGCTATTACTTCAACGAGTATTCGGTCGGACCGACCGTCAATGTCACGAGTGTCGATGTGGCGATCGAACAAACCGTCGGTGCGCCGAATTTCACGGTCACGTTATACACCACGCCGCACAGCACGCCGCTCGACAGCATCGACTTGAGCAAGCTCACGCAGATCGGCCAGGCGACGACGGCCTCACCGGCCGACACCGCGCTGACGACCGTGAATGTGCCCATCGCTGCAACCGTGAGCGATACCTCGGTCAGCGACCTGGTCGTTGAAGTGTCGACGGATGACGGCACCGCCGCCGGAACGGCCTTCATCATTGGCTCGACCAGTGCGCCCCAAACGCATTTCAGTTTCTTGAGTTCCACGGCGTGCAGTACGACCGATCCGACATCGACCTCCGCGCTCGGCTTCGGCGGTATGCACATCATCGAAGCCGTCCACATCGATTAACCACGCTGCATCCGCGCGGCTGCGAAAACGGCCGTGCGGATGTTCGCAACGCTGCGCGGCTTTGCCGCCGCGTTGCATGCAGCCACGAAGAGGAAAGAATCCATGCGTTCCCCACTTCTCAAGACAGGCCTTGCGTTTTGCGTAGCGATGGCCGGTGTCACGCAACAACCGGCCGCGAATGCGACGACATCTGCGACGACGTACAAAGTCATCGCACCGAAGAACGCGCATCCGCCATCGGGCGCCGAACTGATCGAAGACTACGGCAGTTTCGCGTTGTATCGAACCGCGACGCCCGCACAACCAGGCCTCATCGCAAATCCCGATGCCGATGTGCTCGAGTTCACCGCGCAGCCATTCAACACGCAACAAAACGTACCGGTTCCACCCACGCCGTTTACGTTGCAGACGGCGTCCGGCCCATCGCTGCAGCTGATCCAGTTCGTCGGACCGATCAAGAAGGACTGGCTATCCGCGCTCGCCTCGCGCGGCATCCAGCCGGTGCAATACGTCGCCAGCAACGGCTACATCGTGTGGGCCGACGAAGCGGCGCAATCGCGACTCACAACGTTGCGTAGTCATACATCGTGGCTACAATACTCCGCACCGTTTTATAGCTTTCTGAAAGTCGATCCGAATCTGCAGCAGCGGCTCGATGCGAATCCCGTATCGACGGATGAGATCGACATCACCGTGCAGATCTATCGTCACGACGGCGACGCGGTGACGCGCCAGTTCGTGCAGGACAAAGGCATCGTTCCGACCACGCAACAAGCGCCGCTCGGCAGCGGCGCCGTGAACTACGTGTGGGCGCCGATCCTCAAGTTCGCGAACCTGTCGCTGCGCGTGCACCTTGCCGATGTGCCCGCGATCGCCGACCGTCCCGACGTCACCTTCGTCGGACTCAAGCCGACGTTCAAAATGATGGATGCGAAACAGGACGTCATCCTCACCGGCAACTTCGCGCCGACGGCAGCGTCCACCGATTATCTGGGCTTTCTCACTGCGCACGGTTTCAGCACGGATCCGAACGCCTATCCCATCGTCGACCTCACCGACAGCACCATTGACGAAGGCGGCACCGGCGTGACGGCGCTCGACACCGCCGACGTCAAGCTTCACGTCGGCGGCGACGGCAGCAAAGCATCGCGCGTCGTGTATTTCCACAACTGCTCGGCCACACCGGACAACCAGGTCGGCGCGATTGACGGACACGGCTCGTTCAACGCCGGCATCATCGGTGGCTACGATCAGCGCAGCGGATTTCCGTATCAGGACGGCACGGGTTTTCAGCTCGGCCTGGGCGTGAATCCGTTCGTGCGCATTGGATCGACGACGATCTTCACGCCCGACTTCGACGTCAGCGCCTGTGACGACAGCGCGCAAGGTCTCGTGCTCGCGAGCTGGCAGAACGGCGCGCGCATCAGCAACAACTCGTGGGGCGCCAATCCGCCACCGTCGACGTACGACGACACGGATCAGGCGTACGACGCCGGCACGCGCGACGCCGATCCTTCGGCCAGCGGCAACCAGCAGCAAATCTTCGTCGTCGCCGCCGGCAACTCAGGCTCCGCGGCGGCCACGGTCTCGTCGCCGGCATCGGGCAAGAACGTCATCACGGTCGGCGCGGCGGAAGGCATCCGCCCTGACTGGACCGACGGCTGCGGCGCAGGCCCCACCGCCGCGGACAACGCCAACGACATCGCCTTCTTTTCCAGCCGCGGTCCAGCGGCGGGTCAGCGCGCCAAGCCCGAAGTCATCGCGCCGGGAACGCACATCCAGTCCGGCGCCAGCAATTATTCCGGCTACGACGGCACCGGCGTCTGCGACAAATATTATCCGACCGGACAAACCGAGTTCGCGGCATCGAGCGGCACCAGTCATTCCACGCCCGCCATTTCGGGTCTGGCCTCGCTCGCGTACTTCTGGATCCAGAACGGCGGCGCGGGCGATGCGTCCGGAAGCCTCTTCGAAATCGGCGGCTCGCGTGCGCCGAGTCCCGCGCTGATGAAAGCGTGGATGATGGCGCATCCCAACTATCTCACCGGCCTCGATGCGAACGATGATTTGCCGAGCATGACGCAAGGCTTCGGCATGCCGAACATGAGCGACATGTTCAGCACGACGCCGAAAGTGCTGGTCGATCAGAGCGACATTCTTTCCACGACCGGTGAGACGCGTAGCTACGTCTGGGGCGTCGCCGACGGCGGCAAGCCGCTGCGCGTCGCGCTCGCCTACACCGATGCGCCGGGTGCGCTCGGCACCAGTCCGCAGGTCAACGATCTGGATCTGACGGTCACGGTGAACGGCCAGACCTATCGCGGCAATCATTTCACGCATCAGTGGAGCACGACGGGCGGCAATCCGGACACGAAGAACAATTACGAAGCCGTGTTCCTGCCTGCCGGTGTAACCGGCGAAGTCACGGTCACCGTCACCGGCAGCAACATCGCCGCCGATGCGATCGCCGGCGGAAGCGATCCGCAGCAGGATTTCGCACTGGTCTGCAGCAACTGCCAGCAGGTTTCCACGTTCACCATGGCGGCCGCGGCGCCGGATCTGCAAGTGTGCACGTCGACCGACGCCAGCGTGAATGTGCACCTGACGCAAATCGACGGATTCGGCAACGCCGTAACCTTCAGCAGCAGCGGTGTGCCGAGCGGAACGACCGCGACTTTCTCGCCGAATCCGGCCACGCCGCCGGCCGATTCGCTGCTGACCTTCGATGTCTCGGCGGCGACGCTCGCTGGAATTTATCCCATCACCGTCACCGGGACCGCGGGCCCGCTCGCGAAATCGCTCGACCTCGGACTCGGCATCTACGACGCACCGCCCACGACGCCGACGCTGGACAGTCCGAACGCAAACAGCATCGGCGTGGCGCTGATGCCCACACTGACCTGGCAGCCAGTGCCGGGCGGCTATCACTATCTGGTCCAGATCGCGACGGATGAGGCCTTCACGCACATCGTCGCATCGACGGAAACTGCCGATACGAGTTGGACGGTGGACACACAACAGATGCTGTCGTCCAGCACGAACTACTGGTGGCGCGTGATCGCGCGCAACCCGTGCGGCGACAGCTCGCCGGTCACGTCTGCCAGCGATACTGTTTTCGCCGACGGCTTCGATCCGCCCGCGCTGCCGGTGGGCGCACAAGCGTTCACCACGCTGGTCCAGGCGGGCGACTGCAGCATCGGCGTCGCTCCGACGATTGCCTTCGACGACGACATGGAAAACGGCGCCGGACAATGGACGCACAACGCGGCCACGGGCAGCGCCGATCTGTGGACACTCGGTTCGGCCTCGCACCACGGCACGCACGCGTGGCAGGCGACGGCGCCAGAGGCCGGCGCGGCCAACGATCAGTATCTGGTATCGCCGAGCATCGCGGTGCCGTCGAACCTGAGTCCGATCAGTCTGTCGTTCTGGAATCAGCAATCCATCAAGGCCGGCAGCGCGACCAGTTGTCAGGACGGTGCGGTCGTTGAGATTTCAACCAACGGCGGCAGCACGTGGACGCAAATCTCCGGTTCGAAACTGCTGACCGAACCGTACGACGGACCGATCAGCGCGAGCTTCGGCAATCCGCTCGCCAATCATCAGGCGTGGTGCGGCGATCCGCAGGCTTACGTGAACTCGATCGTCGATCTGCAAAGCTACGCCGGCCAGACCGTGAAGTTCCGCTTCCGCCTGGCGCAGGATCGTTTCGCGCACCGCAGCGGCGTGAATTGGGCAATCGATCAGGTGAGCGTGAGAGGTTGTCAGCCGTAACAGTGAATGCGACGACACAGGGACGTGTCGTCGCGCTCTCACGGCGCGAATACAATCCGACGCCAGCGCGACGCTCAACGTCGCATGCGCCCGGATTCAGTCATGCCGCTGCAAAGTCGAGTAGATCCGTGGGGCCGTCTCGTTGCAGTTACGGAGCGCGGTCACTGGCTCGGCAATCGCGGCTGTCTTGTCGACGATCAGCGCAACATCGTGCGGCCATGGCGCCTGAAAGCATGGATCACCTGCGAGCTCGAGTACAAAGGCAAGAAGCGGCGCGTGTTCTCGCCAGGAACCTGGACAGAACTGTTCTTCCTCGACGAGGCCGCCGCGTTTGCCGCAGGTCACCGTCCTTGCGCGTTCTGCCGGCGCAGTCGCTACACAGAATTCAAGTCGGCATGGCTGACTGCAAACGCCGGTCGCGTTCCGTCAAATCCGCCCATCGTCGAGATCGACCATGTCCTGCACGCCGAACGCATCGGTCCAGGCGGGGCAAAGAAAACCTTCCAGATGATCTACGGTGACGTTCCTGTCGGCACGTTCATCGAGTTGCACGGCGCTGCGCATGTGGTATCGGCGTCGGGTCTTGCGCGATGGTCATTTCGCGGATACGAGCCGGCAGAGGCGCCTGCGAGTCATCAAAACGTTTCAGTGCTGACACCGCTTTCCGTCGTCCGCATGTTTTCCGCAGGTTTTCGGCCGCAGCTCCACCAATCGGCAGGAAGAGGCAAATAACCTCTCTCAGATACGTGATTTACTTTTCCGATCATCGATCGAATCCATCCGCGAAGATGCCGACGGCATCGGCGTCGCTCGCCGAATTGTTCAGCGTTACAGGATCCGGTACCGAGGACGGTGCGGTGATCGTCGCGGTCGCCGTTGCGCTTTGTTCGGGATCGACGGCAACCGCCGCGCTCAACACATAAGTGATGTGCGTGCCAACGGGCAACGTCACGTTGTCCTGAAGTGCGCCGGTGCCGCTGGTGGCGCAGACGGTTCCAGCATCGCCGCTGCATTCCCAGAACACGTCGCCGAGATTTGCAGATAACGCAACCGCTACGAGTGCACCCGTCACATCGCTCGGCCCCGCGTTCGTTACTGCTACGGTGTAAGAGATCGGCGAACCCCCGCTGAGGAACGTCGCGTTGTTGTCGATCGAAATCGATAGGTCGGCTGCGGGACTGACCGTGATTGTCGCGGTCGCATTTACGTTTTCGAGTCCGTCGCTGATCACGTAGTCGAACCAAGCAGTGCCGCTCGCGCGCGCGGGCGGCGTGTAGATGAAGCTGCCATCGGCGCGCAGTTCGACGGACCCACCGATACCGTTCGCCGAGAACGAACCCGCTGATGCGATGGACAAGGAGTCGTCATCGGGATCCGAAGCGCCAGAGAGGACGCCGCTGGCGGCGTCGATTGTCAGCGGGCGAGCCGCCGGCGTCGCGTAATGCGCAACACCGGCTACCGGCAACTGGTTCACGCGGTGCGCGACCTGTGCCTGACTGCTCGCGAAATTCGCATCCCCCGCATAGCTGGCTGTAATGGTCTGCGAACCGCGCATGCTGACTGAAAGCGAACAGCCGTCGTTACCAACGTCGATTGTGCAGCTTTCCACGCCGTCGTCGATCGTCACGGTGCCCGTCGGCGTGCCCGCACCGGGACTGTCGACCGTGAAACTCACCGTCACCGAAACCGCTTGCGTCGGCGTCGAAGGTTCCGGTGTGTGTGTCTGTATGGTGAGCGACGTACCGGCGCGATCTACCGCATGCGCTTGCGCGGCAGATGTGCTCGCGTCGAAGCCGGCGGATCCCGCGAATGTCGCCACGACGCTATGCGTCCCCGCGATCGTTGACGTAAGCGAGCATGATCCATTGCCGCCCGACAAGGTCGCGAGACACGTCGAACCGGCGCCGTCGTCGATCAGCACCGAACCCGTCGCTATTCCCGACGGCGCGCTCACCGAAACATTCAATGTATATGCCTCGCCGACAACCGTTGCCGACGGCACGATGCTCGTGATCGCCGTTGTCGTTGAGGGATCGTACAGTTCCGCGCTGCCGAGAATTGCCGAGTTATTCACACCCCCCACGAACAGCGGTATGCCAGCGCCGATGGAGACCGCGCGTTGACGCGCTCGCGCCGTATTCATGGCGCCGGCAGATTTCCAGGTGCCGCTGCCTGGATCGAAAATCTCCGCACTGGCTAGATACGTGGTATTGACAACGCTTTCGCCACCCGCGACCAGCACCTGCCCCGAAGCCAGAAGCGTCGCAGCGCCCGACGCACGCGCGACCGACATCGGCGCGGCGGACGTCCATGTGTTCGTGGTCGGATCGTACAACTCGACGCTGGCGAGCGCGCCCGAACTGTTGTTGCCACCGGCGATCAACACCTGTCCATTCATGAGCAGAATTGCCATATGGCCGGCGCGCCCCTCCGCGAGATTGCCGCCAGGGGACCACGTGGCCGATGCCGGGTCGTAGAGTTCCGTCGACGCCTGATACGCACCGCCGCCGGCACCTCCAACGACAAGCACTTTTCCGGAAGCGAGCACCGTCGCCGTGTGCGCGGTGCGCGCTGTCGACATGGACGGTACCCCCATCCATGTGTTGCTCGATGGATCGTAGACTTCAGCCGTAGCGATCTGAAACGGATTGGCGCCACCGGCAACCAGCACCTTACCCGACGGCAGCAGCGACGCCGTATGGTAATAGCGTGTGCCGAACATGGATTTCGACAGCCCCCATGCGTTGATCGTCGGATTGTATAGCTCGCACGCCGGCGTCAAACCTCCGCTGGTATCGCCGCCGCAGACCAACACCATGCCCGATTGCAACAATGTCGCCGTATGACCGTAGCGACCGAAGTAGTTTAGGCCGCCGCTGCCCCAGGACTTCGAAACCGGATCGTAAAGTTCCGCACCGCGCACGATGGTCGATGCGCTCTGTCCGCCCGAGACCAATACGCTGCCGGATGACAGGACGGTCGCGGTGAAATCGTCGCGAGGCGAGGTGAGAGAGGCCGTTGCGACGAATCCCGCCGCCATCGCCGTTCCGCACGCGGTGAAAGTCAGCAACGCGACCGTCCCGACCGTCATCCGCCTGACGAAATCCCGGATCAATAAGAGCTTCACTATCTCAAATCCCCTGTAATACCCGCGCCCGATCCAACGCGGTAACGATCGGCTCAACGACTTAATTGCGTCGATGGCAAGGTGAACAATAATCAGAAGAAGGTCGGCCAAGATATAGCCGGTGTTTCGACGCTATCAATTCCGATCGTGCTGAGCAACTGGATATATAACAGGCAAAAACTCCTCTGCAAGTTGCAATCACCTTTCTCGATCGGCATGTTCTCCGATGCCCTGCAAGCGGTAAACGTAGCAACGTTTTTGCTGAAGGTCTCCCCCGGAAGCTGTCAGGCACGCGACTTTGCTAGAGTGTCCGGGCATCCGGAGACGTGACATGACCCGCACTCATTCCCGCACGTTTGCCACACTGTCCCGACTCCGCGTGCCGGCGATGGTATTTGTATACTTTGCGCTGTTCGTCTCCGTGCCGTCAGTTGCAGCGAACACGTACTTGGTAGGCAGCACACGCACCTATCACAACCTCAACGCGGTGGCGGGGCTGCTCAACCCGGGGGATATCGTGCTCGTCGATGGCGACCAGACGTATCCGTCGGCGCTGCTGACGCGTTCGGGCACGCAGGCATTGCCAATCACGATTCGCGGCGTGCGCGTCAACGGCAATCGTCCGATTCTTTCCGGCGGCACCAACACCATCGAGGTGCAATCGAACTGGACCGTCGTCGAGAGTTTCGAACTCACGGGCGGCTCGTTCCGGTGTTTCTACCATCATGCTGATCACGTCACCTTGCGCGATTCGCTGGTGCGGGATTGTCCCGCGCACGGCATCCTTGGCGCGGACACGGGCTCCGGTTCGTTCACCATGGAATACGACGAGGTTCGCCACTGCGGCAGCGGTACCAGCCAGCATGCGATCTACATGGCGACGAACGAGGATGATTATCCCGGCTCCGTGTTCCGCATGCAGTACAACTGGGTGCACGATCAGAACGGCGGCAACGCGGTGAAAAGCCGCGCCGAGCGCAACGAGATCTACTACAACTGGATCGAGAACACGACTTACCATCTGCTCGAACTCATCGGTCCGGACCCGTCCGGCGGCACCGACCCGAACTTGAAGCGCGAAGATTCCGATGTGGTCGGCAACGTGCTCATGCGCGCCAACGATTTTTCCTTCGTGCGCATCGGCGGCGACGGCACCGGGGAAAGCGCCGGCCGCTACCGTTTTCTCAACAACACGTTCGTCAGCAACAGCACGGAGAACGGATCGGCCGTGTTCCGCTGCTTCGACGCACTGCAAAGCGTCGAGATGCACAACAACGTGTTCTACAGCGTGCCGACCGGCGGCGGCTTGAATATCGTGCGTGACGTGGAAGCGAACTGGGTCAGCGGTCGCCAGATTTCGGGGCAGCACAATTGGGTGGAAGCTGGCTCGACCGGTCTTCCGACAGCGAGCGAATGGACGGCGACGGTCACTGGCAGCGATCCGAAATTCACGAATCTGGCGACGAAGGATTTGCGTCCCGCCGCCGGAAGCCAACTCATCGACGCCGGCACCGCGAACGGCACGCCGCCGCCGGGATTTCCTTTCCCAAATCCGTTGCCGCTGCCGCTTTACGTACCGCCGGCGGCCACCGTGCAGACTGGCGATCCACCGATTTCGCGGCCCAGCGACGGCAAGATCGACATCGGTGCGTACGAGGCATTTTCCGATTCGATCTTCCAGAATGACTTCGAGGTGAGGATTTGAATTAGCGACTGACGAGACGGCTGAATTTACGTCTTCGGACGAATAATTTCTCTTTACCTCATCACGGTTGCACAGAATTCTTCCGCAGCAGCTTTTCAATCCGCTCGAGTTCCTGACGCAAGTCGGCGTTCTCCGCTTCCAACGCTTCGATGCGCTGGCGCTGCTCGTCGGTGCGCGTGGTGAGCGCCTGGGCGGCGGCCAATGCAACGCCGCCTTCATCGACGGTGCTGATGGCCTTGTCGGAATCGCCCAACTCGAAGGCGGCGAAGAAATCCTGGGCCATCGGCCCGAGATGGCGGGTCGTGGGCGCGTCGGCTTTATAGTTCCACGTGGTGACCGGCGTGTCGGCCAGCTTGCGCAGGATGTCTTCGCCGTCGACGTCGAGGAAGTTTTCCTTCTTGTTGCGATCGGAGGAATTCGTCCACGTGCCGCCGGTAGAAAGATAAGCGCCGGTATACGTCTCGAGAAAATGCCCGGAAGGGATTGTGCCTGTGCCGGTGGTATTGGTCAGGTAGATGCCGTTGTTCGCGCGCAGCGTGAACGTGCCGCTGCCGGCATCGGTGGTGTTGTTGCCGAAGCTCGGTCCGAGCGAGATGACCATGGCGCGGCTGTCGACGACGTTCGCGCGCTCGCCGATTGCGAAGGACTGCGACGCGTTGGCGATCGAAAGAAGTCCGAACGTGAAGCAGCCGCTGTTGCCGGTCGATCCGATCGTGTTCTGGCTGCCTAACGCCGTGCACGTGTTTCCGCTGACGGTATTGCTGGATCCGAACGCAACGCCGGCGCTGGAGGTGACCGAATTGTTCAAGCCGCCGACGAAGGACCATTTACCGGTCGCCGCGTTGCCGGCTCCCACCGCCGTCGAGTAGTTGCCGGCCGCTTTGTTGTCGACGCCGGCAGCGAACGAACCGAAACCGATGTTCGCGTCGTCCCAGCCGCCGTTCATCGCGTAGCCGGCGCGGAGTGCCGCCTTGCCGCCGTAGAACATGAAGCGCGTGCCGTCGCCCGTGGCCGGGATCGTGCCGACGCCTTGCGTGTCGTCGAAGCCGTCGTATCCGTACGTGCCGAGCGCGAGAACACCGCCGGCGTTGTCGACGCGGAACCACTCCTGATCGAGTACACCATTCGCATACGTGCCGCTGGCCGACAGCGACAGCAGATCAGTTATTCCGCTCGTCCCAAGTGTCGTCGTGCCGATGAGCTTTGTGTTGATGAGCGTGTTGGTCGTCGTGGTCGTTTGCTGCGCATCGGGGGCGAGTTGCACCACCGTGCTCAGATCGACGCTGCCCGTCGCTCCGGTCGCGCCGGTAGCGCCGGTCGGTCCGGGGTTTCCGTCCACGCCCGTTGCGCCGGTGGCGCCGGCAACTCCGGTGGCGCCCGTGGGACCGGTCGGACCGGCCAATCCCGTCGCTCCGGTCGCACCGGTGATGCCTGTCGCGCCGGTCGCTCCAGTCGGTCCCGCGCCACCGGTGCTGCCCGTCGTGCCGGTGACGCCCGTCGCTCCGGTCGCGCCCGTGTTTCCCTGCGCACCGGTGGGGCCCGTTGCACCCGTAGGGCCGGCAACGGTTGATGCGGCGCCGGTTGGGCCGGTCGGACCCGTAGCGCCCGTCGCGCCGCTGGGACCGATCACGCCGCTCAACGCGAACTGCGCCACCGGCACCGAGTTCACCGGCTGGCGCGGACTCAGCGTCTGCGCGCCGACCGTGACTTCGAGCCAGAGTTGATTGCCGGTGAAGACATTCGGGAAATCCAGATCCGTGGTGAAGCGCCCGCGCGTCACGGGGAATTGCGGCATCGTGATGGTGCTACCCACCTGCGTGCCGCCGGTCGCCGCATCGAACAGTTTGAACGTCAGATCGAAATCGCCGTTGGCAGGAGTGCCGTCCGCGCGGAGCAATCCCTGATACGTAAACGCGGTCGATTGTGGTTCGGCGTGAACGATGCCGACGTGAGCAAACGCGAGCAACAGCGCCGCGGTCAAAGCGTGACGTTTCATGGCGTGCAATTCTCGAAACTGCAAAAGAAGATGTCGTCCGTCTGATCGGGCCGCGTGAGGCTACCGAACCCCGCCGACACTGAGTACGACGGACTCGCGGAAAATCCTGCCACCGGCTCGGCTACCGTCGCCGCGAGCCGATAGCACGGACTTGCGCTGCGCACGGAGGTGGCTGCGCTGATTACATGCGCATCGATCGAATAACTTGTGCTGCCTGCTGGCGCCGACACCAACGTGCATGCCGCGGCCATTGCAGCCGCCCAATTTTGCAATCGCATTGAAATCCCCTAGCCAGCGCAGACTACGCGCGGCAGGCGATCGGTTCAATGGATTTTTTTCAAGACAAGTGAACGTCGGAATTTAGGCTTGGACGAATCGTGCATTTTCCCTATTCCAAGTTCGGCCGTCTGTTTTTTGACGCCAACGAAGCGTCGTGGAGGCCCAAACCGCCGTAACACTGCGTTGAAAGCGCGGAACGCGAAACCGTGCGCATTCTGATCACTGAGTACTGAAGATGGAGCTGAGTACTCATGACATGAAAGTTGGGGTAGTGCGCCGTACAATTACCGACGTCAAGCCGGATACGCCTCACTGACCACTTCCGACAGCGGCACCGGCCAGTCGAGTGTCGTCTCGGAAATCTTACGGACCACAACTTCCGCTTCGAAAAATCCAGCCGCCTTTTCCGAGTCGTTCCAGAACGGCGCATGGTGCACGAACGGAAAGATATGCATCGGCGTCCCCAGCGATACTTCGATGACTTCGAATCCCGTCGCCCGATTGAACAGCGATCGGTACGCGCTGGAAGAAAAGCGAAAGAAGTCCCAAGGGATGTCATGCAGGCCGCAGGTTTGCACGGACGAGACGTACGCAATGCCGCCCGGCCGCAACACCCGATTCATTTCGACCGCGACTTTCCACGGCATCGCGAGGTGCTCGAACACGACGTGCGAGCAAATCGCATCGAACCGGTTACGCCCGAGGGCAGCGCTCATTTCGTGCGCGTCGCAAACCTGATCGACGTTTTCTCCGGCCACCACGTCGATGCCCCAATATTCCATGCCCGGAGCCAGCTCCTCGATGTCGCCTCGCCGCGCGATGCCGCTGCGCGCGCGCGATCCCAGATCGAGAACGCGCCGGCAGTTTTCCTCGACCAGGCGATCGAGAAAGCGTTGTTGAAACGGTGACAGATCCACGTCGTCGGTGACGGGCAAAGGAATGGAAACCACGGTGCCGCTCGTGAGCACGAAGCGCAGACATCCGCCGCGACGCTGCGCGACGTCCTTGGCCAGGCACGAAATCGAAAAGCGCCAATCGTGAGGCGGTGGCAGCGCGGTCAGGTCCGCGCTCGGCAACCGCACGTTCGCGCGCTCGCGGTGCATACATTGCTCGCCGAAGTAGAGCATGATTTCGGTCACGCGATCGCCTTCGGACACGAACCAGCCATCGATACGCACGTAATCGAATACCATGAGCACGCGGTCGAAATGATAAACGGGGTTCACGCCGGCTCCGGAATCGCGCGGGCCGATGGGCGAGCTGTTTGAGGCTTCATAATCCACCGATACGGAAATAGATCAAGGATGTCCGACATGTTACCTCCGTCACCGGAAACCACAGCGGCCACCGCAAACATCGGCGCAGCAGTGACGCTCGACTGGAACCTGCCGGCGGGCACATCGGGAGAATACGACTGCCCGATATGTTCCGATCGCACTCCCAAGCGAGGGCTGCTGGCCGCTACGTCGCCGCTGATCGGACGACGCGTGGTGGTTCGCTGCGAGAACTGCGCGTGCGTGTTCGTGCCCGATTTGCCGGAAGTGGCTTACGACACGTTCCCGTCGGAGTTTTTCCAGTTGTATGTCGAACAGGGTGCGGGCATCGATCTGATCGTGGATCCGTTGTTTCTCGTTCCAACCACGAGTGTACGGCGTTTCATGGACGTGGGCTGCGCTTTCGGCTTCGGCGTCGACTTCGCCACTCACGCGCTCGGATGGCAGGCTACGGGCCTTGAACCTTCGGAACTCGGCAAGCTCGGACGCGAGATGCTCGGCATCGACCTGCGGGCTGAATACCTTGACGAGCGAACGTTGATCGACGAGCCCTACGATCTCGTCTTCAGTTCGGAAGTTCTTGAGCATGTCCGCAATCCGCGCGCGTTTCTTGCGGCCGCGGTTCGTGCGCTTGCTGCCGACGGCGTGCTCATGCTCACCACGCCCAACGCTGACCATCTCACCGAAGACCGCTCGGTTTTTTCGCAGGTGAGCATCCTGTCCTATCCGCTGCATTGCATCCTGTTCGCGCGCAGCACACTCGAACGCGTGCTGCGCGAAGCAGGGCTTCCGCACGTGCACATTGTCGAACGGGGGGACACGCTGATCGCAATGGCGTCCAGGAAGATGCTCAGCCCGATCGACGCCAAGCTCGATCGCGGACTGCTGCGAACCTACCTGCGAAAACGGTTTGAACAATTGCCCAAAGCGACGCCGGCCGCCACTGGTTTTGCCTATCGACTGTTCAAGGAGGCCGTGAACAGCGGCGAATATGCCGAGGCTGCGGCCGTCCTGATTTCTCTGCAGGCAGAATTGACTGCGCGATTCGGCGCGGACGTCGGCAGCCTCGAGGGAGCGAGCCCAGCATTGCTCGGCGCGACGACGCTCGCAGAAGCCGCTTCGCGTGTGCCGTTCAATCTCTGCGGCTGCCTGTATTTTCGCGGGATGCTCGAACTCAACTACCACGGAAATGCGGCACGTGCGGTAACGCTGTTCGACGCCGCGCGCGAGACCGGCATCGCGCTGCGCAAGCTGCTTTGGACCATCGGCGTGGACGACGGCGAGACCGAGGACTTGGTCTGCCAGGCCGCTCGCCACTCCGCCATTGCCGCCGCGCGACTTGCAGTGCAGATGCCGACGACCGCCGACGCAGCGCCACCGACGCCGACATCAACCACCGCAGCGCCAACGTCTTCCATCGTGGGCTACCTTGATTTCGTCGATGACAACGGCATTGCCCATGGCTGGGCTTACGACAAGGCCGATGGATTTCGCGCGCTCGATATCGATTTCTATGTCGACGACCAACGCGTTCTGACACAGCGCGCCGACTTGTTTCGCGGCGATCTCGCCAAAGGGGGATACGGCGGTGGGATGCATGGATTCATCGTCGATCTCGCACCCTTCCTGTCCGAAGACGGTGAGCGTGTCGTGTCTGCGCGTTCCGGCGACGTCGCGCTCCGACCCCCGCACCGGCGGTGCCGGCTCGCGCAACGAAAGGCCGCTGTCGTCGTGAGCGACGCCACGGCCGCTCCCACGGCGCTGGTTAGCGTCGTCGGCTCGGTGGCCGACCTTCGCGTCAAGGCTGAGGCTTGCCGGCGACTCGCGGTCGTCGCCTGCCATACCGAAGGCGGAAGGATCTTCCACTATCACCGCCTGCTGCTCGACGATCTGCGTGGGCAAGGCATCGCCACCGTGCTCGTGCGCAACGGCAGCGACAATGCGGAGCGATTCGTCGACGCTACGCGAGACCTCGCGGACCTGGTAATCGTTCGCGACAACACGGGCATGGATTTTTCGGCCTGGGTGTCGGCGCTGGCGCATGTCGACATCGAACTCGGCGCGCTCGACGAATTGGTGTTCATGAACGACAGCGTCGTCGGGCCTGTGTTTCCGTTGCAAGAAGCGATGACGAAGATGGCGGTGAGTCCCTGCGATTTCTGGGGCATGACCGACTCGTGGCAGTTCGGGTATCACCTGCAGAGTTACTTTCTTTGCTTCAAGCAGCAAGCACTGCAAAGCGAGGCGCTCGGCGAATTCCTCCGTTCGTATCCGCACCCGACCAGCAAGGACGCCATCATCCGCTGCGGCGAGGTCGGTTTATCGCGAGCACTCGTCGAGGGCGGCCTGCGCCCGGGTGTCTATTGCCCATACGAACCCGTCGCGGCGCGCTGGCTGCAGACGCTGCCTGCGCGCCTGGATCAATTGCGAAGCGCGCCCGAGGCGGCGACGGGCATGCAGGGTTTCGCGGAGCGGGCTGCCGCGCACATCTGTGCGGTTGCCGCCCATCTGCGCTCAGGGCAGCCGGTCAATGTGACGCACTTTTTCTGGGATACCCTGATCCGCGAATTTCGATTCCCGTTTCTGAAGAAGGAATTGCTGCTGCAAAATCCCATGTCCATTCCGAATCTGGGCGACATCGCCGGACTTCTGGAACACACGGGTTTTCCGCAGGAATCGATCCGCGAGTTGTACATGCACAGCACGGGGTCGATGGCGCCCGCCCTGCCGATCTACCCCGCTGAACTCCGTGCAACGGACGATGACGTTGGGTAAGGCACAGCCCCTACCCGGCGGCGATCCGTCGGTAGCCTGAGAACGTTGCTACCCGATCACTCCACCGTCACGCTCTTGGCCAGATTACGCGGCTGATCCACATCGGTTCCGCGCTGCACGGCGACGTGATAGGCGAGCAGCTGCAACGGCACGGTGAACACGATCGGCGCGATCATCTCGCCGCACGGCGGCAGTGCGAGCAGATAGCCGCCGGCTTTCGGCATGTGCGCGGCGACGTCCGCATCGGCGAGCACATAGAGTTCGCCGCCGCGCGCGCGCACTTCTTCGAGATTGGATTTCAGTTTCTCGAGCAGATGATCGTTCGGCGCCACCGCGATCACGGGCATGTTCTCGTCGACGAGCGCGAGCGGACCGTGCTTGAGTTCGCCCGCCGGATACGCCTCGGCGTGGATGTAGGAAATTTCCTTGAGCTTGAGCGCGCCTTCCATCGCGATCGGGAATTGCGTGCCGCGGCCGAGGAACAAGGTGTGGTCCTTCCCGACGAACTTCGTCGCGAGCGCTTTGATGTCGTCGTTGAGCGCTAGCGCATCGCGCATCGCGCCGGGCAGCGTTTCGAGCTGGTGGACGAGCGATTCGTAACGCTCCTTCGCCAATCCGTGATGACGCGCCAGCTCGAGCGCGAACAACGCGAGCGCCGCGAGTTGCGTGGTGAAAGCTTTGGTGGATGCGACGCCAATTTCCGGACCGGCGCGCGTCATCAGTGTCAGTTCCGATTCGCGCACGATCGAGGATTCGGGCACGTTGCACACGGCAAGCGTTGCGAGATAACCGCGTGTCTTCGCGAGCTTCAGCGCGGCGAGCGTGTCGGCCGTTTCGCCGGATTGGCTGATGGTGACGAACAACGTATCGGCCGGCACGACCGCGTCGCGATAGCGGTATTCCGACGCGATTTCGACATTGCACGGAATCTTCGCCAGTCCTTCGATCCAATAGCGCGCGACAAGTGCGGCGTGATAACTGGATCCGCACGCGATCATATGCACGCTGCGGGTTTTCGACAGCAGCTCGCGCGCATGCACGCCGAAGATTTCGGTGAGGATGTGACCGCCCGCGATGCGGCCTTCGAGCGTGTCGGCGATCGCCTGCGGCTGCTCGTGGATTTCCTTGAGCATGTAGTGGCGGTATTCGCCGCGCTCGACGGCATCGGCGCCGAAATGCGCGGTTTTGATCGGTCGTTCGACGTCTACGCCGTTCTCGTCGATCACGCGCACGTTGTCGATGGTGACTTCGGCGACATCGCCCTCGGCGAGGTAGATGAACTTGCGCGTCACCGGTAGCAGCGCGTGGATGTCGGAGGCGATGAACTGTTCGCCATCGGCGAGACCGACCACCATCGGACTGCCGCGCCGCGCGCCGATCACGCGTCCGGGTTCGCGTTTGGAAATCACCGCGATCGCATACGCGCCGCGCAGGCGCGGGATCACACGCTGCACGGATTGCAGCAGCGTCGCACCTTGCGACTGTTCGTGTTCGACCAGATGCGCGATCACTTCCGTATCGGTCTCGGTCGCGAACGCGTAGCCGAGCGCCTTCAATTCGGTGCGCAATTCGTCGTGATTCTCGATGATGCCGTTGTGGACCACGGCGGTCTGATCGCGCGAAGCGATCGGATGCGCATTCATCGTGTTCGGCGCGCCGTGCGTGGCCCAGCGCGTGTGCGCGATGCCGGTGAATCCGGTAATTGGTTGGGATGCATGCAGTTCTTCGAGCTGGCGAACCTTGCCCTTGGTGCGCACGCGCTCCAGGCCCGAGTCGGTCAGCAACGCGATGCCGGCCGAATCGTAGCCGCGATATTCCAGCGACTTCAGACCTGCGATCAGTGTCCCTACTACATCACGCCGCGCCGCGGCGCCTACGATTCCGCACATGACCTACCCCTTGTTCCAGTACACCATTTTAGCGGTTTCAGACAGGCGGTGCCTGCTCGTTAAGGTTCGCAACGCCGGGCGGCACGAGCATGACCAACGGCGGGCAATTTGCGGGCGACGCTGCGGCATAATCGACGCTCCTTCGGTTGGGAGCGATCATGAACATCCGTCTCGCATTCGCCTGCGCCGCGCTGTTCGCCAGTTCGATGGCGATGGCCCGCGAGGACCAGATCATCCTGCTCGGCAACGTCTCCGGAAAACAGACCGTTTCGGCCGACGGCAATTCCGCCGAATATTCCTACAACGACCGCGGCCGCGGCGATCACATCACCGCGTCGTGGAAAGTCGATGCCGCGGGCGTGCTCACCGACTACACCGGTTCCGGCAACGACTACATGAAGGCGTCTGTCGACGAGAGCTTTCACATCGCCAGCGGCAAAGCGACATGGAAAAACCGCACCGAGCATGGCGACGAGCCGGTCAGCGGTGAAGCGTTCTACGTGCCGCTCAATGCGCCGCCGGAAATCTACGGCGTGCTGACGCGCGCGCTGCTGAAAGCGCCGAATCACAAACTGAAACTGCTGCCGGCGGGCGAGGCGAGTGTGGAGGCCGCGGGCAGCGTCGAGGTCGGCGGCAAGAAGCTGACGCAATATCGTGTGGTGGGTTTGGGTTTTTCTCCGTCGCCGATCTGGCTCGACAAGGACGGCAACGCCGCCGCGCAGGTGTCCGGCTGGTTCACGGTGATCGATGCCGCGCAGGCCGGCCACGTCGACGAACTGCAGAAAACCCAGGACGTCAGCGATGCCGAATGGATCTCGCGCGTCGCGCGCGAACAGACGCATGCGCCGAAAGGCGCACTGGTGATCCGCAACGCGCGGCTGTTCGATCCACGCGATTTGTCCGTCACGCCGGGCACGAGTGTGTTGATCGAAGGCGAACACATCGTGCGCATCGCGCCGGATGCGTCGCTGAACGTGCCGCAGGGCGCAGAAGTCATCGACGCAAAAAACCGCTTCCTGATGCCGGGCATGTGGGACAACCATCAGCATTTCGGCGACAACGACGGCGCGCTCGATCTCATCGCAGGCGTCACCAGCGCGCGCGACATGGCCAACGACACCGACGGTTTCCTGAAGCGCGTCGCGCGTTTCGACGACGGCACGGAACTGGGTCCGCGCGTGATCAAGGCCGGCATCATCGACGGCATGGGCGAATTCGCCGGGCCGACCAAGATGCGTGTCGACA
>Ga0105239_10003311_pt1 | contig 19836 bp, 15 predicted proteins | sample KBSC44metaG_FD_92761 | JGI IMG/M metagenome (GOLD analysis project Ga0105239, IMG submission 92761) | Corn rhizosphere microbial communities from Kellogg Biological Station, Michigan, USA - KBS C4-4 metaG | ecosystem: Host-associated > Plants > Roots > Rhizosphere > Soil | place: Michigan, USA...
AATGGCGCACGCCACGCAACCGCTCGACGGTGTCGCCTACGTCGACGCTGATCACCGGAAGGTTGCAGGCGAGCGCTTCCTGAATCACCGTGGGCGATCCCTCCCGATCGCTCGTCAACAACAGGCAATCCGCGGCGTTCATCAAGTCTGGAACCCGCGCGGGAGGGATCGCGCCGTCCAGCACCTCCATGCGCAAACCCGTCAACAGACCTTGCGTAAGCGCAAGCGCTTCCTTCGCCAAGTCCAGTCGCTTCACCGCCGGATCATGCCCTGCGTTGAACAACACCACGCGCTCATCGTAGCTCCAGCCCAGCCGTTGCCGCGCTTGCCACCGCGGTTCCGGACAAAACAATTCTGGATCGACCCCGCTCGGCAGAATAACGGCACTGCCCCGCCGCCACCACAGCCGTTCCCGCAACTGCCGGCTGACGCACACGATCCTATCCGCGCACAACGCCGCCACTTGAGAGAACACCTGTCCGGCCACGCCGCGCAACGACTGCGCCCCATTGAGATCGCTTCCCCGAAAAGTGATCACCAGCGGCCTCGACGGTGCCGCCCACGCCGCAAATAAAGCGGTGACCGTCCCAAAGTGAGCGTGGATCACCTGCGGATCGAAACTCCGCACGCGGCGGCGGAAGCGCGCCGATTCCCGCGCCAGCTCCCGCGGCGACGTGCGCGAGCGCAGATGAAACAGGTCCACCTCGACGCCTTCCCGCGCCAGACTCTCTGCTTGCCTCCTGGCGAAAATCATGGAACTGCCCTGCGCTTCCCCCGGGATCACAAACAGGACCTTCACCGGAAGCACCATTCCCGCGCGGGCGGGACCGACGAGTACACCGCCCACCGCAGCAGCTTTCCCCACGCCATTCCGCTTCTCGGATGCTCCAACAGCAGTTTCGCGTAAGCGCGGCCCGCGGTACGCAAGTCTCCCGCGAGCAATTGATGATCGATCTGCTTGAGCGCCGCCCGCAGCGGCTCCGCGTCGCTTTGAGATTCCGCGGCCGCCAGCGCCGCCACCACATCTTCGGCGCCGCCCGACCGCCGCGCTTCCGCCAGGATCCGTGCAGCCCGATGCGCGCGCCCTTGCTCGGCAGCACGGCGAGCGCTCACTGCTCCCCGGTGGTAGCGATAGTGATACAACGACTCGGCAAGGTTCACGGCGCCCGATGCATCGCTCAAGCGCCAAAATAAGTCGTAATCCTGGGCGCAAGGAAACTCTTCGCGATAGCCCCCCAGCGAGCGCGCAACTTCCGTGCGAAACATGGTTGAGCCGTGCACAAAAGGATTCCCGTGCCACAGAGCCTGACGAATCTCCGTGCCATTTTCAGGCAGCCGCGTGGTCCATAGCCGACGCCCATCATGCCGATGAGTCCATGCATTGCTGCCGCACAACGCCACGTCAGGATGTTCACGCAAGAATGCAACCTGCCGCTCCAGACGTTCCGGTTCACTCCAGTCGTCGGCGTCCTGTCGGGCGATCCATTCGCCGTTCGCCAGTGCGAGCCCGCGATTGAGCGTGCGCGTCAATCCCCACGGCGCACCGCGCACCAATCGGATCCGCGAGTCCGCATCCGCGTGACGCTCCAACTCCGCCAGCGTATCCGGTTGTTGGCTGCCGTCATCCAGAATGAGAAATTCGAAGCCCCGCAAAGTCTGCTGGCGGATGGAAGCAATCGCCTGCCGCAGCATCTCCACGGGCGTGTCGCGGACCGCCAGGAGTACCGTCACCATGACGCCCGCCATTCGCGCGCCCACAGCGCAAATATCAGGAGGGCCCACACCTGTTGATCGTTCCAGCGATGTGGCTGCGGTAACACCTCCCTGACCAGATCCCGCAGCGGACCTCTCAACCATGGCCCGATCGGCGCGCCGAAGCCCCGTTTCGGCCGGTCGAGAGCCCCCGCCGGTAAATCCTTCGCGTAGGCCGCCCGCAACAAAATCTTTTTCTCGCGACCGTACACCAACTCGCGCGGATGCAACGACCCGGCCCACTCCGTCAAGCGGTGATCCAGAAACGGCGCCCGCCCCTCCATGCCAAACGCACCGTATGCGATGTCCGTCTTATAGTTCAAGCCATTCGCCAGCGCCAAGTGCCGGTCAATCCACATTCCCCGCGCCAGCGCTCCCCCGCGGGGAGTCAAAAACGTCAACGCGTCCAGCGAATTCGTCGCACCATGGCTATTCAGAAACCGGCCGCGCTCGGCAGCGCGAAACGTGGCTTTCGATTGCACATACACTCCCGCCAAACCCGCCTGACCGCCATCGCACCAGCCCACCGCCGCCGCGGCCGCTTTGAGCGTCTGCTTGATTTGAATGTGCTCGTAGTGCCCGTAGCCGCCGAAGACTTCGTCGCCGCCGTCGCCATTCAGAATCACCTTGTAGCGCCCCGCCAGCGCCCCCGCCAACGCGAGCGACGGAATCGCCGAGCTGTCAGCAAACGGCTCGTCATAATGCCGTAACATAGCTTCGATTCCCCGCCCGGCGCCGTCATCGTCCAGGACGTGATGCCGCAAACCAAGATGACGCGCCACCGAGCGAGCCGCGTCCACATCGCTCGACTCTCCGTCAACACGCATCGTAAAGCTTTCGATCGCCGCACCCTGGCGCACGCACTCAGCCGCGATCACCGATGAATCCACGCCGCCGCTCAAACTAAGCGCCACTGGAACATCCGCGCGCAGCCGCTGGCGAACCGCCTCGCCCACACGTTCGCGCAGAGCCACGCGCCGATCCCCAGTTTCCCCGGCAGCGGACTGCGCAACCCACCAGCGCGTCCGCCGCGGCTCGCCCCCGTGTTGGAAACGCATCAATTCCCCCGCCTCCACTTTTCGGCATCCCTGAAAAATCGCCAAAGGAGCTGGAACGTAGCCCAGAGCCAGGTAAGCATCGACAGCCGCCGGCTCCATGACCCCGCCGTGAAATCCGCACAGCGCTTTCATCTCGCTCGCAAACGCCAAAATCCGCCCATTGAAAAAATACACCAGCGGCTTCTCACCCAGCCGGTCGCGAACCAGCGTGAGTTCCTTCTCGCGGTGATCCCACAGCGCGAATGCAAACATCCCGGCCGCCCGCCCGAGAGCCGCTTCGATACCCCAAGCCGCGACGCCTTCGAGCAAAACTTCGGTATCGGTTCCGCTGCGAAATTCCGCGGGCAACTCCCTTCGCAGTTCCAGATAGTTGAAGATTTCGCCATTAAAAACCAGGCTCCAGCGTCCGTCGCGCGATGTCATCGGTTGGCTGCCGGCGTCTCCCAAGCCGAGAATCGCCAACCGGCGATGACCAATCACCGTGCCCGCATCGCAAAGGACTCCACTCCCATCCGGCCCGCGATGCCGCTGGATCTCAAGCATCTCTTCGACGCGCGCCGTCGCACGCGGGTCGTCCGATCCCATCAAACCTGCAATGGCGCACATAAACTTACAGCGGGCTCACGCTTTGACGGCCCTCCAGCGAGCCTGTCGCACGCCGCGCCACACTCCTCCGGATCCACCACTGACCCGGTCCGTCGAGCCACGCCAGCGCCCGCGCTCCCGTGCTTTTCGTAAGCGTCGCCCAGGCAGCGGCCGCCGCATCGCCGTGTCCGCTTTTCACGCGGGCGCGCACCGTCAGCAGCAAACGCAGCCGCACGTTGGCCCGCCAAACAGCGCGCCAGGCAATTCGTCGCGGCCCCCCGCGCGGCCAACGCCGCAGCAACGCCCGCTCCACAATCTGAAAAATCTCGGCCTGCATGCGCGCGCTCCCCACGCGATTGCTCCAGTTCCCCGCATGCCGCCGGTTCAATACTCCGTAACGCGGCAACAGCGCGACGCGAAACTGCTCCGCCGCGCGCACAAACCAGTCGGTGTCGGCGAGCGCATACGCCGCGTCGAACGGTCCCATGCGCTCCCAAACCTTGCGGCGCATTACCAGCGTCGACGGATGAAACGGCCAGTCGTAATAGCGCGTCAGATACCCGAACAACCGCCCTCGGTCGAGAACCAGGGGCCTCGCGCTGCGCAGCAGCCGAGCTTCTTGAGCCGGCCCCAGCGAAGGTTCCCGCACGTCGACGAAACTCGAATGCACCACTCCAATGTCAGGATGCGCTTCCAGATACTCGATCGAAGCCTGCAAGTGACCCGGCAGAAAACGGTCGTCGTCCGAACACCAGGCAATCAGATCTCCCGTGGTTGCAGCCATCGCCGCATTCCAGTTGGCGACGCCGCCCGAATTCTCCGGTTGCCGGATCACCCGCAGGCGAGATTCCGCAGCCGCCATGCGGTCGAGCACCTGCAGCGTGTCATCCGTCGAAGCATCATCCGCGACCACGATCTCATCCGGCGGGGACGATTGCGCCAGCGCCGCCTCCAGTGCTTCGCGCACCATGTCCGCGCGATTATAGGTGGCGATCGCCACCGAAAGTTTCACGTCTGCCCCCACGTCAGCGCGGACGCCACCGTTACGACGCACAGCCCGCCGAACCATGCCGCCACCGCGCGTGCCGTCGGAACGAAGCGCAGCCTGCGCCACACATACATCGCGCACAGCAACAAGTGAGCCGCATACATCGCCACAAAAGCCACGGCCGCGCCCACTGCCGCCGTCACTACTGGCGCCAGCGCCGCAGCCACCGCTAGGAACACACCATAAGCCGCCAGATCCGCAGCCAGAAACATCTTCATATCCGCCGCCGCCAATATTGGGATCGACAAAATCCAACTGGTGACTTTCAGGTAGTCGCCCAGCAAGGTCCAGCGCAGATACCCCGCCGCCGGACGGAACGCCGCCGAGTAGAACACCGTCAGCAACCACGGCTTGAGCAACGCAATCGCCGCAATCGAGGCCGCCGCCGTGAGCGTAGCCACCATGAGCACGCTCGAAATGTGAGCATCCCGCTGCCCCGGACTGCGCGACCGCGCCAGTTCCGGTAAGTAATACGTCTGCAGCGAGGACAGCACCAGCGTGACGTGATTCATGCTGAGCCCCCACGCTGCGTCAAACTGCCCCGTCACGATCACACCTTGCGTGGCCGTAATATGTCCCCGCACCGTGAGCAGCGTCCCCGCAGCCACCAGCCCGCTCGCCAGCATCGCAGCCGACATCGCTCCGAACCTGAGCGCAGCGCCGAAATTCCACCACCGCCCCGGACCGCGAAACCACACGCTTAGTTGACTGCGAAAAGCCACCAGAGCTCCCAGCGCCGCCGCGCAGCTCAGGGCGCTCGCGAAAATCAACAGCGCAACCAGAGCGCTTCCTCGTCCCTCGACGAAGGTATGCGCCGCCGGCCCGGCGCCCAGCATCATGGCGGCGGACCCGATCACGGAAAGCACCGCCAGCCGTCCGACGGTTCCCAGCGCGTTCAAAAGCCCGCTCGCAAAAACCAGGACGCTGCCGAGCATCACGGAAACCGCCAGCCATGGAAGCGGAGGGACCGCCTCCACACCGAATCCGGCCAGCATCGCGAACGCCCGCGGACAAAAAATCATGCCGGCTGCGACCGCGCCTGTCGCCGCCGCGAAGATACACAGGACCGTGCGCACATACTCGGTCTGTTCGACACCCTCGAGCGCACTCGCCCCCCGCACCAGCGCCGTCTGCCCGTTGCCGGTCGCGCCCGCTACCGCCACCTGGCGAAGCTGCTGCAAAGTGGTCAGCATCGCCAACGCCGCCGGACCGCCCAGCGCCGCCAAGATCTTGGTCGCAATCGCGCTCAAAAGCCCACTCGCGAGCGCCCCCAATCCGCTCTGGCTCATGGCGCGAACCACCGGTATGTAAATCCTCGTCCGGGACTCCGCGGCAATCACGCCATGGCCCTCAACGGCAAACAGGCCGCCAGACACACCGAACCGACAATCTCCTCCACCTGCTCCCAGGTCAGATGCGGATGCAAGGGCAAGCTCAATTCCTCGCCCGCCATCTGTTCCGCGATCGGAAACGACCCGCGCCCGAAGCCGGCCTCGCGATAGGCCCCCGAAAGATGCGGCGGCACCGGGTAATGAATCAGCGTGCCGATTTCCTCGCGTGCCAACTGTCGCGCCAGCCAGTCGCGCTGCGGGTAGCGCATCGCGAAAACATGCCAGACCGAATCGGCGCCATCCGCCACCTGCGGCAACGTTAGACCGGGGATTCCCGACAATTGATCCGAGTAGCAGCGCGCGATCTCGCGCCGCCGCTGGTTCCACTCATCCAGGTACTGCAACTTCACTCGCAGCACCGCCGCCTGCAAAGGATCGAGCCGCGAATTCACTCCCCGCACCGCGTTCGAATATTTCTCCCGCGACCCGTAATTGCCTAGCACGCGGATACGCTCGGCCAGCGCCGCATCGTCCGTGACCACCGCTCCGCCATCCCCCAACGCGCCTAAATTTTTCGTCGGATAGAAACTGAACGCCGCGGAGTAGCCGCCCAAATCCACGCCGTGTGCCTGCGCCGCGTCCGCCACCAGCGGAAGCCCGCGCCGTTGAGCGATTTCACCCAGCGCCTCCATCGCCGCGGTCTGTCCGTATAGATGCACTGCGACGATCGCGCGCGTGCACGGGCTGATAGCATCCTCCACCCGCGCCGGGTCGAGATTGTAGGTAGCCGTGTCCGGCTCCACCGGGACCACTCGCGCTCCCGTTGCCGATACCGCCAGCCACGTAGCGATATAGGTGTTCGACGGCACGATCACTTCGTCGCCCGCGCCCACCCCCAGCCCGCGCAGCAAGAGCGTCAGCGCATCCAACCCATTCGCGACCCCCACGCAGTGCCGCGCCCCGCAATACTCAGCAAATTCGTGTTCGAAAGCTTCCACCTCAGCGCCCAATATGTAGACTCCCGACTTCAGCACCCGCGCCAGAGCCTGAGCGATCTCCGGACGCAGTTCTTCCGTAGCCAACCGCAAATCAAGGAATGGGATCAATGTTTCCTCCTCGCAAAGCCAAGTAATCATCCACGTCGCGGATGTAATCATCCTCGCGATAAACATCGGAGGCCAGCACCAGCAGCACAGCATCGGGCGAATACTTATATTCGGTAGTCCACACCAGCGGAGGCACGTGCAATCCCAGGTCGGGACGGTTCAGCAAAATCTCTTCGCTCGCGTCACCGTCAAACAACCGCACTGAACAGTTGCCATGCACGCATACCAGAAACTGATCGAGTGTGCGGTGCGCATGCTCCCCGCGAATTTCCCGGCTGGGTACGCCGAACACCAGGAAGTAACGCACCACCGGAAACGGCAGCGCTTGATGAATCTCCGCGAACGACAGATGACCCCGCGCGTCCGTGACGTGCGGCAATTCGTAGAGCCCGGCGCCCGCAATCAACGGCGTCTCGCCCCGCACCCGCACCGCAACCCGGCTCCGCGACTCATCATTGACGAAGCCGCTGACCGCTGCCGGATTCCCCATCACGATGGCACGCGCCGGTACGTCACGCGTGACCACCGCCCCCGCCCCGACCATTGCTCCCGCGCCGATCGTCACGCCCGGCAGCAGTGTGGCGTTCGCTCCAATCGACGCCCCGCGCCGGACCAGAGTACGCGCGACCTCAGCCGGCCGCCGCCGGCTGCGCGGAAACGCGTCGTTAGTGAAGGTCGCATTGGGGCCGACAAAAACGTCGTCCTCCAGCGTAACGCCGTTCCACAACTGGACGCCGCATTTGACAGTGACGCGGTCGCCCACCACAGCGCCACCTTCGATAAAAGTGTGATCGCAGATATTGCAATCCGCGCCGACGTGCGCACCTTCCAGAATGTGCGCGAAGGCCCACACTCGCGTCCCCGCGCCAATGTCGTTCGCTTCGACCTTCCCCTCAGGATGCACGTAGAAGCTTGTTGCTGCGGCCGTGCTCATAGGTTTCCTCCCCGAAATACTCCCGATACCAGCGAACGAACCGCTCGATGCCGTCTGCCAGTCGCGTTGCCGGCCGGAACCCCGCCGCGCGCCAAAACTCGTCCACGTCCGCGTGGGTCGCCAGCACGTCCCCCGGCTGCAGTGGCAGGAATCGTTTGCGGGCACGCCGGCCCAGCGCACCTTCCAGTTCGCCGATGAAATCCATCAATCCCACCAACTGGCTGTTGCCGACATTAAACAATCGGTACCCGGACGGCTCGCGCGCCGCCATCCGCAGGACCCCCTCGGCAATGTCGTCGACATACGTGAAATCGCGCCACATGCGCCCATAGTTATAGACATCAATCGCCTGCCCGCCCAGAATCGCCGCAGCGAAACGAAAGGGGGCCATGTCGGGCCGCCCCCAGGGCCCATACACCGTGAAAAACCGCAACCCAGTCGCCGGCAAATCGTAGAGATGCGTGTAGCAATGAGCCATCAGTTCATTGGCCCGCTTAGTCGCGGCATAGAGCGATAGCGGCGAGTCCACCGGGTCCTTCACCGAAAATGGCAGCTTGTTATTCCCGCCATAGACAGAACTCGACGACGCATAAATCAGGTGCCGCACGCGCGTCCTCCGGCAGCCCTCGAGCACGTGCAGAAACCCCGTCAGGTTGGCCTCGGCGTAGACGTGCGGATTTTCGATCGAGTAGCGCACTCCCACCTGCGCCGCCAAATGAATCACATTGCCGAATGCGTCGCGGGCAAACAGCGTTTCCATCGCGGGGCGGTCCGTGATGTCGATCTCCGCAAATTCGAATCCGGGATGGCACGTCAGCCGTGCCAGGCGCGCGCGCTTCAAGCCGGGATCGTAATAGGCGTTCAAATTGTCGATCCCCACCACCTGCCGCCCCTCGGCCAGCAGCCGTTCCGTAACGTGATAGCCGATGAAGCCCGCGGCCCCCGTGACGAGTGTTTTCATGTTTTCTCCACCCACCAATTCCCCAGCGCCATGTACTCGAGCCCGCTGCGCAGGAACACATCCACCGCGTCGCGCGCCCGGTAGACCAGCGGTTCCCCATGCAGATTGAACGAAGTGTTCAGGACGATCCCCTCGCCAGTGCGGGCCTCGTACTCTTTGAGCAGCCGGTAATAATCCGCATTGTGTGCAGCCGTCACTTCCTGCGGACGCGTCGTGAAATCGTAAGGATGCTGCGCCGCCGCAAACGCCGCCCGCTTTTCCGGACGCGATGGAAACGCGAACATCATGTGCGGCGAGCTCACCGGTTTAGGCTTCACGTAATACTCGTCCGCCCGCTCCGCCAGCACCGACGGCGCAAACGGCATCCAGAAATCCCGGTTCTTCACCATTTCGTTAATGACCCGGACCGCCACTGTAGAATCCGCGCGCGCCAGGATCGAGCGATTCCCCAACGCCCGCGCCCCGAACTCGAGCGCCCCCTTCGCGCGTGCCACGATCTTTCCCTGCGCCAGTTTCTCCGCCGTCGTGCGCTCGATGTCGCCCACATAAGTGGCCCGGAATTTTCCGTCAGCGGCGTCAAGCGCCCGGTCAGCCTCGACGTCGCTGATCGGCTCGCCATAGTAAATCGGCCCCAACGATCCCATCGCCGGCGCCCCCACCTGTAAAGCCGCACCAATGCTGTTCGACTCATCCCCACAAGATGGAAAGATGTACAGATCTTCCAGCTCCGCAATCTCCAGCAACCGCAGATTCGCTTTGACGTTCATGAAGACGCCCCCGGCGCAAGCCACCTTATAAATCCCGGTCTCGCGAATCGCGTTACGCACCCAAGTAGCTAGCCAGTCTTCGATGAACCGCTGCACTCCCGCAGCAATTAAATCGAAGCGCTGCCCCCTGAGCCCACGCTCCAAGAACGCTCCAGCCGCATACATCGACGGCACGCCGCGCCGCCGCCGCCATATCAGGGGATCGCGCGTGAATTCGAACAGTTGCGTAAACCACTCCGCCGCTGCCACAGTCTTCGCTTCCGAGCCGACATAAGGCGCCAGCCCCATCACCTTGTATTCGTGCTCCAGCGGAGCCATCCCCAAATACCGCGTCACCAGCGCATACAACCTGCCGATCGAATCGTGTTCGGGTATCTGCACCAGCCGCGTCAACTTGCCGCCATCGCCAATGCTCACCGTTGCGCATATACGGTCCCCCGACCCATCGCAGGTGACCACCAGCACCGGTTCGTCCGGCCACGGACAGGTATAGTAAGCGGCCGAAGCATGCGCCAGGTGATGCTCCACCACATCCAGTTGGTCGGTACCGATGCCCAACTCGCCCAGCCGCTCATAACGTAGCTTGGCTTTGCGCGACTGGTAAGCGTGGTCGACGAAAGTGTCTTTGAAAGGCTGCTTCATACGACCGAGCAAACTCGACGAGCGACCGTAATCCTCGAGAATGGTCTCGCGCTGCCACTGCCCGTAGTTCATGTAACGCCCATTCAACGCCACGCGCGCGCCGGGACCAGCATCACGAAGAACCGCCGCCAGAGCGTTCTGCGGAGCATCCCCCTGGTTCTTCACACGAGTGATCCGCTCTTCCTGCAGCGCGAATTCCACCCGCCCCTCACGCACGACCGCGACCGACGCGTTGTGGCCATCATGAACCCCGATCACCGTGCTCATGCCCTTTCGCCCTCCGCGCGAGGCCGATAGTAGGAGCGATAGTAGCCGTAATAGTAGTAGCTGTCGCTCAACTCCTTATGCACTTCGTTGAGCACCAGCCCCACCACCTTCGCCCGCAAACGGGTCAAAGTCGCGAGCACGCTGGCGACAGCCTTGCGACTAGTCCTTCCCGCCCGCGCGACCACCAACACACCGTCCACCGCCGTCGCCATTTGCAACGGTTCCGCGAAGCCTAGCAACGGAGGAGCATCCAAAATCACTAGGTCGTATTCGGCAGCTGCCTCTTCGAGCAATTCCGCCAGCCCGCGGCCCACCAGATCCGAAGCACGCCGCGACGGCGGCCCCGCCGGCAAAATGTACAGATGTGGAAGCGCCGCCGTCTGCACCAGCGCCTCGCGCCAGGAGACTTCGCCCAGTAATACATTCGACAACCCCACCACGCTCGGCAGATTAAAGTTGCGATGCACACTCGGGCGCCGCATATCGCCATCGATCAACAGCGTCCGTTTCCCTTGCTCGGCATGTGCCGCCGCCAGATTCGCCGCCGTAGTAGTCTTGCCGTCCCCCGGTGCCGCGCTAGTCACCAGCAGCGACCGGTAATGCCGATCAAAGTTACCCAGCAAAATGGAATTGCGCAGTGTGCGCACCGATTCCCCGAATCCCGACAGGTCCTGCTCCTCGCGCTCGCCCCCGTCCTTCAGGGCCGCCAACGACCCCGCGCGCCGGTCCTTCATCAGCGGCAGACTGCCGATCACTTCCGTCCGCAAAGTGCGAGCCACCTGTTCGGGATCGCGCACCGTCTTATCCAGCAAATCGCTCAACACCGCCGCGCCCACCGCCACCAACGTCGACAGCAGAAACGCCAGCAGCACATTCAACACCTGATTCGGAAACACCGGCTTCAGCGCCGCCCGCGCCGAGTCGGCAATGCGTATCGACCCGTTCTGAAACCCCGCATTTATCCCGGCCTCGCGAATCTTCCGCACCAGTTGCTCGTAGAGATTTTTGTCCGCGTCAGCCTCCCGCTTCACCGCCTGATATTCAAAGGAGCGCGCATTCATCCGGTCGAACTCGGCCTTAGCCGCCGTCACTGCATCGCGAACCATGGCCTCGCGCCGCTGCGCCTCGCGATACCCGATCTCCACCCGGTTACTGATCTGCTGACGCGTAGCCTCAATCGCCGCGTCCACCTGATTCAACTGCGCCTGCCCTTTGCGGTACTCCGGATGATTCGCCCCGTAACGCGACTTGACCTCCGCAAACAATTCCGCCGCCTCGTTGCGGTGTTCCGCCAGCTTACGCAGCGCCTCCCCTTGCGGGGCCGCCAACGCCGCGTCGAACGACCCACCACTCACCGATTGATACCCCGCTTCCTGCCGCAGACGCTCGGTCTGCGCATTGGTGAACTCCGTATTCAACTGCAACAACCGCGCTGAAAGAATATTGGTCTTCTCCTCCGGATTAATCACGTTCAGCTCCCGCTCAAACCCGCTCAGCGCATGGCTCGACTGCTCCATCTTGGCCTTCAGTTCCTCGATCTGCCGCTCCATAAAACTAGCCACGCCCGCCGAACTGCGCAGCCGAATCTCGTAGCTGTGCTCCAAATACGATTGCGTAATCGCGTTCGCCGCGTCAGCCGCCAATTGCGGGTCCGCCGACCGATACCCGATCTGCATCAAGTAAGTGTTGGGCGGCCGCGTTACCTTTAGCTGTTTGAGGATGACCGGAGCCGCCTCCCCCCGTGCCGACAACGCCGCCAACTGCCCTTCGAGCTTGCGCAACTCAAACCGTTGATCCACCGGCCGCAGCACCGAATCCGATTCCACCAGTTTGATCTGCGTCGCCATGAACTGATCGGAATCGTTGAGCGCGCTCCGCGCCGCGTCCTCTCCAACTACTCCGGACGGCGACTGCCGGTCGATATCCACCGTCGCCGTCGATTCATAAATCGGCGTCAACCGCGCCGAGACCACCAGCGTTCCCAGCATCACCGCGGCGACAAATCCGCCGATCCGCCAACGATGCCGCTTCAGAATCCAAAAATATTGCGAGAGCGGGACCTTCGCATCTTCGCTTTCCTCTTCCGCCGCCTGGTAAGGAGGCGCCAAATAAAACGGCGTCGCCGCCCGCCCCATCTCGACCACCGCCGGCAGTCTTTCGGATTCGTTGCGATTCATCATTAACGCAGCCCCAAAACCAAAACTCCCGACGCAGTGCCGGTAGCGAAGCCAATGGCTTTTTCGATGGCATTCATCGTCGTGCGCCGCGAGCGGTTGTCCGGTATATAAAGGATGTCGTTGGAAGCGAGCGCCACGTCCGGCGCCTTGCGATCCATAATCTTGCTCAGCTCGACCAGGATTTCCGTGCGCCCGCCTTCACTCCCCGCGCGAAAAATATAAGCAGCCTTAGTCGCAAACGGAGCCAGCCCCTCCGCCAGCGCCACCGCCTTCAGCACCGTAGTCTCGCCCCCACTGTCCACGCGAAACGCTCCGGGATGCTTCACGTTCCCCGCCACAAACACGCGCCCCGCGGGAGGCACCCGCACCTCTTCCCCGCCCGCCAGCGTCACGTTCCACAACGGGTCCGCCGCATCGATCAGTTTCTTTACGGGAACGCGCTCGACCAACCCTCCCGGACGCGTCAGCAGAATCTCCGGGCCTGCTTCTTCACTCAAACCCTGCGCCCGCGTCAGCGCCTCGAGCAGCGTAGTCTTCCCCAACGCCTGAAACGTCAGCGGAGACTTCACCGCCCCCGCCACGCTAATCGGCCGGCTGTGATACTCGGCGACGCCGACCGAAACCGCCGGATCCACCAAAATCTCTTCCTCGACCAGCGCCTCCGCGATCAACGCCTCCACCTCTGCCGGCATCCGCCCGCGCACTTCGATCTTCCGCCGCAACATCGGCAGACGGATCAGCCCCTCATCGCTCACCCGCACCGAGCGCGTCAACTCCGGCGCGCCGTAAACCGAGATCGCCAGCAAATCGCTCGCGCCAATCGCTTGCGCCGGTAAGTTCGCCCCCGCCGGATCCCCCTGCGCCGCCAGCCGCACCGCCAGCACCAGCCACAATAAATTCCGCATGGATCGACCTTTCTCACACACATCCGTACATCAACTTGTGTCTGGCAGTGGCGATTTGTCTCAACAGGACTTAAGGAAAATAGATGTTCCAAAAAGGAGGGATACCGAAGAAGAACAAAACCCGTTTATTGACATATAATCGGCATGAATATATGCGCCACCACAGACCATTGCACTCTAATTTGGTCGCCGTCCTGCTGCTTTTGGGAACGCTGGCCGCGAATTCCCAGACGCCCACGCACGTCGGCCCGGACCGCCTCTACCCCGATCCCGCCATGACCCCGGGGAAAGCCGACACCGTCAGCCTGGAGGATTTGAAGGCCGACTGGGAATGCCCCGCCTCCATCCACAAAACCGATTGCACCTACTCGCAATCCCACCGCAGCGTGCCCGCCAAGGAGCACACCCAGGTTTACGACAACTACCATGCACCGCAGAACCAACGCAACAAAAAAGGCGGCGAGGTAGATCATTTCGATCCGCTCTGCAACGGCGGCTCCAATGACATCTCGAATCTATGGTTTCAGCCTGCCAAGAACAAGTGGAACAACAAGAACTACGGCTATCACGAGAAAGATGCGCTAGAGACGTGGATCTGCCAGCAGGTGAAAAATGGCATGCTCGATCCCGCCACCGCCTACCAGCGCCTGACCACAGACTGGGTCAAATACTACATGGAAGTCAAACCCAAGAAGAGCAATTCTCCTGAGTAGCCGGATTAGCGACTCGGACGAACATCCAGATGAATCACTTCCCCTTTACGCACGCTCTCCACTGCCCGTAATAACTGCTCGAAACTTGGAAGGTACGCCGCCAAGGTGTTGCTGGCGACACGAACGATGACGAAGCCCAATGCGAACGCGCGCAGATCAATCTGCTGTTCAATCCTCCGGTCAATCGTCAGGAAAACGTCGAACCCGCGTTCAGCTAGGCGGAGAAGAGAATCGTCTTTAGTGCCCCGCCAGCCAGCCTCGCTCACCGTCGAAACAGAATGGCTAGGGAATGCGGCACGCACACCGGCGTGCACACATTCATCTAGGAGGATACGCAAGCAAGCAGAGATTCTTTGGCGAGCTCGATAAACTGAATAGCCTGTTCGCGGCTAACGGAGGGAAACCCTTCCAGAAATTGTTCCAGCGTCGCATTGCCTTCGATGTGGTCGATCAAAGTCTGGACCGGCACCCGGGTACCGCGGAAGCAAGGAGTCCCGCCCATACGGCCAGGATCGGCCCACACAATTTGATCCAATCGCGACTGTTGTTCCGCCGTCACAATCTCACGTTAACACGTTAGAATACAGGAGCGTTTTAAATGACAGCCCGAACTTCATGTTAATCAATCGGCTAAAAGCTAAGTGGTGGTCTTGGCTCGCACGCAAAAAGGCCCGCGAAGGCGACTACATTTCCACCCTCGATTACTGCCAGCGCTTCCTCTCTTTGTACCCACAGTCGCCTTCTACTCACTCCTACATCGGCTACTGCCACCTGAAATTGGGACGACATCAAGAGGCAGTAGAGGCTTTCGAGCGCGCTTTGCAGATAAAACCGGATCACGCCTATGCGCGTGCAGAACTCGGGTGTATTTTCGCAACCGACGGGAAATATCAACAAGGCATTGAAGAGTTGAATCGAGCCTTTCGCATCCAGCCGAAGCTGAGGGACACATGGAACTATCACGTCGTGCTCGCCGACGCAGCCATTAAAATTGGCCGGATCGATCAAGCACTTGACGCATACAAACAGTTAGTGCGGATCAATCCCAAAGCGGCAGACGGACACTACGGAGCAGGATGGGCCTTGTTCAGTCTAGAAAACTTGCAGGAAGCTGAACAACACTTGCGAGTAGCAATGAAGCTGGACCCTAATCACGCCGACGCGCACGACCACCTTGGACGCGTGCTCCTGGCCCTGGGGAAGACAAAGGAAGCAGTGGAGCAACACGAAAGAAGCGTCGCCCTCAAACCGGATGATCCTGTAGCCCGATATTGTTTAGGGGTGTCATATGGCGAGGAGAAGCGCTTCGGCGAAGCTGCTGTTGCGTATATCGAAGCCATCAAACTGCGTCCTGATTATCCCAGTGCCTATTACAATCTCGCTCTCTCTTATGAGGAATTACAGCGCGACGAAGATGCGATCAGTGCGTACCGGCAAGCCATTCGTCTTGACCGACATAGTCCTCGCCCATTAATAAACCTGGGCGTTTTGCTTGCGAGACTCGGACGACACGAAGAGTCTATTCCGATTTGGACACGGGCCGTCGAATTGTCCCCGAATGACATCAAGTTTCGCATGAGCCTCGCCTGGGCCCTGGCTGAGACCGGTCGACCTAGGGAAGCGATTCATGCTTGCCAAGATGCGTTGAATTCGATGCCGGATTGCGCGGGCGGCCACTACAACATTGGGATCTATCATTTGCGCCTTCAGGAATATCAACAGGCGATTGAGGCCGAAGAGAAAGCCCTAGTGCTCGAACCTGAGAACTATGAGGCACTCTGGGTGCTCGGTCAAGCGTTTGCGGGTCAGCGTGATAATGAACGTGCCCACCAAGCGTTCGAACGCGCAGCGAACATCAGTCCGGAACTTCCTGGATCGTGGCACAATTTAGGACATTTCTATTTGGAAACGGGCCGATACGATGATGCGGTCAGACATCTCGAGAAGGCCCTGCAATTACGGCACGATCTCCCGGATGCGCTCTACTCGCTTGGACTGGCCTACGCGAAACTAGGCAACACGGCCGCAGCACTGGCGCAATGTGAAACGCTGAGCGTGCTCGATAGCGATAAGGCGCGCGAATTAAGAGACGAGATCGGCGCTTGAATCTGCAGCGCACCCCAAACCACGCTCACCGCCAAATCTGATACCACTTCTTCCCCCGGCTCTCCACTTCCATATAAGGTAGATTCACCGCATACCCGCTCAACGTAGCGCGCGGGTTATCAATACACAACGTGTCCGCCACCGCCTGCCCGTAATTCTTCACCAGCCACCCATGCGCCTCGTTCATCGTCGGAGGCCGATGCTTCAAATCATGCCCGTCGCTAGCAATGAAATGCACCAGCCGCCGGTCGAGCAGCGTGCGCGCAAACTCCGCCGCCTTCTTCCCGAAATGCCCCAGCAGACTCTGCCCCGTCACCTGCACGCACGCCCCCGCCTCCACCCACAGCGCGATTTCTTCCAGCCGCTGCTGCAGCAGTTGATTGCGCTCCGGATGCGTGACGATGGGTATCATTCCCGCCTCCTGCAGGCGCCCGAAAATCTCCGCTGTGTTGCGGAAGATCAGCATGTCCGAAAATTCCACCAGCAGGTAGCGGTCCTGATTGATGGTGTACTTGCGCGGATGCATGATCGCATCCTGAATGTTTTCGTAACTCAGATGGAAATCGCAGCCCGTGTAGAGCCGCACCGCCCCGCCGATGCCGTCTTCCAGTCCCTTCAACCGGTCGCGAATCACCAGCGGCTCAAACTTGTATTCGCGATTCGCATGCGGCGTGCACACCAGCTCGGTAGTGCCGGCCGCCGCAGCCATTTTCAGCATTTCGATCGACTGCTCCAGGGTCTTCGACCCATCGTCCATGCCGTATAAAACATGACTGTGAATATCGACCAAGTACAATCTTAACCAGGATGGTGCTTCGACTACCAGTTGCAATTGAGCGCATCGTGCGCGACCTGCGTGAGTCCGGCTTTGCAGCCGTCGTAGTAGGTGGCTCCGTGCGCGACGCCCTGCTGGGCCTCGACCCCAAGGACATCGACATCGAAGTCTACAGCATTTCCTACGACCAACTAGCCGCGTTTCTAGCAACCCGCGGCCGCGTCGATCTGGTAGGGAAGAGCTTCGGCGTAGTGAAGTTCACCAGCCCCGGGGCAGACACCTGCGACTTCAGCATCCCCCGCCGCGACAGTAAAACCGGCCCCGCCCACCGTGACTTTCGCGCCGAGTTCGACGCCTCCATCATCCCGCGCGAAGCCGCCTCCCGCCGCGATTTCACCATCAACGCCATGAGCTTCGACCCCCTCACCGGCGAAATCTGGGACTTCTTCGGCGGACAAGTAGATCTCAACAACGGCGTCCTCAGAGCCACCAGCGATGCTTTTTCAGAAGACCCCTTGCGCGTCCTACGCGGCATGCAGTTCGCCTGTCGTTTCAATCTGACCGTCGACGCCGCAACCGCGGCAATGTCGCGCTCCATCGTGAACGAATACGCCACCCTCGCCCGCGAGCGCGTCGCCGAAGAGTTCCTGAAGTGGGCGGTGAAGAGCCCGCACCCCGGCCGCATCGGCGAATACCTGCAGGCCACCGGCTGGATCGTCCACTTCCCCGAAATCCAAAATCTCTTCGGCGTCCCCCAAGACCCCGAATGGCATCCCGAAGGCGACGTAGGCGTCCACACCATGCACGTGTTAAATCAAGCCGGCCGCATCGCCGAGCGCGACGCCCTAGCTCCCGACGACCGCTCCGTCCTTCTGTTCGCCGCCCTAGCCCACGATTTCGCCAAGCCCTCGACCACCGAGCTCCGCGAACGCGACGGCCGCGTGCGCTGGACTTCCTGGGGACACGAACCCGCCGGCGGCCCCATGGCCCGCACGTTTTTAGAACGCATCGGAATCAAAAGCGCGATTGTCGACCAAGTAGTGAAGCTAGTAGAAAGTCATCTAGCCCATCACAGCATCGGCCGCGAAGTAACCCCGCGAGCCGTCCGCCGCCTGGCCATGCGCCTGGCTCCAGCGTCCATCGCCCAGCTAGTCCGCCTGATCGAAGCCGACGCCTCCGGCCGCCCCCCACTAGAACCTGGAGTCCCCCCCTCAGCCGCGCGTCTCCTAGCCGCAGCCGAATCCGAAGCCGTCGACGCCCGCCCCCAGCCGCCACTGATTCTAGGCCGCCACGTGCTGCCGTATTTCGACGACCGCCCCGGCATCCACATCGGCGAAGTAACCGCAGCCGCCTACGAAGCCCAAGCCGACGGCGCGTTCTCGACCGAAGAAGAAGCCCTCCAATGGCTCGACAATTATATGGCGCAACGCGCGAATCGCTAAACTAGAGGCGATGCGTCAGAGATTTATCCTAGCTTGCCTCGCAATCGTCGCGATCCCGTCATTGTTCGCCCAGAAGCGCCCCTTCGACGTCGAAACCCTGCTGCGCATCCAACGCATCGGCGACCCCGCGCTCTCCCCCGACGGCAAACAAGTAGCCTTCACCGTAGCCACGCCCGACCTCACCACCAACTCCCTGCCCAAACAAATCTACATAGTCTCCGTAACCGGCGGCACCCCGCGCCAGCTCACCCGCGAAGGCACCGATAACGAACGCCCCCGCTGGTCCCCCGATTCCCGGCAGATCTACTTCATCTCCACCCGCGGCGGATCGTCGCAAGTCTGGGTCATGGACGCCGACGGCGCGCGCCCCCGCCTGATCACGCGCCTCGCCACAGAAGCCAGCGGCGTCTTAGTCTCCCCCGACGGCAAGAAAATCGTGTTCCAGTCCAGCGTCTACCCGGAATGCGGAGCCGACACCGCCTGCAACCAGCGCAACCTCGACGCCGACGCCAAAGCTCCCTCCAAAGCCCGTATCTACACCTCGCTCCTCTATCGCCACTGGACCGAATGGCGCACCCGCCGCCGCCAACATCTATTAGTAGCCAACACCGACGGCGCCGAAGTCCGCGACCTCACCCCCGGCAACTACGACGTCCCCCCGTTCTCGCTAGGCGGCCCCGAAGGCTACACCATTTCGCCCGATTCGCTGGAGCTGGCGTTCGTAATGAACGTCGACCCCGTCCCCGCCGCCAGCACCAACTCTGACATCTACACCGTCCCACTGGAAGGCGGCGAACCCCGCAAAATCACCATCGGCCCCGGCGCCGACGACAGTCCCCTCTATTCTCCCGACGCAAAACTCCTAGCGTTCCGCTCCCAGCCCCGCGCCGGTTACGAAAGCGACCGCTGGCGTCTCATGGTCCTAGATCGCGCCACAGGCAAAACTACGAACCTCACGGAGTCCCTCGACCGCTGGGTAGAAAGCTTCACCTGGTCGCCTGACTCGACGCGCCTGTTCTTCACCACAGAAGACCGCGGCCGCACCGGCCTCCAAATGATCTCCGCCACCGGCGGCGGCATCCGCAGCATCATCAGCGGCCAGTCGAGCCTCGACGACGTCCAGTTCACCTCCGACGGCCGCACCATGATCTACACGGAGGAGAGCGGCTCCCGCCCGCTAGAAATTTTCCGCGCCACGTCCGGAGGCGGCGCCGGCGTAGCCCTAACGCACTTGAACGACGCGCTCCTAGCCAACGCCACCCTGACG
>Ga0105239_10003312_pt1 | contig 19828 bp, 9 predicted proteins | sample KBSC44metaG_FD_92761 | JGI IMG/M metagenome (GOLD analysis project Ga0105239, IMG submission 92761) | Corn rhizosphere microbial communities from Kellogg Biological Station, Michigan, USA - KBS C4-4 metaG | ecosystem: Host-associated > Plants > Roots > Rhizosphere > Soil | place: Michigan, USA...
CAAAGAGCGCCTCGGCCCGAGAGGACGATCTCGTCGAGATCGCCCGCGTTGACATTCCCTAAACGAAGGCACTCACGAACGAGCTCGACTCGCACGAAACGCAGAAAGGCCTGGATTTCGGCGTCGCCCTGTATCGTGTCCCACCCGATGAGCAGCGCGTCCGGCTCCGCGATGCCTGCGTTCGTAAGCACGTGCCACAGATCGGGCCGGACCAGCGCATACCTCTCTACCCCCTGATCAATCTTCAGCGCCTGACCGGATTTCCATGAATGCTTTGCTTCGCTCAAGCGACGACGGAAGTTTGCCAGCGCGGCACCCCTGTCAGGACCGCCCTCAGCGTCACCTCCAATGATCGGATATCGATAAATCCCCCGATCGCCGTGCGTCGCTTCATCGAGCTGATGATGGATACATTGAGCGAGGAGCCGATCAACGTGCGATCCGGCGCGATCCAGCCCGATGCGCGCCAGGATCGTCGCTTCGTAATCAAACTTACGTCCAGTGATCGTCGCTTCGTGACTAGACTGGCCTGGAGTGACCCTGGCCAAAGTCAGGTCGATTGTTCCGGACCCGAAGTCATAGAAGAGTAGGATTGGACTTGACGCGACGTCGGGGCTCCGATCGAGGTAGTGATACATCACGGCATCGGATTCGCGCACAGAGCGAATCCACTCCGGAATGGCTTTCGGAAATGCGTTCCGAATGGCGTTCAGTGTGCGTTCGAGTTGCCAGCTGGCGAACGTGTTCGGAACCGTATGAACGACCCTTTCGAAATCTAGGCCATTGGCATAAGTGCCGGCTACCGCCGAAAAGACCGCCGTCAGCAACTCGTCCACTTCGAGCACCTCGATCGATTCACCCTCCAGCAGGATGGGGTCAAGCAAATCCATCTTCGTATAGTCACTGCCGAGGAGGTGCTTGATCGAGCGGACGATTCGCTGTGGATACTCCGAGTAATGCTGCGTCAGCGCAGGAAGACTCAGGATCCGCGCGTCATTGCCCGAGAACACAGGCGGCGGAAGCGACCAGTGCGTACCGGGGTTGCCGTCCAGGACTTTGCTGCTGTCGTTTCTTTTGTCGACTTCGATGCAGAAGGCGCTCGGAAGAAGATCGGACTGGTTTTCGGCATTGCCAGGGTCCAGCATTGCCAGCGTGCCGTCACGACCGCGTATGACAGCTGTTTGGCAATTGGTCATGACGAATTCTGGCCTGTCGAATTCTCCGGCTGGGACAAGGGTGGCGATGGCAATCGCGGAATTGCCGAGATCGATCGATAGAATGGCACCCCGCTCCTCGCGGACGAGAAGGAGCGGAATCTCGATGAGCGCCGCGAGTCGTTGCGTTCCGTTTCCGACCAGAACAACTACGTCCACTTGGATCGTCAACATTGCCTCTTCCTGTCGCAATGAATGATCCTGAACGATCGAATGCAGCGTTTCGTCCGGCAGATCACCGTACACTCTGCACATGTCACCAGCGCGAATGACGCTATCGATTGGCCCGCCACCGACGCGTTTCAGCGGAATATCGATCCTTTTGTTCCCAAGTGCGAGCGCCGCCCGCACCGTCGCCGTGAACTGTCCTCCCAGCTCGGGCACAGCGTGGGAAATATTCAGAGTACAGACGCGGAGATTGCCGCCTCCGCCCACTTTGACTGCAGCGTTGCTGCGCGCAAAAGCGAGTCTATCCCCGCTTGCCATGACGACCCATGGACCGACAGTGATGATCGGACCATCTTCATTCCATATGAGCAGCGCAGGCTCGAACGACGCCGCCTCGATATTGATCTTGGGCGTGATTGTTTTGATGTCACGCCGAACCGTCATTCGGACTTCGACGCTCCCTCCATGTTCCGGAGTGATCTTCAGGGTCCAATTCTCACTGACCGTCGCCGGGTTGGGTGTCGAGCCGCGAGGCACGACGACGGCTAAAGCGGCCGGCGAACCACTCGCAACCACGACAGTGGATGGTGGGCTGTCATAGATCGATGTGCCATCGCGCAGGATCGAGAACATGTAAGAGAACCGAGCGGGCTTCGCGAACTTATGTTCCGCTTGTGAGACGAAATCGACACGGCCGAGATCGAGGTCTCGTTCGGCGTCCCATTGGATATCGCGTTCAATCTCGTCCAGGCGAAGCTTGGGCTGTCGAGCCTCTTCCGGTTCGAGCCGGACGGCGAGTGTGACGTTGCGTGATTGTCCAGGTTGCATGGACAAGACAGCGCTGATGCTCAGATTTGCGCGCTCGCCATCCCAGCCGGCCGGTGGCGAGGCATCGGCGAGCGCCTTCTGGTCGAGCAGAAGAATTACGCGATCTTCGCCCTTGCCATCGAGGCGCTCAGCGGCTGAAAGGGATCGATCGATCGGTTGAAGCCTCAGCAGGGCGCCCGTCGATATTTCCTCGACTTGACGTCCAGCACTCCAGACAGCAGATACGCGCTCGATCGTCAGAGTCCATCGGCCACGGCGCTTCCACTGGAGCGGTCGAAACAACGCTTTTGACGTGTTCCGGATCTCCACGAGCGCTGCATCGATGTACTTTGGAGTGAGCGGCGAACTCAGACCTACGCGAACGGCGTTCGGCGTGACGAATGGCGCGGGAGTGAAGCGGCGATAAACCGACGCGCCCGCAAGAGCGGTTATCAGGAGTACAGCCGCGGTCAATATGTAGCGCCGGCGAGCCTCGATTCGGTCGACCGCGATGCCCTGTCCGATGCCGTCGCGGTCCGAACGGCGATATTCGGCCGCGACCGTGGGGTTGTCCATTACGGTGCGGCGCGGATACAGGAACGAGGCTGGAATTACCGTATCTGGTTCAGGAGTGACGTCGAACACCGTGCGCGGACCGTCGATCAACAGGCCACCAGAGATGTCTCCGTCTCCATAGGAGAAACGCGTACGCGCGCGGATTACGCCCGCCGAAAGACTCATACTGCCGGCAGGGATCGCGCGCTGTGGAAAAACCGCCGACAACACATCCACGAGAAGTGCGCCGTCGGTTCCTCGCCGGCATGGCCGGCGGCAGGTCGTCAGCGGCACGTGTACTTCCCGAGGCAAATCAAGGCCGCCCAACGTCCATGGCGCTTTCGCGTTCCTTGCATCCCGAGTCGAGAGCACCACCTCAATGGGCGTCAACCGCGTGGTCGGAACGATTCGGATGACGTCCTGCCCTGCAGTGTCAAGACGGATCCGTCCTCCGCCTACAGCGGTTCGGTGCAAGACGACCGACACTGCCAATTCGACCGCGGCGTCCGGACGGCTGACAGGATAGAGTTTTGCGTCCGCGCGGAACCGGACGATTTCCAGTGCCGGATCACTTCCGCGGATCCGGTCGATCTGCACGATTGCGATTTGATCCTCTACGTCACGGCGCAGTGCTTCGCCTTTCTCTCGATCCCGCAATAACAAGACGTTCTCGTCGCCGAGTGGGTTCACCTTGTCATTGGACGCTCGCAGAATATAAAGCTTCGAAACGAGTAGCGTCTTTCCGGTGAGCAGCCGCTCCCGATTCGCTGCGGCGACGACCAGCGGCAGCGCGATCTGGATCGGAGAGAAACAGTATTTCGGAAACCGGCACTCTCCATGAAGCTGGGCCTCGACAAAGGCCGTGAACACTGGCTCACTAGCAATCGCCTCTTTGCCCGGCACGACGAGGTCGAACATACCCTCCGGCGTCAGTGAACTTAGTGGACGGCCGGCGAAACACCGGCCCTCGGGCTTGAACGGAATTTGAAAAAACGCGATCGTTATAGCGTCGCGGTCCGGCCGAAAACCAGGACCGCCGTCGATGGGACGGAATAGAGCCGCAGCAACGTCTCTTGCCGGTGTGCGGTAGTCGCGCGGACGCAGCGGGCTGTCGCCGGAGTCATCCAATAGAAGAATGAAGTGTCGTGTTTCTACACCCGACGCCGACAAGAGCGTTTGTCCGAAATGCGGCATTGAGAAAGAACACAATGCCGTGATAATGAGCAAGCAGTGGCCACGCCATCGAACGAGGATGCCGATCGGCGTGACAATGCGCGAAAATAGCCTCAGCGGGGTCATAGCCCTACGGCATGGGCCTCCCATCCGCCAAGCCGCGCATTGCCGGATAGACCCGAAGCCGTCATGTCTCCCACATCCGCCGGAGTCGTGCACTCCACGAGCGCGTAACGAGCTCCATCCACCGCGATGTAAGCCCCCGATGCCTGGATGCTCACACCGAGCACCGCGTGCGACAACCTGTCGTTCGTCAGTACGACCGTCCTGAATCCGAGTATCTGAAGAAGCACCGCAGCCAGCAGTGATTTGCTGTCGCAATCGCCGCCCTTTGCGACGACCTCCACGGGCGTGCGAATTCCCAATGAATCCTCACGCACGAGATCGTAGGGAATGTTTTGTACGTATCTGATTACGCTGACCGCCAGCCAGCGCCGATCTTTGCCCAGGCGCCGCGTTGCTGCATCGAAGCACGCCGCGAGTGCGTCCAGACGTGTTCGGTCCGACCGCCCGAGCTTCCGATATGCGTCCGAGAGCGGATCCCCTGCTGCTTCTCGTCGATAGGTGAAAGCGTTTCCAACTCTGGCGACGCCCCAATCACTCTCGAGCCTTACAAGGAATTGTCTGCTCTCGGCCGTGATTGGTCCTGCGATTCCTGTCATCAGCCGCATGCGAGCCGGAGCGCCGCCCAATGTTTCGAAAACGAGTCTGCTTGAGATGCCAGCGGACAACGGAACGCGGAATGTACCCATGTCGAACGGATCCTGCCCGATGACGCCGGGAAGATCCTCGGACGGGACCGGTTGGGGCTGAGGACTCGGAAACGGAGCGGGTGTAGGAGCCGGAATTGGAAGGGGATCGACGCGCCGTGACTCGACGATCCATGCACTGAGCGCCCAGTTCTCATAATGGTCGCGTGCGTGATCGACTTCGAAAGCGCGCGGAACAGTCAGCGCCTCGCATTCCCGTCCTTCGCGGACTCGGTACGTAAAAGGAACACGATCGGCGGAATCTCGCAATAGAATGCCGCCCTGCGCATCGAGGCCATACAGGGCAAACATATGGATACTGTCGTTTTGGATGTGGCTGCCGCGCGGAGCAAAGGCGTTCGGACGGTAAACCGCCAGAACGACTCCTTTCGACATCTGCAATGCCTGGCGCAGTTGATCGCGAAAACCAGGCAAACCTGAACGACAGCGATCGATCCCTATGTCGCGAGACAATGCCGACGGCAACGGGAAAAGGCGCCGCACTGCAAAGCGCTCCGCCGGCTTCGACTCGAAGTCGATCATGTTGCACGCCGCCTGACCAGGACAGAATCGCCGGTGCGTATCTCCTAGGCCGACGAACTCCTGAAGGGCAACGCTGGCGGCCATGGCCACAGCGCCTTCTGCATGCCATCGCGTATCGCCCCACGCGAAGCGAAATGCGGGAGCTTTCAAGCCGGCGACGTCAACGGCGCTTTCGGCTACGTCCCAGAACGGCGACTGCGCCGGATAATGCGATGTTTCACGCCCGATGATTGATGCAGCGCGAGCCGTCCCTTTGACTTCCGCGCCTGCCGCCCGCATCAGCAAATGCCCGATCGCGAACAAAAAGGCGGCGAACGCGATTCGCGTTCCCACTCGCTCGACCGCGTGTTTCCGATTGCTCAATGGAGCGGCACCGCCTGCCAATTCTCATTCCTATCGTGCTGCGGAGATCCGACCATCTGCACGGTTGCCAGGATGCAGGAGCCGTTCACTCCTCGATCATTCTCGACGGCAACGAGCGAGGCCTTCTCGACGACGGTCAGAAAGGTGGCCACCGACACACGGCCGTCGGTCGCCGGCCACGGACTGGTCGCGCCGGAATTGAAGCGGCGAAATCTGACTTTGCCGATTGCCGCGATCAAGTCCGGCCACGTTCCGGCCGAACATTCAGGAAGCCGCTCAATGTCTCTCAACTCGGGCGTCGGCTGATCCGATCCCCACCGCCAGGAATCGCGAAAGTGATCGAGGAGGTTGCGCGTGCACGGATTCGGCTCCACATTCGGCGAAACGAGGGCCGCCGCCGCGAGAGGCCCATTAGCTGAGGCTGAAAGGCCCTGAATGAGCGCATCCGGGCTCACCGGCCAGTTCGGAACCGGCTCCGCTCGCAGCCATGTTGCGGTTGGAATCGCGCCTCTGAGGAACACGAAATCCGCACGGCCGGGATGAAACGAGGCTGCCTGCGAAAAAGGCGCATTGGTCATTCCTGTCAATCGGGTTTGACAACCGTTCAACGATCCGACCTTGACGAGCGGCGCGCTGACCCACGCGCCACCCCTCGCCGAAACGGCCACGTCTTGAGCCATCACCGTGCGATTCACGAGCACCGTCGGCGCCGGCAGACGAACGCCGAACGGAACAAGGACATCCCAGGACTTCTGTTGTGACTCCCATGTCAATTCGACGCCGCCGCCCATCGCGTCCATTCCACCCGAATACTGCGAGAGCCAGTGGTCCACACTGACTCGCCACATCGGATCGGCGACGCCTGGCCCGTGCATCAGTTGGAACAACCTCAGACCACCTGCCGTCCAATGCCTTCCGGCAGCGGGCAGACGGACAATCGCCACTCGTGCGGTTGCCGCGCGGTTCTCCTGATTACGGAACCCGTCCTGCGAGAGGTTAACGGCGATCACACGCTGTAAGCGCTTCCGCCGCCAGGCGCCAGCGAGCGCTTCGGCAGCCTGTCCAGCAAACGTCTCGAATTGTGGACGCGCGAAGACATAGACGTAGCGGAAATCGACCGGGCTGGCAACGATCCAAAGAGCCAGGTCCGACTTGAGTGCTTGTGACACGGCGTCGGCAAATGCCAGATGCGGCGACGCATCCCGATAATCGCCGTCGACGACGCTGTCAAAGGCCAAAAACACGACACCGGCCGCCGACTTCGGATTCTTTAATGTCTTTTCGATGCTGCCGACCACCTCCGTGGCCGGTGTTACGTGGCCTTCGCCATTCACGATGAAACGCGGAAATAGTTGCCCTCTCTCGCTGCGACATGCTCCCGGCGCAGCTCCGCGCGCCATCGACTGAATGGTGGTGCATGCCGCAGGCAATCGTTCCAGCGGGCGCTCTCCATGTGGGCCGCACGTCACCGTCCCGATGGACGTGAGCTCCTCAACGAAGTCCCGCCAATCGGTCGCCTGGTCGCTGCCGGCCGATCGCGCTGCGGCGCTCGCATTGTCGTTGTCGACGACCACGAGGATTTGTGCGGCAGTCGGACAACTCTGTGGACGTTCGGCCCGATGTCCGCCGCAAAGCGTCAATGACTCCATACGCCGGCCGGCCGCCAGCTCTGACAAAGGGGCACAACTCGGCTGAGTGGGTTCGGCGGCAGCGGTGACACTGAACAGGAAGAGAGCCACGAGCGTTGTTCGCCCACAGTACGGAAGCGACTGCGCACTCCATCTATCCATATTGTTTTCTCCCCTCGCCCATCGTCACTTCTCGAGCAGACCTCGCGTGATCTGCCCCGCGGTATATCCGTTGATATCGACATTCTTGGGCATGGTTGCCGGCTGAATCAGTATCACTATCGCGCGATCGCTGGTAGCACCGCGAATTTGAAAAAAATTCTGGAGCGCAGAGCGATGAAGAATCGGGTTCATCGCCGGGACGACCCACGCCACGTCGGCTCCTTTAACCGTAACCACGATGAGACCCGAGTCGGTTCTGAACTCGCACTGTCCGGAAAACTCACTGCGAACCAATTCGATGAATTGCCGCTCGTTGTAACGCTGACTGTTCGCTTCGTTCCAGATCGACGCCAGTTCCATCGGTCCGAACGAGCTTCGCGATCGCCCCTTGGAAGAGCCGCTCCCGTAATTGACGGTTTTGGGTTGGGGCGCGCGGTCGGTCTCCATCGACGTCTGCAGGACCTGCGTTTCGTCGAGCAGGTGTTCGGTATCGGCATCTCCGACCGGCTGCTTCGGCCCCGTCCCGGGGAGCACCGGATTCCGCGTCCATCGAAGAATCTCGTTGACCCTCGCATCGATGTTCCGGCAGGCCTCCTCGATTCTCCTGAGCATTGCGACGACGTCGTCGAGTGAAGTTGCGGGAGGGGGAGGGGGCCGAGCGGACACACTCCGTTGCAGCGTGGAGAGCCGCTTTTCGACTGACGACAACCGCCACCACAGCAAACCTCCGACGACCAATAGAGCAAGGATCATCGCGATCGCGCCCTCACCGCGAGGCTGCGCCGAATGCGCGCTATCCACATAAAGAAATACCCCTGAACCAATCAAGCGTCCCTTACATCTGAGGGACACATTCACAGGCATGAGCCACTGGTGCGGCGGAAGGTCGACCATCGGGGTCATCACGAGGACTTCACCCGCGGAGCCCCCCGCAGGCGCCACCGGAATCCTCCCAAACGTGATTTGTGGTCGGTCGCATGCAGGCATCGGCACGTCGGTCCTCAAGGTGACGGCCTCTCGACCATTCGCAGTCCCGTATGGCGGCTCGATCGTCATGAGCGGACGAGTGGCGCCGCGCGAGGCTTGTTCGTCCTGCGGCCGGCTTGCTTCAGCGGGCGCGTTCTCATCGAGATACGTAAAGACGTTATTGGTTTCGCGCCCATTGACGAGGACGTGGACTCGAAACCCGCCGTCGACCTGGTCTCCGCCTCCCTGGTATGCCGGCGTCTCGACAACGATCAAACGCCCGGCTGGCTTGCTGAACGACGCCTTGGCATTGCCAAGCTTGATTTCGCGGACGCTCTGCGCGCCGGCGGCCGACTTGAAATCGAATCTCACAGGGCCGCCCGAGGCCGGGCCTTTCGGAGGATCGATGGTGAATTGGACCTCAGGAACCGCGGGCGCGGCCGAGAGGAAGAACACTGCGCTCACCTGCAGCAGAAAACACCGCCATGGGTGAAGCGAGCGTCTTGAGTACTGCCGAATCAAGTGGTCACCTACCCATGTCATGCCTGATTCGAAGACAGTTTCGCAAGTTCCAGTCTCTTTCGGATCACCGTTTCCCATAAGGCTCGAATGGTAGGAATGTCGCGCCTGTCGATCCCACTTTGTCGACTCGTCAAGTCGTTCCACTCGACTTCCGAAGGCGCAAACCATCCAGCTTTCCGAAACGTTCTGCCTGGATCTTGCACTGCCGCGCATAATTTGAACCAGTTGTCCGTCGTACCGGCAAGATCAGGCTCTACGTTGCGGAGTCCCTGTCTTGGTGGCAGCTTATACGACGTATCGGCAGAAGAGACGTACGCGCCCCAATGCGTACGAGCCGTCTTGACGATATCGACGCATCCATTGGGAGCCACTTCGATCGTCCGGTCCTCCTCGCCGCACTCGAGGCTCAGCATGCCCTGTGCTGTGATCAGCTTGCGCAGACCGATGAATTCTGAAAGTGAAATGTTTCCCGGCGCCGCTTGATGGAGATATTCCCCAACACGCGCTCGGATCGAACCCCTAACGTCATCCTCCATCTTCGCCTGGTCGCGCGTGTTGAAGCCGGCGAGTGCAAGAAACCGCCATCCGTTCCCTGTAAGAGCTATGGCCATGCTGAAGGCTTGACCCTCGCCCCAATCGGTGGCGTCGCTTCCGGGAGCTTGCTTGAAACGATCCTTGAAGTCGGGACTGCTGAGCACGCCCGCAACGAAGCGCGCACAATACTCACGAATCAGAAAAAAATACCCGCAAACGTCGTTCATGATTGCGAGTGCCGAGGCGCGGGGAGAAGCGGCCCAATGCGCCGTTTCTTCCCGCACAAAGGCAGTACCCGCATCAGGTGTTCTCGAGGTCTCAAGGATGGCTTCTGTGAGTTCGCCCGTCCGAGCCCACTGTTCCAGGAGCGCCTCCTTGAGCTTCGGATCCACCCCTTTGCCGGCGGGCTGATTACGAATGGTCCATTGAATTTTCCTGTCGACCATTTCGATGACGGCCCGCGCGCCGAATTGCACGCTCTCCGACGCGAGAAGGCGAAACTCCCCCTCTGTGTTCAGAGATGCAAGCAGCAGATCCAACGTTCCACCGCCGAGGTCGGCGACGAGGACGCCGTGCCGTCCTTCACCAATTTCGTTTACGTGCCGCTTTAGAGGTCCGCGTATCACCTCCCAAATGACGGGGGTGGCCTCATCCACAAACGGGCGCGGCGGCGGTTCCTTGGCTGCTCCCTCGTTGACTGCAGCCGTGAAACATGGAGACGGGAGTGTGAAGGTCGTGCCAGTCAAAGCGCCTGCTCGCTCGCATGCCTCTTTCAGCATCTGTCCAAACATCTTTCTCTTGGAATTGGAAAATGCTAGCGGCGCGCTGAAGCGAACCGTACCTCCCGTTCCCTTTCGCGCGGCGACGGCCCATACGAGCAGCCCGACCAGGAACGCGCGCGCGGCTCCGGTTCGATCGGACCATTTCAGACCGGACCGCCACGCCGACATCGCAACCTCGGCGCGTTTTTCGAAGTCCATCGCCGGTCCCATGAGGCAATAGTCCACGAACGGCAGACGCTTTTCCCAGTTATCGGTCGTCTGCGCATCGATGTTTGCCGCCCGGAGATAGAGTCCCGTCGGGATGAACGTGATCTCGTCGGCCTGTTCTTTCTCGTAATCAGGAGCCGGGCTGCCCAGCAGCCACGGAAATTCGTAAGGGGGCGGCGGTGTGACGGATCGAGCGACGAGGGGATGGGTCCAACCGTCGCGCAACGTGAGCGCCGAGACAGCCTGTCCATTTTCGTCGTACCACCGAACGACGGAGTGTGAAGTACCGAAGTCCACGGCGATCTCTTTACTCGCAGCGCTCCGCCCGACTGAGTCCCTGAGAAGACGAATTCCTCCGCCGCATAGATTGCGGTCGTCCGTGAGGAACAGCGCACGCGGGCTCCCTCGATCGGACTCAATGCCCATGATGTCCGGTCGATCGTCTACGTAGCGGTTCTCCGTCTGGTCTGCCGTTACGAATGCCGACGGACCGGATTCGGGGCTGGAAGAAAGGGAAACGCCAGTGATGCGGAATCCTGGTCTCGAAGTGTCGACTTCCACCACTCGGAGTCCCTGCAGGAGAATCGAGTAGAGCTTCCACCCCGGAATGTGGTGAGGCGGCCAGACTGCGATCAACGGATGATCCGCGTCCTGATCGAGGATCTTGTTGCGATTCCAAGTATTCGTGAACTCCAGTTCATTGGTCGACGTGCCGGTCCAGGTTTGATCAACCCATCCGCGTTCGTGCTTCAGCAGGCGGACGTACGGTTGACGTATAGGAAAATCGGGCAAAGCGCCGCCGATTTTCGGCAATTCCGGATACCAGAATTCGTCCGGCGTGACGGAGCGGACTTCAACAGTGGCGGGAATGACGATGATCAATTTGATGCCGCCTTCTTCCCACGTGAGCGTCCGGCCCTTCCATTCGGCTATTGCGCCATTCCAATTCTGCTTTTCGAAAATGAGCAGCTTCTCGTCCAGCCACCAGGTGCCTGGGACGAGCCAATTGCCCTCGACGACCGGCGTATCGTATTGAATGGGCTTCGGAAATCCCCGGACGGTCAACGACTTATCATCAATCCAGTCACAATTGACGGTAGTTACGCGATCGACAGCAACTGCTTCAAGGATTCTTGCAAGACTCATCGTTGAACCTCTTGGATGCGCTGCGGCGGCCAAGCCAACTCGAAGATCGGACTCTCTGCTGATTCATCCGGGTCCTGCAGGGCCTCAGTCGCGCGCCGCAACTCGACGGTGAATCGGCTGACGTATCTTTTCCCGTCCCCAGATGCGCGGCATGTATGGAGCAGCGGAAGTTTTTCCTCACCCCGGTGGTAGTAGAGAACGCCCTTTTCCCATGAAAGCAACCATGAAGGCTTCGACGGCTCGTCGACCTTTGCGTACGCGATCTTGCGCACGTCCGCGAAGGCGTCGACAACCAATGGAATGCGTATCTCGACAGGCGGATCGTTCTTCTTCAGACGAAGCCACAATCGCTGCGAGGGAATCGCCATCTTCGCAAGAAGGCTGTGGTTGTCGGCCGTGCCCGGCCTCGCTTCATAAAGGAGAAGTTTCTGCCACGGCGGCGTGTCGGTCTGCGTTGAATATTCTCGTGAGAAAGCGTTGAGCACGTTCGCGAGGCTTTCAAGGCCCGCTTCCACACGACTCTTTTCAATCGCCGCAACACTTTCCCTCAAAGTCTCGAGAGCCGTCTTTGACCGCGCGTCGGGCTTCCAATCCGAGTCCTGAGGCCTGTCACTGAGCTGCGCGGCCGGAACGATGCCCATGTCCGCGGAGCTGAAACCGATTGGCGTGCCCTGGTACGTCATGACGACCACGTGTCCACCGAAATCCGTCCCCCAATCCTCCGCCTCGCGCCACCGCTCGCCGCGAGGCGCGCCGATTTCGTGTTCTTCGAACTCGAGGAGCCCGACCACGGCAGCTTTCCACAGGAGCCACGCGACACCCAGTGGCGTCTCGATCCCAGGAGCACCGCCTCCGACTGTCGCATCGCTCACGTAGTCCGCATAGGCATGTGCATGGCCCATCAACCTCGCGCGCGATGATCCATGGAACGACCGCGGATCTTCGACCGGACGCCAACGAGAGCTCCACGCGGATGCTGCTTCTTTCGGCGAGAGAAACTCACCAAATACGGGGACCTGGCCGAACGACGAGATCGACACGTTGCCGAAGACAACCGCCGGGATCAACGCGTTGTGTGATGTATTGCGCAATACCTGAGCGGATTCCGACTCCGCTTCGCTGAGGAGAGCATCGGCAATGCGGTCGGCGACCTGAGAGCCGCGCTGCGGATCGTTCGAGTCGGCAGTCCTCAGGACTTCCTTGCGCCGGGACTCTTTGTCGAAATAACGGTCGATCAATGCGATGATCCGTTCGCGGTCCTGCGCTGTATGCAGGGCCGTCGTAATTGCAGAAATCGCATCCGCACGCTCCGACAGCCGGGCGTCGAACCTTTCCCAGAACGTCGTATCGCTCGCTTCGGGATTGTTCTTTTTTGCGAGAGTCAGCGCGTGGAACAGCCTTTCCGTGGTACGTCCAAGCCCGCTGCCGGCCACGACTCCGGGAATTGCGCGAACCGGTTTCCTGCACTCCTGCACGACCGTCAAATGCGTGCGGATCATTTCGGAGACGATGCCGTTGCGGGAGCCGCCCCTGTAAGCGACCGACGACGAGTTCGACGGTCCCGGGGGAATCTGAAGGACGCCGAGGTGTGTGCGGTTAGCCGGATCCGTACCGAGAGTTTTCTTAGGGTTCGAGAGGTATGCATCGACCGCCAGAATGTGATCGACCCCTCTGCCGATCGCCCCGTCGAAGAACTTCCGAAGAGCGATCTGGCGCGGATCGGGTGGAGGTACGTGCTGAAGATCTGCTGGATCTTCGAGAGGAGGAATCAAAGAGATTGACGTACCGGGAACCAGAGCTCGTTGTGCCTCATCCGGCACTTCCCTCTCGAGGCGAGCGTGCAGCAGCGCGCGCTCCCGTTCCAACTCCTGAATCGCGTGAGCGCCATTCCATCGGCACTGAACCAGATTGATTCGCTTGTCCGCGCGCGCGCTCTCCTGCGGATCAAAGTAGGGCAGGAGCGGAAAAATCCAGATCTCCCTCTTCCATAGTCTAGGCTCATCGAGGCGAAACGCGTGGAGCAACGAGGGAAGAAGGCCCGCGCCCGTTCCGCCAGCAACGGAACCGACGACAAACAACGGATCGTTCTTGTCGTCGATCGTTGTCGTCAGGTATGACTTTTCGAGAAATTCCGGCCGCGCTTCCAGACCGACGATTCCGAACCATGCTGCAGCCAGCCGGGGGAGAGCGAAGAACCCGTCCGCAATGTTCTGAATCCACTCCGGGGGTGTTAGCGCTTCCGTCACTACGCTCGCGATCGTTCCCGGCAGGTGATTGGGCGGTGGCTCGAAGTTGCCGTCGAGCACCGTGCTCATAGTTTGCGCCGCCGCGCCCTTCGGAACGGCGGGCCGTGCTTTTGTGATCGCCATTGACGGCGCTTGCGTTCCTGTTCGGGAAAGCAATTCCTTCTGCGCCTCAATGAGGTCCCACCACGTGTCCAAGTCACGGTCCAGAATCCAGATCTTTCGGGGAAGAAGCTCCAGGCCGGTACGCTCGGCCCGGTACAAGAGCTCCAGCAGTACCGCCTGTCCTGTACCGCCAACGGCCAGAAGATCGTAGGCCATCACGCCACCTTTTCTTTAATGTCGTTCTCTGTCTGAATCCGGACTTTCCGGCTGAAACGTAACAAGCAGATCCAAGCCGTGAGTAGCGTCCCGACCAACACGATAACGGTCCCCGCGGGATGCAAGTCCCAATGAATCAGCCAGCCTCCGTGGTGATTCGTGATGAAACGGAAGCGCGAATTCGCGTCCATCACTTCCCTCCACGACGACGAGACTTTCTTTGTCTGGCCGAATCCGCTATCGACTCCGAACAATTTACCCATGTCTTTTGCACGGGCCTGAATGATTGTCCAATATAGCGCCGGGCTCTCCTCCTTCTTCGGAAGCGGATCGGCGGACTCCAAAAGCGTCGGATAACGAGCCAGTGCGGCGTCGCCGTACTGTGCACCTGACGCAATGTCTTGGAGCCGGTCGGAACAGTTAGCGGTGAAGTCCTGCAATAACTCGTCCATCGATCCTGGAATCCACGTCTCTTGCGCCAGCTGGAGCAGCGTTCGATGCGACGCCACGGCTGCGGCAAGTTTCGGTTCGACATAGTATTTCTGCGCCACGAGCGCCGCCGATCCCGCGATGATCCAGCCGCCAAGCACGCACAGCAGAAAAGCGAGCAACCCCACGCGACGCTTCGGCGCGAGAATCCGCCAATAGACGTTCGCCGCCAGAATGCCGCAGATGATTGCTAGCACTGGACAGACGACCAGGGAGAAGATCCAGCTGGCCAAGAAGTAATTATTGAGCCGAATCGAGATATCGGCGCCGACATCGCCGCACAACTGCCCGATCTTGGCTTTCTGTGCACCGTCGAGCTGCGAATTCGGCGAGATGTTTTCGGAGTGGAGCGCAACGAGGTCGAGCGGCGGTCGTTTCTGTTGGTCGGCGATCTTCGTTTCGGACAGACCGCATCCGAATGTCGCAAGAAATGCGACGCAACAGAGAGTTTCGAACAGTCGTCGCGTATAGCCACGGTGCTGCGAGCGCGCACCTCGCGCTTCGTACGAAGTGCTGAGCTGTTCCCTCGCCAACGGTGAACAAGTTAGATATTTCATCATCATAGGGATACTTCGCCTGCCCTTTCCAAAACAGGTGGAAAGTCGTCAACGGGCGGTAAGGGTTGCCGAAGCAACCACACTACGGCCGTCGTCGCAAAATTGTCGGACCTCAACCTAGGAGTGTCCGAATGCGACATATCCCTACCCCCTGCGTAGCCAAAACCAGAAAAAAAGCGGAAAAGCATGGTCGGCGGTATCGTTTGCCTGCCCAGCCTGATCGACCGTCCACGCGAGCAAGATCGTCGGCGTCCTCTCATGCTTCGACCGCGTTTTGCTCCAGTGACCGGCCCCGAACGTCTTCCACGCGTGCCGGCGAATTCGCCGAGGGCCCATGTGCGCATGCGGCGCAAGTCCGTGAAGCTCACGTGGAGAGAAGCAATCTGAGTGGCAAATCCTCTTGCGCACCATCCGTCTGACGCCCGCTGTCCAGAAAGGAGCTCAGCAGCCACGGGGCTCGCTCACCGCGATGGAAGAGCGTGTGTAGAAAGTCATGACAACAGCCGGCAGTACCACAGCCACCGCTTCCATGAGACCTCTTCGCGTGCTTCGTGTTCACGAAGGGCCACGGCGCGCCTTTCTCCAGCTTGTGTCAAGAATGCACATCTGCCAGAGTTGCTCCATAGGCCTCGCGTCTCCACATCCACTCCCCAACTCCAACATGTTGCACCGTCACGCCCGCGCATCGGCGTGGGTTGCCCTCCTCAGCATCGCCGGCCAAGCGGTACTCAGCTCCGCGATCGCGCTCCCGCTCTCTCTCAGTCCTCTCATCGCTACCGCCGCCTCGAAGGACACCGGGATAATTTCGCATGGCGCGCTGCGCACGATCGAGGAGCGCACAGGCGGTAAGCCGATCGTCGAGGAACCGACCTTTGCCGCGCCTGACCCGCAGAACGAGACGAGCGCGCTCCTGCCGGACGGCACGTATCGGGTGCCGGCGAACTACGTGGAGAACCGGGATGTAGTGCAGTCGCCAGCCGCGGCGCAGCGTGCGGCCGCTGCGCAGCCCGCAACGTCTGAGAAGAAGACCGCGACGCCGAAGAAGGGCGGCGGTGTGATTTCGATGCTTGCGGTCGGGGGCTCGATCAGCTCGAGCACGACCTGGGCGCTCGCGGACTCGCCCTTCGAAGTAACGAGCAACGTCACCGTCTCTTCACCCGCGACGCTCACGATCGAGCCGGGCGTCGTCGTGAAGTTCGACGCCGGCACGAACCTCACTATCCTCGACGGCGCGACCCTTACCGCGAACGGCACGACCGAATCACCCATCACCGTTACCTCGATCAAGGACGACTCGGTGGGCGGCGACTTGAATGGCGACGGCACCGCGACGACGCCTGCCCCCGGCGATTGGGACGGCATCTACATCGCGGGGTACAAAGACGGCCTCGGCGTCGTGCATCCGGCGTTCGGCAGCATGCAGAACGTCGTTGCGCGCTACGGGACGCAACTCTCGGTCCGCTACTCGAACCCGGCGATGTCGTACGTCATCTCGTCGCAGATGAGCTCAAACGGCATCTACTCGACACGCCGGCGAATACGACGCTCACCTGGGACCACCTCACGCTCACCGGGAACGCGATCAACCTGAACCTGTACGCGGTCCCTTCGGCGATCACGGTCACGAACTCCGTCTTCCGCGGCGCGACGGGCCTCTTCGCGATCCAGGCCGCGCAGGCGAGCGGCGCGAAGATCACGAACTCCGCGATCGACCATAACGGCGGTGCGTCCCCCTTCTACGCTGCGGTGAAGTCGTACTCGAGCGCGATCACGCTCCAATACGACTCGATCGCTTACAACCGCCGTTCCGACGGCAGCGATTGGGCGGTGGATGCCGCAGGGGCGACGGTTAACGCGGCTTCGACTTGGTGGGGTTCCACCTCGGGGCCGGAAGTGAGCGGTCAGTCGGTGACAGGCGGCGGGAGCAAGGTCTCGACGTCCGTGACCACGACGAGTTGGCTCGGGAGCGCCTTCGAGACGGACCACAAGCGCGGCAACCTCCCGTGGACCGTGAAAGCCGGGGAGGGTGCCGATGTCGCTTCCGGCAACTTCGTCTTCACCGAGGAGGACTTCTCGATCCCGACGATCGGCTATCCGCTGGAAGCCGTCCGCACCTACAACAACCAGACCGCAGCGACCGTCACGGGCGACTTCGGCTACGGCTGGACTTGGACCTATGGCACGAACCTGAACACGGCGGCCGACGCGAACGGCGGCGTCACTTGGGAGCAGCCGGACGGGGCGAAGAACTACTTCAAGAAGAACCCCGGCGACGGCTCCTTCACGCCAGAGCAGCGCATTTACTCGACCCTGACTTACGACAGTGCGAGCCTGACCTACACGCTCACCCACAAAGACCAGACGAAGTGGGTCTTCAACTCGTCAGGGAAGCTCATCTCGCAGATCGACACAGACGGCAACACCACCACCGTCGCGCGCGACGGAACCGGCAAGATCACGACCATCACGGAACCCACGGGCCGCACGCTCACCGTGCTCTATTCGGGGAGCTTTATCTCGAAGATCACGGACCCGCTCGGCCGCACCTACAACTACGCCTACGGCACCGCGAATAGCATCACCGGCGTCACGAAGAAGGAGCCGGACGGCACGACGGTCTTCAACACCTGCAGCTACACCTACACCGGCTCGGTGACCGCGATGACAAGTCTCACGGACTGCGACGGCAACGTGCTGACGCAGACGTTCGATGCTTCGAAGCGCGTGACCACGCAGACGTGGAACGGCTCGACGCCCTCGACCCGCTTCGTTTACGGCCCGGCCACGGATGCGCCCGACCGGTCTCACGTTCCCGCAGTACAGCACCGGCGTCTTCGACGCGTACGGGAAGGCGCATGTCTACTACTACACAAAGGCGAACAAGGTCACCGAGCACTGGCGGGAGAGGCAGATTATCTCGGGCACGTACTACTGGTACAACGAGGACCTCTGGAGCTTCGTCTCCTACGCGACCTCGTCCTACCGCGACATCGACGGGAAGACGACCAGCTACACGCGGGACTGGAACACCGGCAATCTGCTCACCGAAACCGCGCCGGGGAGCCGGACGACGACCAGGACGTACGACGCCTTCAACAACGTCTCGAGCGTCACGGACAACCTAAGCCGGGTGACCGCGTTCGAGTACGACGCGGAGCAGCACCTGACGAAGATCACCGATCCCCTCTCGCACGAGACCACGACCACCTACACGGCCGCGGGCCTGCCGGACACCGTGACGGATGCGCGCGGGAAGGTGACCCATTTCGCGTACGACACCAACGGATATCCCTCCACGGTCACGAACGCGGCGGGTGAGGTGCTCACCTTCAACTACGACGGCGGCGGCCGGAAGCTGTGGGAAGAGACGCCGCAGCATGAGCGGACGACCTATACCTACAACGGCCGCGATCAGGTGCTCACGGTCACGGACCCGCTGACCCACGTCACGACCACCGTCTACGACACCTCCGGCCGGAAGACGAGCGCGACCGACGCCGAGAGCCACACCACGGGATTCCAGTACCAGCGAAACCAGCTCTGGAAGACGACGGACGCGAAGACCGGCGTCGTGCAGTTCGCGCTCGACGGCGCGGGGAACGTGCTCACGGTGCAGGACGCGGCCGGACACACGACCACGTTCACCTGGGACCAGTTCGGCCGAAAACTTTCGGAGAAAGACCCGAACAACAAGACCTTCTCGTACCAGTACACCTACTCAGGCCCGATTTTCCTGGTGACCGACGCGCAAAGCGGCACGGCCGCCTATGTCTACACGACCGCGAACGATCTCGACCACATCAGCTACTCGGATTCGAAGACGGCGACCTTCACCTATGACGGTGTCGGGAACCGACTGACGATGGTGGATTGGACGGGAACCACCACCGACACCGTCGATGCCCTGAATCGGGTCACGAGTGTCACGGACCCTGCGGGGAACGCGATCGGCTACGGGTTCGACGCTGTGGGGAACCTCACGACGCTCACCTATCCCGGTTCGAAGGTCGTTACCTACACCTTCGACGATGCGAACCGGATCGCGACCGTCACCGATTGGGACGGCCGCGTCACCACGTACACGCCGGATGCGGACGGGCGCATCGGGAGCTTCACCCTCGCGAACGGCGTAACGACGACCCTGACCAGGCGAATGCAGCTGACGTCGACAGGATGAGGAGCCACATCGCCGCGATGCGGACGTCGCCTCTTCGATCTCCGTCGCTGGTCAGCAGAAAGTACGCGGTCGTGAAGGCCGCGTAAACCAGCAGGCCACCAGCATCCGCCGCTTTCGATCGGCGATCGGGTTCTCGTAGTCGAAGGAGTCGCGCACGAAAGTAAGAATACGGGAAAAGCGACGCGGTCTACGCGATCGGTGTATCCCCTTCCAATCTACGTCCCCGCCACCACTCCATCCCGCTCTCGATCGCCCACGTCAGCCAGAGCGTCCCGCCCACGCCGACGAGCAGCAGCACGAGACAGGAGACGTAGTAGGGCCAGACCACGTCCATCTTCGGGGCGATGAACGTCATCAGGAAGGGGAACGCCCATGCGCCGATCGAGAGGACGGCGGCGATGGCGATGAGCTTCCGGCGGGGCTCGAGCTTCGACCAGGCGAATGCAGCTGACGTCGACAGGA
>Ga0105239_10003313_pt1 | contig 19825 bp, 17 predicted proteins | sample KBSC44metaG_FD_92761 | JGI IMG/M metagenome (GOLD analysis project Ga0105239, IMG submission 92761) | Corn rhizosphere microbial communities from Kellogg Biological Station, Michigan, USA - KBS C4-4 metaG | ecosystem: Host-associated > Plants > Roots > Rhizosphere > Soil | place: Michigan, USA...
ACCTTGCTCAATGCGCAGCGAACCTACCCGTTGCTGGGCGCTGATCAAGCGCGCCACTGGACTGACCCAGTCGACCGTGCCGGATTGCGATGCTGCCTATAAGGCCGGAGAGATGACAACGCCGGCCAGGGTAGTGGGCGATAAAGAACGCTGACCCGGACCACGTGCCGACCTTGGCTAAACGCTTTCCATTATTTTACATAATATACATTATGCGCAATTGCGCAGGCTGCGGCGGGCGGCCGGCATGCTCCGTGCTTTTGTCGCAGTCCTCTTGTTCTCCACATAGAAACCTCTACTTCTGACCTTGGCACCTAAATCTAGGCCGCAGCGGCACTTTGTTTGCACCATCTGAGCACCTGGGTGTGGGCCATCAACGCGAGCGTCCCGAAAGTCTGCTCCATCGCTGCTTCAGGTCCTCTGGCTGCTCAGGGGCTCGCGGAAGACCTGAAGCAGCTATCTAACGGCGGCAACGCTCCCAGGTCGGTCAAGATATTCAACCCGCAAAGCCTGACGCGATGGACGCGAGATAACGTAGCAAGTCGTCCGCTTGTCCTTCGGCGACAATTTCTAATGGCGTCTTGCCGTCAAAGTCGCTTAACGGAGCCTCTAGCCACTCCAATATTTTACGGCGATCGGCTGCAACTTCGCTCGCCGCCAAAATTACCCGATCTAGATCAGTCATGATGTTTCACTATGTGCGAAACAAACTACCCCGCTTATTGTGATGGCACTTGGTCGAGGAATGTGTGAAGCGGCTGAAGCCGACGTAGTTCTCCAGATATGGTGCGACCCTCTAAATTCATTGGGTCGCCTGTCTCGCTAATTACGTCATGTCCACGGTCATCGTTTGACGCTGGGTTGTTTTCCCTTGGGGCGTGCTGGGGTTTTCTTGCCAGTATCGGGCGCCCTGGGCGTTGCTCGTGAGGCTCGTTTTTGTGGTGCCGCAGCGTACGCCTCTGAGAGCGCCTTTTCCAAGGCGGTTATTTGGCCCGCCTGGCGTGCAACTTCGTGTTCTAGTTGGCGTGCCTGGCTGCTGATCGCGTCATATCGCTTCTGCACGATGTCGATAGCTTCCCGGCGCGATCGTTCGGCAACCTCATATCGCTGCTGCCATTGCTTGGTGTCTTGCCGTGCACGATCAATCTCTTGATGCGCACGATCTTCAACAGCACGCATGTGCGTTTCCATCCGCTCACGCTCCATTTGCAGCGCGACCTGGCTTTCATGGTGGCGGGTTTGGAGTGCCTGGATCTCCGCCATTTGACGATCGTGAGATTCCTGCAGGCGGTCACGTTGTTGTACGAGGTCGGCGCGCAAGGCATGGCTGTCCTGCAGTTGGCTGTCGAGAGTGGCGCAGGCGTGTTCGGCCAAATCCCGCGCTGCCTGTGCCTGGGCGATGCGGGTCTCGGCGGCTTGTAGGTGGGCTTCCCAGTTTTCGCGTTCGCGGGTCAATTGGGCTTGGGCGGCCTCCAGGGCGGCCTGCTGGTCCGCAAATCGGCTCGTGAGGGCGCGCTCGGCCTGCTCGCTGGCCAGTCGCCATAGGTCGACCATCACCTGCCCCACTGGGGCCGGTAATTCCGGCAGGGTGCTTAATTGCCGTAAGCGTTCTCCCAGCTGGCTGCGCCACGTGTCGAGCATGCGCGTGATGGTATTCGGCGAGCCCGTGCCGAGCGCGGCGCGCACCTTTTCGACCGTCGGGTTTTCGCCGGCGCTCAGGATGGTGTCGGCGGCCGCGTTGACCTGCTCTTGGGTAATGCCACGGGCCATGAAATGGTCTCCTCGATCAGTGCCCTGCCCTTGCCTTGACGTACTCACGATAAGTGATGATTATCGCCAGTACACTCCCTATTTCGTAATATAAATTACATATTATGAAGCAAAAATACACCTTACCCGCTGTCGCCGAATCCGCCTCCAGCCTGATGTTGCCGGAACAGCTGGCCCAGCAAGCGGCCGATGCGGTGCGCGAGCTGTTGGCTGAGGCCGCCGCGGCCAACACCACCCGCAGCTACGCGGCCGCCCTGCGCTACTGGGCCGGTTGGCACCAGGCGCGCTTCGGAGCCGAGCTGACGTTACCGGTGACCGAAGCCGTGGTGATCCAGTTCCTGGTCGACCACATTCAGCGCAAAAACAAGACGGGCCTGGTCACCGAGCTGCCATCGGCAGCCGACCAGGCCCTGGTGGCCGCGGGCCTCAAGGCGAAGCTCGGGCCGCTCAAGCTCTCGACCGTGACTCAGCGCGTGGCGGTGCTGTCGACGGCGCACAAACTCAAGCGCCTGACCAACCCGTGCGAGCTGGCCAGTGTGCGTACACTGCTCAGTCGCGCTCGGCGCTCGGCGGTCAAGCGCGGTGAGCGGCCGACCAAGAAGACCGCGATCACACGCCAGGAGCTGGAGGCGATGCTCGCCACGTGCGACGACTCGTTGGAAGGGCTTCGCGACCGTGCCCTACTCTGCTTCGGCTTTGCCAGTGGCGGGCGTCGGCGCAGCGAGATCGCGGCGGCCGATTTCCGCGACCTACGGAAGACGGGCGACGACAGCTACATCTACCGGCTGGAGTTTTCGAAAACCCAGCAGGCTGGCGTCAAAGTTGATTCGACGCCCGACAAGCCGATCTTGGGGCGCAGTGCCCAGGCGTTGTCGGCGTGGCTCGAGGCGGCAGGGATCCGAGAGGGGGCGATTTTTCGACGGATATGGAAGGATCGGATCGGCCCTGCCCTCCTTCCAGGCTCGGTGGCTTCGATCGTGAAGCGCCGCGCCCGATTGGCGGGGTTGGAGGGGGACTTTGGGGCGCATAGTTTGCGCTCGGGCTTCGTCACCGAGGCGGGCAAGCAAGGCGTGCCGTTGCCAGCGGTGATGGCGATGACCGAGCATCGCTCCGTGGCGAGCGTGATTGGGTACTTTCAGTCTGGCCAAGCGGAGGACAATCCGGCGGCAAGACTCCTCAAGGACTAGCAGCCACTGCGGCGCTGAAATTCACACCAGATGTGTCAGCCAACGAACAACAGCCTGCGAGGGCGTCAGTCGTCTTGGTCCTAGGGCCGAACATCCTCCGACTCTACAACTAGTCCGTCTACTTGATGATGCCGCCGTCTTTGATGGATCAAGGCTCTGATTACCTTCTGAACGCGCTTCGGCGCCATTGAGATCGACCATGAAAAGTGCTGGCTTCACGTCGTCGGCAAGGGCAGCCCCGCACACTACCTTCATTTGCGTTGATCCGGGCCACCTGTGAGGGCGAGCGCAGCCCCAAAGGTCCGGTCGGCGTCCCTCCTCGTGAATTGGAACGGCACCTCCGTCACCTAAGCACCTTCAGGCGCCGCGCTTCAGGCGGTCGCGAGGGCAATGTTGGAAGTTGGCTTGCTGTTGCTCAACGGCAGGGAGGGAGCTTCCGGCTAATGACGGCGAGTTCCCTGGCGCAATTGCTTGAGCCTAGGCGCGAACATACGCCTGAGCCTGGCCCCCAGCCTCGTGAGCGCAAGCAGGATCGCGGGTACGGGTTTGGCATGTAGCGTATCGCACCTCTGCGTCAGCGGGCGTGGGGTGGCATCTAGCCACCGTCGAGTCGCCCAGGATCATTGGCCGAGACGGTGCCAGTGACCTTCCCTCATGGAATCGGTAACCGAGGTGGAAGGTTCAGTGGCATCAACTCAGGCCATTGTCTAAATGGCCAGGAAACCATCCCACGATCACGCGACGTGTTTCTTCGTGCCAGTGAAAATAGAGGCGAAATCCTTTGCGAGGGTCTCGATCATTTGATCCCTTTATATGCATATCCAAGTTGACCCGAACGCCCTTGTATGTGGTGCTGTACGTCTCCTTTGATCGGTGCGTCTCCGCCGCCCGTCCCACCGGGGAAATATCAATGCCTAACCGCGCCTTCTCCGACTCCAGCGCTAAGCCGCCTCCATCGAGGGCGCCGCGTCGACTGGGTACATAGGTCTCTGCCAGGAAGCGAAGGACGTCGTAGCAAAACGGAATGTTCTCAAAGAGCGAGTCGCGAGCGGATCGAATGGCCTTCGGTGTGACTGCGACGCCGTCCCCCAGATTTGCTGCGCACCACTCTTCGATCTCGTCCCAGTTATCAGGAAATGTTGGAGCGATACCCTGCTCCTGGCTGGTAATGATGAGGTCAAGTGCCTTTATCCGGTTCGTAAGGTAGTACTCGCGAGCATGCCAGTCGTCTCTCTCTTCGATGAAATCGTCGCGCTCTTGCCTTAGGCGATGAATCTCTTGACGTAGTGTTTCATTATCTTCTTCGAACATCTCTCGCAGTGTGGTTTCATCGTTTAGCGCAGTCTGCAGGGCCGTCAACCTAGTGGCATCGGGCTGGCCTGCGGCGTCGGTCGTTGCTGCTTGGTGGCGTGCCTCTTTGATCTGCATGCGAAGCACGGCTTCGCGAACGCGATCGAATGGGGGAATGTTATCTTCTTGTTCCAGGGCGCGAAGGGAACTGTCGGTAGCTTCGCGCTCAAATAGGCTGGAAAGGGCATTGAGATCCATGCCGAAGGTAGTGAGTACGTCGGGAGTCCAGGAGGGGTGGCGCCCGGGGTCGTCGTCGGGGGTGAACCCTGGTCGGAAAAGGCGCACGCAGGCCCCGGCGACGGCAAAGCGCTTGCTAAGCGCGTCGGTCAGCGCCCATGTCATGTTGCGGGACAGTACGTACACTTTTGCGATGCCGCGAAGGCGCTTAGCCAAGGCATCTGGATTGAGCAGTGTGGCGGTCCCGCTGTTCTTCAAATAGGTCGACAGGACAATTGCCGGACGCCGGCGATGAGGCGATTGCAGCGAGGCCAGCAGTCGCTGCAGTACCTCGGGTGTATCTACGTTGATGGCGCTTGCGGACAAAATTTCACCCGCCTCAACGTCCAGCAGGCCGATACCATCGATCAACTTTGAAACTAGCGCGGGAACGCTTGGGGTCGGCACAGGCTGACTGGCAAGGGAGATTGCCGTCAACGTCACGCTTACTGCAGGGGTTGGCGCGGCATCGACAAGCACCAGTTCGACACGCCAACGCCTCCCGGTCCATGTAGTGTCTGCTGTTTCCGCCTGCATGGCCCAAACATTATTAAGGCCTGTCGTGACGACACGATCCCCCATGGAGGGGCCTTCTAATTCAAAACTTTCCGGTGCGTCTCGTGAGATCTTGAATCGCTTATTCCTCAGCCAGTCCAGAGCGATCTCGCGCGCCTCATTAAAACTGCCAGGGCGCGCAAGCCGCCCGACAACGGCGCTAATGGGGTCAAGTCGGATCGAATGAACTGATTTGCGGAGCGGAATAGACGTCGCTTGCGTGGTCGGCAATGCCGCTGCGGGAGCACGTCGATTGGGGCGGCGGTGTTTTTTTGCGGCGTCATCGTTGACCGTGTCGAGTGCCGGTTCATTGCGTGGCGGTAAAGAACTTGGCGCCCCAAGAGGGTTGGCTGCTTCCTTCGGCTCTAGGGTATGAGCTGCGGGCTTCGGCTTGGGATGCGAGATCGCTCGGTCATGTTCGTGAACTTTCAGCCAGCTGGACGCAATGGCGAGCGATAGTGTGCTCCGGCGCTGGTTGCTGAGTTGGGTGGGCGCTTGCTCCCAAATAGATTCAGATGGCGAAGAGAATCCAAGCTCAGCACGTTGCACTCGGTACTGCCGTCGGTCGATGCGCATTGCCCAGATGCGCATCCGAAATGCTCTTATCTTCAAGAGCAGCTTGTTGCGCCCTGCCTCACCGGATGCCAGTGTCCTGGAGCGCAGGTCGCGAACCCGTTGCATCCAAAAGTGCAAAGCATGCTCATCGGGAGGGAGCGCTTCCGAGGCGTGCTCGAACTCCGCAATCATCGCCTCAAGTTCCGCTTTGCCTGATTTTTGCCGCTGCATTTCCGTTGCTGGCTTGCCCATGCCTGCCCCCTAGGCGTAGACCGATGCCCCATCGCATAGGGGCCGAGAGTCAAGAATAGCGGGTTCCTGGCGTCATTCTTGTCCCTTTGGTGATATCTCGCTGGCGGGCTCCTGTGGACAGGTGGGGGGTTGAAGCCATTGTGTATAGGTGCCCTAACGGTTCAGGCGGGGCGGCGGTCGTCTTCAACCCACCGATCTACATCGCTGCGATTTTCCACAATCACATGCTGCCGAGCGGCGTTCGGCAGCACTTCTGGCGAGTCCAGATTAAGGTGGCGCAGCGTGTAGAAGAGCATGGCTTTGCGGCACGGGACGACTCGTCTTCCTTCGGTCATTTCGTAGTCGCGCATGACCACGTTGCGCTGGCTGGGGGTCAATCCGGGGTGGGGAACTAAAATAATGTCCACCATGGTTTGCCAGCCCGCATCATTTGCGGGGATAGCCGGCTCATCAGCCGACACCTCTCCCTCTATGGTGAGCCGGCCGATGGCGAAGTCACGAAAGACTTTCCTCTGGTGGCACCACGCACGGGTGTGCCAGCGTAGTCCATCAAATCCGAGGGCATGAGGGCTGATCACTCGATCGGTCGGCATCGGCTCGTCCATTGATTGGTAGGTAATCCGGAGCGTCAGTCGATCACGAATGGCCCTCACCAGTGCCGCCACTAGAGGGGCTCCAATAGCACGAGATGGCGTCGCAACCACGCCGGTTGGCGGAACAAATCCCTCAAAAACCTCATCTTTTTCGACAATGGCATTGGCGAGGCGGCTCAGGTCATCAAGGTAATTGGTGGCTGCTGAGCGGCCGTATTGAGGTACAAAATCGGGCTCGGCCACGTACGCCTTCTCCCGAAAGTCGTAGCGCAAGTTCCCCTTCGCCGTCTCGGAATAGAGCTCCAAATCCGCCGTGGCTTGCGGCGTCGAGATCTGGAAGAAGTCCTTAATGTCCTTGCGATTGATTTTGCCGTCGTACTGCAAGCGCAGGTCGATGAAGGCTAAGCGCCGGCTTTGGCCCCAGCGCGGCTTGGCGGGCATAACGGGCTTATTGGACGGGGCGGGTTTAGGCACGGGACGCTCCTTTACGGAGCCGAGCATAACAGACCATCCGCCTAGAAAGTTGACGCCAACTAACCATTCGGGCCATTGACAGCCAACTAACCATGCGAATAGTTTATTGGCCTACTGCCAGCCAGCCAGGTATGGACTTGGGGCGCGGCACGAAGGAGCGCGGCAATGGCAGGCGATGTGACCTTTTTCCCCGTGGGAAATGGGGATATGACTTTGGTGCGGCTCGCAGACGCGGCCAAAACGACCGTGATGATCGATTGCCGCATCCGGCAGCCCGGCGACGGGGTGCCCGACGTGGCCGCCGAACTGCGCGAACGACTCCAGCGCGATGCCAAGGGTCGGCCTTATGTCGACGTGTTTTTGCTCAGCCACCCCGATCAGGATCACTGCCTGGGGTTCAAGGAACATTTCTGGGCCGGCCCCCTCGCCGACTACCCGGACGATGAGAAAGACGACGAAGACAAGCGCATCGTCATCCGTGAACTGTGGTCGTCCCCGCTCGTCTTTCGCCGCGCCAAACGCAAGAAAGGCAGCGACGGCAAGGAGCATGTGCTCTGCGCCGACGCCCAGGCGTTTGACGCCGAAGCGCGGCGGCGCGTCAACCGCAACAAGGCCGCGGGCTTCACGAATATCGCCGAAGGCGACCGTATTTTGATCCTGGGGCACGACATCGACGGCAAGGCTGAGGGCTTGGAGCCCATTCGCGTGGACGCCGGTCGGTTGATCCCGCGCATTAATGGGTCGGTCAACCGGCATGCGGAAATCCATTTGATCGCTCCGCGCGAACCACATGACGAGGACACCGAAGACGAGCTTTCGAAGAACGATTCGAGCGTCATCATCAACCTGCATTTGGCCGCGCGGCCGGATGAGTTCGAATATTGCCGGTTCCTGACCGGTGGCGACGCGGGCGTGCTCATCTGGGAGCGGCTGTGGAACAACCATCCGGCCGAGCGCAATCAGTTGCGCTATCACCTTCTCCAGGCGCCGCACCATTGTTCATGGCACAGCTTGTCCTATGACAGCGCCTCGGAGTGCGACGACCCGAAGGTCAACGCGGCGGCGCGCAACGCGCTTGGCCAGGCCGAGTCCGGTGCCCTCATCGTCGCCAGTTCCACGCCGATCGACGATGACAAGTGCGATCCGCCGAGCCATCTGGCCAAGATGGAGTACCAGGTTATTCTGAAGCAGCCGATGGGACGGTTTTACTGCACGGGCGAATACCGAACGCGCAAGAACCCTGAGCCCTTCGTGCTCGAGATCACCCCGTCGGGTTTTCGCCAGGCTACCCCCACGGGTGCGGCCATGGGTGTTGCGGCGGCCGCTGCACCGCGCGCAGGACGGGTGTGATCGTGGACGCATTGCACGAGCCTGGTACGGTGATCGACGAGGCCGACGCGGCTCGACTGTGGTCCGCCCCGACGCGCCAGCTCGCCGAAGCCTGCCGTCGGCACGACGACTTCGACATTCTCGCGTTTCGACACCTCGGTGAGCGCGATGGTCAGGCCGTGATTGGCATAGAGGTCAACTGCGACAACCGACGCGTCACGGCGTTCAACACCTCAGGCATTCGCCCCGTGGAGCGGCTCTTGCTCATCTGGTGGCCGCATGCGCGCCGGCCTTCGGTCCGGGCGTTGCGCAAGGATTTTCCGCGCATGCTCCACCAAAATGCCGCGCCGGCTAATGAGCCGGCTAGCCTGTGCTTGTACGCCCAAGATCCGGCCGAGCTGGCACGTACCCTTACGCCTGAGCGCCATCTCGAGCAGATCTTGCTCTGGTTGGAGCGATCGGCTGAGGGCACGCTGCACGCCCACGATCAGGAGCTCGAAGGCCTGTTCTACGCCGGTAACGCGCGCCTCATCCTGCCCACCGGCTTCGGACAACTGAAGCACAGTCCACTGTTGTCATTCGTGAGCTGGAACGCGAATGGGCTCCAGCTGCTGCGCCCTCAGACACCCGCCCCCGGTTCTATCACGGTGCCCGCACTGGTGGTTCCCCTGCCGCCAGTGCCACACGTGCCGATGGTACATGTCCCCCAAACGCTGGGCGATTTTGCGCAACAGATGGGTCCCCTGTGGAACATTGACATCGAGGCCGCGCTGCGCCGAGCGCTGGCTAGCGCCTATCCGTCGGGCCAACTGCATCAGTACCGCGAAGCCGACATGTCCTGCATCGTGTTCGTGATACCGCGCGTGCGTAACGCCGGTGGCGAACTCGAGCGCGACGACTGCGTCGGCATGCTGATCGCGACTACCCCAGAGGCCTTGGCCAACGAGATGGGCATTCTGACCTTGGTGCCCGAACCTCGGGCTTGGCTGGTTGAGACGCATCTGGGCGGGGCTGCCGCCCCCAATAGTGCGTGGCAACAACGTCGCATCGAGGCGGTCATTCCGGCGCAGGAGACGTTGGACCGTGCTGCGGCGCAACGCCTGTCCGAGATCAAGCCCCTCGTGCCCGCGCAGTCATGCGTGCTGGCGGGAGCTGGTGCGCTGGGTAGTGCGATGCTCAACTTGTGGATCCGTTCCGGCTTTGGCCAATGGTCCGTCGTCGACGACGATTTGGTGATGCCGCATAACCTGGTCCGCCACACGGCCACGGATGCGGCCATCGGCTGGCCCAAGGCTGAGGTGGTCGCCAAGCTGGCAAACGACGTGTGGGGGAGCGGAGATGACACACGCGCTCTGCCGGGTTGCATCGGCGCGCTGACCGTCGAGGGAGATGCCGCGCTGCGTGCCGCATCCTTGATTGTCGATGCGACGACCAGCATCCGGGCCGGTCGTTCCTTGGGCGCTACCGATGGGATTGGCCGCTGCGCCACTGTGTTCCTCACGCCCAGTGGCTCGGCCAGCGTGCTGATGATCGAGTCGAGCGATCGGGTCGTGCGCTTAGGCGATCTGGAAGCGGCCTATTACAGGGCGATCCTCCACGCACCCTGGGGCGGCACGCACCTGGAAATCGCCGGTCGCGTCCGCACCGGGCATGGCTGTCGCGATGCATCGCTGCTCCTTTCGGGCGAGATCGTGGGCCTCCATGCAGCCGTCTTGGCCCGCCAAGTCCGGCTGGCGGCCACCGCCCCTGAGCCGAAGGTGATCGTGTGGACGCATGACGCAACCTCGGGTGTGATTGACGTGCATCCCGTAGACGTGCTGGCGACCCATCACATGCATGCCGCCGGCTGGACCGTGCACTGGGACGCCGAGGTGCAGGCTCGGATGTTTGCGTTGCGCACCGCGGAGTTGCCCTGCGAAACGGGGGGCATCCTCTTGGGCTGCATCGATATCGAAGCGCGCACCCTGCGCGTGGTCGATGCCTGCCCTGCCCCGCCCGACAGCAGAGCGACAGAAACGAGCTTCGTGCGCGGCCGCCACGGTGTTGCAGAGCGCGTGGCCGAAGCGCGTCGGCGCACGCAGCACGAAGTGGACTACATCGGGGAATGGCACAGTCATCCCAGCGGTGCGCTCGCCGTGCCCAGTGCTACCGATCAGTGTCAGCTGCTTAACTTGGCAGAACGTTTGGCTGCCGAGGGGCTGCCCGTGCTTCAAGGCATCACAGGGTTGAACAAGAACGGGGCGCCGTCCCTGCATTGGTCGATCGACTGGCGTGGCGCGGCGGCCGACGGAGACGTCACGACATGACCGCACGCCCTCGCTTTGCACGCGCCGCGCGCACCGTCCAGGCTCTGATCAATTTCGCCGGTTTCGACGCCATCGTTGGCAACCAGTCGTCGTTGCTGGAGCAGCAACCCGAGGTGGCGCCCTTTGGTGGCCCTGAGCGACTTCACATAATGGCCGGGCATGTGATCGGCCTCATCGAGATGTTGCTGAAATCCGTCCGCGCGCTCATTCGACGCACCGCTGCGCGATCGGCAGCTCACGCCGGGACCAGTGAAAGATTCGGAATCATGCTGTTTGACCCAGCATCACGGAGGAGTTGCGCGCCGGCCTGGATGGCGTCGATGCCAGACGCCACGCGCAGCTGGCGCAACCTGAGTGTTTGGCCGAGCTGTGCCGTTAGGCCGCCAGTTCGGCTTTCATCCCGTCATTGACGGCCAGATTGAGCGCCGCGTCAGCGCTCATGCCGAAATCCCCCGATCGCCGAAGGAAAGGACATCGATGCCGCTCATCAAAGGTCCCACGTATCAGGCGCGCCTAGCCGCATTCTTTTTGGTCAACGCCTTGGTTTTCGTGGCCTTGGTCTTTGGCGACGGATCGCTTCCCACCAACTGGGCGGAGGTCATCTCGCCATGGAAAGCCACCCTGCCTGCAGGGATGGGCATGGTGTTGGTGGGCATTTTCAGTAGCCAGTTGAGCGCCGACATGAAGGCCAAAATCGTGTTTCGGCGGCGCAAGCACGCTCTGCCAGGCCATCGGGCGTTCAGCGAACTGGGCCCGGCGGACCCGCGGGTCGATATGGCGCGCCTCGAAGCGAAGCTGGGCACGTTGCCGACGGCGCTCAAGGCGCAAAACGACACGTGGTATGGGCTTTATCACGCTATGCGCGACGAACCGGTCATTCTGGGGCTGCACGGCGACTTCTTGCTGTTTCGCGATTGTGCGGCAGCGGCATGGTGCATGCTGGTCCTTCTCTCGCCTGCCGCATTTTGGTTGGCCGAACATTGGCCGCCAGCAGCGCTCTATGCGCTGGCACTCTTGGCCCAGGCCATGCTGGCGACGCGAGCCGCTCGTGATCGGGGGGAACGTTTTGTCACGACAGTCTTGGCTTTTGCTGCGTCGGGCTGAGGATGGGGTGCGGCACGGTGTCTTCCTTGCACGCGCCTTGCGCATGAGTCCGTAACGGTACTCGTTATTGCGGCGGCGACGTCGGGGTGCGCCACCGCGCGCTCCCTATGCCTTATTGTAGATCGGCGTCAATCCGAAGGCCTCGATTCGCAGGAACGGGGCAATCTCCTCGGGATAAAGGATGCAATGCTCTTCATTGGGAATGAGCATCAGCGTGACGCCCCTCGTGGCATCAAGAAACGTGCAGCCGCAAAGGCTGATCGTACGCACAGCGGGACCGGCTGCGGCGCGAGTCCGGGCTACATCGGAGAAAAAAGGAAGAAGGGTTCTCCGATATCCGGATTGTGGAACTGGATGAAACGAACCCGCCGCGATACCGGATCGCCAACGGGTACATGAGCAAACACCTTCGCCTCCGGCTTTATCCAGGCATTCGCCAGCAGCCAGAGGTGGGCCTGTGCAGCCAGACCTTCGTCGGCGCTCGCCCAACGCGGCGCACGTCACGCAGTCCCGCCTGCCAATACTCGCTGACCACCGCCAGCCCATGGCAGTCGGTCGACCTTAGTGCGGCTCGGCGTCCAGTTGCTCTTCGCCGTAAGTCGCCACGTACAACAACGAGAGCGCGCCCTGGGGCTCCCCTCGACCCAACCCTGCAGGCGGCTCGGGCGGCTCACCGATGGGCACCACCACCTCCTGCTCATGGCGCGCAACGCTTTGCTGCCATTCCGCGTGCGTCTCGTGCGCCTGAATCGCTTGGGACCACGAAACGCGTAATTGGTGAGCCGCGAGGGCGGCGAACGCCTGTTGGGCCCGCTGGGCGTCGGACACACCAATTCGTTGCACGGAATAACCCCAGCGCTGCGCCAGCGCATTTTCGATCATCGCCCGCACGAAATGGGACCAATGATCAGACGCGTGGGGCGTTGGGTGCCATGACCGCCCTGCTTTGCCTTGCAGGAAATCCTCCAGCATCGCCGCAAGGCTGGTCACGCTTGCGTCGATCTTTCTGCACGCGCTCGCCGACGCAGGATGCGCTTCCCCCACGCTCCAAGGGCTGGCATCCGGAAAGTGCGCAGCCAATGATTGGCTCTTGGCCACCAGCCCATAGAGCCCTGTCGCGCGGGTCGGCGGTGGTCCGAGACCGAGATTCCAATGCCTCCCGCTGGGCGGCCGTCCGAGCTCGCCGGCAGGAAATGTCAACGCCTGATCCCAGTCGGCGTAGAGATCAAACTGGACTCCCTCTTTGCCGGTGAGGCGCCCGGTCTTCGCCCGTCGGCAGTGCTTGGCTTGCATCAGAAAGGCCCAGCCTTGAGGCGTCGGATTCCCGAGTTGAAAATGATGTCGAACGAACAGCAAGTCGCCGATCTCCACCACTTCCGCTGGCGAGCCAAAACGCACCTTGGGCTTTTGGTGCACGAAGATCCCCGTGACTACCGGGACGCGCTGGCCGCCAGATAAATGGGGTAGATGCTTATTGATGAGCGCCACCAGTGCCTGGCTCGTGTAGGCCTCAAACAACCCTGACACCAAAGCCGGTTCACCCGGCGTCTTCCAGGCTTTGGCATGTCGGGCGTTCAAGCCATTCGCCATGGCGTCCCGCCTGATCGTTGCAAATCGCGACCAAGTCTCCGCGTAGGCGTCCTGGATGAGTGCGATAAGTCCGCTCTTTAAGGTCAAGTTCGGCTCCTTTGCGCGTGGCGGTGAATAGCCTTCCCAGTCGATCCGCATTCGAAAGAACAGGTTCATCGACGGAAAGCTCGGCCGCCCTAGGCAAAGCAACGCCGTTACCGGTCCTCCCGAACCGTCCGAACACCGGCGGGCCTGGTCGCTGCTGGACCAAGGCGGCGGCACTTGGTATCGAGGCACACGCGGTCGACCGGCGCGCGAAGGCGGATCGCCTGCGTTATTCGGGAGTATAGCCATGAAAATCTACGCGATCGCCATCGCGGCCCAAGGCAGAATTACGCGATCCTTTGGTTAGCTATCTATCCGAACAATTCCCGCGCGGACCGAGGCTCGCCTTGCTTGGCAAGGCTTGACCTCTCGCAGGGCGACCAGTGTCAGCACTTTCGCGCCGAATCTTAGCCATCCCTGTGGATGATTGATTAGTTACCGCGATAGTGTCTACCCGCGATAACAGCAGCTAATCACTCTACCCCATTAGCCGCCAGGGAAAGGTTCCGGCTCGGCCGATGTCTGCTTCTAGTTGCGATTTCATTCGGTCAGCATGGACCGGGCCACTCCAAACCACTTAATGGGCCAACACCAAACATCTGGAGCCATACGATTTTCTGGGTCGGCGTGACCGTCCGACCCAACGGCAAATGCGCTTGCTTGCCGATACGGATCACTCTTGTTTGTCATGCGCGGAAAGCGCTATAGGCGCACCGAGGCAACAACCGATAGCGGCGGGACAGTTACGGTTCGATGGTCTCGACCAACAAGTTCATCGGCTAATAAGGCATCGACGTCATAGTAGTCGGCGTCGACACGACCGAGCTTGTGTGCGATGGGGATTACCGACCTTACTGCTTCTAGTGGCAACTCAACCGAGCTTGCGCCGAACTGAAGTGGTGCGGCAGTTTCAGTCTGTACCCCGCCATAGCGCGCCAACATGCTCGGTAGTCGTGCCGCCATATGTGGAATGATGCCCGCATCGAGCATGACATCTGCTATGAACTCTATGGCTCGGTTGGTCATGGCGGAGGCTTGAGGCCAGATAGTGCTCCCTACACCGCGAAAGAAGTTCATCTCAAGAAATGCCATAGCGCCGCCCGGAACAACCCACTCCGATGCTCGCTCAACGATCCTCTCCGGATTCTCCATGTAAATCAGAATATATCGACCTACCACGGCATCGTATCTTTCTGTCGGATTGAATTCGTTTAGGTCGACATGTGCAAAATTCACATTGCGAAGACCAGCTTCAGTGACGCGCGCCTCGGCGTAATCGATCTGCTCCCGGTTGCTGTCGATCGCAAGCACGGAGCCGCTTCGTCCTACACGCTGGCCGAGCAATAGGGTCACATCACCCCCGCCACAGCCCAATTCCAGAACTCGTGAGCCTGGACCTACGCCCGCTAGATCCAGCATGCGCTCAGTCAGAGGGATCAGTGCATCGCCTTGCAGCTTTAGCCTGCGACGTTCCCGTTCGCTGCTATCGAGGGGGTAAGTTTTTGTCATTGATGCACCTTTGGTGTCGAGATCCACACAAGCACGATGACTCGCCCACGTGAGCCATACGTGCCGATCTATGCACATGGTCAGAAGAACCGAATTGGGGGCGCTGGGTTTCGCGTGGGGAGCTACGGTGTTGGTCTACAGGGTGCGCCATGAGCATGCGCTCAAGGGCATCGCTTTTTCTTTATGGGGTTTTGTTCGACTCACCATAACGATAACTTCGCGTCGACCGAGTTCGGCCGCCCCTCTTTCACGGTTAGAGGCAGATGAGCACCCCAGCTTTTCGCCATCGCTTGCACATCCGCCATCGGGTCGGACGCCTTGGCGGTCTCGTTGCGAATCGCGCAGCGCGCCTTATCCACGCTGAACAGGGTTTGCGCGGATATCCGTGCCCGCTCCGTGAGCGTCATAGTTTTAGCCGCGCGTTTTTGGGTAAATGCCACTAACGCTCCAGTGAGATCGTTTTTGCCTTGCGTAACGCTACGGGCGAGATGCCATGCGTCCTCCAATGCCTGACACGCGCCTTGCCCAGACGTAGGTAGCGGGGCATGCGCGGCGTCTCCGATCAATAGAACGTTGTCTCTGTGCCAGACCGGAATGGGATCGAGGTCATGCACGCGGATCTTCCGGATGGCGTCATTTGTCGTCGCTCGAATGACGCGGCCTATGGGCTCGGCCCAATTTTCGAACATCTTCTCGATGGTCGACTTTGATTCTTCTTGTGCCGAAGCATCAGCGATATCGACAGCTTTTGCTGCTGCCCAATAAATCTTATGGGGCGTCACGGCGACAAGTCCGAAGCGCTGGCCGATACCCCAGTAGTCATCAATCGTGATGTCTTCGACCAAGGCGGATGTGCTTTCCGCCACACCGATCCAATTGACGAAGCCCTGGTAAACCGGTGTATTGCTGCCTGTTACATACTGTCGGGTCAGCGAATTCATCCGGCCATCAGCGCCGACGATGAGGTCGGCACAAATCCGGCTGCCGTCCGCGAGGCATACTACCGCGCTCCCATCGCCTCCCTGCTCGATGGCTTTGACGCAATGATTGAATGCGACCTCGATCCCCTGTGCGGCGAGATGCCTCAGCAGTAGCGCCTGCAGGTCGCGCCTCAGAATGGAGTAGCTGCTATGGCCCATCAGGCCATCCAGCGTCGAGATGTCGATTGCACCCAGTGATCCCCCCTGTGGATCCATGCGGCGCATCTCCAGAGGGCGACCGCTCATGGCCGCCACCTCGGGTAGCAGTCCCAACTCAGCCAATACGAAACTCGCGTTCGGCCAAAGAACCAGTCCGGCTCCCATCGTAGTCAATGCGTCCCTCCGCTCGTACAGCCGAACGCGATGGCCCTGTTGATGTAAAGCGATGGCAGCACTCGACCCGGCGATACCGGCACCAAGTATGACGATGTCCATGTAGCTCCTGAAAACACGATGGGCTCTATGAAAGACGCTAGCCGGCGCGGCGACACGCCGCATGAATTGGCGTTATCGTAGGTAATGATAAAATGTGGAACTAGTCGATCTAATTGGAATATTTTGTTACTTAATTTGGGATGATCGATGAAGAGTCGACTGGATCTGAGCGCGGTGCGGGTGTTTGTTGCGGTGGTGGATAAGGGAAGCTTTTCCGGCGCTGCGCGCGCGCTATCCCTGCCGACCTCCAACGTTAGTCGTTACGTGGCCCAGTTGGAGGCCAAACTTGGCCTGCGTTTGCTGGAGCGCAGTAGCCGTCATTTGAATTTGACCGAAGCCGGCAAGCTTCTGCATCAACGCGCAAAGCCGATGCTTGATGCACTTGAGCAAACGGAGTCGGAGCTCACGCAGCAGCATGTCGCGTTGCGTGGGGTCTTGAAAGTTTCCATGCCGACCGAACTCGGGCCGTATCTGTTCGGGCCCGTTTTGGCCGAATTTGCCAGTTTGCATCCGGGTATCGAGCTTGAGTGCGAAACCGAGCGCGCGGGAACGCAGACCCTCCAGGATGATGTCGATATATCCATTGTCGTCAGCCGCGGTCCACTTGAAGACAGTACGCTTGTATCGCGACCGATCGTGTCGCTACCCAGTGTCGTGGTGGCCGCACCGAGGCTGATTGAGCAGACGGGCTTGCCGCAGAGAACGGCTGAGCTGAAAAAGCTTCCGTGCATTACCACGCTAAGTGCACTTAAGGGTCGCCCATGGCAATTCATGGATAGCCAGGGCGCTATACGCCACGTTCCTGTCGCAAGCCGCTATCGGGTCAATAGCGGCAGAATGGCGCACATTGGGGCGGTGCATGGGCTCGGCTTTGCAATTCTGGCCTTGATTTCCTGCCGCACCGAACTGGAAGAAGGTCATTTGCGGCGTATCCCATTGGAATGGGAGCCCGCTCCGTTGACGTTATGGGCGGTACATCGCAGCCGTCATTACGTCAGCGCTAGGATCAAGGCACTCCTCGACCTGATTCATGAGCGAATCAAAAAAGTGTCTTGAAGCAAGTGAAATACCTGCTAGCTGGTTCGCGACGACTTTACCCAGCTTGCGAGCGACCTCGCACTCAAGCACAGTCGCCGCTCCGCTGAAAGGAGTCTTCACATGGAATGGAGTGACGTTCGCATCTTTCTCGCAGTCGCCCGTCAGGGATCGATAGGGGCCGCTGCGCGAGCCATGGGCCTGAGCCATCCCACGGTTGGCCGACGCATGCGTGTCTTGGAAGAAGACGTGGGCCATCCCCTTTTCCAGCGGCACAAAAACGGGGTACTCCTTACTGACGCCGGATCGAGGGTGCTCCGGCTCGCGGAGGAGATGGAGGTGTCCGCGCTGGCCATCGAACGCCAGCTGGCCGGCGAAGACAGCAGTCCCTGCGGTCCACTGCGCATTTCCTCTGCGGACTGGTTTGCGACTTATGTCCTGCCGCCTGTCATCGAGACGCTGCTACACGACCACCCGGGCATATTGCCGGAGCTGATCGTCAGCTCGCGGCGCTACGACCTTTCCCGCCGGGAAGCGGACGTGGTATTCCGGGTAGTGCCGTTCGAGGAGCCAGGCATAGTCCAGTGTCGACTCTTGCGCATCACCTACGGCGTGTACGTCCAGATCGGTACGGTGCTTCCGGTCCGTGGCGATGGTCGGGGATCACGCCTGCTGCTCATGGATACAGCGGTACACGGCTATCCAGAGGCGGACTGGCTTCGGGACATCCTACCGCATGCTCGACCGGTCGTTGTCGCCAACCACCGTGCGTTGCAGGCACGATTGTGCCAACAAGGCATGGGACTTGCCGTGCTGCCGCGCGCGGTCGGTGACGCGACGCCCGGACTGACGCGAATCGATCTCGGCGAAGCACCACCCTCCCGACATATCTGGATGGGCTATCACGAGGACATGCGTGGGACGGAGAGGATCCGGGCATTGGCGGACATCGCAACGCATCTGCTTCGTGGCGACGCCGACGACGAGTCCGAACAATAGTGAAGGGGTGATGCACGTTCGTGTCAGTGTGCGCTGGACGCTGCAATAGGCAGGCTAGAGCCTCCTTTGCTCTGGATCCTTACCGATGTGCGATGACGGTCTTTCATTGTCTCCGCGATTGATTCCCGAAAGTTGTCCGCCTTCTCGTGAACCAAGCTTTCATCGTTTCCGGATCGGAAGGATGACGATCACGGCGTTATGCGATGGACACTTCCCACTTTCTGCCCATGACGTCTTGCGCAGCGGTGAGGCATCGCTCGATACGCTCTTGATGGAAGCCCGCCTCGGCAACGTCGTGCCCAGCCACGTCAACGCGTTTCTGATCGATGATGGCCAGCATCGCATTCTCATCGATGCTGGCGCAGGCGATCTGCAGGACGCGACACTGGGCCGGGTGGCGGCGCAGCTGATGTCGGCGGGCCATCCACCCTCCGACATCGACATCGTGCTGGTAACCCACCTCCATCCAGACCATATCGGTGGCCTGACACGAAATGGTGAAGCGCTGTTTCCGCGCGCCGTCGTTCATGTGCCACACGAGGAGGCCGCATTCTGGCTGGAAGCATCCAGCTACGACCATGTCGATCCTAGCGTGCGGGCGACGTTCGAGCATGCTCGCCGGATCGTCGCGCCCTATGTCGCCGACGGACGCTATCGCTTGTTCGATCCCGAGACATCCTGGCACGGATGTCTCACGGCAGAACCCCTGCCTGGCCATACTTCCGGCCATACTGGATATCGTTTGTGCACGGGCGAACGGGATCTCGTATTCTGCGGAGACCTGTTCCATGTCGTCCCAGTGCAACTGGCCGAACCAAGCGTGACCGTCTGCTACGACAGCCAGCCAACGCAAGCAAAAACGACGCGAGAGACCTTTCTGGCAGAGGCGTTCAGACGTGGTGATGTCGTAGCTGCGGCGCACGCACCGTTTCCCGGACTTGGATATATCCACAAGGGAGCTCAGGGATACACATGGCGTCCCGTCGCATGACCCTCGCTGACGACTACTCAGTTGCATGCTTCTCCTGGAAACGCCCCGCTCCGTTTACGGCAGCGTCCGCCACGGGTCGGAAGCGAACCCGTCAGATCGCCTTTTGGCTGTTGCAGTCGAAAGCGGACACTCGCCCTACCCTCGATAACTTGGCCTAATCGCTAGATGCATACCAATGGCATACCCAGAGCCCAAGGCACTTTGTGCTGGAGCGGCGACCGTTAATCCGACAGAAGATGGAATTGGCGCAGCAGCACGCCGACCTGCGTACTGTCGATCTTCTTCTCGAGCGTGTTGCGAAGGAGCGGTGGGCCTGGCAAATGAAACGCTTTGCCATCACGCAGCCGGCCAGCTGCGGCCAGCAGTGTCCGAATGTCGTAAGTCGAACTGAATACTTCCGGCACGCCGCGCTCGATATCCAGAAGCGTGTAGACAGCCTCCATCGGCGTGCGTACCGAGTACTCGGTGGTAAATATGCAATCGCGCTGCTTCGATTCCGCGAACTGGCCTA
>Ga0105239_10003315_pt1 | contig 19821 bp, 12 predicted proteins | sample KBSC44metaG_FD_92761 | JGI IMG/M metagenome (GOLD analysis project Ga0105239, IMG submission 92761) | Corn rhizosphere microbial communities from Kellogg Biological Station, Michigan, USA - KBS C4-4 metaG | ecosystem: Host-associated > Plants > Roots > Rhizosphere > Soil | place: Michigan, USA...
GGCCAGCGCGAGCTGATCATCGGCGACCGCCAGACCGGCAAGACCGCGGTGGCGATCGACGCGATCATCAACCAGAAGGGTCAGAACATGACCTGCATCTACGTCGCCATCGGCCAGAAGGCGTCGTCGGTGAAGAACGTGGTGCGCGCGCTGGAGCAGCACGGCGCGATGGACTACACCATCGTGGTCGCGGCCACGGCGTCGGAATCGGCCGCGATGCAATACGTCTCGGCCTACTCCGGCTGCACGATGGGCGAGTACTTCCGCGATCGCGGGCAGGACGCGCTGATCATCTATGACGACTTGTCCAAGCAGGCCGTCGCGTATCGCCAGGTCTCGCTGCTGCTGCGCCGCCCGCCGGGCCGCGAAGCCTATCCGGGCGACGTGTTCTACCTGCACAGCCGCCTGCTCGAACGCGCCGCGCGCGTGAATGCCGACTACGTCGAGAAGTTCACCAAGGGCGAGGTCAAGGGCAAGACCGGTTCGCTGACCGCGCTGCCGATCATCGAGACGCAAGCCGGCGACGTGTCCGCCTTCGTGCCGACCAACGTGATCTCGATCACCGACGGCCAGATCTTCCTGGAGACCTCGCTGTTCAACGCCGGTATCCGCCCCGCGATCAACGCCGGTATCTCGGTCTCGCGCGTCGGCGGCGCGGCGCAGACCAAGCTGGTGAAGAACCTCTCCGGCGGCATCCGCACCGACTTGGCCCAGTACCGTGAGCTGGCCGCGTTCGCGCAGTTCGCGTCGGACCTCGACGAAGCCACCCGCAAGCAGCTGGACCGCGGCGCCCGCGTGACCGAGCTGCTGAAGCAGCAGCAGTATTCGCCGCTGCCGATCTCGCTGATGGCCGCCACCCTGTACGCCGTGAACAAGGGCTACATGGACAACGTCGACGTCAAGAAGGTGCTGGCCTTCGAGTCCGGCCTGCACCAGTTCCTGAAGTCGAGCCACGCCGAACTGCTGGCCAAGCTCGAGGCCGACAAGGCGATGGACAAGGAGACCGAGGGCAAGCTGGACGCCGCGGTGGGAGCCTTCAAGAAGTCGTTCGCCTAACGAAATGACGGCCCCCAAGCTCACTCCGTTCGCTGCCCCCCGTGGGGGCCGCCGGCCTGCTTGGGGCGGCCCGGCGCTGGCCGGGTCTCTTCGATCGAAAGGAGTTGTCTCATGGCGGTAGGCAAGGAAATACGCGGCAAGATCAAATCGGTGGAGAACACCAAGAAGATCACCAAGGCGATGGAGATGGTTGCCGCGGCCAAGATGCGCAAGGCGCAGGAGCGGATGCGTTCCGCCCGTCCGTACGCCGAGAAGGTGCGCAACATGGCGGCCCATCTCTCGCAGGCGAATCCGGAATACAAACATCCCTTCCTGGTCAAGACCGAAGGCGCCAAGACGGTGGGCTTCATCGTCGTGACGACCGACAAGGGTTTGTGCGGCGGCCTGAACACCAACGTGCTGCGTGCGGTCACGACCAAGCTGCGCGAGCTCGACGGGCAGGGCGTGAAGGCCGAGGCGGTCGCGATCGGCAACAAGGGCTACGGCTTCCTGAACCGCATCGGCGTCAACGTGGTGGCGCATGCCACCCAGCTCGGCGACCGGCCGGCGCTGGAGTCGCTGATCGGCCCGGTGAAGGTGCTGTTCGATGCCTATTCGGCCGGCAAGCTGAGCGCGGTCTATCTCTGCTACACGCAGTTCATCAACACGATGAAGCAGGAGCCGCAGGTGCAGCAGCTGCTGCCGCTGTCGGCCGAGTCGATGACCGCCGACAAGGCCACGCCGACCGGCCACAGCTGGGACTACATCTACGAGCCCGACGCGGCGACCGTGATCGACGAGCTGCTGGTGCGCTACACCGAAGCCCTGGTCTACCAGGCGGTGGCCGAGAACATCGCGTCCGAGCAGTCGGCGCGCATGGTCGCGATGAAGTCCGCGACCGACAACGCCGGCAGCGTGATCGCCGAGCTGAAGCTGATCTACAACAAGACGCGGCAGGCAGCGATCACCAAAGAATTGTCAGAGATCGTCGCCGGTGCGGCTGCGGTCGGCTGAACCGAATCGAAAGCAAAGGAAAAGACATGGCTGAGACCCTTACGAGCGGCAAGATCGTCCAGTGCATCGGCGCCGTGGTGGACGTGGAGTTCCCGCGCAATGCGATGCCCAAGGTGTACGACGCGCTGAAGATGGAAGGCTCGTCGCTGACGCTCGAAGTGCAGCAGCAGCTCGGCGACGGCATCGTGCGCACGATCGCGCTGGGCTCGTCCGACGGCCTGCGCCGCGGCGTGACGATCACCAACACCGGCGCGCCGATCTCGGTGCCGGTCGGCAAGGCCACGCTCGGCCGCATCATGGACGTGCTGGGCACGCCGATCGATGAACGCGGCCCGGTCGGCCAGGAATTGACCGCACCGATCCACCGCAAGGCCCCGGCCTACGACGAGCTGAGCCCGTCGCAGGAACTGCTCGAAACCGGCATCAAGGTGATCGACCTGATCTGCCCGTTCGCGAAGGGCGGCAAGGTCGGCCTGTTCGGCGGCGCCGGCGTCGGCAAGACCGTCAACATGATGGAGCTGATCAACAACATCGCGAAGGCGCACAGCGGTTTGTCGGTGTTCGCCGGTGTCGGCGAGCGCACGCGCGAGGGCAACGACTTCTATCACGAGATGGCCGAATCCAAGGTCGTCGACCTCGAGAACCTCGGCAACTCGAAAGTGGCGATGGTCTACGGCCAGATGAACGAGCCGCCGGGCAACCGCCTGCGCGTCGCGCTGACCGGGCTGACGATCGCCGAGTCCTTCCGCGACGAAGGCCGCGACGTGCTGTTCTTCGTCGACAACATCTATCGCTACACCTTGGCCGGTACCGAAGTGTCGGCGCTGCTGGGCCGCATGCCGTCGGCGGTGGGCTACCAGCCGACCCTGGCCGAAGAAATGGGCCGCCTGCAGGAGCGCATCACCTCCACCAAGGTCGGCTCGATCACCTCGATCCAGGCCGTCTACGTGCCGGCGGATGACTTGACCGACCCGTCGCCCGCGACCACCTTCGCGCACTTGGACTCGACCGTCGTGCTGTCGCGCGACATCGCCTCGCTCGGCATCTACCCCGCGGTGGATCCGCTCGATTCGTCGAGCCGCCAGCTCGACCCGAACGTGGTCGGCGAAGAGCACTACACCGTGGCCCGTGCGGTGCAAGGTACCTTGCAGCGCTACAAGGAACTGCGCGACATCATCGCGATCCTGGGCATGGACGAATTGAGCCCGGAAGACAAGCTGGCCGTGGCCCGCGCGCGCAAGATCCAGCGCTTCCTGTCGCAGCCGTTCAGCGTGGCCGAAGTCTTCACCGGCTCGCCGGGCAAGTACGTGCCGCTGAAGGAAACCATCCGCGGCTTCAAGATGATCGTCAACGGCGAGTGCGACTCGCTGCCCGAGCAGGCCTTCTACATGGTCGGCTCGATCGACGAGGCCTTCGAGAAGGCGAAGAAGATCCAATGAGCGGCGCATTCGACACCCGGGCGTCGTTGCCGTGCTCAGCGGACGCGAGTCCGCTTCCGCGCGGCGCCTAGCCCGGACGCCGACTGCTTGCTTCTTGGACCTTCTTCTTCACATCAGGAACCGATATGGCAACCCTTCATGTCGACGTCGTCTCCGCCGAAGAGCAGATCTTCTCCGGTGAGGCGAAGTTCGTGGCCCTGCCCGGCGAGATGGGCGAGCTGGGCATCTACCCGCGGCACGTGCCGCTGATCACGCGCATCAAGCCGGGGGCGGTGCGCATCCAGCGCGCCGACAACGACCAGGAAGAGTTCGTCTTCGTCGCCGGCGGCATCCTCGAGGTGCAGCCCGGCACGGTGACGGTGCTGGCCGATACCGCGATCCGCGGCAAGGATCTGGACGAAGCCAAGGCCGCCGAAGCCAAGCGTCTCGCCGAAGATGCAATGAAGAATGCGAAGAGCGACATCGACTTCGCCAAGGCGCAAGGTGAATTCGCCGCGATGGCGGCGCAGATCGCGGCCTTGCGCAAGTTCCGCGGCAATCGCTGAGTCTCGTCATCTTCGCGGCGCCTGCAGGCGCCCGACCAACCCGCCGGTGGCGCAAGCCCGGCGGGTTTTTCTTTGTGCGCACCATTCTCGATACAGCCGAGCCTCATCCCTAGTTTTGAGGTTGCCGGGACCAATGAGACCTTGAATCCCATCGACTCCCCGAATAACTTTACGTAACAGAACCGGAAGATTCAGTCACACGATCTGCCGGCATCCCTGTGCGGTTCGAAGTCCTCAAGCATGTCGGGAGGGGTCGCGATGTTGCAATGGATCAGCGGCGCCAGCGCCAGATACCGGCTTCTCGTGCTCGCAGTCGCGGCGGCCCTGCTCGCCGTCGGCATCGCCCGATTGCCGGCCACGACTCTCGAAGCCCTGCCCGATTTCGGTCCGGTGCGTGTCGAGATCCAGACCGAGGCGCTCGGCCTCTCGCCCGAGGAAGCCGAGAACCTGATCACCAACCCGATGGAGCAGGAGTTCTTCACCGGCATCCCCTGGCTGCACAAGATCCGCTCCGTCACCGCGCCCGGACTCTCGTCGGTGGAGATGATCTTCGAGCCCGGCACCAATGACATCCGTGCGCGCCAGGTGGTGCAGGAGCGGCTGACGATGGTGCCCGCGCTGCCGGCGGTCTCGAAGCCGCCCTTCGTGATCCAGCCTTCGGCGACGACGAGCCGCCTGATGATGATCTCGATGTCCTCCGACGAGGTCTCGCTGGTCGACATGTCGACCCTCGCGCGCTGGAAGATCCGCCAGCGCCTGCTCGCGGTGCCCGGCGTCTCCAACGTCTCGATCTGGGGCCTGCGCGACCGGCAACTGCAAGTCCTCGTCGATCCGTACCGGCTACGCCTCAACCGGGTCAACGTCGACGACGTGATCCGCACCGCGGCGAATGCGATGTGGTCTTCGCCGCTGACCTATGTCGAAGCCTCGACCCCCGGCACCGGCGGCTTCATCGATACCGCGAACCAGCGCATCTCGATCAACCACACGCAGCCGATCAAGACCGCGGCCGAGCTGGCCAAGGTCTCGATCGAGACCGACCTGCCGAAGCCGCTGACGCTCGGCGAGGTTGCCGACGTGGTCGAAGGCCATCAGCTGCTGATCGGCGACGCGCTGGTGCAGGGCCACGCCGGGCTGATGCTGGTCGTCGAGCGCACGCCGGGCAGCAGCATCGCGGCGACCACGCGCGACGTCGAGCACGCCCTCGATTCGATGCGGCCGGGGCTGAAGGGCATCCGCCTGGACAGCGGCGTGTTCCGCGCCGACTCGTTCACCGAGGCGGCGCGCGCCAACCTCGTCGAAAGCCTCGGCCTCGGCCTGCTGCTGATGGTGGTGCTGGCCGGCGCGCTGCTGCTCGACTGGCGCTCCGCGCTGGTCAGCCTCGTCGTGATCGTCTTCAGCCTGAGCACTGCGCTGCTCGTGCTGTCGGCCTTCGGCCTGTCGCTGAACATGATGGTGGTGGCCGGGCTGGTGCTGGCGCTCGCGGTGCTGGTCGACGATGCGGTCGCCGCGGTCGACAACCTGCGGCGCCGCCTCGCGCAGCGCGCGGCCGAGCAGCCCACCGCCGACGGTCGCCTGCGGACACTGGTCGCCGCGTCGCGCGAGGTGGCCGCGCCGCTGCTCACCGCGCTGGCGATCGCGCTGATCTCGATCGCGCCGGCACTGGTGTTCGACGACATTGGCGGCAGCTTCATCAAGCCGCTGCTGGCGAGTTATGCCGTCGCGCTGCTCGTCTCGATGCTCACCGCGCTGCTGTTGACGCCGGCCCTGGCCTCGGTGCTGCTGCCGCGGGCCGGCCGCCCGGCCGCGCCGCGTCCGCCGCTGGCGCGTGCGCTGGCCACGCGCTATACGAGCTTCGCCGCCCGCTTCGCGATGCGCCCGGCCTGGCCGCTGGTGGTCAGCGGGCTGGTGGTGATCTGCGGCGCGGCGCTGCTGCCGCGCCTCGGCGAAGCGCCGCTGATGCCGCCGCTGCAGGATCGCGACCTCGTCGTGCGCATGCAGGCGGCACCCGGCACCTCGCTGCCGGCCATGACGCGCATGGTCACGGCCGCCACGGCTCAGGTGCGTGCGCTGCCCGGCGTGCGCAGCGTCGGCGCGCACATCGGCCGCGCCTCGAACTCGGACCTGGTGAACGGCATCGACCGCGCCGACCTGTGGGTCGCGATGGCGCCCGACGCCGCCTACGCGCCGACCTACGCCGCGATCGAGAAGGCGGTGCACGGCCTGCCCGGCCTGAGTGCCGAGCTCGCCGCCTACCCGAACCTGCGGTTGCGCGAAGTCGGCGCCGCCGAGGCCGAGAGCGATGACCTCGTCGTGCGCGTCTACGGCCGCGACTACGCGGTGCTCGAAGAAAAGGCCAAGGCGGTGGTGCAGGCGCTCGCCGAGGTGCCCGGCCTCGCCGGCACGCACATCGTGCCGGCGGCGGTCGAGCCGATGGTCGAGGTCGAGGTGGATGTCGACAAGGCCTCGGCCGTCGGCGTCAAGCCGGGCGATGCGCGGCGTGCCGCGGCCACCTTGCTGTCGAGCATCGTCGCCGGCAACCTGTTCGAGGAGCAGAAGATCTTCGACGTCGTCGTCTGGGGCCAGCCCGAGCAGCGCGCCAGCCTCAGCAGCGTGCGCGACCTGCTGATCGATACCTTGACTGATAAGCAGGTGCGCCTCGGCGACGTGGCAGACGTGCGCATCCGGCCCAACCCGTCGGTGATCCGCCATGACGCGGTCTCGCGTTATGTCGACGTGACCGCGCGGGTCGACGGCGCCTCGCTGGCCGGCGTCACGCGGCAGGTCGAGCAGCGGCTGAAGACGATCAGCTTCCCGTCCGAACACCATGTCGAGATCCTCGGCGACGCGGCCGAGCACGAGCGCACGCATCGGCGGCTCTTGCTCTACGGCATCGCGGCGGCGATCGCGGTGTTCTTCGTGCTGCAGGCGATATTCGACAGCTGGCGGCTCGGTGCGCTGATGTTCGCCGCGCTGCTGCTGCCGCTCGGCGGCGCCGCGCTCGGAGCGGCGGCGATGGGCGCGTCGGCCTCGGTGCTGTCGCTGCTCGGTGCGCTGGTGGTGGTGGTGCTCGCGCTGCGCGGCGCCTTGCTCTTCGTCGCCCGCTGCCGCTCGCTGGAGCGCGACGAGGGCTGGGCCTTCGGGCCCGAGCTGGTCGCGCAGGCCGCGGCCGAGCGCTTCGATGCGGCCGTGCCGAGCACCTTGGCGAGCCTGCTGCTGCTGTTGCCGCTGCTCTTCTGGCCCAGCCTCGCCGGGCTGGAGATCGCGCGGCCGATGGCGGCGACGATCATCGGCGGCCTGCTCGCCACGGCCTGGCTGCAGCTCGCATTGCTGCCCGCGCTCTACCTGCGCTTCGCGAAGGCCGGCCACGCCAGCCTGCCGCCCGCGCTGCAGGCCACGCCGGCAGCGGGAGCCGCATCATGATGCGCTGGCTCGTCGCCACCAGCCTGCGGCTGCGCTTCCTGATCCTCGTCGCCGCGGCGCTGCTGATCGTCTTCGGCAGCACGCAGTTTCGCGGCATGCCGGTCGACGTGTATCCCGAGTTCGCGCCGCCGAAGGTCGAGGTGCAGGTGCTGTGCCTGGGCATGCCGGCGGCCGATGTCGAGGCCCTCGTCACCGTGCCGATGGAGCAGGCGCTGAGCGGCGTGCTCGGGCTCGACGTGCTGCGCACCCGCTCGGTCAACGACCTCTCCGACGTGGTGATGATCTTCAAGCCCGGCACCGACCTGATGGACGCCCGGCTGCGCGTGCAGGAGCGTGTCACCGCGGTCACCGCGCAGTTGCCGCGCTGGGCCACGTCGCCGTTCATGATCCAGCCCCTGTCCTCCACCAGCCGGGTGATGAAGATCGGCATGTCGGTGAAGGACAAGACCACGCCGAACCTGATCGATGCCGCGCTCACCGCCTACTGGACGGTGCGGCCGCGGCTGATGATGGTGCCGGGCGTCGCCAACGTCGCTATCTGGGGCGACCGCTGGAACGTGCTGCAGGTGCATGTCGATGCCGAGCGCATGCGCAAGAACGACGTGACCCTCGCCGGCGTGATGGAGGCCACTTCCGATGCGCTCGACGTGGGCATGCTCAAGCACGTGAGCGGCCACGAGATCGGCACCGGCGGCTTCATCGACACGCCGAACCAGCGCCTCGGCGTGCGCCACATCCTGCCCAACCTCACGCCCGAGGTGCTGGGCAAGATGCCGGTGGAGGTGCCCGACGGCCATGCGCCGGTGCTGCTGCGCGACGTCTCGACCACGGTGCGCGACACGCAGCCCCACCTCAACGGCGACGCGATCATCAACGACGGCATCGGCCTGATGCTGATCGTCGAGAAGCTCGCCTGGGGCAACACGATGGAGGTGACGCGCGGCGTCGAGGCCGCGCTCGAGCAGATGCGCCCCGGCCTGCCCGGCATCCAGATCGATACGCAGATCTTCCGCCCCGCCACCTTCATCGAAGACGCGCTCGGCAACCTCGGCACCGCGATGCTGATCGGCTTCGCGCTGATCGTCGTCGTGCTGCTGCTCTTCCTCTACGAATGGCGGGTCGCGCTGATCAGCATCCTGTCGATCCCGCTGTCGCTCGTCGGCGCCGGGTTGGTGCTGAAGTTCAGCGGCGCATCCATCAACACGATGGTGCTGGCGGGGCTGGTGATCGCGCTCGGCGTGATCGTCGACGACGCGATCATCGACGTCGAGAACATCGTGCGCCGGGTGCGCCAGCGCCGCCGCGAAGGCAGCACGCTCTCGACCGCGCGGATCATCCTCGACGCCTCGCTCGAAGTGCGCGCGCCGATCATCCACGCCACCTTGATCATCCTCGCCACCACGGTGCCGATCTTCATGCTGCAGGGGCTGACCGGCTCGTTCTTCCGGCCGCTCGCCTCGGCCTATGCGCTGGCGATCCTCGCCTCGATGGTGGTGGCGCTGACCGTGACGCCCGCGCTGGCGCTGGTGATGCTGGCGAAGGCGCCGCTCGAGCGCCATGAGTCGCCGATGGCGAAGTGGCTGCAGGGCCGCTACGAGAAGCTGCTGGCGCCGGTGATCGCCCGGCCGCGAGCGGCTTACGTGACGGTCGGCGTGGTCGCGCTGGCGGGCCTCGTCGTCTGGCCGCTGCTGGGCCAGGGCCTCTTTCCGGCCTTCAAGGAACGCGATTTCCTGATGCACTGGGTCGCGCGCCCCGGCACCTCGCACAGCGAGATGCTGCGCATCGTGCAGGCCGGGCGTGACAAGCTGATGGCCGTGCCCGGCGTGCGCAACTTCGGCGCGCACATCGGCCAGGGCACCTTGTCGGACGAACCGGTCGGCATGAACTTCGCCGAGAACTGGATCAGCATCGACAAGTCGGTCGACTACGACAAGACGGTGGCCGCGGTGCAGAAGGTGGTCAATGCCTTCCCCGGGCTGCAGCGCGACGTGCAGACCTACCTCAAGGAGCGCACGAAGGAAGTGCTCAGCGGCACCGGCCACGGCCTGGTGGTGCGCATCAGCGGCGACGACCTCGGCCTGATGCGGCGCAAGGCCGAGGAGGTGAAGACGATGATCGCGGCGATCCCGAACGTCATCCATCCGCACATCGACCTGATTACCGAGGTGCCGCAGATCCAGATCGAGGTCGATCTCGAGAAGGCCTCGCGCTACGGCGTGAAGCCGGGCGACGTGCGGCGCACCGCCTCGATCTTCATCGCCAGCGAAGAGGCCGGCGACATCTGGCGCGACGGCAAGAACTTCGAGGTCCACGTCTGGGGCGTGCCGGCGCACCGCAACAGCCTGAAGAGCGTGGACGAATTGATGGTCGACGGCACGCGCGGCCAGCGCGTGCGGCTCGGCGACATCGCCAAGGTGGTGATCAAGCCGGCGCCGAACGTGGTGCTGCGCGAGAACAGCTCGCGCCGCATCGACATCGCGGCCGACGTGGGCGCCGGCGGCGACCTGGGCGCGATCGCGCGCGAAATCGAGGGCCGGCTGCAGCAGATCGACTTCCCGCTCGGCTACCACGCCGAGGTGCTGGGCGAATACAAGGAGCGGCGCTCGGCCGAAGGGCGGCTCGGCGTGATGGCGCTGGCCTCGCTGGTCGCGATCCTGCTGATCCTGCAGACGGCCTTCGGCAACCTGCGGCTCGCGCTGCTGGTGCTGCTGACCTTGCCGTTCGCGCTGGTCGGCGGCGTCCTCGCGACCGGCGTGGGCGACCGCGTGATCTCGCTCGGTTCGCTCGTCGGGCTGCTCACGGTGCTGGGCATCGCGGCGCGCAACGGCATCTTGATGATCAATCACTTCCAGCACCTGGAGCGTTTCGAGGGCGAGCGCTTCGGGCCGGCGTTGGTGCTGCGCGGCGCGCGCGAGCGGCTCTCGCCGATCCTGATGACCTCGCTCGCCGCCGGGTTCGGCGTGCTGCCGCTGGTGGTGGCCGGCACCGTGCCAGGTAACGAGATCGAGCACCCGATGGCGGTAGTGATCCTCGGCGGCCTGGTGACCTCGACGGTGCTGAATCTCTTCCTCGTGCCTTCGTTGTACCTGCGCTTCGGGCGCCCGATGCCCGAGTCCGCGGGCGGCGTGTTGCGGACGGCCTGACGTTCCCTGTTCGATGTTTGAAGGAGAAGCCACCATGCAGGACGAGCTTCGATGCCTGATCGCCGCGGCCATCGCCGCGATGCTGCTGACCGGCTGCGAGCGCAGTTCGACCGCCTCCGCCCCGCCCACGGCTCGCGCGGCGGCGCCGGTGGCCGCCCCCGATGCAGCGGCCGCCGGGCCGCGCCGCATCAAGCTGCCGGCCGTGGAGGCCGAACACCTCGGCATCGCGTTCTCGGAGGTGACGCGCGACGGCGAGCGGCTGATCGCGCCGTACGAAGCGCTGCTCTACGACCCGAACGGCGGCGAGTGGGTCTTCGTCAGCCCCGAGCCGGCGGTGTTCACGCGCAGCGCGGTGACGGTCGAGTCGATCGAGGGCAATCGCATGGTGCTGGCGAAGGGGCCCGAGGCGGGCACGAAGCTGGTGACGCACGGGGCGGCGGAGCTGTACGGAATCGAGTTCGGAGTCGGCAAGTGATCGCACTCGGCGGGCGCGGCCTGCTGCTGCTGCTTGCGCTGTGCGGCGGGCCCCTCGCCGCCGCGCAGGCCGACGGTGGCTTCGAGCATCTCGCGATCCGCCTCGAACGCAACATGACCGATCACGACGTCGAGATCGTCTTCGAAGTCACCGGCGGCGAGCGCGGGCTGAAGTCGCTGAAGGCCGTCGCGCCCGACGGCCGCACGGTGTTCGATCTGCAGTCGCCGCAGACGGCGCTCGGCCTGCGCAGCTTCAGGATCGAATCGCCGGAGCCCAAGGCGCTCGAAGCGCTGTTGAAGGACTATCCGGCGGGCGAGTACCGCTTCAGCGCCGTCAGCGTGAGCGGCGAGGCGCTGAGCGGCAGCGCGCTGCTGGCGCCGGCGCTGCCGACGGCGGCCACCGTGATCAGCCCGCAGCCGGGCGCCAGCCAGGTCGATCCGCGCAGCGTGCAGATCCGCTGGGGCGCGGGCGGCGGGCGGGCGTCGTGCATCGTCAGCATCGAGGACGAGGCCAGCGGCCGCACCGTGCTGCAGGCGACCTTGCCCGGTTCGGCCACCAGCCTGGCGGTGCCCGAGCGAACGCTCGGCGCCGGCACCCGCTACAAGCTCGCGATCGGCACGGTGGCCGAGGGCGGCAATGCCTCGTACGTCGAGTCGACTTTCGCCACCGCGAGGAGGCCGTGATGCGACACGCCCATCTGTTCGGCAGCCTGCTGGCCGCGCTGGCCTGCAACGTGATCGCCGGCCCGCCGCCCGGCACAGGCACCGAGGAGTTCGGGCTGAACCCGAAGCAGCTCGTCGAAGCCGTCGAGAAGACCGAGGGCCTGATCGCCGCGTGCATGCGCGCGCAAGGCTTCGAGTACATCGCGGCCGACTTCAACACCGTGCGCCGCGGCATGGCGGCCGACAAGAGCCTGCCGGGGATGAGCGAGAAGCAGTTCGTCGCGAAACACGGCTTCGGCCTGGCGACGCTCTACACCGGCGAGGCGCCGCAGCTCGCCAAGGGCTACAACCCGGCGCGCATCGGCCTGGGCGAGCAGAACGTGCGCGTCTACACCCGGCTCGCGCCGGCCGACCAGGTGGCCTACAACCGCGCGCTGCTCGGCGAGCATGGCGGCGCGACCTTCGCGGTGGCGCTGGAGGCGGAGGATTTCTCCGGCACCGGCGGCTGCACCCACCAGGCGGTGGCGCAGGTCTTCCAGCCGGCGCAGCTGCGCGCCGGCTACTACAACCCGAAGGATGCGTTGATCAACAAGGACCCGCGCATGAAGGCGGCGCTGGCCCGCTATGCCTCCGAGATGCGCAGCCAGGGCTTCAGCTACGCGCACCCGGACGAGGTCGAGCCCGATATCCGCCGCCGCCTGGCCGCGATCAGCGCCAACGGCACGCTGACGCCGGAGCAGATGTCGCCTGCGCAGCGCACGGCCTTGAAGGATCTGCAGGACTACGAGCGCCGCGCGGCAGCCAAGAACTTCGAGTTGACCGAGCGCTTGATCGACCCGGTGGCCGACAAGATCGAGGAAGAGATGTTCTCGCGCAAGGCGCAGTGAGCCATGGAGCCGCGCCCGCCGGCCGAGCCCGCGGCGCGCAGCCGGCAGCATCGCGCGCTGGCCGCGACCCTGGGCGGTGCGCTCGGGGGTGCGGCGCTCGCCTGGTTCGCGGCGCAGCACATCGAATCGCCGGCCGATGCGGCGGCCCGCACCGCGCCGCCGAAGCCCTCGCCGATCCTGGTGCCGATCGAGCAGCGCGTGCTGGCCTCGACCATCGTGACCCGCGGCACCGCGCGCTTCGGGTTGCCGCAGAAGATCGCGCTGGCGCCCTCGGCGCTGAAGCCGTCGCCGGGGCTGGTGGCCAGCCTGCCGCAGCGCAACGCGGCCTTCGACGAGGGGCAGGTGCTGATGACGGTCTCGGGGCGGCCGGTGTTCGTGCTGCGCGGCGCGCTGCCGGCGTATCGCGATCTGCAGCCGGGCGTGGCGGGCGAGGACGTGAGGCAGCTGCAGCACGCGCTGAAGCGGCTGGGCTTCGATCCCGGCGCCGACGATGGACATTACGACGCGCGCACCGCAGCGGCCGTGCGCCGCTGGTACGTGGCGAAGCAGTGGGAGCCGTTCGGACCGACACGCGAGCAGCTCGTGGCGCTCTCGGCCGCGGAGCGAGACTGGGCGGAGGCGTACAAGGCGAGCGAGACGGCGCGCAGCGCGGCCGGTGCCGCGGCGCTGGCCGTCGATGCGGCGCAGGCGGCGGCTGACCACGGGCTGCGCGCCGCCGAGGCGGAGCTTGCCGCCAAACGCGCCGAGGCGGCCCGCTGGCAAGCCGGCGGCGGCGCGACGGAATCGATGCTCGACGCCGAGCGCGCCAAGGCCGCGCACGCCGACAGCGCCGCCGCCGCCGAGGTCGCGACGCAGACGGCCGAGCGCGCGCTGGTCGTGCTCGACCCGCGCCAGCCCGAGAGTGCGCGCGCCGCGGCCGACGCGAAGCTCCAGCTGGCGCAGGCCGCGGCACGGCGCACTCACGTGGAGGGCGAACTCGCGCTGCAGGCGGCGCAGCGCGATGCGCAGCTCGCGGCCGGCCAGATCGCGCTGGCCGAGGCGTCGCTGCGGGCGGCGCGGCTCGACGGGCAGAAGGCGGTGCAGGCCGCGCTCGATGCGCAGCGCCTGGCCGAGCTCGAGTCGCGCCTGGGAGCCCAGCGCAGTGCGCGGCTGGCGTCCGAGCTCGCGGCGCTGCAGGCGCGCATCGGCGTGCAGGTGCCGGCCGACGAGATCGCCTTCATCCCGGCGCTGCCTGTGCGCGTCGAGGAAGTCGCCGTGCAGGTGGGCGCGAGCGCCAGCGGAGCCTTGCTCTCGGTCACCGACAACCAGCTCGCGGTGGACGCCGCGCTGGCCTTGGACGCGGCCGCGCGCGTCAAGCCCGGCATGCCGGTGGCGATCGACGAGCAGGACCTCGGCATCCAGGCGCGCGGCGTGATCGCCGAGGTGGCGGGCACGCCCGGCACGCGTGGCGCGGACGGCTATCACGTGCACGTCGAGGTGCGCGTGACCGAGAGCCAGGCGCGCATCGAGGGCCATTCGCTGCGGCTGACGATCCCGGTCCAGTCGACCGGCGGTGCGGTGCTCGCGGTGCCGCTGAGCGCGCTCTCGCTGGCCGCCGACGGGCGCTCGCACGTGCAGGTGCCGGCCGACGGCAACGGCAACACGCTGCGGCCGGTGGTGGTGCGGCCGGGATTGGCGGCGGACGGCTACGTCGAGATCACGCCGCTCGACGGCACGCTCGCCGCGGGGCAACTGGTGGCGGTCGGCAACCGGCGGCCCGAGAAGGAGACGCCGTGAACGCGGGGAGCGACACCCCGGTGCTCGTGCTGAGCGGCATCGGCCGCCGCTACGGCAGCGAGCCCGCGGTCGATGCGTTGATCGACGTCGACCTGCGCGTGTGGCGCGGCGATTGGCTCGCGGTCACCGGCCCCTCGGGCGCAGGCAAGTCGACCTTGCTCAACATCCTGGGCTGCCTCGACCGGCCGACGAGCGGCAGCTACCGCATCGACGGCACCGAGGCCACGCGGCTCGAAGACGCGCGCCGTGCCGGCCTGCGCAGCCGGCGCATCGGCTTCGTCTTCCAGTCCTTCCACCTGCTGCCCTACCGCACGGTGCTGGAGAACGTGATGCTCGCCGAGGTCTACCGCCGCCAGCCGCGGGCCGGGCGGCGCGCGCGGGCGCTGGCGGCGATCGAACGGGTCGGCCTCGGGACGCGTTCCGGCTTCATGCCGGTCAAGCTCTCCGGCGGCGAGCGCCAGCGCGTGGCGATCGCACGCGCGCTGCTCGGCGCGCCGAGCCTGCTGCTGTGTGACGAGCCGACCGGCAACCTCGACTCGCACAACACCGCGGCCCTGCTCGACCTGTTCGAACAGCTGAACCGCGACGGGCAGACCCTGGTGATCGTCACGCACGACGAGAACGTCGCGCGGCGAGCGCGGCGGCGCGTGCACATCGTCGACGGGCGGCTGACCGACGTGACCGACGACGATGCGGCCCCGAGCGGGCTGTGCGGCGAGCCGGCCGCGGCCGAGCCCGAGGCCCTCGATCCACCCGGCCCGAACGCGGTGCCGCGCTCCGGCATCAGCCCGCGCGACCTGCTCGACGAAGTGCTCGCCGGCATGTTCTCGCGCCCCGGCCGCATGGCCTTGACGGTGCTCGGCGTGGTCATCGGCCTGACCGCACTGGTCGCGACCCTGGGCCTCACGCGTACCGCCGGCAACCGCATCATCAGCCAGTTCGACCAGCTCGCCGCGACCGAGATCCACATCAGCGCTCGCCCTGGCCAGAGCACCGGCACGATCGACCCGCGCGCCTTGCCCTGGGATGCGCCGGCGCGGCTGCAGCGCCTCAACGGCGTGGTGGCGGCCGGCAGCCTGAGCGAGGTCGACGTCGGCGACGCGCTGGTCAGCGCCTCGCCGGTGCAGGACCCGTTGCACGGCAGTGCCTCGAAGCTCGCCGTCCGCGCCGCCTCGCCCGAGCTCTATGCCGCGGTGCGCGGCCGGCTGCAGTCCGGCCGCCTGCCCGATGCCGGGCATTCGGCGCGTGCCGACCGGGTGGCCGTGCTCGGCGCCGACGCGGCGCGCCGGCTCGGCATCGACGGCCTGGAACGCCTGCCCGCCGTCTTCGTCGGCGACCAGCTCTACCTCGTGATCGGCATCCTGCAGGACGTGGGGCGCAAGCCCGAGCTGCTCGGCTCGGTGATCATCCCGGAGGGCACCGCGCGGCGCTTCCATGGCCTCGCCGGGCCGGGCAGCGTGGTCGTAGAGACGCGTGTCGGCGCGGCCGGGCTGATCGCGGAACAGGCGCGTGCCGCACTGCGGCCGGACGATCCGCGCGTACTGAAGATCGAAGTGCCGCCCGAGCCGCGGCGCGTGCGCGACGAGGTGCAGTCCGACCTCGACGTGATGTTCCTGCTGCTCGGCGGGCTCTCGCTGGTGGTCGGCGCGATCGGCATCGCCAACATCACGCTCGTCGGCGTGATGGAGCGCACCGCGGAGATCGGCCTGCGCCGCGCGATCGGCGCGACGCGCGCCCACGTCGCGCTGCAGTTCCTGCTGGAGAGCACGGCGATGGGCGGCATCGGCGGGCTGGTCGGTGCGAGCCTGGGGGTGCTGATCGTCGTCGCGGTATCGGCCTGGCAGGTGTGGACGCCGGTGCTCGACCCGGCCGCGCCGCTGCTCGCGCCGCTGGCCGGCGGGCTGGTCGGCCTGCTCTCGGGCACCTACCCGGCGCTGCGCGCGGCACGGCTGGAGCCCGTCGAGGCGTTCCGGCATTGAGGGAGGACTCGGGCATGCCGACGCGCGAACGCCGCCTCCCCCTGCATGTCGCGGTGCTGTTGATGGCGCTGGCCGGCGGCGATGTGGCGTGGGCCGCCGATTCCGACGAGATCGCCGAGCTGAAGCGCGCCATCGCCGAGCTGCGCGCACAGAACCGCGCGCTGGCGGAGCGGGTCGAGATGCTCGAATCGCAGCAGCCGGCGGGCTCGCCGGCCGCGGCCGCGTCCAGCCCCGGCTCGGGCAGGCCGCCGCCGCTCGAACAGCGCGTCCGCCAGCTCGAAACCACGCAGGCCGCGCAGGAAGGCGCGGTGCGCCAGATCATCCACGACTCGGTCTCGACGCTCGGCTCGAAGATCAACGAAGCCGTCTCGCTGAACGGCACGATCTCGGTGGCGGCCGAGCGCAGCAGCGACCTCGACGGTCAGCGCAAGAGTTCGCTGAAGCTCAACACCGCAGAGTTCGAGTTCGACATCCAGGCCAGCGACTGGGCGCGCGCGGCGATCACGCTCGAATACATCAGCGGCGAGGACCTGCTGTTCCCGACCAGCAGCGGCTTCCAGTCCGGTGTCGACCGGGTCAACGTCGACACCGCCTTCATCACGCTCGGCGATGCGCAGCGCTTCCCGCCGGTGCTGATGGCCGGCCGCATGGTGCTGCCCTTCGGCATCTCGACCGGCAAGGCGCTCGGCGACTCTCTCTCGCTGAGCAGCCCGTTGACGGTGGAGATCTTCGAGATGCGGCAGGACGCGCTCGGGCTGAGCTTCTCGTTCCCGACGCCGCCGCTCGCGCCGCCGCTGCCGCCGGTGACCGCGCCGCCGGTGCGGCCGATGCTGCTGCAGCCGCTCGTCGCCTCGCTGAGCCGGCGCCTCGGCTACGAGCCGCTCGCGGTGCGGCCGAAGCCGCTGCTGCCGCAGACGCCGGCCGCCGAAGCGCCGCCGTTCCATGCCGGGCTGTATGTCTTCGACACGCGCGCCGGAGGCGGGCTGCGCCACCAGTACGGCGCGACGCTCGGCTATCAGGCAAAAGGCCATTGCGGCCGGCGCTACGAGGAGCTGAGCGATGGCGGACTGTGCCCGTGGAGGCTGAGTCTCGGGCTCGACTACAACAGCTCGATCTTCCACAGCCGCCTGCTCGAATTCGAGTACCAGGGGCTGCTGGATCGCATCGGCCACGTGCCGGCGACGGCCCTGCATGCGCGCGCGAGCCTGGGTGCGTGGGCGCTGACCGGCGAGTGGGACAGCGCGACGCGCACGGCCCGCTTCGACGACGATCGCGGGGCGCCGGTCGGCCTGCGCCCCAGCGCCTGGCAGCTGTCGCTGGGCTACCAGCTCGGCTGGAATCCGTGGGTGGAGGAGATCGGCGCGCAGGGCAGCTACCTGGCCATCGGCTACTCGCAAAGCCGCGACATGGCGGGCTTGTCGCGCGTGGTCGATGGGAGCGCGACGCGCTTCGGCTTCGTGCCGCGCCGGCGGCTGCTGCTGACGGCTGGGGAGTGGGTGATGGAGAACGTGCGGGTGGTGGTGGAGTATTCGCGGAATTGGGACTATGGGTTGGCGGATGGGGGCAGCGGGGGGGTGGCGAATGGGCTGTTCGTGAGCTTGACGTATGCGTGGTAGTGGTGCTGGCGTGGGATGGCCGGGTGGGGTGCGCTTGGCCGCGACTCCTGCGCACAAGGTCGACGGGGGGTGAACAAAGGCGGCTTGTGGAGGTCATTGGGCGTTGCGCATCCAGAATCAGGAATGCAGCGGCTGCAGTCGATCGCTGCGAACCTGAGAAGATCCGGCAAGCGGCCTGAGCGGTCGTTGGAGACGGGACACGTCGATCTCCAGACCGATGCTTGACGACGGGCGCCCCTGCAGGCCCGATGCCGCCGATGCGCTGTTGGTGCTTGGCACAATGGCGTGCATTTGAGGCTGCCCCGGCTCACCGAGGAGGTGGAGCTGCTGGCCCGCCGCGTCGACGAGCACCTGAAGAAGATGGCTTCGCATGGAACTGAGCACGCCGCTGAAGGCAGCGACGACTATCGCCAGCTACTGCAGCAGATCTCCGACACCTGCACCCGCGGCCGGGTGCAGGCGGTGCAGGCCGTCAACGCTCAGTTGATCCAGACCTACTGGCAGGTGGGCCGCCACATCGTGGAGTTCGAGCAGGCCGGACGGATACGGGCCGAATACGGCACAGCGCTGATCCAGACCCTGGCGACCGATCTCGGCCTGCGCCACGGCAAGGGCTTCAGCCGCAGCAACCTGGTGTACATGCGCCTGCTGTACCTGCGCTACGCTGCCGGGGCGCCGATAAGTCAGAAGCTTTCTCACCAATTGAGCTGGTCGCACTACGTCGAGCTGCTGCGGGTCCCTGAAAGAGGACGTGAGCGCCCTGTGGGTCGGGACGCTTACAGCCTCACCGGCGCATCCGGCAACTCATTCGGATTCGCCTCCCCAGGCGCCAGCGGAAAGTGCCGGCGCAGCAGCGCATCCACCGCCCCCAGCGCCTGCTCCAGCCCAACCTCGAAGCGCCCCACCTTGAACGCCGCCGCCATCCCGTCGACCAGCGCGTGCCATTGCGGCTCGCCGACCCGCCGGTGGATGCCGCGGTCGGCGACGATCTCGATGCGGTGCTCGGCCAGCAGCAGGTAGATCAGCACGCCGTTGTTGTGCTCGGTGTCCCAGACGCGCAGCTTGCCGAACATCGCCACCGCGCGCTCGCGCGCCGAGGCGCCGCGCCACAGATAGGAGAGCGGCAGGCCGGCCTCGATGCAGAGGCGGATCTCGCCGCTGTGGCCGCGTTCGCTCGATGCGACCTTGGCTTGCAGGCGCGCGAGCGCGGCATCGTCGAGCGCGCGCCGCGCGTCGCGTTCGTCGACGAGGCGGTGCCTGAGCAATCGAAGGATGCGATTCATCACCAGCTCCCCGAGGATCCGCCGCCGCCGAAATCACCGCCGCCGCCGGAAGAAAAGCCGCCGCCACCGCCCCCGCCGCGGCCGAAGCCACCCCCCCCGAAGCCGCCGCCTCCGCCGCCCCAGATCACCGGCCCGCCGCTGCGCGACAGGCCGCGGCCGGCCGAGCCGAGCCCGATGATGCCGACGAGGATCAGCGCGACCACGCCGGCCGCGCCGGCGAGCAGCAGGCTCGCGGTCAGCCACCAGCCGAGCGCACCGGCGGCGCCGCCGGTGGCCAGCGCGCCGAGCTTGCGGCCGAGCATGCCGGTCAGCACCGCGCCGAGCACCGGCACGCCGATGAAGAAGAAGATCAGCAGCTCGTCGAGCTGCAGGCCTGGTTTCGCACCGGGATGGGTCGTGCCCGGCGAGGGCGTGGGCAGGCCTTCGCCACGGATGCGCGCGGCGAGCTGGTCCACCGCCTGGTTCAGCCCGCCGGCGAAATCGCCCGCCTTGAAGGCCGGCGTGATCGCGTTGTCGATGATCTGCTTGGCCGCCAGGTCGGGCA
>Ga0105239_10003316_pt1 | contig 19820 bp, 24 predicted proteins | sample KBSC44metaG_FD_92761 | JGI IMG/M metagenome (GOLD analysis project Ga0105239, IMG submission 92761) | Corn rhizosphere microbial communities from Kellogg Biological Station, Michigan, USA - KBS C4-4 metaG | ecosystem: Host-associated > Plants > Roots > Rhizosphere > Soil | place: Michigan, USA...
CCCGGGCAGTCGGAGGCGATGGTCCAGCGCATCGGCCGCGAAAGCGAGCGGCTCGACGAGCTGATCGAAGCACTGCTGGTCCTGCACCGGCTGGAAGCCAGCGAAAGCACACCCTGCGGCGAGCGCGTCGACATCATCGAGTTGCTGCAGTCGATCGCGGAGGATGCCGATTTCGAAGCGCGCAGCGCCTCGAAGACCGTCAGCATCGAGGCGCCCACCCAGTTCGTTGCCGCCGTCCGTGGCGAACTGATCTATCGGGCCTTCGAGAACGTGATCCGCAATGCGGTGAAGTTCAGTCCCGGCGGTTCCACCGTGGAAATCCGCTGCCGAACCTCGGACGACGGCGAAACCTTGGAGACCCTGGTCCGGGACCGCGGCCCGGGCGTACCCGAAGACCTGCTCGAAGCCATCTTCCAGCCCTTCACCCGCCTGCCCGGCCATGACGCCGTCCACGGGTCGGGCCTGGGACTGGCCATTGCACGGCGCGCGATGGAAATGCACGGCGGAAGCGTCGTCGCCCGCTTGCGCGATGGAGGCGGGCTGGAGGTGCTGTTGACGCTGCCGGGGCGGCGAGAACCCTAGGGACGCGCGCTTGATGTCCTGCGTCAGGCCCGTGCCATCGATTTCTCGACCCATCGCATGAATCCATCGAACGCCCGATCGCTCAACCAGCGGCGCAGGAACAGGATCGTTCGCGCGCCGCCGCCGGTGGCGTAGCGCGTGCGGGGACGGGAGGCGCGCAAGGCGCGTGCGATCGTCTTTGCCACCACCTCCGGCGGCGACACGATGGACGACTTGTCACCCGCGGAGAACATGCGCGCATGCATCCGGGCTTGTTCGGCGTAGGCGGTGTCACCCGAGTAGCGCAACATGCCTTCCTGCGCAATGCCGCTCCATTCGGTGCGAATGCCACCCGGCTCCACCACCACGACATCGATCCCAAACGGCGCCAGTTCCATGCGCAGGCAATCGCTCAGTCCTTCCACGGCGAACTTGGTCGCGTGATACCAGCTGCCCATCGGCTCGTGCATCTTGCCGCCGATCGAGGTGATGTTGACGATGGTGCCCGAGCGCTGGGCGCGCATCATGGGCAGGCACAGCTGGATAAGGCGCGCGAGGCCGAAAACGTTCACCTCGAACTGGCGCCGCCCTTCGTCCAGGGGCACGTCTTCCAGCGCGCCGTAGGAGCCATAGCCTGCGTTGTTGACCAGCGCATCCAGGCGGCCTTCGCGCCGGGAAATGGCTTCCACCGCCTGGACGATCGAGGCATCGTCCGTCAGGTCCAACGACAGCACCTGCGCGCCGGCCTCGGCCAGGCCGCTCATTCGATCCACCCGGCGCGCCGCGGCGTACACCTTGTATCCATCCGCCAGAAGGCGACGCACGGTGGCTTCGCCTATGCCCGACGATGCGCCGGTAACCAGTACGGTTTTGCTCATGGCCTTCACTTGGTGGGTTGCGAAGGATGAGTCTAAACTAGGGCCTTAACCCCCTAGTCAAGAGCCCCGCCATGCTGATAGCCGAATTCTGCCGGCGTGCCGAACTGACTCGCGATGCCGTGCGCCTGTACGTGAAGCTGGGGCTGATCAGGCCGAGCACAGGGGGAGCAGGCAGCAATCGCTACCAGCACTTTCACGAGAGCGATGTGGACCGCGTTGCCTTGATCAAGGTCGGCCAGCAGCTTGGCTTTACGCTGAAGCAGATTGTCACCTTGAACCGGGAATACGAGACCGGTGGCATCGACCAGGCACGCCGGCTGGCCGTGATGCAAGCGCAGCTGGCGCAAGTGGATGAGAAGGCGGCGCAACTGGGCAAGCTGCAGAGCTATCTGCGAGCGAAAGTTGCGTGGATCGAAGCGGGCGAACGCGGCGACGAGCCTTCGTTCTGCGGCCTTGAGGCGGTGACGCAGATGCTCGGCAAGGGCAAACAAGCGGTCTGAGGGCGAACGGAATTCGCAATATTTTCCGTTGGCGTCAGAGCTGCGACGCGAGCAGCACTATGTGACGACGCACGGGGTCTCTGACATCTCTGTAGGTTGGGGTGAGCCATCGGCGAACCCCAACGCCACCGCGCCTATGCAGCTGGCCTGTTGGGGTTCGCCGATGGCTCACCCCAACCTACCGTTCAAAGCGACGCGTCTTTGTCACCTGCGGTCCGCCCCTCCGCCTCCATCTCCTCCAGCACGGCGATGGCGCCGTTGATGCGCAGCATGAGGTTTCCCAGCTCCAGCTTGCGCGCTTCGAGCGCGCTCAGCTGCGCCTGGACCGCCTCCTGCTCCTGGCGGAGTGCGGCAATACGCTGGGCGATGCGCGATGCTTGGGAATGATCGTTTTGGATGGACATGCTCAAAGCCTTGGCGGAGTTGCAACGCTGCATATGCAAGGGATGGACGTGGTTGTCCGGTCGGTTGAGAAATCAGTACAGGCTGGCCACTAATGCGATGGCTGACCAAAGAGCATCACTTCCGCGAGAGTAAAAACTCGCTTATCTGTCGCCGAAGCTCCAAGTCGCTGAGCAACCGCGCCTCGTCGTCGGCAGCAATGGCGTATTCGAGAGCCACGTCTTCCTTTCCGATCGCTCTATAGCGCTCAGCCAACGCAAACCGGATCGATACCCGATACTCGCGTGCATCCTCCGCTTTCGCCATGTCCAGAGCCCGAAGGTATAGCGGTATGGCCGCGTCATCACTTGTCGTGAAGTCCCCCAAGCTCTCCCACAAGAACGGATGGTCATAGCCTTCCAGGCTCTGCGCCTCGCAGTAGTCTTTGAGCGCGTTGTAGTTTGCCCAGTATCGGTCCGTCCGGTGTTCGTTCACGAGGAGGGTCGCGAACTCCATGACCCGCCCCCAGACATCCCCTTTCAATTCCACTGATCCTCCCATACGGCCGTAGCGCTTGGCCGAGCTGTAGGTTGGGGTGAGCCATGGGCGAACCCCAACGTCACCGTGCATATGCAACTGGCCTGTTGGGGTTCGCCCATGGCTCACCCCAACCTACGCCGCTACGCTATTTAAAGCCAAGAATGGGGTCAGGTTCACTTCCTCACGTCGTAAGTGAACCCAACCCCATTTCTTGGTAGGGGTCTATTCGCCAACTATGATTTGAATTCCCGTATGACTTCGATCAAGCCGACAATGTTGTCGTTCAGATCTTCCAGGTCCTCGGCCGGCACCCACCATTCCGTGTGATGGGATCCGCCAACGCGCTGTATCTGGTACCTGATCATGAATGACGTCCGCACCTGAAAGCGGGTGACCGCGCCGTAGCCACCGTCACGCACATTCCAACGGCCCGCGATCTCGGCCGCGTATTCCTCGTTGGTCACTGGATAGAAAATGGGTTGCTCCGGCAGACGCGGAGGCCACCGCTTGAAATCGGATTGCCTCAATAGTTCCAGTTCTTCAGGACCGACTGGGCGGTACATCACCGTCAATTCGTTGGGGGTTGTCATATCAACTGCGGTTCGTTTGGAGGGAATCTAATGCTCACCTATTGCCCTAAGGATGGGCATCACCTGAGGTAGTCTCTCCAGGCAAGCAGCGCCTCAACCACCGCCGAGTCACCATCTGGGTCTGGCCTTTGGCCCATAAGATCCATGCTCACCCAAGACAGATATGCAGCCACGTCTTTGCCATCCGTGGTGCCTCTTACAAGGTCGAAGACCTTGGGTGCGTAGCTTTCGTATTCGTCCCGCGCCTGTGGGACACCCGCTATACCAATCGGATCCCACATGTAGTGCAGCACTTCTTCTACCCGGAGATAGAGCATGCGTTCTTTCTGAGTCAGCGACATCTGGCCATCCAGTACCGGTGAAGGAGAAATGGTTACTCAAGATCGCCAGGCCTGCTTTGGGTCGAAAGCGAACATCAGGGCCCCGTAAATATCTTGTGTTTAAAGCTACGCAGCCAACCTCTCAGCGCCCGAGGGCCACCGGCGAAGTACCAGGCAAGCATTCCTGCGAGCCCCAGCAGCGACCATTCCACACGCGACCAGAGATAAGGCCATGGCTTTTGCACACCATTGATCTCGTACGAGAACCCCCATCGAACCTTGGCAACCGTCCAGCCCTCTACGAGGTAGCCCCGGTCAAATTGATAGATGAATGGCACAAAGTCATCCAGCTTCCCGTTGCCCCGACTTACTTCATAGTGGGTAACACAACGGTTATTGAGTGGCTGCTCGCAAACATCATGGCGCGACTCGATCGTAAATCGATCGGTAAAGAAATATGTACCGGCTATGCTCCACAAACCCGTACAGAAGGTCACGAAAGACCACACGAGTAGCAACGTGGTAAAGACGAATCGAAGAACATTCCCCATCGTTGCTTTCGCTCCTCGGCTGTGACATGGCCAATATCTGAGATGGGTCCGAAGCGAATCTTACGATCTACAGCCAAGCACTGGCCATTACTTCCGCGATAACGAGAAGCAACCCACCGATCAGAATCACAGCTAGTCGCCGGTTAGTCCTGCGCGCCAGGCTTGGCGCCTCGGTCGGCACCCACTTCGAGTCGCCAGCGACTTGCATCTCCCATGGCCCCCACATCCCGCGGCGGTAGAACAACGCCTGGTACGACTGTAGTTTTTTACCAAGATCTGCAAGAAGTTCGTCAAACCCGATCAATCCTCCATCGATCTTTGCGAGGCTGACGTCTTGCCTGTTCAATAGCCATGAATCTGTCCCGGATCTTGGCGAGCTCACCGTGATGACCTGCGCAATCGAACTAAGCGGAATGAGCCTGGTGTGAAACACGCCGGTGATGGCTACATTCTCGGCGCCAACTTCAATGACATAGCGGCTTACGTACAGGTAGCCCCATGCCGACACGGTAGCAAGACAAACTACGATCAGACCGATGACGATATCTGATCCAACGCTCGAACTCGGCGTTGGCGTGCGTACGGCATAAGCAGCAAGGCCGACCATCGCGGCGATGAAAAACAAAAGAAGGTAGGAAATCCATCTTGGAAAGCGGTATTCCATGTCTTGCACTCCCGCGCGGACTTGATTAGGGCAATCACGTTGTCAGGTCTTTACGCCATGGCCTCCGCTCCGTGAGAGCCACAGCGAAAGTCAGCGCTTAAGGGGATAGCGACCCTTGTCGCCCCTTCAACGATGCCGAATCTTTCGGCGCGACGCGCCCTCTCGCTGTTCAAACCGATTCGGAAAGGCCCAGATGTAGAACCGCATGCCTAGCCATATCCCGATCCCTGCCGAAACCGGAATTTCCCAGAGCCAACGTACTTCGGGATCAAACCACCCAAGCACAAAGTAACCAGCACCGATCGAGAACATCCCTAGCGCATTCATGTAGTGCACTTGGACAGGCTCCTCGGAACCTGAGGACTTCAAATGCAGGGAAGGAAGCCTCCATCGGTGCTGATCCGACATATTCATGGCCTGCACCCCCATGAAGCCAACGATGCCGATAAAGCAAAGGCTCGCCACCACCCAAGGCCACGACCATGAGACCTTGTCGAAGCCGACAGGTTCTTTCGTGATCTCCGTCAGCAAGGGCGCAATGAATGCAACCCCCGCAAGCACTCCAACGTTCCGCCAAAACCCTGTCTCGTCCTGCTGCACAACCCCTCTCCTATGCCCCTTCAGGGCCGACGGCGCGCAGAAGTAGCGCGTGCTGAAGTTCAGCCAATACATCCTTTCCTCTCGGGCGTTCGCGCCATGTCTCCGGTATCCCTGATAGTTCGAAGCGAATGCCTGCCACACCGCCGGCTGCCGCGGCCATTGTGTCGGTATCGTTTCCGAATGCTATAGCTATCGCCAAGACACCGCATTCATCGCCGTAGACACGGCATGGCCTCTATCCTTGATCAAGCCGGACCCTCGCCAACCAACGCGGCGCCACGCCCGGGCTCTCCGATAGCAGACGCCCCTTGAAGTCCTCCAGCAGCACTCGCAGCGCTTCGATGAATTCATCGGGATCGAACGCCACCTCCTGCCAAGCCTCGTCCCCTTCGGCGTCGGAGATTTCAGATTCCACGATGGAGAAGTAGCCGCGCCCCTCTCGCCGGGAGAATACGAAAGCCGGCTGTCCCTGCTCGCCCTCGTCGAAGACATGGCGGCCTCCTTCCTGGCCAAGCGCGATCGCCGCGCACTGCAACTCCACGAGCCAGTCGTGCATGCAGACGTCGTCCGGTCCCCAATAGCCCATGTACGGAACGATACGTCCCTGGATCTCAAGCCGCAGGCCACCGTGGATATGCGCGTTGGGCGACAGCTCTGCCAACGGCCGCGCGGTGGCGGCAGCGACTACGAGGCTTTCCAGCCACATGCGTACGGTTGGCGGGGCGTCACTCATATAAGGAGATCCAATCTCTAATCGGGCGATTTTTACAGGGTGGCTAGGTTGATTGTCGTGTTGTATCCGCAACAAATTGCACTACCGCAACTGATAGTCCAGAACGATCTCGCGTACCGCTTGATCGAACTGGATACGAATGCCGTAAAGCCTCAGCTGAGCGTCTTCGGCCTCGGCCACTTCCGCGCCCAGACGTTCCAACGATGCTCGAGTCAAATGACGCCGAAGCTCGCTCTGGAAGCACTGCCTGCGCGCGTCACTGAGAAATGGGATGGCGATCTGCGACGGGTCGACTTCCGGTGACGGATTGCTGCCCATCAGGCCCCAGCAGCCGTCCCAGCCGGATCCATAGCTTGTCTCCATTTCGAGGACGCCTGGTTGCCGGCCGGATTGCAGTAGAAGCTCGCGTGACTTCGCGACCCACAGGACCATCTTGACGCGCCAGACCGCATCCTCGATCGCCAGCACCGATGCGAGCCAGTCAGGAAGGAGCTCTTCATCCAGATACTTTAGATGGAGGAAGAGCGCCGCAGAAAACGTACCACCGCAGAAAAGGGCTAGCCCGTACGCCATTTCTTCAACGGCTGGAATCAATCCGTCCATGACAAGGCCGCCGTCATTCCAGTTAGATGGAGCCATGGGCATCCGGCCGAGTGTGGCCAATGTGTCTTCCAGGAACCGATCGTACGGATACTCCGAGCGCTCATCCGGGTATCGCGCCATGAATGCACTGATAAGGCTTTCGTAGATGTTCTTCCATTGCGGGCCGTCGATGCGCCCTAGCAGCCTTGGCGTCAGGTAATGCAGCCAATCTGACCACTCTCGCCGGAGACCGAAACAGCCGGGACCTGAGGTGAGGGTCATCAGGGCGGTTTCGATCAACTCACGCTCCCACCGGCTGGCATCATCAGTCAGCAGCTCAGTAAAAAACCGACGATGCTCCGCCATGAACCAGGCTTCGCCCATGGGGCGGGCTGGCTTGCGGGCGTGCTCCTGCAGCCGACGAAGGGCCTGAGCATCCGGCCCTGTGCCGGGTATCCACAAGTAAGTCATTTGCTTCCCGGCTTTTGTAGACATCCCTGCCATTCTCCCTTGCTCCTAATGACCCAAATGTTTGCCATAAACGTGGAAGAGGGAAAAGGATCCCGGGGAAGCGAGGACAACGCTCGCACACTCTAGACTCGTCCGATTCTAGGAAACCGGACGCCCATCAACTCAACTCTTCCTGCTCATACCACTGGGTATCACAGGGCGCGAGGGCAACGGCGTCAGCTAGCGGGCTTTGCGGCGATAGCCATGTAGATCGACTATTGGCTGGCGTCCAGGCACACCAGCGCCCGCCGCGCCGATGAAGATCGCGTAGAACATGAGGCGCTGCCTCAAGCCAACGATCGAACAAGCGCAATCGCTCGCCGTGATAGATGCCCTGAAACCATACGATCAAATCCCCGCGCATCGAATCAATGCATAACAGCGCGCAGCAAGCACCATGGGCCTTTTTGGCCAGCACGACGAAATGAATAGGAAGATCAGACCATTGTGACCGCGCCTCCCCAATCACAGTGTCCATGGCATGTTCGACTTCGGCCGCAATCACCCCGCGCACTGCCGAAGTCCGATCCACCAGCTTTGTGAGACTTTCGATCAATGCGCCACGCGCCAATGCTTCGCGCCGCTGAAAACGACGCCGAGCAGTAATATATGCCAAGGCTAGCTGCCCGTCGTTGTGCACAGGATCGGCAAACCCAGACTTTAAGGCAGCGTGGAAACCCGTTCTCAGGAATGCCTCGCGCTGACCGTCACCCATCTCATTCGCCTCTCGCCCTAGCACGGTATCACCGAGCCACGGCACGCCCTTGGATGATCCGACCGGCCAACCATACTGATATCGCACACGGCGCGCCTGCTGTTGCTTGAAATGTTCGCGCAGAAAACCTACCAACGGGGTGGCATTGCGGAGAGGGGCTCCGAACTGGAATAGCTTCAGGCATTCTTTTGCAAAAGCGCTCTGGTGAGCGGCGATCGCTAGATCCTGCAATTCGGCCTCATTGTCGACCCGCGTTCCATCCGGCGCGTACTTGGCCAAGTAAAAGGCCAGCGACTTGACGATGAGCCGCAGCGTAGTCATTTCACCGCCGAACCCGGCGACATGATCGAGCACCTTGGCATGAGACCAGTCCGGCAACGCATGGGCGTTGCCGAAATCCAGCAGCGCGCCAGTCATCGATACGTTCGATGAAAACATGCCACCGCTGCTGATGCGATGAACCTGGCCAAAAGCGATCTGACGCACCATCCGCTCGACCAACTCTCTTGGAGACACCGCGCAGCCTTCGCTTAGCCCCATGCCTAACCAGTGACGGACGACAGCCTTCGTCCGCGCCACGTCCTCATGCTGGTGATATCTCACCTGAGCATCGTTAACCGTGGAAAGTGGCCGAAACAATGGCGCCCGCTCCGCATGCGCCGGACGTAACACGCAAGGGCGAACCAGCAAGCCCCGACGAACCCGGCTACGGCGAATGTCGCGCGCATCCGGGTCAATGAAGTCCACACCGGTGTCCAGTACGGCAATGATCGGCACCGCTCCGAAGGGAAACTCGGCATCAATGACCTCCGCGTAAGTCGCCTCGCGCAGGCATTCCTCGAGCGTCGCACATCCATGCGCATGTCCGGAAGGCGCCCCTTCTCCGACCAGAGGCGTTGCCCCCATCCCTTTGGCAGAGAACAGGCCTGCAATGCCGCTTCGGCCACTTCCACCGTGGGGCGTGGTTCCTTCGGTGCTTCCATAGCGATCGGCATCGAACAGCTTGACCGCGCCGCCAAACCAACTGGCGGGGTCACCTATGATCGCGTAGCCGAACTCGTCCAGGAGCCAGGATTCAACGCGACGCCGTTCACCATCGTCGAAGACGTCGATACCTCGCTGCACAAACCAGCGCACGTTAATCCAGGCGACCCGAGCCGCATCGAGCCGCCGCGCCGCGAAAGGCACCAGGAGAGAATCGCTAATGTCACGAAAATCGACCGTACCCCGGGTTAGCGCATCGATCTCCTCCGCACCAAAGTACTGGTCAATGACCGCAACCATACGTCAGCGCAGTTCTCGCCAATGAACCACTTTGCGGATCGAGCCATCCTCGTAACGGCGCAGCGACCATGCCTCCGAGCAGTCACGTAATACTTGCTTTGCCAATCGAGCGAAGCGTCGAACGTCCTGGTTCAATACAACGAAATCCATGATCCAGAGCCGGTCGCCTTCGTTCCATTCGCTCAGATGAAGAAGTACCGCAGGATCGTCCGTCAAGCGACGCGCTGCATCCTCTGCAAGAAATGCCCAAGTCATATATCCGACAATACTTCCGCCAGCGTCTTTGAATATATGAAACTGGCGCAGCAGCACCGCGGGGCGAATCCATTCCGTGACACACGCGATGGGGTACGAACAATAGATGGGCGACCGCATCATCACTGAGCAGATCGCCCCTAGTACGGCGTGATAGTCCTGTCCGGGGATGACGGCGCCTTCCTTGGACGCATCTGCCATCCTCAAGTCCCGCGACAGGCGATCGGTGCGGCCTGCAACTTTGGCTGCTTATCGAAAGACTTGCGGTAGAGCCCTTGTGCCTCTCGAGTACCGTCGGCAACTTGCTGTTGCGTCAATGGCGGAGGAGTGGTTATGCCAGGCGACAAGTAGGACATTCGAATGGACCGCTCCAATTCCAGCGCATAAGGTCCTTCCGCTCCTTGCTGAAGCAGCCGGTTCATCACGTACTGGGCATAGACATCGTTCTTCGTGACCAGCGGCAGCAAGCCATCGTTGTCGCCGTGACCGCCTCGGGCGAGCATGCTTACGATCCTCCAGTCTCCGCGGGCGAGGCCGTCGGATATATAGCGGGGCGCATCGCGGCGATAGTCGGCTATGTCCTGCTGGGAATAGGTGAGCGCCACTCCGTTGTTCTGGAATACGGATTGCACGTAACAGGCCTGCGCATCGGCGTTGCCACTCGATGCGGCCGCCTTGGTCATCTCATAGAAATGCTTGGCGGATGCGACATCGTCAGGACAATCGGCCGCATCTTGCTGGTTGCTCCTGGCCGCTTCATCCTCATCCGCAGCTATATTGGCCATGCAGCTATCCGCCTGCGCCTTCGCCTGTCCACCCTTGGCGATTTCCTGGCAGGCCTTGGCGACGGATTTTCGTGCATTGGCTTGGCCATGCGAGAAATAGCATCGACGGCTTTGTTCGAACTGCGCGGTCAGCTGCTTGCCGGAAGCCGCATGGTCCGATGAATTCTCAAGCCGAGCTCGTGGAGCCCCAGGCGACGCCCCTTCCGCTGGCTCCGCTGCCTCGGCAGGCGCTGCCGCGACCGGCTTGCTATTCGACGCAGTGGAGTCGGCTGGATGCCAGATGGCCCAGGCTGCTGTCGCCACGACCAGTGCGCCGACAGACAAGATTGCGAGGTGATGTCGTTTCATAGCAAAGGACCTGATGCCGTACGGTTAGGTAATAAGTTTCGGTGCAACGCGTCACAATCCCCCGCATTTCGCCCCGTTGTCGTTCAAGTATGCCTGTCTGGCGTTATCGCCCACTGCATATGCGTCGTTCCAGCTTCCGTCATGAAGGTCTTGTGCGCCCCATTCATGGGCCCATTCGTGCGCGATGGACCGGACCAGCCACGATGTGTCGGGATTTCCGGGAAGAAATATCATGGATTGCTTCCCTTGCGTGCTCCCTCCTAGAAGCGTGGCGTTGGGAACGGGTGGCGTATTATCCAATGTCTCGTAGTGTGTGCCTGTCGCCGGGTCCGACCAGCCATAGTTGGAAATGATGAACGTCGAAAAGCCATACGCCGCCCCCTGGTTCGCGCCCGGCCCCGTGGTTGCGTATGCCTTGGCACAGTTCAGTGCATGGAGATTCGCCGCCGAGATATAGCCATTGTAATAACCGATATTCGGAGGCGGAGATCCGACATTGAGGAATCCCCCTGACCACCAGCCAAAGTTGATGCTGGTCGAATACGCGGTATAGCCGCCATAGACATTTACCGATGCGAGCACTTGCGGCGGCTCGTCCGCGAACGTGCCTCTTGTGGCGGTTAAAGATGCGGCGAAAATAAGAAGTTCAGCAGCCGCCAATTTCCTCATGATCCTCTCCTTGCTTGATTCGTCAGACCTGCCCCTATCCTTGACGACTCGGCGGCATGCTTCCCCGGGGAGCAGCCGCCTTCGCGATCATTCCGGCTACATCATCTTGAACTTCGCGCCTGGGAGCTCGCAGGCCGCCCGCTTCCGCTTGGCTGACGAGCTCGTGCCGGAGGTACCTGTGATCGCGAAATCTCGCGCCCGTTCCGTGAAAGAGATGTGTACGGAGCGGAGGCAACAGCGCTAGCCTTTCGATGGCTGCATTCGATGACTTTTTGCCCGGCTACTAATTAAGTAAGCAGATCGGCTTCGAGGTCAGCGCTCACCCTTTGACTATTTCAGCCCTTCAAGACAAAACAAGCTCACTAGTGGACGCGTTCCCATCAACATTGAGGCATTGCATGGACCTAAAGGTGAGCCGCCGTATCGGCCTGCTCGTCTCAATTACCGCGATGGTGGTCGTTGGGTACATATCGTGGAATCAGATGATTGCGGGCAGCGGCGCTTACCCCGTCGCCTCCAAGGAGGAACTCAAAGCCGAACTCTCTGCGCTGCCTTTGGATGCTGGCGCAAACGCTGAGGGTGAGCTTGAGTTGGTCGATCGATTCACGATTGCGACACTGAACCAGACGTATGTGTCGACGCATACGCGCGATGAGATTGCGCGGGACTATGACGCCGCATTTCGTGCCAATGGGTGGACTTCAACTGGGGATTCAGCGCGCGGGGAGCACGCTGTCTGGTTCTGCAAGAAGGGAATTCACGGAGGCGTGGTGTTTCGTTCTGAATCTGCTCCGGTCGTCTTTCGAGTTTCGATGACGAGCGGCGGATGGGCGAGGAGTCGTTGTGGTTGAGGCGAGTGCAGGACGCACTCCGCTGAGGCATGCGTGGGATCGGCCTGGATTGCGGCCAATGCGCGATATGAGGCAGATCGCTCAATGAAACTCACGCGACTCTTGCCGATCCTTCTTCTTGTCCTGACGCTGCCTGGTTGCGATGTGGATTTGTTCAATTCCGACTGCCGCTCGATCGGCGAATCCGGTTACGCACTTTGCCGCGAGGAAAACGGGCCCGTCGTGTTCTACATCGAGCCAGCCGGTGAGCTGGCTTCGGGTGGAGGGGTGCTGGAAGGGACTGTGCGGGCCATCGGGTGGAACGGGCAGGTGATCGTTGCGGATCGGAAGGCTATGTCTGGCGGGGATCCGGATGGTCCGATGGTTCTGGATATCGCGAGCAAGAAAGTTGAGGGGCCTTTCGATCAGGATGTGGTGGCCAGGAAGTATCCGTCGATCAAGCTATCCACCGCGGCGGATGCCTGGAAGACTCTGCGCTAGTGAAGCGGGCGGCCTTTATCGGCCTGCGAAAGACCGACCTGGGATCACTGCGATCAACGGATTTAACCGAGGCGAGAACTGGTTCTTCGTACAGGCCGCGGAAATCAGATGAGCTCTATCCTCTGATCCGGCGTTATAGCGCGATACCTTTTCAAGCTTCAGGCTTTCTCCCAGCTGATGAGGTCGTCGTCGCTTGAGCGCGCCGGGCCCACAAAGAGCAGCTGGTTATCACCACGAAGAAACATAACAGCCGAGCCAACACGAAGATCTCTCTCTAACCTGCCTGAGCAAAGGGGCGATCCCCCGCACCGAGCCTTCCTCATTGACGTCTACAATTGTAGATGATAAGACTACAGTTGTAGACGAAGAGGGTTTGGCATGGATCGGGTCACAGATAGCGAACTGGCCATCTTGCTGGCGTTGTGGGAGCGCGAACCGCGCACGGCAGCCGAGCTGGCCGAGAAATTGGAGCGCGAACGGGGCTGGAGCGTCAGCACGGTCAAGACCTTGCTCGCGCGCCTCGTGGCAAAAGAGGCCATCGTTGCCGAACAGGACGGGCGCCGCTTCCTTTATCGCCCAGCGTTCGCGAGAGAAGCATACGTCTCGGATCAGTCCCGGCGCCTGCTGGACAACCTGTTCGGCGGCCAGGCGGCGCCCTTGGTGGCGCATCTTGCCGAGCACCATGACCTGACGCCGAAAGACATCGCCGAGTTGCAGGCGCTGTTGAAGAGGCTCAAGCCATGACCGCATGCCTGGACACCCTGCTGGCTTCCACCCTGCTGATGCTCGGCGTCATGGCATTACGGCCACTGTTGCGCAGGCACGTCGGGGCGCGCTGGGTTTACGCGCTGTGGGCGCTGCCGGCGCTGCGGCTGCTGGTGCCGCCGCTGCCATGGCTTCCAGCCTACGCGGACACCATGGCGGCCATGGGAGATAGGACGCCGGCATTCGTGTCGAAGGGCTGGGATCTATATGTAGTCGCGGCGTGCTGGCTCGCTGGTGCGGCGTTGTACTTCGCGCTTCAGATGCGACGCTATGTGCGTTTCATGACGACCGCGCGCGCGAATGCCGTTGGAGTGCCGCGCATTCATCGCTCCGTCCGCATCCATTACAGCGCCGCGGTTAACGGGCCGACAGCAGGAGGACTGCAAAGGCGAACGGTGTTCCTGCCGCTCGATTTCGCCCACCGTTTCGACGCACAGGAGCGACGCCTGGCGCTTGCTCACGAGCTCATGCACCATCGGCGCGGAGACGTCCTGGCGAACCTGGTCGCGGCGCTCGTGCTTTCCCTGCACTGGTTCAACCCGGTCGCGCATTACGCCTACCGTTTGTTTCGAGCCGATCAGGAACTGGCTTGCGATGCCGACGTGTTGGCCGCCAAGGGCGGAGCATGCCGCATGGCGTACGGACGGCTCCTGCTGAAGGCAGGCGGCGGCGTGCCGGCAGCACTTTGCGGATTGAGCGGGGCCGCCCTACTCAAGGCACGACTGCTCGGACTGTCCGTTGCGATACCGCAACGGACCCGCCTGCGGGCGTATGTCGGGGTGATCGGAGCGGCTTTCGTGCTGGTGGCGAGCGCAGTCGAGAGGCCGCACCAGAGGACGGCGATCGACACAGCGGCAGGGACGGCGTCGTCGCGACCTGCGGTTCCGAGTACACCGCAGTCCGCTACCGAAGACCTTCCGGCGGCGGAACGCTTTGGTAATCCTTCCTATCTGCAACACCGCCGCGAACTCGGGCTGGCCCGCAGTCTTGCGCTGCGTGGCACGCCGGCCGACGCCGTGTCGGTACGCGGCCAGCCCCCGGTCCGTCCGCCACCGCCCGATTGATGCATCGCTGCCGGCGATGACCTGATCCCTCAACGGAGCTCCCCGCATGATCGCTATCTTTGAGTCTGGCTACCGCCGGACATGCATACGCTTTGCCGTTTCATTGCTTATCCCGCTCTGCTGCCTGCCGCACAGCGCGGTGGCGATGCCGGCTACCGCCTCACCGGAGGCGCAGGTCGACAGCTACCTTGCGGGGCAGATGCGCAAGTTGCGCATTCCCGGCCTGGCTGTCGCCATCGTCAAGGATGGCCGCATCGTACTTGCGCGCCATTACGGCAAGGCCAGCATCGAGTTCGGGCAGCCGGTACGCGACGACACGGTATTTGCCATCAACTCGGTGACCAAGGCATTTACCGGCGTGGCCGCGATGCGGCTCGTCCAGTCGGGAAAACTGGACCTCGCCGCTCCGGTCGGCCGTTATCTGCCCGATCTCCCCGCCGACTGGCGCGGGGTCACTATTCGCCAGCTGCTGAGCCACACTTCCGGCTTGCCGGACATCATGCGTGCGCCTACCGTGGAAACGGACGCGGCAGCGGCCTGGGCCTGGGTTCAGCAGAGACCCAAGGACTTCGCTCCAGGCGAGCGATTTGCGTACTGCCAGACCAATTACACGATCATCCAGCGCGTACTCAATAGCCTTGAAGGCCGTGCGCTCGATGCGCCTCTGGCAGAAGAGCAACTGCACCTGGCCGGCATGAAGCACACGTTTTACGGCGACGCCTACGACGTGATACCCGGCAAGGCGCCCACTTACAGTTGGAAGCTTCCGGGCCCGTTCGTCAACGGCTACAGCGGCGCCACGCCCGATGCGACATGGACGCTGAGGGCGACCTCAGAGCGTTTCCTGCCTTTTCGCCGCGCATCCTCCGGCTTGAACAGCACGGCCACGGACTTGGCAAACTGGCTGATCGCCATCAACGATGGCCGATTGCTGACGCCGGGCGCGCGCGACGCCATGTGGACGCCGGTGGCTTTCGCCAACGGCAAGCAGGGAACATGGGCCTTGGGCTGGCAGGCATGGAAACGAGGCGGCCATCGCACGGTCGGCATGACCGGCGGCGGTCGCGCGGCGGCGTTCTACTTTCCGGAGGACCGTGTCGGCGTGGTCATCCTCACCAACCTGGCCGGCGCCTTTCCGGAAGATTTCGTCGACAAGGTCGCCTCCATCTATGCGCCGGAGTTGCCTTTGTCGGGCGTGCCCGCCTTGCGGATAGCGCTGGATGAGAAGGGATATCAGCACGCCTCGGACGTGGCCTCCACCATCGAAATCAAGAATCCGCAGGTCGCTTGGCCGGAGATGGAATTGAACGATTGGGGATACCGGTTGCTAAGCACGGGACGCGCAAGGGACGCGCTCGCCATCTTCCAGCTGGTTGCCGAGAAGTTCCCGGAGAGTGCCAATGCCGAAGACAGCCTTGCGCAGGCCTACCACGTCGTCAGCGATACCAAGAATTCCATTCTTCACTATCGGCGCGTACTGCAGCTCGATCCGACCAGCGAGAGCGCCAAGCGCCATATCGAGGAGATGACATCAGGCATGAAGCAGTAAATGGCTAACCCTGCCGATGACGATGTCGGGGCGACGGATTAGCAGTCGACAAGGTCCGCTATGGGTCGATAGCGGACATTCCGCCTTCATTTCCGAAGAGCATTCCAGCGCCTCTGCAATTCGCCTATGTGCTCTGCGCCCCCGTCAACGGAATGCCTTTGAAGGTACCGCAAAACCGTAGTCCTAGCCTCCAGGTCGCCCGTATCGCCGAGTCGCTCCAACCAGAATACTCCCTTAGCTTCATCACCCACGTAGAGCATGTAATGGTCAACGAGTCGATCAATCGATGAAATATCGCCGGCGAGTGCTCTGCCTTCAACAGCCTTGAGGTCACCTGGTGCCACCCGATATGCCTCGCCCGGCGTAGGAGCAATTTGCTTTGCCGACGACTGAAATCCTGCACTGGCGAGTGGCCACACGCCAAAAGCAAGTGCAAGACCAAGCAGGCGACCGATTGACCAGTTCGTAAAAGTCATCTGAACTCCCGTACCCAAAAACCCTAGTCTGGCCCACTACAACATGACCGCATTGGGTCGAAAGCGATCACTTCGCTGTCCAACTCAAACGCCCGACCAGCAAAGAGTCACCGGACAGCTTTGGCTCGATGCGGCTCCTATATCACCCATCAGGCCCGATAAGGCTTGTCGTAGCCGGCGTACCGGAAGTTCGACGAGATAACCAGTTCCCGGACGCTCAGGGGGCCATAGGTGTCGGTGTGCACTTGCTCGGCTTCGTAGTCGAACAGCGACCAGCCAATCCGGATGGCCGGCTTGATGCCGCCGGGCTGGCCGCCGAAGGCGGCGACGACATCGCGCTGAATGTATACGCCGAAGATCATGGCCGTTGTGCCGCTGGCGAAGTTCAACAGCAGGAACGGCCCTGAGCCGTCTTTGACGTTATTGATGGCCTTGCGATAGAGAGAGTACTTCCACTCCTGAGGGTTCGTCTTGCTCGAAAGACCGTAGTAATCCTGCACGAACCAGGGGAAATCGCGCGAAGACGACTTGTCCTGCGCATACCATTCGGTGTTATTCGGCCACGGGAAATCCGGGCCAAGTGCGGCGATCTCCAGCCGGCTGAACGGCACGAACCGCCCTTTGACATCTTTCTTGGTGGGCATCTTCGATGTCCACTTGTAGAAGGGATAGACTGCCAGGAAGGTCTGCAATGCCCTCCTGGCGTTATCGCGATCACCATCGGCGCTGTGCCAGTTGTCGATCTGCAGCAAGATGGCGAGGAACTCGGAGGGCTGATCCCGAAGAAAATCCCGGCAAGTGTCCAGCGCTTGTTTCAGTGGTTCATAGCGGCTCAGGTGCATTTCGCCGCCCGACATCTTGCCGTGGCACGTCCAGAACTCGAATCCGCCCCGGATCTTCTCTACCTCGATGCGGATATCCAGCAGTCGCACGCCGTCACGCAGCTGTTCGGTGATGGTCCGGTCGTGGCAGGCGTAAGGAGTGCTCTTTCCGCTTGTTCGGATGGCCGCGGTGTCGTGGGTGCCAAGCAGATTGATCTCGCCAATGCACCTGTTGTCGGGTAGGTGTTGCAACCAGTTGCCGAAAGTCAGGACGGGGAACGGCGTTACGCTGAGCGACGGGTTGAAGTCGGACCTGGGGGAAATGCCTCCAGGCTGAGTGCTGATGGGGGTATTTCCTGTCCAGGCATGGCCGTCGAATACGGCAGTAAACAGCAGGGTGTCGCTCTGGCTGCGATAGACCAGATGCAGTTTCTGTTCGAAGGCCACCATGCCCGGGGCTGCCGTCGATGCGGGAATAGATGTCTGCCCCGATGAATGGCGGCAGGTGATGGGCGTGTTGCCGGACCAACGTGTGTTGCGATCGTAAACGCTCAAATAGAGATTGTTGCTGTTCTGGTCCTGATAGCAGACATGCAGTTTGTTGTTGAAGACTGCGGCGGTGGGGCCGCGCCGTGACATGGCCGGGGAACCCTGACCTTGTACCTGAATCGGGTGATCCTCGGCCCAATAGTTACCGCCGCGGTAGACGCAGGCGCGCAAGGTGTTGCTTTGCGACTCCTTGTACAGCAACCAAAGCTCGTTCCCGAAAGTCACCAGTTCGACATCGGCATCGGTGGTGAGCGGCGCGCCGTTGGGAAGATGGATGGTTTGCGTCGGAGTCCATCGGCCGTCCGGCGTCATGAACGTCAAAAGGATGGTGCTGTTCCCTGCCTGCTTGTAGACCAGGTACAGCTGGTGCAGAAACACAGCCATGGCGGGCCGCCGATCGGTCTTACGCGGGCCCACGCCGCCGGGCAACAGCAACGTGCTTCCGCCGTACCAGGCGTGACCGTCGTAATGACCGATCGTCAACTCATTCGTATCGGCATGGCGATAGACGAGGTAAAGCTTCTTTTGCTCGGCGTGCCAGCACGTCACAGATTCCATCGCACTCTGGCTATTGACGCGACTGAACAGCTTACCCAGCTGGCGCGATAGAGCTTCGTTGCCTTGCCACACGCGCGCCTCAGCGGCTGCCTGATCCGCTCTCACACCATAGGAGGCCGAGTACAGCGCATGATTGCCCTGGCCTTTGAATACGAAGTAGATGCTCTCCATGCGTGACTCCGGTCGTGATCAGTGAGGGACGGGTGAGTTTGGCCGGAATCGTACATCGCTAAATGGCCCAATAGTCACTCGTATGCTCGCAGCAAATCCGCTCTAACGCTTGGCTCGACATTGATCCATTCCGTGTTTGCCACGAAATACAAGCTGACCCCCTGTTCGCGAGCGGAAGCGAGAATTTGCTGAAACCAGCGACAGTAGGACCACTCTCTAGGCCGGGGAGAGTGCAGGGATCGACGCTCGCCACTCTCATCGAACTCCAACCTCTTCCATGAGACTCGGCGACTCTTTGAGGCCATCCCAGTAGTCAATGCCTTCCAACAACGGCAAGCCCACAGACCCGTTGGCCATCCAAAAGCTAAAAGTCCTGAGAGTGCCCGAGAATTCATGACTCAATTTTGCAGGGTGCTTCATGCCTGTATCAGTCCTCATGTCTAAAAAACGACCGTCGTGCCAATGTCTGCTTTGGTCTGCGACTTCAGCCGGTCAACGCAACACATTGCTGGGATCGTGCGCCCTGTCGACTCAACATCCCCCAGGCGGCCCGGGTGGATGAGAACCCAGATAGACATCCCTAGGTTCACGGTTAGGATCGACGAGGTACCCCGTCGTCGGCGCTGAACCGCGCTGAGTCCATATGAAAATGCCGATGACCAAGCCGCCCAAGACGGGAATGAGCCAGACGACTAATGCTTGTCCGACTTTCTGGCGAACAAGCAACCCTTGATCAACGACGACCGCCCAGGTGACGCCGGCATCCAGCACCAGGAGTCCATAAAGAGCGAGATATAGATATGCGCTGGCCCGGCCAAGGTGTAGTGATTGGAAAGAAACAAAGAACCCGAGCGTGGTGCAGATCGCGACAAACCCGAGCAACGCTCGCGGGTTGAATTGAGCTGGTTTGGGCGAATCATCGTTCACAGAATCCCCCTGAATCCTAATGTCGACTCCCCTCAGATCAGTGCCACGAATAACTAGAGGCGGCCGGGTCGTTTGGGTGCGGAACTCGGCGGGCGTCAGCCCACCAAGGCTGTCATGGGGAATCTCGCGGTTGTAGTCGGCTA
>Ga0105239_10003318_pt1 | contig 19816 bp, 25 predicted proteins | sample KBSC44metaG_FD_92761 | JGI IMG/M metagenome (GOLD analysis project Ga0105239, IMG submission 92761) | Corn rhizosphere microbial communities from Kellogg Biological Station, Michigan, USA - KBS C4-4 metaG | ecosystem: Host-associated > Plants > Roots > Rhizosphere > Soil | place: Michigan, USA...
TATAAAGTATTCTGCTCACCCAGCGCCACGCCTCAGCTCGAAGTGTAGTCGATATCCAGGAGACGTCGATATGTACCCTTGTAATATCTCAAAGATATGGAAGAAAGCGGAGGAGGTGTGTGAAATCAGATAGGCAGAAATTATCCGATTATTGTCCTTCGCCCCACAAATGATGCCACGGCCTCTGGCTGTCCACATTTGCCCCTCGCTGAAGTCATGGGTCTATTCTTGACATAGGCGAAAGTGCGTTGGATTCCTTATGCACGCTAAAACTTCCTCGTCCACTAAGATAGAACCCTAGGACCGCGATCTCATCCCTCACGAATTATGCTGGGCGTGGCTTGCAGGCGACTTTGTCCGCCAGAAACAACCCCACGATTTGAGGATTGGGAGACGATGAGATGATGTCTGCAAATATACCCTCACCGCTGTTGGAGAGCCATCCTGGTTAGAATGCCCCTCCCTCAGGAAAGGTGATGGGCTCTGCGTGAAGGTGAAAGGCATCTCGTAGCGTATCAGCGACTCGGTCCGCGAGCAGAATATCCACTGATCCGATCACTTGAGGATTTTAGAATGAGAGTTCCTGGAAACAAACCCTACCGCACAGGTGCAGTGCGAGCGCATACCTCCTCCTGTGGAACAGGTACCGCGCCAGATCGATTCGCCAGGTGAGGATATCTAATAGGGTGTCCTCGTCCGATTGCTGCTGTGGGTGTAAAGCATAGCTTAGATTATACGCGCCGAATGCCCTTCCCACTTTGAGGAATGCCGGATCAGGATCACTCTTTTCTGAGCTCGGTGCAAATTGAGGCATGCTGCCATTTGGCGATCGCTGATATAGTTTGTCCCGTTCAAATTCCTTGTACGCCGCAAACGCGGTCTCACTCCCGAACTGGAGGGATACACAGCTTATCAGCTTGGTGAATATCAGTCCAGTTTCGTGGATTTGGCCAGTCTGTGCAAGGTTTTGAGCCGCAGCGATCTCGTAGAACCGGGTTTGATACCCATTTCCCCCGAAGATATTGGCCATTGCGCCCCGCAGGCACTTGATCACCTGTCCGGATATATAGAGAGGGTCCCCACTGGGAAGGGGGGGTGTAAGCAAGACTGAGATTGGGTGGTTGGGTCCTAATTTGACTTGCGCAACCTCGGCCACGTGAGCTTTAACTTTGTGCTGTAAAGTCGGCTGCGTCTGAGGCATATTTATACCTAGGCATAGTTCGACTAGACAGAGAAAGAGCCCAGGGTGTGTATTGACCAAATACTGTGGAATTGTATCCAAGATATCATTCAATATCTTAAAGGACGGGTATATCTGGTCCCATTCCAGTAGGTCTGACACTATTAGGAATGAGTCTCTCAGTAGTTCAATCCGTCGGTCAATATCGAAGATATAAGGATAGTTTTGGATCTGAGTATTCCATGAAGCGGAAAAACTACCTTCCGTCCAGTTAAAGCCTGTTGAAGCATAATATCGATTTGACGTATTTGATCAGGAGGATCAATTCTACCTAGTAGCGGAGTAGTTTTCGATATCCGCCACCGAAACTGGAACTTCATAATGGTGCGCCTTATGTTCTCCTGCTCAAGATATGTGCTGGCTTGGGCTTTATCGTTTTCTTGACCTGCGATTGGACTGTTCCTTAAACCGGGGCTTAACTTTGCTTCGGTCGCTTTCTTTCCGATGGCAGAACTTGAGTAATCCCAGCCTACGAGACTTCTTGCGTAAAGAGCATTTTGCTGAGCAGCTAAGTTTCGATCTCGGCGTCTCCAGCCTAACTGCCATCGTGTCGCATGACTTATAATGGTGTTGCGTGAGGTGCGGCTTTCGTGATGCGAGAGGAAAAGTAACTTCTGTTCGTGAGAAAGGCATTTCGCCTCTCCTCGGGATCTGATTTCTAGAACTGCATCTCCCAATTCTCGGTTTCGATCGGATTGCAACGGGGCCATTAATCAGGGCACTCAAAGCGGCGTGTTAGTAGGCTCACCAGTACCGACTGCGATAGGCAGAATGCTGGAGGTGTAGCGAGATGCGACTTGGCAAATTGAAGTTAAGAAAGTGCCATCTGAGCAATAAGACCTGGGGAATGTTGGGGACTTTGCAGATAAAGGTCAATCCGATATATAGCCCTTCTAACCCTCGGCAAGGATCTGATCGGATTAAGATCTCCTCTCTCGAAAGTCCTAAAGCATGAGGAAGTTCATAGCGAGCCAAGCCGTGTGATATTTAGTAGCCAAAGTGTCTGTCTCTGTTTAATTGAGTGCATCCGCTTTCGATTATAAAATGCCTACGATAATTTTGGTAGCGATTGACTTCGAAGCTGGGCGCCAATGGCTTAATCTTATTTCTGGTGAGTGTCTTAAGGACAAGGCACTTACTCGTAGCAACGACTCGACTTAACCACCATATTCCCACAGTCGCCTATATTGGCGAGGGGCAGAACCTGCAGGGATTGTGATCGAAATATGTACGGGCTTGCATGATTTGGTCGTTTGGTTGATTACCTACATAATACGAAAATGAAAGACAAGCGAGGTAAATTAGTACTCGCACGAGCTCCTCGCAAGCAAGCTACTAGACACTGCTTCCCATATCACTGGAAGAGCAAACAAATTTGTCAGGAGCTTGCACTAATGTAGATACGAGGCGCCACCTTCCTGCCATCCAGCTGAGATACGAAGCGAAGGTATAAGAGAACTACTTAGGAAACCGCTTTAACTAGTTGAGGCTAACGAAGGGGGGTGACGAAACATCGCAGCCTTGGACTTCATCGAAATACTAGTGCTGAGAGAAGCCATGTCCTCGTAGACACTTCGCCCAACCCTGGTCGAAAGGCTGGAATGGCGTCGTGAGGATTTGCAACGAGGTGTTACGGATGCGAGGATCCCCACGACAGAAACCGCAAAGGTTGGCGACGGGATTGCTGTTCATGGGGTGCTTGGATCTAGCCAGCTTGGAGTCGATCAGGAAATAAAGCTGACCACAAACTACGTGGAGAGCAAAGAAGTCGTCAAGTAAAGCCTTATCGTAGCGCGAGGTATCATTGGTTCGGTGACCGGTGTACACTCTCTGCACTTTTGGACTTACCACCATCGAGGTTACACGTTCATCAGGATCTAATGACGTGCCTGAACTTGTCTAGGACACTGGGTCGGGAGATACGGGCCTAATCTAGAAAGTCCCGTTCAAACTACCCCTTCAGCGGCATGTGGCATCAGGTACACGCGCACAATCCGAACCTCATGTAAGGGAGCCTTTTTAAAGGGGCTTTTTGATGAGGACGGCCGACCGACCCTTTGATTGTGGCATTCGGAGCCAGAGTTTGATGCGTTGCCACATCGGTTGAAATTATGCTTCAAGAGATCCTCCTATCTTTGCTAAATATGGTGCCATTTATGGTTTACCCGGTGGGATGGTTACTCATGAAGGGGCTCAGCCCTAGGTCATGACTACGCTTCCTCGACACCCTCAATTATTTAGGCTGCTGTCTCGAAAGAATTTCTATTTCAAGCTTATTGGCACTCTTCGAAGGCTTGTGGTTTTTAGGCAAGCAACGAGGCAATCTCACCTCGCATCACCCACACAACTGGGCAACTCGACGACAGAGCAAAAAGCGCTTCGCTCGACAAGGCTGAAACACCGTTTGAAGTGATTATGGAGGAGCAGGTGTAGGAAGACTGTATACAAAGAATTCAAGCCTACTAGTAAATACTTTGCAACGTAAGGTTGTTTATGTGACTTCTAGACTCAATCCATGCCACTTGGGTGCCACCCATGTCCACTATCCACTTGCACGTGACCGACATACCCATATTACCAGGTGGAAATCCAGTTCAGCAAACTTGTAATTAGAACTTATACGCAGATTATATGATGTATCGGAATTGAGGGTTCTGGACTCAAGTTAGCTTCACAACGAGTGACAAGGAGTATCAATTCAGCACTCACAGTCTTATCAGTCTTATCATCCTCGTACGCGTGCTCAAAGCCCTCGAGGGTTCCTGTCTTGTCTCGGCGACTGTTCTCCCAAATACACACGAAACGATAAGCAATAGCTAGAACACCGGCAGCAATTGCCGTTGCAACAACCACGATAAAACCGTGCTCGTATCTTGGAGCATCTTGCGGCCTGAACACCAATGGTCCCACGAAGTTTCCTGTGGCTAAGTTAGTTGGCGGCCCACATAAAGCGTACAGGGGGTGCTCACCAAGACAGTACCCAATGTACAACATGGATGACGCCAGTGAACGCTTGGTATAACCAGCAGTGTTGGCAAGAGATAAACCCATGAGAACCGCATACCCACCGCCGACGGACGGGAGAATATAGCAGGCGAATAACAGTGCACCTGTTTGTCCTCTTGGGAGTAGCCACAGCAGCAGTGAGGCCAAAACTGTGCCCATCTGACAGGTAAAGATCAGATAGGTACGGATATTCTTGTACTTGTAGGCCAAGTATGGCGCGATTAGTTGTAAGGTGCCAGCGTAGAAGCCCGCCGGCATCAAGAGCAACAGAGAGTTGAGAAGACTGAATCCGAATCCATTAATGATAATGGGGATGAATGTCGAGATAGGCCCATTAGCGACCATGCAGAGGAAGGCAATGGAGAACAGGAACCAGAATTTGTAGTCGATAAGTAACTCTGCGGCTTGGTTTCCCTTAAAATGAGTGTTCCTCACCCCTGAGTTGTTTTCCCGCATCCTCGACACGGCAATAAAACGCTCGCGCTCAGTGAAACCTCTCGCGCGGATCGGATCCGGCGGAAGGATAAAGAATATCGCAATTCCCCAGATGATAGTAATTGAGCCAGCCACAAAGTACATATATGTCCATGGAGAAAGCGCACCACGGATATGGCCGAGCCCATAATTCACAAGTGGCGAAAAGATGGAGACGTATCCAGTACAGCTGTACCAGACACCCATCCGAAGTGCCTGTTCATTCTTGCGATAGAAGCCACCGACGATGAGCATAAACATGGGTGAGATGCCAGCCTCAGTGAAACCAAGGAAGAATCTTTGAGCGTAAAGAGCCTGGTAGGTTTTGCAAGCGGGCGTCACGATTAAGGTGATCCCCCAAACCGTTGTAATTGCGGAGGCCACTCGTTCGATAGGGTATCGTTGTGCAAGATAGACAGCTGGATAGGCACCAGCTATAAACCCTAGGTAGAAGATGGCCGAAGAGAATGAATATCGATTGCCGGTAGTGAGATGAAGATCAGTTCTCAGCCCAAAGAGTGCCTGGATCAAGCTGTCAGTGCCAAAATTCCACAATAAGAGAGGGATATCATTACCGCCTGACCCAGCATTGCCTTATCATAGTACAAAAGGCTATACGTCCCACAAAGGACAGGAAGGAGTTTCCAGTCAATCTTGCGTCGAAGCTTCTTTTCTTCCTCTGCAGTCCAGCTTTTTTCGCCATGATAAGTGGCGAGGACCTTGACCGCCTCGTCGTCGTGGACGGTATCGATAGGCTTCAGGCCATTTTCCTCATCCCCTGAGGAGGATATATTGGCTGTAGCCTTCACATCTTCGGAGACAGATGCATCTGCCTTCTCATGCAGCGACATAGTTCAAACCCTGGGAGAAATGAGAATGGATTTTTATGACTGAGCCACAAGTCCGTAAGAGGCCGTGCAGAATCTCTCAAGGATTGAATGGGGATAAAGGATATCTTTTATCGACGTTCCACTGCCGGGCTGGCCTTCGGGAGATTCTAAGCGCAAGCGAAGGAGCTCCATTAAATTTCATTTTGATGGGTGGTGGAGCCCGAAATCTGAAATCTGGAGTACAGCATGGGAGGGGAACTAGTGACATCCGGGGTGTCCACGCCAAGATTGTGCCGGGGACTGGCGAAACGTGAACCAGGGGACGAACCGATATTCGGCAACCTATATGGAGTTTAGCTGAATGGCCTCCATGCCCACAACCGAAACCGTGGGCTGGCTTGACCTTTCTACGAGATATCTCCGTGAATCGTTCGCAGCACATTCAGACGCCGTCGGTCCACGTGCATAACCAACACTAGGGTACGTGCTATGCTCTGTGGGGAGCAACGTGCTCCGGGTTATCGGTAAGCGATCTGTGCCCGCATGGTTCACGACGTTCTGAGGTGTTCGAAGTATGATCACCTGCCAACAACCCCCGCTTCAAATGTGCTATGTGGCTGGAGTTGTTGTTCGACAAAGATTGGGCCACAGGTCAATCAACGCTTGCGATTCATCTGACCAGTAATCGACGTTTAGCCATTTAGGTGCAACGGGACAACAAATCTTTCAACAGCTGCAATTTATTAGGGGACAAGTCAAAGGAGATCAACAATGGACGCAACTCAGATGTCGGTGAAGTTGCCGTCCGGCGACATCGCTGTCAAGGTCTCAGTGATCAATCCTGTCAACTTTGGGCCTGCAATACTGGAGAGGTTTATGGCGCCTCCAGTCCCTATGCTCGAGACATTCAAGACCGCACCATCACTCACATTTATTCTGGAACATCCGTCTGGAAGAAGGTTGGTATGGGATCTAGGAATTCGGAAGGATTACCAAAATTACTCCAAACCAATCGCCGATTATCTTCCAACAACCAATTATGACATTCAAGTGACGAAGAATGTGGTGGATATTCTCGAGGAGAACGGTATCAAGGGGTCAGAGATTGAGGCTGTGATATGGAGGTGAGGCTGATCCCCCCCAAAGACCAGCATCCACAGCATGGTATGGACCTGTATGTTCTGACCCTGGCGCAGTCACTGGCACTGGGACCATATTGGTGACCCGTCTAGCTTTCCTTCATCTACCGATCTCATTGTTGGTCAAGGATTTTCCAAAGCCATGTTGCCTGGCTACCCAGCTAACCCAAACTCGCCCATTCGTGAAAGCGACTATAGGTCAGTTGATCCTGCGTAGAGCTTCAGACGACTACTAACTTGGTTTCGATAGTGGAAGAAGGCTTCGTGAGATTAGTTTCGAGGGGCCCAATACTCTGCGCATTGGGCAGTTCCCAGCATTTGACTACTTTGGTGATGGCTCTTTTTACCTGCTCGATAGTCCAGGACACGCCATAGGGCACATATGCGGCTTGGCTCGAACAACCAAAGATACATTCATTCTGATGGGAGGAGATGTGTGCCATTATGCTGGCATATTTCGCCCTTCCAAGCACCTTCCGCTCCCATCTGAAATCACCCCTCACCCATATCAGCCTCACTGCGATACTCCCTTCTGTCCTGGTACTGCTTTTGCAGAGCTGCAGTCGTCAAGAGGGCGAGATGTTTCCGATACGTTGTTCGACATGACATTTGGACATGACATCCCGTTGGCAACCAAAACCATGCGGCAATTACAGGAACTCGATTGTGCAGAGAATGTCTTCGTTATCATTGCTCACGACTCAACGGTCAGAGATGGCGTTGTGCATTTCCCACAAACCCTGAATGATTGGAAGGCGAGAGGTTGGGGCAAGAGCTTGAAGTGGGCCTTCCTCCGCGATCTTGAACCATACTTTCGGTCAAAGGAAGTATAAGCAGATTACATCAGTCTCTAGTTTATGCCGAAAAAGGCACGTGGAGGTCTTAAGGACCTAAGAGTGATCAGACAGATAACCCATATTATACACGGCGGGACCCAAGTTGGTCGTGCAAAGCGTGGTTGTTTTGCCAGCAAATATTGTACGGCCGAGTTCTGGCCGAGCCTCAAAGTTTGCACAATCGGCTACTTGACGGCTTCCTTATTTTGGCATTCTATGAAAGGAGGTCCTTTATTCTGCTATCCACCTTAGTCACAGCCCATCCTATCCCGAGATAGACTTCATACTTGCCCTCTCCACATTATTTTCACTAGTTGCGCCAACAGATCTGTTCCTAAGAGTCGGCACGAGCACTCCAACCGACAAGGCATGACCGATCCGGCATGGCACAAGCAACAAACAATTTTGCCCCTTTTAGGATTATGTGCATGTGGGCGGCTATGCTTCCCTGCCACTCAGAGCCGCATAGTGTGTCTCGAGGTCTGTCATACTTTCCAGCCTCGCGTTTTCGTAGCGCTTTGCCATCAAGAGAAACGCCATGTCGCCAGCGATCAGCAGTCAGCCTCCATCACGCTCGCTTAAAGGCAAAGTTGCGATAGTTACAGGTGCAGGCTGTGCAGGGGATGGCATTGGTAATGGTCGAGCAATATCAATACTGCTAGCCAGCGATGGATGCCACGTGATATGTGTCGACCGAAGCTTGGAATGGGCCTCAAGGACCGTGGACATAACGAACTCGGAACCAGGGCGCGGGGAGGCCATCGTAGCTGAAGCAGATGTGACGTGCGAAGCAGATTGTCGACGGATAGTCGACCTTGCCATTGAAAAATTCGGCAGGCTAGACATCCTGGTCAACAACGTGGGTGTTAGTGGTGCCCCTGGAACAGCTGTCGAAGTAGACATGCAACTATGGGCAAAGGGCTTGGAGATAAATGTCTCTAGCATGGTTTTAATGGCCAAATTCGCTGTCCCTGCTATGAAACGCAATCATGGCGAGATTAAAGGCTCGATTGTGAATATGGGTAGCGTTGCAGGACTAAAAGGAGGTACTCCTCACCTGCTTTACCCTACTAGCAAGGGCGCAATTGTCAACATGACACGGGCAATGGCTGCACATCATGCAGAGGATGGTATCCGGGTCAATTGTGTTTGCCCAGGAGTAAGTCAGGTACCTTCGACCTCGTTACTACTGTGAGCTGACCTAGTCTTCCCACAGATGTTGTACACGCCCATGATGTACGCTGGAGGCATGACTGAGGAGGCACGAGAGGCTCGCAAAAAGCGAAGTCTACTTGGGACCGAGGGAACTGGATGGGATTGTGCTTGTGCTGTTGTATTTTTAGCGAGTGAACATGCAAGATGGATCACCGGGGCCATCCTTCCTGTCGACGCCGGTGCTACTGCTGCAGTTGGAATTGGCTTGCCAAAGGGTGCGAGCGTCAATGGCGGCCAATGAACAAGGAAGAAACATAAGAATACTCAAAATTTCCATTCAAGATTAAATGTCTACCTTTCATGTTGATTTCTGTACAAGTGCGATTCGAGCTTTGATTTTCCCATCACAAAGGTCTTTCAGCACTGTCGGAAAGTCTTCCAGATGCCCCTCGTCCACCTGGGGTTGAAGGGCCCCTTTAGCTATTAGGTCAAGCACCTCTTCCAAATCACGTAGCTGACCCCCATAGGAGAAGACGATACTTAGCCTTTTCCGAATGCCTATTTTCATGTGCACCGTATTATCCAGATCCAAGGTACCAATACATACCAACTTGCCAGCGAGGCGGACTATTGAATCTCTGTCAGCCAATTCTTGAAAAGAAGGCTGAATGCCTACCTATCTGTTGTGCATCTTCAAAGGTCTGGTGTGTTCCAACGAAATCTAGCACTGTATCGATCGTGTTTTCCAGGCCTTTCTCTTTCACAAATTCTTGAACCGATTTACCAGCAGGCACCAGGTCCTCGCGTGGCACTCCTAGGTTAGCGGCTGCATCAAGTCGTTCCTGTCGAATGTCTGAGACGATGACCCTCGCTCCTATATGTTTAATGATTTGCAGGGCATTAAATCCAAGTCCCCCAAGCCCGAAAAGAAAGACTGTCTCGTTGAATTTTACTTCTCCCCGTCGTGTGATGGCGTGATAAGCAGTCGTGACTGCATCTGTGGCAACCGCAGCTACAGAAGGTGTGACTCCCTTGGGTAGGAGTACAGCTCCCCGTACATCAATCGCTGCATAGGCCGCGTAGAAGCCGTCCTGTCCAATACCAGAGTGGTGGCCATTCTGGCAGAGCTGTGCAAGATCCCTTGAACACTCAATACAAGTCTCTTGTCCACAGCCTGGGACGGCAAGCAGGGCAATCTTGTCTCCCTGGTGAAGAATCGCAAGTTCTTAGCCCACATTGCGGCTCGTAGAGTAAAGGATCAACCACTGCCAAATCGGACTGAACTTACAATTCTAAACCTTTCATCCTGTACCTGCTCGCCTATTTCGATGATCTCGCCGCAGCCCTCATGACCCTTGGAGAATGAAGTTAGGTCCGTTTTTATCACGGAGATCTTTGTACCGTACCAAGATGTACTTTTCCTGAAACCATGGCCGTTGCTTGTCATTTGTGAGAAGCGAATGATCACTGTGACAGACTATAATAAACTCGAGCAAATCAGCACATAGATATCTTCCACTCTCATTGAAATCGCGAGCAAATTTCACGATATGTCAACCACTAGATTTGCATGGTTCGTCTCGAGAGAGAGGAAATCATATTTGAGGCCATGGTCGACGTACCACCAGAAGCTATCATCTTACACAAAAAGCCTGTTGGTGGTATGGAAGGGACTGGAACCTCCTCCCATACCTAGATACCAGGTTAGTGGCTAGATAGATATAGGGTCTCATGAGTGGCTTACAGGGTCATTATTCCCTCTGTGCTTACGCCACGCATACATCGTTTGGGGAATACCAGGAGCCATAGTTGCCTATTCAAGAGACAACTCTATTGCTTGGAGAAGTTGAAGATGTAAATTCTCTAGTGCGCCGACTTATATGTGCTGTTCTATTCCAGGGGAGACTTGATGAGAATTAAGAAGGACTACTTAGAGTGTTAAAATGAAAGTTTGTTTTTCGGGTAGGGTTTTCTGGCTTTGCCTGAAGGTTTGCCGATTGGACGTAGATTGTGTCCCCATAGCAGTAGAATATGCAAATGAAGGGTGATCGAGATGCAGATACTGGTTTTGCTATTCTCGTTACCCTTTCATATATGTTCGCATTTAGATGCTATGCAATTGTACGATTATTTATTCACATAAAAAAGTGTGCAATCCGATACATATCACGTATAGCTACTTGAACTGGATTCCGGCACCATTCAGGCTCGAATAGGAGCAAATGGTCCAGGATCAGTCTTTATAAACTCTCACCTTATAATCATCACGCCATTTATCTTCAATGATGACCAGCTGGGTCTCTTGTGTCTTCTTAAAATAGTCGTCCTCCTTGTAGTCGTCTTTATCAACATCCATGAAGCCCTCTTTTGCTTGGGATCTCGGGACGATCATGAGGGAATGGCCTATTTGTCCCCGTCAGTATGGCATTTGGAGTAGATGCAGATATCCGTACCATTGATAGTCTTGTCACACGCAATCCTCATCATGCAGCGAGCACAGTCCTCCTGCTCGCCAAATTCAATGCCGTGGTCAATCAGCCACTTTTCATATTCCGCAGTTCGTATCGCACTCTTAATCCAGCAAGGTGCAACATAGTTTATTCTAATACCCTGCTCCCAGCTCGACCGACGCGCGGTCCGCATAAATCCGCGAAGGCCATATTTGGTTGCTGTATATTCCCAATTGCCCTAAATGAATACCATCAATATTAGACACTTTTCATAGAGAGGTTATCAGAGAGGCATACCGGGGAATCGATCCATGCCACCATACTACCAGTGATGATGAAGCAACGATCGCGGTCGTCTGTGTCAGGTTGTTTACGGAAATAATGTACCGCCAGCTTCCAGGTATACATCGTGCCATCTATATTGACCCTCACAATATTCAAGTCTGGCTTTGTGGGTTCGCCATTTGGATCTAGGACACCGGATCAGAATAGCGCTTTGGGGTAGCAGAGGCTCTAAATAATCCTCTTTCGACGAAGAAACTTGGGTTACTTACCATCGAGATTCCACAAACTGTCACCGGAGCTCCGGCTGATTCCAGCATTGGCAATGACAATATCAACGCTCTTACTTGGGCTTTTGGACCTTGCAGTTTCAAAAAGCTTTACTTGATCATCCCAATTCCGAATATCGCATTTCACGAAGGCGGCTTTCTGGCCTTCAACATTCAGCTCCTTCTCGATTTGGGATCCTCGTGGATGGAGATCGCCAAAAGTCACAAAAGCCCCAGCGGCGGTGAACGCCCTGACAAAGGCCTCTCCCATGCCATTGGCACCCCCTGTGATGATCACTGACTTGCCCTGAACTCTAGATGTATCGGGGACTACAGTGTGATCCACTGGTCCAGTATATGTGTACCTGGGGAGGGGCATTATGATTGCCAGAAATGATAGATATTGATTTGGAGATGTGTGAGTTCACAGAGCGCAATGCTGTCTGATCGAATATAGTAGTCGCGATGTTTTGACTTGACCGTGCCTGGAGCCTCTCATGTGCATTGCACAAAACAGTTATGTCCGGCAAGCTGATCTGTGACTATCCGTCATCGTTGCAAAACATTTGAAGGCACGTGCCATCTGGATTGACTCTTGCAATTGTCAGATCGAAGCCAGGCTCCCCAGAATCGACGAGTACTCCATTATCTCGGCTAGGGTCTCGGGCACCCTGGCAATCCTTTTCAGGCAAACCGAATAGGTGGCAAACCTTAGCGAAACGTCCAGGTTTTCTGCACGGAGGGCCCCCTCAGTCCCAAGCCTTGCCTAGCCTAAGTAGTTTAGTTCGTTACCCTGGCTCGCGGGGAGCCTTCCCCCTCACACACTTCGGTACAACCAGCAAACTCCAACGTTCATGCCAGGTTCAAATGCGGGTTACCGACAAAGTCCTTCCCTCTCCGAAAGATTTCCGGGGATATGACTCGTGAAATGAGAACGGCGTGAGTAACCCTATCATGGACGTAGGAGGGAGATGACATATACAAGTTGACAATTCCATGAGAGCAATGTCAAATCAAGACCCGTCAATACTCTCACAGCACATTTCCCACCACTAAAGCGAATTGGTTTCGATCAATCAACCAAGCGATCATGGGGAGCCTTGGTACACTCTCGTTCGCAGAATCAAATCTGATGTTTGATTATGATGTCCTCATTATCGGAGCCGGCCTGAGCGGCTTATACTCACTGATCAAGATGCGACAACTGGGACTGAGGGCGAGAGTCCTAGAAGCTGGAGCCGGAGAAGGTGGCACATGGTTCTGGTAAGTCTGCTTATCCAATTGACAAATGGGAGGAGCTCACTCACAATTCCACAGGAACCGGTATCCAGGTGCTCGTTTTGACTCCGAGAGTTGGTCATACAATTTTTCATTTTCTCAAGAGCTTCTAGACGAGTGGAGTTGGACAGAACATTTTGCACCCCAAACGGAGACCCTCAAATATTGCCAGTTCATCTCTAAGAAATTCGGCTTGAAGGACGATATCCAATTTAACACTCGTGTCAAATCAGCACATTATCAGGATAGCAACTCTTGGCTACTAACTGATGAGACTGGCAAAGAATACACCTCACGGTTTCTAATCACCGCCATGGGCCTTTTGAACCAAGCAACCTTCCCAGACATCCCGGGCGTTGGTGAATTTAAGGGCGTATCGATGCACACGTCTCGCTGGTCTGAAGGGATATCGCTAAAAGATAAACGTGTCGGGATAATTGGTGTTGGCGCTACTGGTATCCAAACCATTCAGGAGATCGTGAAGACTGTTGGCCACCTGACAGTGTTCCAACGGAATCCGAACTGGTCCGCACCACTCCATAACGCCAAGATTACCCCTGAGGACATGAACGACATTCGATCGAGATATCCTGAGATTTTCAGATTATGCAACGAGTCATGGTCGTGCTTCGTTCACGGAGCCGACAAACGAAAAACGTTTGATGTCCCCAAGGAGGAACGAGAGGCGTTCTGGGAAGATCTGTACTCGAAGCCCGGTTTCGCAAAGTGGCTCAGCAATTTTGGTGATATCAACACTGACAAGGCTGCCAACGCCGAATTTTCGAATTTCATTGCCAAGAAGATCCGACAACGCGTGCATGATCCTGCCACGGCAGAAAAGCTGATACCAAAGGACCACGGCTTTGGCACGAAAAGAGTTCCCCTTGAGACCTTTTATTTCGAGGCTTATAACCGGCCTAATGTTCGATTACTCGATATCAAGGAAGACCCAATCGAGAGGATCACGGAAACAGGTATAAAAACAAGAGACGAGTTTGTTGAACTAGACATTCTTATCTATGCCACTGGATTTGATGCGATCACCGGTGCATTCTCCGCCATCGACTTCCGCGGCGTCGATGGCCAAAAGATTATGGACACGTGGGCCGAAGGTCCACGGACACAAATGGGACTATTTGTCCACAAATTCCCAAACATGATGATGATTCTCGGCCCTCATCAAATGTTTGGAAATATCCCCAGGAGTATTGAGTACGCTGTGAACTGGGTATCCAATTGCCTGGAATACTGCCGCGATCACAACATCACTCGGATTGAGGCAACTCCTGAAGGTGTTGAGAAATGGACTGAGCATGTCCATAAATGTGCAGAAGGTCTACTGGCTAATGAGGTCGACTCTTGGATGACCGGGGTGAACAAGAACTTGAAACACAAGCAAACACGAATTATTGCCAGATACAACGGACCTGCTCCTGGTTACAGGGCTTTAACGAAGGATGTAGCGGACAGAGGATATGTCGACCTAAACCTAGGATGAAGTAGAGTTCGATGAAATGGGGTCACGGGAAGTGTGTTATTGTCTGCATAGTGGTAGATTATACGAGGTACGGCATTGACAACGATCGATTTAGATTGTAAATTTTAATTATCTTACTCAAACAAGGCGGTCCCATACCATATGAAGTCATCTGATAATATGACATTTCTTCAGGATCTCAAATGGATTTAGTAGGCTTGGATACTGAATGCCCCGGATGCTGTCGGGTTGCTTAGTGCCCATATGATGCCCTCTTCCATCACTCGGTCCCAGTCCTTCGTCACCGAGAGTTTGTCTGAGAAACGACGGAAACCATGAGGCACCCCTTTGAACACGTTGACTCTGGTGGGCACGCTGCTGAAGTCAGTAATTTGTCCCTTTCAAGGCGATCTTGCACTCACCCGTTGTCAGCTAGGAGTTTCCCGTAGAACAGGGCTTCGTCTCTCAGAGGATCAGATCCTGCAATGCCCAATGTTGTCGGTGGCAAATGTCTCACTTCTTCTGCCGTGGCGTTGCCAGGGTTGAGCCTACGGTCCTCAGGGTCTGCATCCTTGACTTGGAGGAGTTCATTGAATTGCTTGATTCTCTCTAGTGGCAAGATCGCGGCAAACTCGTTTTGTTTGTACGAGGATAAGCTTTGGTCCTTGAGAAATTTCAACTGTGGTGCATAACATTCATGATAGACAAGAGCAGGGATCATGAGGACCTGTCCAATGATACAAGCTTGGGATTCAGTCTCCCTTCTCAGGTTTGACAGTGAGAGGGATGCTGAGAGCCATCCCCCTGCTGAGATACCACCGATCACTATTTTTCGTCTCTCGACTTTGAGCTTGCCCGCATTGTTGTGGGCCCAGTCCAGAGCATCCTCAGAATCATTCCAGGCTGTGGGGTACGAGTATTGTGGCGTATGACGATAGTTGACGTTGAGCACAACGACGTTGGTGCTGATGGCAAGGCGTGAGCAAATAGCATCCTCAGAGCTCAATGTTCCAAAGCAGAAGCCACCACCGTGGAAGTGGATGTAAATCGGAAGTGGCTTGTCAGAAGGGGCTGACACAGCTCGGTAGGAGCGAGCCTCCAAGATGTAGCCATCTCGTGATGGGATTGAGTGGTCGCTAATTATCACTTGCGAGGCGATTGGAGCCAACTCTCGTTTTGCTACATCTTCTCTGCCACGGTTCGTGCTTGCCTTCAAGTCTTCGAGCGATATATTCTTTGAGAATGGTGGCAGCGTCGACTCGACCACTGTCCACTCTTCTCTTGGAACGCCATATTCAGAGAAGTCTGCCATGCTCCCTTCAAAGGTCCCTGAGGATAGACTTACCCAAGCTTAGTCAGAGCCCGATACAGGATAGGCCGCTTCACGAGGCACGTATGATGGCAGAAGTCGGCGGGTCGTGAGTGTTTACAAGTCCTGTAGGAATTCACGAATGTCGTTAAACAACGCTATTGCGATGGCATCGGTGGTTGGATTCAGGCAAGTGGCGTGTGTGCCGATTCGTTCGGCAGGACTGGGGAAAGGCCAGGGTCCATGCCGGTCGGTGATCGATCATCTTTGTCTACCGACCAGCGCTAATGGACATGCCCGATATATCCGGTTCGGTTTCCACTGCCCCTTGATTAACAGTGTTAAAATTGACTTGCATTGACATGGCGATAGTTGATATGAGGCTAGATGAAGTGGATCTTGGACTGGGAGAGGGTGGAAATTTAGGCCATCTCTTCTCCGAAAAAGTAGGTAGTAGGATTGAGGTTTTGGGTTTCCATTTTATTATTTCCTAAGTTTGAATCTTGATGACTTCGCATTATTGAAGCCCTATACCATTTGCCATTGCCTATACAGGAGGATCCGAAGAAACATGACGTTCAAATCGCCTTCCTTTGTGCCCTCGCTTCCCGATGTACCAGATACAGTACCATTGCCCGAATTCATGTTCGATGAGCAGTATGGGCGGTCTCCAATCGCCAACTCTCTAGATGCTTACACTTGTGGCCTCACTGGCCGGAGTATATCTGCCCAGGAGCAGAAGGCCAGAGTAGGTTATCTTGCTCGAGCTCTTTCCAGAGAGTTAGGATGGGGGGTGAACGAGGGCGCAGAATACGACAAAGTTGCTTGTATATTCGCTTTAAATACCGTAAGAAATCCCCCTAGATATTGGAAATTGGCAAGGTTCTGATCACGAAAAACCTACAGATCGATATAATGACGCTCAACTGGGCGATTCTCAGCATCAATGGCGTATCCTCTCCGGCCAATGCGGCATACTCAGTCGAGGAATTGCGCCATCAACTAGTTTTCTCTGGATGCAAGGTCCTATTTACCGTCATGCCATTACTATCGATTGCTTTATGGGCGGCGACCTTGGCAAATATGCCTCACGAGCGAATCTATATTTGCGAGATGCCTGGTGACAGCAGCATTCCACGCCAGTATAAAACAGTATCCCAGCTTATCGACGCTGGCCGAGGCCTGCCTCCATTGGAGCCCATGAAATGGACTCAAGGCCAAGGAGCACGTCAAACGGCATTCCTATGCTACAGTAGCGGCACTTCAGGACTTCCGGTACGTTATCACATATTTCTGCTTCTTCGCTGCATCCGCTGAAGAAGAGACCATTTAGAAAGCCGTTATGATATCCCATCGAAATGTAATTGCAAACACCATCCAGAGTTGTACATTTGAGAAAGCAAGTCGCAATACTAGGGGCTCTAACTATCAAGATGTCGCTCTCGGGCTTCTACCACAGTCACATATATATGGCCTGGTCATAATTGCACATGCGTCAACTTGGCGAGGCGACCAAGTAATCATCCTCCCAAAATTCGAGCTGAAAAGCTATTTGAATGCAATTGCCAAGTACAAGATCAACACACTCTACCTAGTGCCACCAATCGCCATTACTATGGCAAACAATGAGAGTATCATGCAGTCCTATGACCTCAACTCGGTGCGACAAATATTTTCGGGTGCGGCTCCACTAGCGAAGGAGGTGGCTGACCAATTGCTCTCCCGGTATCCTAGCTGGGTGATTCGACAGGCATACGGGCTAACAGAGAGTGCAACTGTCGTCACATCGACCAGTCCCCATGACATCTGGCAAGGGTCATCAGGATGCCTGCTACCGGGCTGCGAGGTGAAATTGATTGATACGGAGAGTGGGAGAGAGATTACGGGCCATGGAGAAGCCGGTGAGATTTTAGTCAAGTCGCCTGCTGTCGTACTTGGTTATTTGAAGAACAACAAGGCCACGGAAGACACCTTTGTTGATACGCCAGAGGGTCGTTTTCTCAAAACTGGCGACAAGGGTGAGTTCCGGGTTTCACCCGATGGTGGAAACGAACATCTGTGGATTGTTGATAGGATCAAGGAGCTCATCAAGGTTATGGTATGGCATTTTCCATGGACGCTGCCCCTAATCTAAGACTGCTACTAAATCGCTGTAGGGACATCAAGTCGCGCCGGCAGAACTTGAAGCCTGTCTTCTCAATCACACGGCGGTTGCGGATTGTGCAGTCACCTCCGTGCCTGATGACAAGGCTGGAGAGATTCCCAAGGCATACGTGGTAAAATCACAGAGTGCTCTGTCATCGAACAAGACCGATGAGGAGATTAGACTTGACATTCTGGGGTGCGTCCAGCGAGAGAAGGCTCGTTATAAGTGGATCACTGGCGGCATTGAATTTCTCGACGTCATACCAAAATCTCCGTCAGGCAAGATCCTCAGAAGATTACTGCGCGACAAAGAGCAAGAAAGGAGACGAGCGTCCGGTGCCAGACTCTAACGAGTGTTTGGGATGTCACCATCCCTCAGTGAGATCCAGAAGTGTACACCCAGTTTCTGCCTTGAACGCGATCGAGGCAGGTGTATTCATACAAAGAGTTTAGGATCCGCCCAGCTGTCGAGGCCTTCGAATAGATCTTGAAAATGTGACAATGAGGTGTCACCAAAATTGTCGAAAGAAAACAGGTTGGCATTCTGCTGCGCCAGAATTTGGTTAGCCACAATGCTGGTCTGCGCCGTCACGAACGGGAAATAGTCCATCCAGTCAATGCCGTCGTGCATGTCGACTTCTTTTGTACTCAACTGCGAATCATCCACCTGGTCACCAGTTAGATCTTCCAGTCCGGGTCCAGCGGCTGTTGTTGAAGGAGGCCTGCTTTTTCCGCGCAGGCGCTCGAAGCCCTGCTCGAAGACATTTGCGGTCGCCCACATTGACTTCAGTTGTTTGACTGCTAGAGCAAGGATATCCAAATCAGCCTCTGCACCAAGCTTGAGGTGCTCAGTCTGTGAGGCTTGTAAAAGTGCAATAAATGCCATGCCACAATACCAACAAGTAATTCCCATTAGGTACCTTGTTCCACTTCTTACGAGGACATCCTTGAGAATTCTGGCCAAGCAGGTTGCAGCTAAGGTTGCAGGTGGCAGTGCTTGCGGGAGAGATTGAGAGGATGTTCGTTTGAGGTAGAGCACAATAATAATCGTCAGATAGGGCATGTGCAGCAAATGAACATCACGATTAAAGTTCGTTGTGTGGTTTGAATTAATGGGTAGTTGCAGATGTGGTGGGAGCGACCGGATCCAGTTAATCAACTCCCTGCCATGGTGGACAGGGAAGGAAGATGAAGCTTCATTTGGCGATCTTGACAGATATTTTGCTATCCGTCCGATGATGGCGCACAGTCGTACCCAGTATATGAAGACCTCCGCTTTCACTTTATCCTCAAGGTCGGGGAAATCTGCCAGCGTAGGCTCTGGAATGTTGCAGTCCTCCGGATCGATCACGCAGGGCTTGCCCTGACATATCGCCGTCAATCTTTCTCGTGCCTGCCGCCAATATCAGTTACAATGTGGTCATTCGCGACACCCGAAACACTTACAAAGGCAGTCCACCAGATCCTTCTTCTTAGTCCAAGGTCTACTGCAGACACAGAGATATCGGTTTCAGATTCACGATGATATCCAGCTTGCTGGCAGTGCCTGATCACCACTGCCACCCACCACCACGACGAGTGTCTGTGCACAACCGATGGAGGCCGAGGAGACCACCAGTAGAATAGTGAAACCGCCTTGAGGCAAGTCATGAGATCAGGCTCTTCATCATCGTAGAACCTCATTCGTGCGCGGTCGTAGTAGGATGCAGGGCCAGCATGAGGTAGCATTGGAGGTTGAATATGGGTGCCAACGAGCGCAAGTGCGTTTGCAAGTAGAGGCGATCTTGCAAGATCCGCGTGCAAAGTTGATTTGTCCAGGACTGGGCACCAGGTATAGCAGTATTCGAAATAGGTTTCTGCAAAACTCTGCTGTAAGTCCGGTTGAGACTCATCCAAGAAATTCGGAGCCTTTCTAGCAAGAATGGA
>Ga0105239_10003319_pt1 | contig 19810 bp, 15 predicted proteins | sample KBSC44metaG_FD_92761 | JGI IMG/M metagenome (GOLD analysis project Ga0105239, IMG submission 92761) | Corn rhizosphere microbial communities from Kellogg Biological Station, Michigan, USA - KBS C4-4 metaG | ecosystem: Host-associated > Plants > Roots > Rhizosphere > Soil | place: Michigan, USA...
AAGCCTCGTATATTATAAACTATCCTGTGACAAATTTCTTTCGAGTTCTTTCGTGGTTTTGTCTTTTTTTTTGGGTTTGGGTTTGGTTTTTGTTAAAAAAAAAAACAAAAAAGAAAATTGAACCATGACGCGACGACCATGCATTGAAGATCTCATACGTATACTAGTTAGTAATATATACCTCTGTGTATGACATTGACATATGTATGTACTCGGTAGCAGCGACTGCCCAAGCATTCTAAAAGACGGGATCGACAGAACCCGTGCGCGCTATCTCCTCCCCGAGTTTTGATCTCTCATTTTCTGATAAATACCCCCCCATTTTTGTTTTAATAAAGTCCCCCACCCCCGCCGCATATGCACATTCAGAAGGGAAAAAGAAGGGACCGAAAACCTGTATTGAGTCCTATTCAATCATGATGTATAACACAAACCAAAAAAAAGATGGGGAGATGCGGAGGGACTGGGATTTGGTCCCCTGCTCTCTCTCTCTCCTCCTCAAATGACGTCTTCCTTTTTCGCGACCTTAGGGCTGTCATCCTCCTCCTCGCCTTCACTAATCAAGCCCTCGAGCTCAAATTCCTCCGCATCCCTTACCTGCTGGCTATCCGTGGCACGGTGCCTGGGCAAGCGGGCTGCGCCATTCGCCGCAGAAGGCAGGGTAATATGCCCATTCCCGGATATCGAGGAGCCCATCAAGCGCGAGGGTTTCCTTAGGTTGCTGGGCCCCGCGGGCGCGAGGCTCATTTTGCGGGAGTGCGATGAACTGTGGGAGGAGAGGCCATTGCTCTCGTCCTCAGGCCAAGTATGGGATGCATAGACGTATAGTAGGATGTTGACGAAGAGGTAGAGGAGGAAGGCAATCGAGTACAGTATCAGGATGTAGCTGACATGCGTGACGTCTGCTTCGGAGAGGAGTCGCATTTGCTCTTCTGTTGCGCCCATGAAGAGGAAGCCCGATGCATAGAGGAGCTGTGATGGGGTTGTCACGTTAGCATGAGGTTCACTCAATCGAATATAGTTCTGGAAGGATAGTGTGGGAAATGAAGGATGGGGCACTTAGACTTACGAATGGTGGAAGGTGTTGCCAACTGTTAACCTCGCTGGCTCCTCGACTGTCTTTCAGAACGAAGGATACCTCGATGATGCGGCTTGCTCCAGCGGCCATGAGTGTGTATCCGAAGACAGTATGCACCATGGAACTCAGGGGGATGTCTTGAGGGTGTGCGCTCATGGCCCATCCGGTGATCAAGATGACCATGCCAGGGAGAATGTTACGTTTTGGCCGCCCGGTTCTCGAGCGGGAGAGCCACACTCCCACCAAGCCGGCGCACCACCAGACGATGCCCATGCTGGTGTGTTGAAGATCGTTCTTGACCCACGGCTGGCCCCATCGATGCTCTGTGAAAGTATTGACGCAGCCCCACGCGGCGATAATGATGCTGTCGAAGAACTCCTGACTCCTTCCCGTGCTGCGCAGCCACGCCTGGCCCACCAGCAGCAGAAGCGTCATGACAATTCCGTAACCGATGAATGCAGAACCCATGATGAAATGGGCCAGGCACTGCCCAAGATGATCTCCGCGGCAGTAGCCCATGGCGACAATTCCACCGAACAGCATCTGCACCCACGAGATTACAGGCATGGCTTTTCCGAGCCATCCGTGAATCATCACAACACCACGTCTCCCACTCTTACCAACCTTCCCTCCAAACACTTTTCCGACCCAGCCGCCCTTGTTCTCAAGATGTAATTTGAGTCCGATGCCGAGTCCGACTTGTACGATCAACATCAATACCAGGCTGTTCGCAAAGCTTGCATGGATATTGGGGTGTTTAAACTGGCGGCCCTTGTGCATATGCCCGAGAAAATATGCGACTGTGGCCACGATTGTGCCGACGACCTGGACAGGTACATGCCACCTGCTTCTTACAATGCCAAGCACCATGCCATAGGGGAAGATCAGGCCGAACGAAAGCACCATTAATAGGATATGCGTCCATAACCGTGAATCAAGAGGGTCCGCTGATATGGCTTCGCCCTCTGGGATCTTGTCGGCATGGCCACCATGGGCTGATGTGGGGGAGATGAGGCACGTCAGTGCCAGAGAGAGGCCGATGGCCAGTGCCTGTGGAGGACGCATCGAGGGGACGTGGACGATCCTGTTGGGTTCCGGTGCAGGTGTTGTGCGCAATGGATCAGGTTAGCAGGATAGGACGCAGGCGATGTCAATGCGAGGACATGGTGACCGGCGTCTATATTATTGAAGAACACGGGCAATTGAAGATTTGCAATGAGATGAAAGTGTCTGGAGGAGGCAGAGGAGAGGGAAGTAAGTTAGTGAGTCCCGCCATAATTCCAGAAGGTCCAAGGACTCCTTTGTTAGCCCGACGCGTATACCCGGGCTTGAGAGGTGACCAATCGAATGGCCCTTTGGCCTGGTAAGTAGGTGGCCGGCATCCCCGGAAGTCCTTGTCCGTGGGCCAAACATCCCCTAAATGGCCTCGGCGGCCTCCTTGAACCAACTGCCTCCAGTCTTAGGATGTACCATAGCAACAACACAACTTACCGAGAAGCAATTGTGCTGTGGAGTCACACCACCTATAAGCTGACCGAGATTGGGCCATAATACGACTTGCAAGTTCTAACAGGAGCTCTTAGCGACTCTTTCTGTGTGTGCATGATGATATTCTATTCACTGGCTATCGATATAGTGCTCTAATGCCCTCCTGCCCTTTCAATCCTTCTCCCAATGTTCACAGTAACAATCCGCCGAAAGCCTGTGCTGGAAGGGGCTCAATATTGCCCAACTTGAGTGTTTTAAACCGAGAAACCACGCTCGCTACCACATGCTAGCAGCGACACAGCGAATCTATGCCATGGCGCCAGTGACAGCAAGGCGAGGATACGAAGTCGACATTTTGAGTGTGTAGGCCAGTGCGTCGGCTTTGTACAGAACAGGGAGGTTCACTCTTGTAGCCGCAGAGGTATGTTGAGAACCGAGAGATTCTGATGAGTCAGAGTCTTGGTCTGAGCCTGTGTTTGAGTCGGCATCTGTCGTCTTCCCGTCTGGTTTGCGGTACCAGTTGTCGGGATTGTCTCCAAGGCACTCGCCCACTGAAATTGCTGGTACACGGTCAAATCAGCAATGCACGCAGACTCGCAAGGGCATCTAAACTCACCATGCCATCCCTTCTCAGCAGTGCGCTGGAGGATGTGTCTAGTGAGGTTGATGGCCGATAGTTGAATCGAGTCATGCTGAATGAGAAGCATATTGCCTGATGGGTCAGTACCATCGATAGCAGCTTCCGTCGCTTGGGTCATGGCGTCAAGGTCACCTTCATGCAACCAGTCCGTGCTATCTGTAGACCACCCGATGAGATGGTAGCCAAGGTCACCAATGTCTTTTTGGCAACCAGTATCAGTGCTGCATTGAAGATATGGTGGTCTCATATAGGTGGGATACATGTCAAGGATGTTGTCAAGAGCCTGTTCCAATTTCACCATCTCAACCTTACGGTCCAAGGTCGAAATTTTGTTCAGATCACGATGTGACCAAGTGTGCGAAGCAACTTGATGCCCCTCATCGTGCATGCGTTGGACGACTTTCTTCCATTTTTCAGTCTCATCAAGGGGTCCTTTGCCATCTGTGATCCCGTTGACGAAGAAGGTTGCCTTGGCCTGATGTTCTTTGAGGATGTCAAGGATTTCTCCCGAATTATCCGTGGGGCCATCATCGTACGTAAGAGCAATCGTTCTTGGGACCGTGCATTTGGTGATGAGTTGACCATATGGAACTTCACCTACAACAGGGCGAGCATCCTCAGAAGTGTTGTATCCTTTTGGTTGGTGCTCGGAGTCACACCAGCCAAACCCTCGTTGACATTTAGCAGGCACGGCGCAAAAATCTTTGCCAGTTCCCTAGAACTTGTCAGCTACGGTTGGATCTTGGTGCTTGAAGCATAGGTCTAACGCAAAATCCTGTATCAGAGCAACACTCTTGAGCTGGGCATTTCTTGCCACCGTAGAGAACGCCACACAATTTTGATGTTACTTTGTCACCTGTGAGGTCCACGATGGGTGTGCAATGCCCATATTGTTTCTGGCAGTTGGTCCCACAGAAGTCATCGCCGGAGCCCTCATCTTGTTAGGATCATGACAGGAGTGAGTGGTCTTCCACTTACACAATAACCATCGAATGAGCAACAGTCTCCAGAGGCACACGAAACACCACTGTGTTGAACACCACAGTAGGTAACGAGTGGAGGACGATTGGCGACATCAGCTGCACTGTTGCATTTTCTAGATCAAAGTCAATGTCCATTTGCTTGAGGCACACCATTTCACCTACCCATGGGACTCTTGACAGCCAGAACCACAATAATCCTCACCATCTCCTGTCAATTGGTCAGTACTATCGGTGAAGGACGGATACATTGCAAAGCACACCGCAGAAACCCTGGACAACGATCAGCTCAGTTCCATAAGTTTGTTTGATCGACTTACATCTTTTGAACAACACCACCCGCCACCAAGATTTCTGGAGTTGCATTTGGGTTTTTTCTCGCCGCAAGTGTTGTCAATGGTGCCACGAGTCAAGAGAAGTGTTTGGTAGTGGCCATTGACGGCAGGGTTCAGGGACTGGTTACTTGATGTTCCTGCTCCCTAAGCTGGGAGTGCCAAAAGATTAATGGTGGAAAGTAGAAGGGGTGTGAGCCGCATGATGAAGCTGAGCAAAGGCTTGGCCGATGCAGCAATTATGGATAGTATTAATGAAGAGACGGGAACTCAAGAAATATGCAATGGATCGATGCAATCAAGCTCTGTGGGCGCGAATCAATGCTGGGTATGATGAGTTGATATGGAGGAGAGAAGAAGCTGGGAGGGAGAAGAGCTTCAAGATGGGAAAACAAATGAGTCCATCAGTGGCACCTGCCTTTACCACCGAGAGATTTTGGAAGGCACGCATGGGGTGCGCGTCTAGGTTCGTGCTTGATGGCCCAAGAGCCAAAACAACGATAGTGGAACTTTCCTCGACCGGCTTTGAAGGCTCAAGCCTTCCGCAAAAGTTGGGTTTGAAATGGAGTCCATTGGAACTCTTTCCACAAGAGAATAGTACTTGTTGTATATTAGTATTGGCTGCTTCTAGACCCGTAGTAGTCCTTGTAGTACCGCCGTGCGGCATGCCAGTGATTGACAACTGAATGCTCCAAAATATCACGTGTCCGCCCTGTCCATGCAATCCCCATCAATCGTTAAATCTGAACATCATTGAAAGGATCCGGGGATATCGTTGGGCTTTTTCTCATCACTAGGTGTGACTGGCACGGAATGGAAGGTCGAATTGGTTGCGTCGTTGGTCGTAGTCTTGGTCAGGCTGGTGTCTGCCTCGTGCTTCTTCTCCTCGCCTGTTCCATCCAACGAGATCTTATCAAATCCGTCTGAGGGAGCCTGCATTTCAACGGGCGACGCTACTACTCGCTCGGGGTTGCGCGGCGGTAGTGCAGGAGGTACTCGTCTAGGAACCTCAACCACCCTTGCCCTCGTTACCACTGGGACGGCTGTTTGGATCTCTGCATCAGAATCCACATCGGAGAAGGACTCCCGACGGCCTTCGGTTGTGTCCTCTTCATCGCCTACAAGTTGACTGTGTTTCTGAGGCGGCTCGACCACCTTGGTCGAGTCTCTTAAGCCGGCTGATTCTGCTCTTCGAGGGCTGTGCCCCGAACTTTTGGATTCATCCTCGTCGGTCTGGGTGCCTCGATCCACGCTAGCAAGACTGTGGGTACTATCCCTCCAAGTCCGGCTCCTAATTGAACCATCGACACTTTGTCGTGAGAAATGGGTGTAGATGGGGCTGGTTGGAGATGGTTTGAATTCGAATGCCGCCGCACTTGGACGTTGGTGTGTTCCTGCTTCTCTGATGTTTAGTCCTTCTGCCTCTAAGGCTTTGACGCCAAATGGATCGGGATCATCTTCTGCAGGAATTCCGAATATTGGACCTGTTAAAGCGTGCATCAGCAAAAGAAGAACGGCGAATATATGTCTCCACCTACCTTCAGGAATCAATTCCATATCACTAGGTGCTATTCCATCGGGCAGTAGGCTGTCATCTACGTCGTCTCCCTGGGCAGCCTTTAAAGTATCTAGCAATACTTGATACTTTTCCACGGGGGGATGACGAACTTTCCCAACAAGGATGTCAGCGACCCCGACACGCTCGCCATAGAATGACTCGTTCTCGTCAGTTCGTTCGATGACCATGTTCCCTTCTAGAGCAACTCCCGCATAGAGTCCTCTACTCTTGACGTATGACCAGATCGGCGACTGTCGCTTGACAACCTCGGTGTCCAGCGAGCCTCCTAACCCGAGCGGTCCAGCGGCCACGCCGACCTCAGTTCCCAATGTACATCGCAGCTTGGTGAAGGCTTCAAGGGCTTTATATGTGTTGATGACTAGCACTGAATCATATATGTCGACGCCTATTAGGAAGCCGAAGGCGAGATTTTGAATGTGAATTCCACTGGGAGGGCTCCACTCGCCCGTCTCAGGGTGTCTCCCAACGAGGACTCCCGCACCTCCAGAGCCACCAAGCACCCAACCAGTCCGCATGGTTGTGAATATGGCCAACCCAACACATTGCTTGATGACTTTCTGGGGAATTTTTACGAGAACGCGCTGTGTGCCTTGGGGAATCCCAACTGCGGTCGCATCACGGTCCTCGATCTTTTGGGCAGCCTTCTCTTCTATGGGCTCATAAAAGCCATCTTTGCAGAACCCTCGTAGAATTCGAGCAGCTTTCTCGGACTCTTTGTCTAGGGTCGTAGGCCAGAAGGCCTCGGAGCCGACTCTGTTCGACAAGCGATTGACAGGGGCACCAAGTTTATCAACCACGGCATAGGCCTTGTTGAAACCGGGCTTCAAGCGCTTCTCGTATGCTGTGTTTGAAAAGCCTTTCGTGCGTTCCCAAAATGTTGGGCCGGTCTTGGATGAAGTGGTTGACGCTGAGGAAGAGGCTGCCATCGTCGCCAATTGCGGAGTGCAGCTAATTTGAGCTCGACGAAGGACAGATCTTTGCGCCACGGGCTCCAAGGACAATTCACGACGATACAACGTAGCTTTGCGAAGAGGCCACTACCATGCCTGCGTTGGTGGAATTGGGAGGAATACAACGAGCAAAATTCTTCAGATAACACGAGGTACACAACGAGCGTTGAGGAGCACGTACTGGCAAGTAACATCAACTCGCGCAATAATCCGGTCGCAGCCGGATAACAGGCTCCTGGAGGGAGAAGCTGAACCAACGTCGTCAAAAGCTGGGGACACGCTTAGGAGGATCTACGGGTGAGTGGGCATGCTGAGTCAAGTTCGAGGCACCCCATGTTGGCCCGTGTGCCCCCCTTCAAGTCCCCAGGGGAGCACGTGAAGATAGTCTCCCCTCGAGGTAAACTCAAAGGAACGTTCCACATGATGTTCGCTTGATGGACGTCTTGTTGTTTGAAACTCGGTGTCATTGAAAATACCACCAACCCTATTCTAAGGTTATCAACCAATGCTGCACCCCAGAAGTGCTGGAGAGTGAATGCAGTAATTAGTCGGTCAATTATCTTAGTTTCTTGACTCCATTCATTGAGGAGCTCGACGGAGTGCCTCGGCTCAAAGCACTTGCGCAGGTGAGCTCGATGTGGTATGCTCTCAGCTTGAAGACCGAACGAAAGACGACTAATCAATATGAACAGACCGAGCGATATCGACATATATCTATCGCTCCATCTACATAGCTGCCACTCGCTCTCAGTCTGAGACGGTATATTTCTTCAACTTAGTGTAAAGCTGCCATCATGCCGCCAGTTCCACCACTCTTTGTGCTCTCGATCCCTCCAGCGTCCATTGGAACTTCATCCACTCAGGAAGGGAATTTCATTTGCACACAAGCCGCACCTCAGATATATGTGCTTTCCTTCTCAAGCCCGCCTGATAATCGCTTGACTCCCGCCTTCAATCAAACATTCCTGTTGGCGCTGGACATTATCGAGCATCGACTTCCAAAAGGGGTGGTGATTACCACCTCATCGATCACGAAGTTCTACTCGAATGGCCTCGACTACGAAAACGCCATCAAGGATCCAAACTTCTTTCCCGGGAGTTTGTATCCTTTGTGGAGGCGCCTCATTACGTTTCCCATGCCAACGGTGGCGCTGATGAACGGACATGCCTTTGCTGGAGGCTTGATGACGGCAATGTATCATGACTACCGTATCATGAATCCTCACAAGGGCTTCTTGTGCCTCAACGAGCTGGACTTTGGGGCGGCACTCCAACCCTCAATGGCCACGGTGTTTCGAGTCAAACTGGGTATGACGACATTCAGAAACATGGTCCTGGAGAGTAAGCGATTCCCGGCTTTAGAAGCCCTCAAGGAAGGAATCATAGATGGGCTGGGTGGGATTGATGAGACATTGGCATTCATCAAAGAATTCAAGTTGGTTGACAAGGCCCAAGGGACATCATATGGCCGGATCAAGGAAGAGTTATACCGGGAAGTCATCAAGGATATCGATGAAAGTCCTAATACGGCCAGACTCGGGGCCGCCAAAGACTTGGACAGGAATCGAAGAGACCTGGAGGCAAAGAAGAGAGTGGATGAATACGCCGTTGCTGTTGGCCAGCCAAGGTCGAAGTTGTAACTTGTGATGGGAGCAGATGAGTCTTCGTTCGGGTTCCGTATCCTTCTTTGTATTACCATTATTCGCATACTGTTGGTGGGAAATTTCGGGCTGGACTATTTCCCGAGCTGACTGGACATGTCTCCTCTGGTAGATGTCCTGTACAAGGACGATTGCGAGATATTATTTTGACGAATCGGTCGCATACCTTGAAGCATGTCCGTGAATTAGGCAACCATATCTCGTAGCCTTGAAAAGTCGATCATTCAACGTAATCGAATCCGCGAACAACTTCCCCACCATGCAGAGCTGTGACAAGGACCACGAGCGGTTCAAAAGATCTTCGTGCCACATTTCACAGGTGATAGGTATTGGCAGGCGGACCTTTGAACCCGAAATGTGGAGTGAAGTTGTTCGCTTGCTCTGGGAACTCCAATCGATGCACAAAGATATGCAACATGGCCTCCACAAATGGGGCGAGAGGGTGCGATATCCGCGGATGTTACGCGCACCCACGTTGCCCTAATTGGTAAAAAACGCGAGAACGAGGAACAGGTGAGTCAGGTTGTGGTCTAGCACTCGTAAAAGGTATCCAAGCATTTGCAGGCACGTGCCTTAGCGAGGTCCATCGACTCATCTTCCCACAACCCAAGACAGGGTCGTCCCTGTTGAATACCCCGAATCAGGAAATCCGAAGAGGGTGTTCGCAATGCAAGGCCCAAGGTATGAAGTTGGCCTCGTAAGACTGTGCTGATACGGAGCACCCTCGTGTCGTGCATGAGCGGCGAAGATGCATGGCCACCCCAAGGCATCGATGTTCGATGTGCTATTTATTCATCCCCCTCTCGTATCGGACTTTGGCAGGTTTTCCTCCGTACGGAGTACATTGTCTCCAAAGGGAAATAGTCTAAACCGGCGTGTCCAATCTCTGTGAGACGGGATGATCAACCTCCGGATTCAGTGGCCCCTCATTGGCCAGCTTAAACGAGCGACAGTTTTAGTCGCCCTTAGAAGCGATGGCGCGGCGGGTACTCCACTGAGGAAGGCATGATTCATGGGTTTACGTGCCTTGCCTCGGATGATTGATTCTTGCCGCCAGCAACTCGGGCCCGAAGAGGTTGTCTCATCCCCCAATATTATCTGCTTCGTATTTCGTATACGATGTAGTCCTCACATGGCTTCGCTTTTTCCAGTCTGCATCATCAATATGTATGTAGCATCCCACTACTCAGTCCATATCACTCGCTTACACTCCCTTCTCCTTCCCGTACATTCTTACTCTTGCATTGTAAATAGTGGCTAGCAGCCTAGCAGCCCTTCTCATTCTTCTTTCACTTGTACATCCTTACCACGCATAATTCACCTTGGACAGAGTCAAGGACACGCGTGCCTCGTACCGTTCAGCTTAATCCACCGACCACATATTCGCAGCTGAAACCCTTTGTCTTTCGCCGAATACCCATCCTTAGTCTATCTGTCTGATCTCCCGTCATGAGATAATCACACTGCCCCCGAAATATTCATCGCGACAAGCAGCACTCCTCCGACACCCCTCGGAAACCGCCTACGATGGATCCAAAGGGACAGGGTGACTTGTCCAAAGGGGCTGCCTCTATTGAAGAGAACATGGAAGAAAAACAAAGATCCACCTTGGGAATTGCTACACAACAACAAATAGACACAGAAAAGTCAGAACCCAGTCCACGGACACCAGTCTCAGCCGCCCCCAAGTCCCCGACGTCTAATGCCGTTCCCGACTCTCCAGCGTCTTCTTCCTCAGCCGTACCTGCTGATCTCCGAAAACTCGATTCTAAGATTGTTCAACTGCGTGAAGTTCCAGAGGGCGATGCCGCCTTTGCTCATCTGCCTGAGAATGAGGGACTTGTTCTCAAAAAGCAGCTGGAAGTTCCAGATGTCACTGTCACGTACAAGTCGCTCTACAGATATGCTACCACATGGGATAAAGTCTTTATTGCCATTGCCGCCTTCACTGCCATTGCCGCAGGTGCGGTGATGCCACTGATGACTGTTGTTTTCGGCAACTTGAGCGGCTCTTTCCAAGGCCTGGCCCTCGGCACCCTGTTAGAACAATTCGAGACTATCTTGAACAGAAATGTCCTGTACTTCGTCTACTTGGCCGTCGGTGTATTTGTTCTCATCTACACTTCGACGGTGTTGTTCATTTATACCGGCGAACACATCACTTCCAAGGTCCGAGAACAATATCTCAGAGCGATTTTGAGCCAGAACATCGGCTACTTTGACAAAATCGGAGCTGGAGCCGTCACTACTATGATTACTGCTAATACCAATCTTATCCAAGAGGCTATCAGCGAGAAGGTTGGCTTGACCCTCACCGGTGTCGCCGCCTTCTTCGCCGCCTTTGTCATTGGATTTATCAAGTTCTGGAAACTTACCCTAATATGTACGAGCTCCGTCGTAGCAATAGTCGTCCTTATGGGTGCTGGCGGTAGGAAGATGGCTGGCTGGAACAAGAAGTCTTTGGCCGCCTACGCTCTCGGAGGCTCCGTTGCGGAAGAAGTGCTCGCCTCAATTCGCAACGCTGTCGCATTTGGCACACAGGACAAATTGGCAAAACAATATGACGTGCACCTTCAAGAGGCGAGACATTGGGGAATCCGGAGCAAGGCCGCCTTAGGCTGCATGATCGGTTCGCTCCTATGGATCATTTTCCTCAATTATGGACTTGCTTTCTGGATGGGATCTCGATTTCTGGTCTCCGGTGAGACCACCCTAGCTCATATCCTTACCATCGTTCTGGCCATTATGATCGGTGCGTTCTCTTTTGGAAACATTGGCCCGAATATACAGCATTTCGCTGCCGGTGTCGCCGCTGCCGGCAAGATTTATGCGACCATTGACAGGGTTTCTCCATTGAACCCTTTGTCAGACCAAGGGAAAACGCTGGAGCACGTGGAAGGCGCTGTGGAACTGAGGAATATCAAGCATATATATCCATCGCGAGCCGAAGTTGTCGTCATGGAGGATGTTAACTTGTTCATCCCTGCAGGCAAGACCACTGCTCTTGTTGGTGCTTCTGGCTCAGGCAAGTCCACCATCGTTGGCCTTGTCGAACGTTTCTACGATCCGGTCGGAGGCGCTGTTTACTTGGATGGCCTTGATATAAGCACATTGAATCTGCATTGGCTTCGTCAACAAATCTCACTCGTGCAACAAGAGCCTGTTCTCTTTAGCCAAACAATCAAAGACAATATCAAAAATGGCTTGGTCGGGTCCAAGTACGAGCAAGAGTCTGAGGATAAACAGATGGACAGAATCATTGCTGCGGCAAAGAAGGCCAACGCACACGATTTCATCTCGTCCCTGCCAAATGGGTATGAAACCCATGTGGGTGAGCGTGGGTTCTTACTGTCTGGTGGCCAAAAGCAACGTGTCGCAATTGCTAGAGCAGTTGTCAGCGATCCCAAAATACTGCTTTTGGATGAGGCTACATCCGCGCTTGATACCAAGTCGGAAGGAGTTGCTCAGCATGCTCTGGATGAGGCTGCAAAGGGTCGAACCACCATCGTCATTGCCCATCGGCTGTCGACGATCAAGACAGCAGACAATATTGTTGTCATGCAAGGTGGGCGGATCATTGAGCAGGGTTCTCATGATCAACTCCTCGAAATGAAAGGCGCATACTTTAACTTGGTCTCAGCTCAACGTATTGGTGGAGATGACGACGAAGAAACCGAGAACGACATTGCCGGTAAAGACGAAGAAATGGTCCGCATTCAGTCTAAAAAATCCGCAAGCTTGGCAGATGTCGATCCAGATGACGAAAAGCTGGCACTTGGTCGGTCTAAGAGCCAAAAGTCCATTTCGTCGAAGATTCTAGGCGAGCAGTCGGAGGGCGGCCAGGCCAAATACTCTCTTTGGACATTGATCAAATTTATTGCTCGGTTCAATCGCACCGAATGGAAATTGATGATTGTTGGTTTCTTCTTCAGCGCTATCGCAGGCGCTGCTCAGCCTGTCCAGGGCATCTTCTTTGCCAAAGCAATTGTGGCAATGTCTCAACCTCTTAGCCAAGCAGCCCAGATCCGCAGCGACATCAATTTCTGGTCCTTGATGTACCTGATGTTAGCGTTTGTTGATCTCATTGCCATGGTTACTCAAGGAACTGCTTTCGCCTACTGCAGTGAAAGTCTGGTGCAAAGGGCTCGTGACGGCGCCTTCCGGAGATTTTTGAGACAGGACATTTCCTTTTTTGATGAGGAAGAGAATTCGACGGGTGCACTCACATCCTATTTGTCAACCGAAACAACACATCTCTCCGCAATCTCTGGAGCGACTCTGGGAACACTCATCAGTTGTTCCTCAACGCTGATAATCGCCGTTGTCATATCTCTGGCCATTGGCTGGAAATTGGCTCTTGTCTGCTGTTGTGCCCTTCCTGTAATTCTCGGTACTGGCTTTTTCAGATTCTATATTTTGGCCAAATTCACCTCGGATGCACAAAAACATTACGAACGATCAGCCGGGTACGCCTGCGAGCATACCAATGCGATCAGGACGGTGGCTTCCCTGACAACTGAACAAGAAATTTACAGCCAATACAAAAAACAGCTCCGAGACCAGCTTCCTTCATCCCTGAAAGCGAATCTGCGTAATTCCTCGCTCTATGCGGCGTCCCAATCGGCGATGTACTTGGCTTTCGCATTGGGATTCTGGTATGGTGGCAAGCTCATGATCAGTGGAGAGTACACGTTGTTCCAGTTTTTCATTGTCTTCTCGGAAATAATCTTTGGAGCACAATCCGCTGGAACCGTGTTCTCATTTGCTGGGGATATGTCGAAGGCCAGAAACGCAGCAGCATCATTGAAGAAGCTCTACGATCGTCAGCCTACCATCGACCCTTGGTCGACTGACGGAGAACCCATTGATGAAGTGGAAGGATTGATCGAATTCCGCGATGTTCACTTCCGTTATCCCAGCCGTCCCGATGTGCCTGTGCTTCGGGGTCTCAATTTGACTGTGAAACCTGGGCAATATGTCGCTCTCGTGGGTGCTTCAGGCTGTGGAAAGTCGACGACTATTGCAATGATGGAACGTTTCTACGATCCCCTGGCTGGTGGTGTCTACATTGACGGCCATGAAATCTCGAGCCTAAATCTCAACGATTACAGGTCACATCTTGCGCTTGTCTCTCAAGAACCAACACTGTATCAAGGAACCATCAAGGATAATGTGCTCCTTGGGGTCGACAGGGGCGAAGTGACCGACGAACAAGTGATCCGGGCGTGCAAGGATGCTAATATTTACGACTTTATCATGTCACTTCCGTAAGTTAACCCACAGTCTTGATGTCTACTCCCTTTACTAATATTGATAGCGATGGATTTGCGACCGATGTGGGAAGCAAGGCAGCCCTACTTTCGGGCGGACAGAAGCAGCGTATTGCCATTGCACGAGCATTGATCCGTAATCCCACGGTTTTGCTCCTGGACGAGGCGACATCTGCATTGGATTCCGAATCTGAAAAGGTTGTGCAGGCTGCCCTCGACGCAGCCGCCAAAGGTCGAACAACCATTGCGGTGGCACATCGTCTTAGTACCATTCAGAAGGCAGATATCATCTATGTCTTTGACAAAGGTGTCGTTGCCGAGTCTGGTACACACTCGGAGCTCATGGCTTTGAAGGGAAGATATCGGGAACTGGTCAGTCTCCAGAGTTTGGAGAAACAGAATTGATCTAATCGACTGGAAATGACAATGTCCAGCCTGCCATGAAAGTTTCGCATAGGTTCGGGTGGAAGGGGGATGCTTGTCGTCTTTTCAGCGAGTGCGTTGAGCGCATACATACATGCATTGTACATCATCGTCTGGCAGGATTGATGTTTTGGTTTGCTTTTTGGGTGAATAGACGATTCTAATTAGACATTTGGGAACTACAAGCATGTGGACTCAGTTTTGGTCAAGCATTATTGGGGAAAGAAAGCATAGGGGAGTGAATGATGGAAGCTGATTTGACTCCCAGTTGGTGAAGAGAAAAGAAAGGCTTGGATACTCCCACAAACGCACAGCACAGGAAGATGGACAGGGATGGGTCCACATCAAGGCGATCGGTTCGCAAAAAGACGAGCAGAAGATGAAGGTATTATCATCGCCACTCGATCACACAAATCCAGCCCAGTTATCGAAGGCCGCAGAGTAACTCAACGTACTATTATTCAGCACTGTGAGTAAGTAATAGTGAAATGATGGAGTCAAAACGGCCACACTCCTTTCATATATTACAGTAACCTGCCTTTTCCATTCCCTCTAAGATACAATAGTGTCGCACGCCAACGCCTTCACCTTTAAAAACCCCTGTCCCGCTCAACGCTCCAAGTCCCATTTTTGCAATCATTCATTCATTAAATCAATCAATCAATCAATCAATCGATGAGTTCACCGGTACCTCATCAATCCTCCTCCCCATCCACTCCCCTCTCCGCCATGACCTCCGCCAGGCGTTTTCCCTGCCTGTCTGCGATCACCGACAGCATGCCCATCGCAATGTCTTTCGTGTCGTTGTATCGTCGGAGTAATGCGATGTGGCCCTCGAAGATTCCTTGGGCGTGCGTGAGTAATTCCTGCCGCTGGTCCTGCTGCTGCTGGTTATGGTCGTCCTGGTCGTCACCCAACGGCGTCCTCGTACTCGAGCCGTCCAGGGCAGTTTCTGCGCTCGTAATAGCTGTAGCATTTGATGTTGGTTTTGACGTTGTAGGAGTTGTGGATGATCCGCCCGCGTTCTGACGGCCGGCCTTCCTCGAACGTGCCTCGGCGAGTTGGGATAGAGTGGCTGCGAGCTGGGCTTCCGTGGCGGCGATTTCTGATTCCAGGGTTGCGATGGATTTGGGCTTGCTCTTGGGTCTAGGCATGGTCTTCACGTTCACACCCGTGCCGCCCTTCTCCGCTGGCTCTGAATCCAACGGTTTGGGCTCTTGGCGAGGTGTATCAATGGTGATACGGTGGCTCTCCTGGCTGTTCATGGTCCCTGCATCTGGGTTGCGGTCCATGCTGGTGGCGGTCTCTGCGGCTGGGGTGGGATGGGATGGGATTTGGACCTGGTGCATCACATGCCATCCATCTGTATGACTCTCTGGTACTGTGACCCCTGGTCCCCCGCAACCACTGCCTATCCGCGTCTCTTCGGCCTGGTGCTGGAGGATAGGAGGGTGGTTTTCGGGTGCGCACGCGTATCGCGTATCGCGTAATTATCGCGTAAACTTAACCCGTTTCGGCCCTCTACCCTCTACCCTTGTCAGTTGGCTTACCTTCCCCTCTCACTTAGGCATCACTTGCAGCCAGTTCAACCAGTTTCCGGTGCATCTGTTTAAGCTCCTCGTTCTGTGTAATACTGCCGTATACGGAGTACGGAGTACTGCCTGATTGAACATTTTACAGACAGGGCTGGTCGCCTGAACCCCTGGCCACCAACTGAGTCTCCGAGTACACCTCGTTCAGACCCCAAGCACTGGTTGCTATTGACAGTGGTTTCACGCTTGTTCCTTGTACACCGTACTTTACACTACTGAAAGATCAAGGCAGGGCAAGGCGGTCGATTTGTCTCGTGCTTTCCTCTCAACCTTCCACTCCTCCCCTTCCGTCTCTTTCCTTTCAACCTCAGGCTGCATAAATTTCTATCAGACGCCATAAAGTCAAGCATCGATTCCTTTGTGTGTGTGTCTCTACTCACTGCCCGGCCACCATCAAATCAACCTCATTCCCGGCATCCGTGCATTGATGCCAACAAGGTAGATAAGTAGGTAAACGCCTTCTAAAAAAATGGTCCTCTTCTGGCCTGTCACCATCTTGGCGGGCGCCGTCATTCTAGTCGTGTGGTGGCTCTATCGCATCAACCAAAATCTCACCTCGCTACCTCCAGAGGTCCTCAAGCTTTCTGCAGAGGAGTGGACTGACGAGCAGATCCGAAGTGCCTGGAAGAAGTTTGAGAGGGAGGGCCACAACTTCGTCAAATATCTCCCGCCAAAGCAGAATCGTCGCTATGTCGTGGTTGGAGGATCAGGTCAGTTGTCTCCCATGCCATCCTTGAGATTCCCCTTCCTTCGCGTGACCCCCCTGGCCCTTTTTGCAAAAATGCGGGTGAGAATTACCGTATTATACTGAACCGCAAACTCCTACGACTCAGGACTGGTGGGCGGGTGGATAGTTGAGCACCTGCTCATGCGAGGCGAGGACCCCGCGGCGATCCGGATCGCAGATCTCGCACCGCCCAGAAAGGAGCTCGCGGTGACGCGCAAGGCCGGATGGATCAAAACCGACATCCGCGACTCATCGTCCGTCAACGCCGTCTTCTCAGCACCATGGTCACCCGCCGTCGCAAACCTCCCACTAACCGTCTTCCACACGGCGGCATACATCCACGCAGGCCACGGCAGCGAGGCCTCGCTCCCACCATTCATCGCGATCAACATCGAAGGCACGCAGAACGTGCTGCACGCGGCGAAAGCGGCGGGCTGCGACATATTCATCGCGACCTCGTCCGTGGCGATCGCGCTGAAGCGCCAGAGCTTCTTCGCCGTCTCGCGCGCCTGGGACAGGAACCCCGATGGCTTCATCCAGCTGCCTGGAAACGCCGAGGCCATAGACTACGACGCGCCGCTGCACAAGTTCGCCGGCTGCTATGCCTACTCCAAGGCCAAGTCCGACAAGCTGGTGCGCGAGGCAGACGACGAGAGAAATCGCTTTCGGACGGGTGTCATCAGGCCCGGCCACAGCATTTACGGGCATGGCGACCAGAATCCGCACAGCCTTGCCACGGTATATCTGGTTCGAGGGACAGTTCCTACGTGAGTCTTGAACCATTCCCCCTTTCCCTTTGCCCCATTCATCCTCCAACCACCCTGCCAACCCTACATGCTAACACGCACCCCCGCCCCGGGGGGACGCGACACGCACAGGTGGCTCTCAACATTCACATTCCAGCTGGTCTCGGCGCAGAATGTCTCACTGGCACACCTCCTGCACGAAGCGCGAATGCGCAGCCACGACCTCGGCGGGCGCGGGTACGCGGTGTGCGACCCCGGGCCGCCGATCCGCTACGCGTCGTTCGAGCGGTTCCTGGCGCTGACGGCGCACGCCGCGACGCCCGTCGCCTTCCCGCGCGTGCCGCCCGTGTTCTTCCTGCTGCTTGCGTACCCGGTCTCGTGGTACGTCGCGCTGCAGCGTGACTGGCTGCCGCGCTGGCTGCCGCGCCTGCCGCCGGACCTCGAGACCCTGCAGCCTGCCATGTTCAACTGCGCCAACTTGCACGTCGTTTATGATGACTCGAAGGCGAGAGAGGAGCTGGGGTATCGCCCGGCCCATGGCACGATGGAGGGCTTGTTTCTTGTTGTGAGGGAGTGGAATGAGAAGGTCGAGGAGGCCAGGCTGAAGGCTGAGGCAGAGGCTGAGGCCGAGGCGAAAGGGCCAAGTGAGAAGTCGTGAGGTTTTCTCGATCGACTTGGGGCATGGTGAATGGAAGGAGTCGAAGTGGAAGAATGATTGCTACGAGGTACTTACTTACTACTGCATGTGGGTGTATATAAATATAATTTCCCCGAGCTGTCGTCCTTCACCACTCTTGCGCTGGCTCATCTCCCGCCGTTTTGTTCTCCCGCTAACGACTATTTAGTCGACTCGCTCCCTCGTCCGCTCTCTTCCACTCCCTTCCTCTCTTTCTGGCTCCCCTTCTACTCTCTTCTACTCCCCTTTGCCTTCGGCCTGCTCCAGCCGCGCTCCCTTGCCTCCCTCTCTGTTCCCTTATACGCCGACGAGGCTCCCGTTTTAGCTCTAGTCTAACTCGCACTCAAGTCGTACGAACCAGCTTGATAGTTACTGTACCTGACATTATTTCTAATGGCCGCGTTTTGGAGCCAGACGAAAGGTAGGACCCCTAAGAGGATGCTTAGCTACGTTACTGAACTGGGTTAACTGTCAGGGGCCCAAGGCTTACAACGAAGGAAGAAGAGTTGCTATCAACTATATATTGCACTATCGACGTAGATTCTACACATAAAGAGCTCCTGCGAGTCATATGCGTAGAGGGTTAGCTATACCTAGTTACCCCTGAAGGCTTAGCGGCCTGCCTGACATAAACTATAACTGAATGACTTAACTCTGAGATAAGCACTGCTAAGGTCTTTATATTTTAAGATTAAAATATATTGTATCGAGAATCGAATCGGCCATAAAGGTGCCTACCTAGCAGGTCGGGTAAAGGGGCAGGGCTGCGTCACCAGGAGCACTCAACCCGAGGGTCGGCAGCAACAAGAAAAACGGCAACAACGGACTCCAACGTTGATATCAACAATCTTCTTCCCCTCTTCCCGCATCCCTGCATCCTATAGACTGTCGAGAACAATGTCACCTAATATCTCTGACCAAGATAAACATGGATTTTGCCATCGCGATGTTTAACCTTCTTTCTACAGTACCAAATGGAGCGCGACAGACCTTCACTACCTCATCTTTACTGTCTTTTTTGTTCCTTTCGTCCTGTAGAAACGAGGGCCACACCTCTTGGAGCGCCTCCTCAGACATAACCGGATGGCGTCTTATTTTTACCACTATAGATCTATACCTCGTCGGACTTAGGGCTGCGGTAATAGCCAAAGCCCTTTAGCCACTGGTGGTTGGAAATCGGCTGAAGTGTAAGGTAATCCTTGACGTCTCTGAGGCCGCATGACTTCTCGGCCGGCACCACGAAGGTGTAGGAGCGATCGGTCAGGTTGATGACCGTATATCCTGGCTCCCACGAGCCCCAGTTAGGGGCCGAGTTCCATGGCCGGTGGCCAACTGTGTGCAGGTATGTCATGTTCCAGTTGGATGAGATGGCGCCGAGAAGCAGACATGAGTGTATGGCGGGGAACCTGGGCACGAAGACTTCAAGGCCTTCCTATTTGCGCCGGTTGACTTCTGCTTGAACTTGTAAATGTGATTCTTCAAGTGTATCCTATTAACCTATGAGCTTCTAGGTACTTATATACTTGTAGGCTTGGTCTTCCTATCCAGGCAGCCAAGCCACAGACTTCATAGTGGCGTATATGCCTCTTTAAGCTCTTGAATCCTGGATTTGCTGCAGTTCTTCAGTTCGTTTTTACGCAGCCGATATTCAGCCCTAACATCCCGGCT
>Ga0105239_10003320_pt1 | contig 19805 bp, 16 predicted proteins | sample KBSC44metaG_FD_92761 | JGI IMG/M metagenome (GOLD analysis project Ga0105239, IMG submission 92761) | Corn rhizosphere microbial communities from Kellogg Biological Station, Michigan, USA - KBS C4-4 metaG | ecosystem: Host-associated > Plants > Roots > Rhizosphere > Soil | place: Michigan, USA...
GAACTTTATGAAAAGTTTGGTGATGATTTTGACGAATCAAGAATATACCGTATCCGTTTTACCGAATTGCTGGAATGGGTTTTATCATTACCCAACTTTGCCGGTACAAAAGCCGAATCAAACGAAGGGCACCTGGAGCAGATCCAATCTGCCTGGGTTTATGAATGGCGCGATAATCAATAGTGTTGCAGTTGGCAGTAGGCGGTTTTTAGTTAGCAGTAAAACTTACTTACTCAATAATTCACTAACTCACTAATTCAATAATTAATTACGGGTGGAATCATTTCTACAAAAATTAAAAGATATTACCACGTTTATTTTTGATGTGGACGGTGTGCTTACGGATGGTTCTGTTTTTGTGACAGACAGCGGAGAGCAAAGCCGGGCCTTTAACATCAAAGATGGATATGCCCTGCAACTAGCCGTTAAATGCGGATACAATGTATGCGCCATATCGGGCAGCCGGTCAAAAAGTGCTATATATCGTTTAAACAGCCTGGGTATACAGGATGTTTACATGGGTACGCATACCAAATCACAACGCTTTAAAATATATCTCGAAGAAAAAGCCATTATTGCTACCAATGTTTTATACATGGGCGATGATATCCCCGATCTGGAGGTGATGAAACTGGCCGGTTTACCGGTTTGCCCTGCTGATGCGGTTGAAGAAATAAAAGCGGTAAGCACTTATGTGTCGCCTTACGGCGGTGGTAAAGGTTGCGCCCGCGATATTATCGAAAAGGTACTTAAAGTGCAGGACAAGTGGATGAGCGAGCAGGCTTATAGCTGGTAGAGCCCCCTAACCCCCTAAAGGGGGATTAAGACGTATCTGTTAATCAAATTAATAGAGGATGGAAAATATAAAAATGCCGCTCCAAAACTCCCCCTTTAGGGGGGCGGGGGGCGCACTCATTCCCAAGATCATTCTGGCATCAAAATCACCGCGCAGGCAGGATCTGCTCAAGTTGATGGACATGGAGTTTGAGGTTGTTTTAAAGGACGTAGACGAATCATACCCAGAAGGTTTAACACCACAGGAGATAGCGGTTTACATCGCCCGTAAAAAAGCCGAAGCATTTGATGGTACCGTAACCACTGAGGTTGTGTTGACGGCCGACACCATTGTTTGTATAGATGGCCTGATATTAGGCAAGCCGGAAACACCGCAACATGCCATCGATATGCTCAAAACTTTATCAGGTAAGGTGCACCAGGTTATTACCGGGGTTTGTTTGTTGTATAAGGGGCGTTATAATAACTTCTTTGATGTATCCGAAGTGTTTTTTCGTAAACTAAGCAACCAGGAGATCGAAAGTTACGTGGCCGAATATAACCCGCTTGATAAAGCCGGCTCATACGGTATCCAGGAACGTATTGGTTTAATAGGTATTGAACGCATTAACGGCTCTTATACCAATGTAGTAGGCCTGCCTACAGAAAAGTTATACGCTCAGTTAGTCAATTTAAATAAATAATTATTTAAATTAAACCTTTGTTTACTCAATAGTCTAATGAATAAATATAAGGGAGTGAATTAACTATGAAAAGAACTATGTACACAGGGCTGGCAATATTGCTGGTTTCGGCCCTGTCTGCTTGCAGCAGTTACAATTACTACACAGCAGCCCGCAACAAAACCGATCTCTCATCTTACCGTACATTTGCCTGGGTAGCACCCGAAACAAGCAACAAGGCCGGTGGCGTGATCAAAAAAGAGATCGCTGATGAAAGGGTGAAAGATGCCACTATCGCGGCATTACAAACTAAAGGCTTAAGATTACAGCAAAACAATCCCGATCTGTTGGTGAGTTATTCTACCATAACTGGCAGAGGCGTTAAAACCGAATTTTATCCGGCTTATTATGGCGGCTTCGGTTGGGGCGGCTGGGGTGGCTGGGGCTGGGGTTGGGGCTGGCGATCCCGCGGATTTTACGGCTACTACGGTGGCTGGGGCGGCTGGGGTTACCCATATGGCTACGGCGGTACCTATGCCCGTGTTCCCTACAAAGAAGGTACCCTTATCATTGATCTGATTGATCGTAACACCGGCCGTATAGTATGGCGTGGGTTTGGTGTAGGCGAATTACACAATCCGCAAAGAACACTTGACGAATTACCTAAAGTGGTTGACGGCGTATTGAAACAATTACAAGTAAACCAGATCAGTCCATCGCAAATGCGAAAAGCATAAAGCGAACAACACATTCATTCCTGCAAGAAAAAATATAATGATGATCCCTTTAGGTATTAAGCCTGAAGGGATTTTTTTTGGCGGTATAGATGGGTAACAGCAAAAATAACGGCCATCACTACCAATACAATTACCCAGGTATCCAGGGGGCAACCATCCGGGCCACCGTCATTTCCATCGCAAAGACCACCACCCGGCTGAGCAAAACTATTACTGGTTATCAATAAAAGGCAAATCCCAGGTAAAAATTTATAAATAGTTTTTACAAAGGCTGATAATTTCATGGTGATGTTATTGTTTATAAAACTTAGCGCTGCCAATCCTTTTTCCGGTAGACTCGTCAACTGCCTCTATTACGTAAAGTCCGCTCAACAGGTTACCAATATTTTGCTGCAGATAATTGGTATTACTTACTGTTATGGTTTTTACAAGACCTCCGGAAGCGGTTGCAATACTCACTTTAATGGAATTGCTATAAGTTTTACCAAAGTTAATATTTATACTCTGGGAAGCAGTACTGGGGTAAACAATAAATGTTAAAGGATTTGTGTTGAGATAATTAAAGGCTAAACTTTTTGAAACATCTACACGGTCTGTTACTAATTGTTGTTTTAAACGATAAAACACCTGTCCGCTGCCAGGCGTCATATCGGTATAGCTATAACTACCTGCACCGGTTGATCGTAAGCTATCGATAGCTATAAATGAATTACCACCATTAGTGCTTTTTTCAACAACAAAGGTAGTGGAGTTGCTTTCATTATCGGTTTGCCAGGTGAGTTTTATCCCGGTTGCCTGTTTAGCGCCATTAAAGTCGCGTAATTTATATTCGTGACCGGGGGCTATACCAATACTTAAGTAAAACCTGTCGCGCGCATAACTGGCCGGGGCGGTGGTTACATTGAAAGTGTATTCGGTATTATGTATCACATCCAAAGAATCATTGGTGAATTTATCCTTTAAAAATATGGTATAACGTTCGTCAATATTTTGTTTAATGGGGGCGGTAAGTTTATAAGTACCATAATTGGAATAGGCAATAGAAAGATTTACCCGTTTCAGTTTCTCCAACTCTGTGGTATAGTTGGCAAAGCATCCTATAGAATCGGCAGTTTGTGAAAAAAATAAATTCCCCTGGCCCGATGAAGCTAAATAAGGCGCATCCTCACCGGGAACAAATTTAGTTTGAGCGGTTTTATCAAAATAGATGTCGGTAGAGCTAAAGGTGCTGGAATCCTGCATCATATCCAACCGTACCCATGGAGTACTACTCACATTGGTATTACCTGTTGTCACCGACTCAGCAGCAGATGAGGTAGCAGCTACCGTAATATCATGATTGCCGTTAACAGCCAACGTTTTTACAACAGAAGGGCCTCCTTTTTTTACATTAAAAATAGGAGGAGTAGTGCCGGTATAAGTTGCATAGGATACCTTCATGCTTTCGTCAAAGGTAATCTTTGTACTGGCAGCAGGTGCAACTACAAAAAAGCCTTGTCCTGACAATACATATTGACTACCCCCGGTTCCTATAATAGGTGAATTAAGGGTGGTTGTATTACATACTACAAACCGGGTAGACGAGCTATTTTGGCCGGTTGATGCGTTTTTAATGAGTAAATAAAAAAACTTAGTCGTGTTAGCTGCACCTACTTTTGCCAGGTCAATAACAGAGGCGTAAGGGTTACCAACAAGGTTAAAGCCCTTTTTGGTAGGAACCGTACTACTAAATGATAAAGTAGTTGGGTAAGTAGTGCCTGTCAAAGGGTAGGTTGATGCATCTGAAGAAGTGGTAGCTGGTAAATTGATGATATTAGGCGTCATCGGGGAGTTAGTGGCGGTTGTGCCTTTAATTACCGATCCAAAAAATGTTAAGGTAGCGTCATCGGCAGCTGGGAAGGGTTTTACAAATGGTGCGCCGGTGGTTGAGTTTAACAAAGCCCGGCTTCCCCTGTAGTAAAGTAATATGCCGTTACCTATAGGTATAGACACACTGGTATTCGTAAGTCCTTTATATTCATTGCCTGCTACCTGGTTTTGGTTAGTAGACCCCGGGGCGTTTTCATTGTAAACAAAAACCGACGGACTATTATTGGTAGCCGGGGCGCTGTCAAAACCATTAGCAGAGCCATTTAATCCGGTAACGATAGTGCTGGTACCCGCCGCGCCCGGTAATATGATCGGTTTCAGACTGTAACTGTTTGAGACACTGCTTATAGCCGTATTGGTCGTATCGGCAACCGGCGATGAAATAAGCATATATCTGCGGGCTCCACCCTTTATAAAACGCTGCACATCTATTTTACCGGCAATAGCCCCGGCGGTAAGGTTGCCGATGCTGGCATCACCAGTAGAATTAGAAAGTAGTGTTAAAGCTGATGTATAAGTTGAAGGCGTATTTTCGACCGTCAATATACCCGATCCGTTTACGTTGATGGTATAAGCGGGGTTAATGAAAAAGTTACTGCCCAATTTCATCCGTTTGCTGGTTGCTCCGGTTGTACCATTGGTAAAAGTTACATTATTGAATTTTGTACCTGCTGTAGTATTGTCAATTAAAGTTTGTGCGGCTGTGCCGTCAAAAGTGATAAGTGCTGCGGTATTTGGGGTAAATACGCCTGTGTTAGTATAATCTTTAGCAATGGTTAAGTTACCCGTACCCATACTCATGGTTCCCGCATTGATTAGGGAACCATTAATATCAATAGTACCCGCACCTCCGGTAACGGTTACGCCTGTGTTGTTGGTCCATTTAGCGCCTGTTGCTCCGTTTACAACGCCAATGATGGTAGTGGTATTAACCGTATTAAAGGTAGTATTGCTGGCTGTGGTTAATGTAGAATCAATAGTTAAGTATGCAGGGTTGCTGCCACCTGCACCACCCACCACGGCGGTGCCTGTACCCTGTATTACCAGGTTGTCATAAGTAGGGCTGGTAGCGGGCGCACCAATAGGGTTGCCACCACCCGAGCCAAAGCCCTGATAAGCAGAGGTATAAATCAGTGGATTAGCTCCCTGATAAATAATAGTTGCTTTACCACCATGGTCACCATAAAAATTACAAGAGGCATAAGGAGTTGGCATAGTGCCTATGGCCGTAGTGCTCTTCAGAATAAGTGTTGGATTGGTAACTGTATTGGTTGATTTATAAGATGTAAGGGCGTTAACGGTAAAATAACCGGAGTTTGATGAAACAACCCCACGGTTTGTAAACGTTATTTGCCCTGTTAGTGTCATTGTACCACCCTCAAGCCGTATGCCGCTACCGTTTTGTACTCTGGCGTTCAGGTTTATATTGATATTGTTGGTGATGTTAAAGTTTGCTATTTCTGATATTAAAAAGGATTGACTGCTTACTGTTCCGGAGATATTGCCGAATTGCAGGTTAGTACAAGTTAAAGTGCCGGTTCCTCTTATGTCGTTAAAAATACTGCTGCCAACTACGCTGTTTGAGTTGTAGTTTTGGGTAATATCACCAGATACGGTAAGCGTTGCCCCGTTAATAGTTAAAATGGTTCCGGTTATTGTTGTGCCTGTTAATACATAAAGCGGAACATACTGATTACTGCCGAAGGTAATAGATGATACGGTTGCATTGGTAGCCAGAACAGGTTGATTAAGATAGGTTCCTAAAGCAACCCCCAATCGTACCACATCGGTAGTACGACCACTTTCACCGGGATAGTTTACTGTTGACAAATTTTCACCGTTATTGGCTGTAATGGTCCAGTTGGTTTTCACTGTCCAGTCCGAAGAAGTACTGCCATCCCAGTCAAAAGTTATATTGGCAAGGGCCCGGTTTTGTATAAATATCAGCAAAATAGCAATCAGGATAATTTTGAACAAGTGGGTATGCAAATTTAGGAGTGGCAATGTTTTGTATATTAAAGCTTACAGTAATGGGGCTTTATACGGATGAACTTTCGTTAAAGTTTCATTTTTATATCCTAAAGACATGTTAATCAGTGAATAAAATGAACAAAATATGATCTTTTTTAAAGATTTTCCTCAAAAAAAATTGACGTATGGAGTTTTGCTTCATCATGGTGGAGATTGACCGGCAACGGAGCATTTTAATATTTTGACGATCGGAATTTATGGGGATAATCTATTATTGTTTGAAGAATTTGGCAGTTCCGATGCGTTTGCCTGTTGTAACATCGATAGCCTCTACAATATAAAGCCCTTTGGTAAGGTTGCCCACATTTTCCTGTACAGAATCGGTATCGGCGGCGGTTAAGGTTTTCACCAGGCCACCGGTTGCACTTATAATATTCACTTTGATATTATTACTGTAGGTTTTACCCAGTTTAATATGGATATCCCCAGCAGTGCTGGAGGGGTATACCATGAATTTTAAAATATTCAGATCGCCGTTGTAATCAAATACGAGCGTTTTTGACATCTGGGTATCTCCGGTTACCAGGCTTTGAGCCAGGCGGTAAGTGATCTGCCCGTTGCCTGGTGCAGGATCGGTAAAGGTATAGCTACCCGCGCCGGTTGATTGCAGGCTATCGATCACTACAAATGACTTGCCGCCATTAGTGCTTTTTTCAACCGCGAAACCTGTAAAGTTGCTTTCATTATCAGTTTTCCAGGTCAATTGAATGCCACTGGTTACCTTACTGCCGCTAAAACCTAATAATTTATATTCATGTCCCGGAGCAATACCAATACTCAGGTAAAAACGGTCGCGGGCATAGCTGGCTGCGTTTTGATCTACATTAAGTGTATAAACGGGATTATGTACCACATCTAAAGAATCGTTGGTGTACTTATCTTTTAAATAGATGGTATAACGTTCGTCGATGTTTGATTTAATGGGCGAAGTGATCTTATACTGACCATAATTTGCAAACGAGGTAAATAAATTGATGCGTTTTAGTTTTTCCAGGTTACCGGTATAATTAACAAAGCAACCAACAGAGTCGGCCGATTGCGAATAAAAGAAATCGCCCTGGCCCGATGCGGCTATATATTGCGCATCTTCACTTAATACAAATTTAGCCTTAGAGTTTTTATCAAAGGCGATATCGGCAGTATTCAGTATGTTGGTATCCCTCATCAGCTCCAAACGTAACCTCGGTATAGGGTCGGTATTGGTTTCGGCAGATGCCGGCGGCGCAACTACTGCCTGCTGTACATTGTTTTTATCGGGACTAACGGCCAGTTGCTTGGCTACTACGGATGGATTGCGTATTACATTAAATACCGGATTGGTTGAAGCTGGTGATGTATACGAAGTATAAGGCACCTTCATGCTTTCGTTAAAGGTCAACGTTGTAGTTGCATTAGGTGCAGTTATAAAAAAACCCTGCCCGGATACAGCATACCTGCTGGCCCCTGCGGGCGGGGTACCGGCATTCGTAGCATCATAAACGGCATACTTGGTAGAGGAACTGTTGGTGCCGGTAATGGCATTTTTAACCAACATATAATAAAACTTATACGCGGTACTATTGGCAGTATAAACCGTGTGTAGATCAATAACCGATGGATAGGGGTTACCAACCAGGTTAAGTCCTTTTTTTGTCGGAGCAGAGCTGGCAAACGATAAATTAGTTGACAGGGTAACCGCCGACGAACTGTAATAGGTTGGTGGTGTGGCCGGAAAATTAATAACATTCACAGTGATAGTACCAGTGCCACCAGTACCTTTATATACCGCGCCCGAAAAATTTAGCGTAGCATTATCGGGAACAGGGAAGGGACTTATAAATGCGGCAGAACTTAATACCCCTGTACGGCTACCCCTGAAATAGTATTCAACCCCATTGCCCATGGGTACGGTTTCGTTAATGGTAGCAAAGCCTTTAAATTCATTGCCTGTTACCAGGTTGGGGTTGCTGGTTAGCGGTGCATTTTCGTCATAGATAAAAACGGATGGGTTGTTTTGGGGCGAAGTATCAAAACCATTGCCTGCACCACCCGGGCCGCTAATATAGGTAGTAGCAAAAAATGGCAACAGGTTATACGTACTGGCCGAGGCATTAGCCACCGGCGAGGAAATAAGCATATAGCGGCGTCCGGCACCGGTTGTGGCGTTGCCTCCCTTTACGTAGCGTTGTACGTTAATGGTGCCTGTAACCGTGGCCACAATGTTGGCGCTATTGGCATCGGTACTTAAACTGGCTATACTGGCATCCCCGGTACTATTTGATAACAGGGTAAGGCTGTTAGTTGCTGTGGCATCTACCGTCATGGATGCGTTGCCGGTTTTTAAAAAGGCCAGAGTACCCTTGGCGGCTATATCATTACGGCCGCTTAAGGTAGTAGTGGCGGCGGACGAAGTAAGGTTATAGAACACTGTACCAATTGGTGATGCCGGCAAGGTTGCGTTGACATACGATCCTCCTGCTATGGTTTGGGTAGTGCCGGTTAGTTGCACCGTATTGGTATTGGTAACAAAATCAATAGGCGAGCTGGCAGAATTATCGATATTGCCAGCCACGGTTAGCAACCCGGATGAAACATTCGGCTGTTTTTTGCCTGTCCCTGTAAATATTAAATTTTGGTATAAGGCCGGGCTTGTGGTTAAATTACTAACACCGGTTGTTGCATATACTATTTGTGTGCCTGCACCTGCATAAGCATAATTAACGGTCGATTGACCGCTTCCTGTGCTATTATAAAAATCAATAGAGCCTGCATAAGTTGACCCGGAAGCAGCTGTTGTATTAATAGGGGCAGCATTAGTGAGTATTAATTTAGCAGTTGAACCGTTAGCGGCATCAATACTAAATGTGGGCGTTCCTACAGTAGTGCTTAAAATAAACGCGGTGCTTTGTGTGAGTATTTGCCCGCCGATGGTAGTGGTTCCGCTCACTAACGAAAATCCCCCATCAATTACTCCTAATCCTATAACTAATATCCCAATTGTAATTGAATTAACAGTTACATTTCCACTCACATTTAAGTTTGCAAGTGTTGATATCAAATTTAGTTTAATAGTGAGATTTAATAATGAGGTAATGGTATTTGTATTAGTGCCTACTTGTATCGATCCGCAGTTAAGGGTGCCTGTGCCGGATAATGGAACCGAAAACGCAATTAGTAAACTTGGGAGCAGAGTAACGGAATTGGTTACATTTAGAGTGCCGTTAACAACCATTGGAATAGTGGTTAGCGATACTACTGCACCAAAGGTAATAGATGCACAGGATACATTATCTGTTGAGGCTATAACGGGGGTATTTACAAATGCGATTATGGATCCGATACTAACATCATCAGTTGTGGCCGGTACACCAACCGGCGACCAATTAGCGGCGGTATTCCAGTCGGTTGTAGCCCCGGCAGTTCCGCCTACCCATGATTTCGTAACAGCTTTTACATTTCCTGCCTGTAAACCAAACAGGATTAGCAGCAACATCAAATAACGTAAAAGGCTTTTCATAAAACACAGGTTATAACCGCAGAGATATTCTTATGAGCTATTAAACTAATAAGTAATTTACGGGTTATTACGTGTGTTTTACTATAAGGATATGGTGTTTATGGTAATGAACAAAATGAATAAATAAATGGTATTGAAAAGAAAAATCTGATACAGATCAATAAAATTGGATTTAACTATTAAGAAATGTTGAGCTCTCGATGCAGCCATATGTAACGCATCATACCCATCAATTAACCACCTTTCCTTTGTCGAGCCGTAATACCTTATCAACGCTATTGGGAATCTCGTGCTGGTAGTGGGTTACGTATATCAGGGTAACATTACTCAGGCTGCAAATGGTATCAACCAGGTTTTTAAAATGCAGCTGCTGGTGATCGTCCATGCCCTGGCAGGGTTCATCAAAAATAAGTAAAGCCGGGTTTTTGATCAGTGCCCGGGCCAGTAAGCATAAACGCTGGGCGCTTGCAGGGATGTTTTTTAACAGGGTGCGGGCATAGCGGTCAATCTCCAGCGCTTTCATCCATCTTAAGGCGATATCTGCCCGTTCTTTGTTACTGGGTCTGAACAAACCCAACGTATCATAATACCCCGATTCAATGACCTGCAAACAGCTATTATCGGTAGGGAAATACTGGTGCAGTTCGGGTGATACAAAACCGATCTTCTTTTTAATATCCCAGATACTTTCGCCGGTGCCGCGCTTTTTATCAAACAAAATAATGTTGTTGGCATAGGCTTGCGGATTATCCCCGTTAATCAGGCTCAATAAAGTTGATTTACCCGCGCCGTTGGGGCCAAGCAGTGCCCACCTGTCGCCCGTTTTGATCTGCCAATTTACATCATCCAATATTACCTTGTCGCCATATTGAATATGCACCTTATCCATGCTTACTATCTGGTTAAAAGTAACCGGGTTTTTATTGATATTTAACAGCGCTGTAAGCTCCTGCTTGTCAATACTGTCTGCTGTGTCGCTTGCAAATAGTTCCGGGTTAAAGGCATCCCGGGTGCTTTCATGGATAATCTCCCCGCTTTTTAAAACGGCTATATGGGTAATAGCTTCGGGGATTTCATGTACCGATGTGGCAATAATGATGCTGATGCCAGACGCGCTGATCTGTTCAATAATACCATTGAATTCCTGCCTGGTTTTAACATCCAAACCGGTTAAGGGGTTATCGAGCAAGAGTAATACCGGGTTTTTGAGCAGTGCGGCTGCCAGCATTAAACGCTTGGTTTCGCCGTTAGAGAGCTTGATGAGCTGCTTATCACGTAAGGCATGCAGGTTTAGCAGGGTAAGGATCCTGTCGGGTGTCCAGCTGATACCGGGGCGCGGGATACTTTTAACCGATGATAAATAATCATCAACAGTTAAAGCATCTTCAGAATCTGACGAATTATACCGTTGCTGGTAATAAAAATCGGTAGTGTTTGATAAATTCCGGAAATGATGCCTTGGTTCAACCAACGATATCAGCTTGCTATGTAAATTCTGACCATTTTCGGCAACCTGCAAACCCGAAACATCATCCTGAAAATAATAGTTGATAGTGCCCCCGGTTACATTAAAGCGCCCTGCTATAGTTTGTAACAATGCGCTTTTTCCTGAGCCGCTTTCGCCTATCAGGGCCCAGTGCTCACCTTTATTTATCTTGAAAGTAAGATCATTGAACAATGTGTTGGTCAAAAATCTTACGGTAGCATTATTTATAGAGAAAAGTGTATTAAACATGGCTGTATAAGTAGGTTGTAAAAGTACTTATCTGCCTTAAAAAGGCAATACGTTTTATTTAAGTATTTCATAATGCATATGAAAACCTTGACTTTGGGATAAGGCTATGAAAAGAATAGTGTTATCGTATGGTATGGCAAACAAATAGCTGCGCCCTACTGTAGTAATATTATTGTTAACCAAATAAATCAATATATGAAACCATCATGAGCTAAGGTTCACAAACCGGAATGTATAAAACCGTTCATGATAGCTTCATCACCTTAAAAAAACAATTTATGCTGATGAAAAACGCACATTGGGTACTTATTGCCCTGTTTCTGTTCACCATGAGTGGCTGTTCAGTGATTGAAGGGATATTTAAAGCTGGCGCCATTGTAGGCATTATAGCAGTGGTTGTGGTTATTCTAGTATTGATCTGGATCATCTCCTTGTTCCGCGGAAAATCATAATTAAAATTTATAAATAGGATAAATTATTTATTTTAAATTAAACAATTTAATTGATATGGATGTTACTTCTATATAAAACTTATAATTATGGAAAACACACAAGCAACAGCCGAGGTATTAAATGACCTGGTACAGATTAATAACGACCGCATTGAAGGATATCAACGCGCTTTGAAGGATTTGAAGGACAACGAAGGTGATCTTAAAGCACTTTTTACTACGCTGATTGGCGATAGCCACCGGTTTAAGCTGGAGCTGGGTACCGAAATTCAGGTATTAGGACAGGATATCGATACCGGAACAAGCACCAGCGGTAAAATTCACAGAACATGGCTTGATGTTAAGGCCGCTTTCACCGCTCATGATACCCATGATATACTGGAAGAATGCGAATTTGGAGAAGATGCTATTGTTAAAGCTTACCGCGAAGCTCTTGAAGAGGAACATTTATCAGCTCATTTACGCGAGGTGGTGAATACGCAATTGGATGAACTGCTTGACGCTCATGACGAGATAAAGGCGCTGCGAGACCGGGTTTAATAAAAAGATGATGCTCATGTTATACAAAAAGACCGGCTATTGGCCGGTCTTTTTGTATATTAATAAGTTTGACCGTTTAGTTTTCTGGCGATATGCTTACGGATTTAACTTGCCAGCTTGTTTCCTCAGACCAGTCGCCACCTGTGTAAGTCATATCCACTATCCATGTTGAGTTTATTGTTTTGCCATCAATGTTCAATGCCTTTACGGTCGACCGGATCTGGTAACTGTTGGTTGCGGTATCAATTAGGGGCTTAAAATCATGGTCAGGAAACTGGGCAGTTGTGGGTTGTTTTAAGTGATCCTTCACAATTCCCTGGGCCATACGAAAAGCTTCCTGGCCTGTGGGTTTACGGTTGAGATGTACCCTGCTGTTTTTACTGATGCCAAAAACTACCGCGATAAAAACTATAACCAAAGCGATGCTAAAAAGGGTGGCTGTTTTTATGTGCGGGTGCCGGTGCCAACCTATGTTTTTGCGTTCGTCCTCACTGAGTAATTGCCATTCAGAATATTTCATATTGTATCAACTTACCATATGAAGCAATATTCGCACAAATTGTTTTGAAGATTCGGGGCACAAAAAAACGCCCCGGTAAAACCAGGGCGTTTCTTTTTTTCTAAAAAATGAAAGATTATTTTTTAGTAGTGTCTTTTTTAGTGGTGTCTTTCTTAGTAGTGTCAGACATTTTAGCTGAATCAACAGCAGTAGTTTTAGCAGAATCCATTTTAGCTGAGTCCATTTTAGCTGAATCAGCAGAACCTGCTGAACCAGAACCTTTACAAGCTGCAAATGAAGTAGCGATAGCCAGGGCTAAAAAGCCAAGTTTGAATGAATTTTTCATGTTTAATTTTTAATAAGTGATTTAATAGTTTTCTTGTTAATACCGTAAACAAAAAAAGGTAACCCGTAATTTTTAAAAAAAATTACAGATTACCCTTTATAAATTAACGAATAACTAAAAAATCAATAAAAGGGAATCGAAATTTGCATTTCTATCACCTGTTATATTGCATTAAAATTATTTCTTAGCAGTATCTTTTTTAACTGAATCAACAGCAGCAGCACCAGATTTAGCAGTAGAATCAACTTTAGTAGCTGAATCAGCTTTAGTAGAATCAACTTTAGTAGAATCAGCTTTAGCAGTTGAATCAGTAGTTGAAGCTGAACCAGAACCTTTACAAGCAGCGAAAGAAACAGCGATAGCTAATGCTAAGAAACCTAATTTGAATGAATTTTTCATTTTGTGAGTTTTAAAATTTAAATATTTTGTGATCGTTTTCGGGTGTTAATACCCGTAAACAGAAAAGGTAACCCACGTTTTTTTAAAAAAAATAAAAATAATTTTTCATGTTAGTAAATGGCTCCCAATTTTCCTACTAAGGCCTTTCATTCAGAATACGGCAATCCCTTCCACATCTACTTTATAGTATTTCAATATATCCATCCGTTCCATTCACCCGGATCCGCTGCCCATCTTTGATCAGTTTGGTGGCATTATCCACTCCAACAACGGCTGGTAAGCCATATTCACGTGCTATAACTGCACCATGGGTCATCAATCCGCCAACTTCGGTAACCAGCCCTTTGATGGATACAAACAATGGTGTCCAGCTGGGGTCGGTGAAAGAGGTCACCAATATATCCCCATCTTCCAGGTCAGCATCTTCCATATTTAAGATCACACGTGCCCGACCTTCTATTATTCCCGAAGACACAGCCAGACCTGCAATAGCTCCGGCCGGAAGATCTTCGTGTTTGTACTTACCAGTAATGATTTCACCGTCAGACGTCATAATACGTGGCGGGTTTAGTTTTTCATATAGTTTATAATCGTCTTTTCGTTTATCGATAAGGTGATAATCTAGCTGATGCGTTTCCACTACTTCTCTGAGTTCTTCAAAGCTGAGGTAGTAAATATCTTCTTTTGCATGAATAACGTTGGCTTGTATCAGTTGCTCGGCTTCTTTCCATAAAGCCTGCTTATAAACAAAGTAACGGCTAACTATCCCATATTTTGGATATTCACGATAACCGGCAAAATTCCGGATCAGGTCTATCATTCGTTTTGTTTCTTTGGCTTTTTGTTCGCCGTCTGGTAATGGCGCCAACCGATCTAATAATTCTTGCTCTTTTTTCAAAGCCTCCTGCCGTCCTTGCTCAAATCTCCGGGTGCCTGCCCCGGGTTCAAAGTTTTTTATATTATTGAGAATAGTGGGGACAAGTGTAATTGGTTTTTCGCTCCAGCGGGTTTTCGTAATATCTATTTCCCCGGCACATCGCATTCCGTATTTGTTGAGATAAGTATCAATGGTGTCCCGAATTTCCTGCCCGCCATCAAATTGAACCAGTCCATCCAAAAAGTTATCATTTTCTGCCTGTTGCAAATATTCAATTACTGCAGGGTACGGACGAATCACATCGGCAACATGCAATAGTTCCAGGCCCATTTCCGAAGTAATATTGTTTGGCACCGATTGAGCAAGCGTATCTCCCGCATTTTTCTCCCCTAACCATTCGTTCATTTTTTCATTGATCCATGATAAAGCATTTATTCCAGTCATAATCACCTCAAAACTTGGTGAGTTAGCTGAGGTTTTCTTGAGCTGCTGGATATCTTCCAGGATAAAATCAAACACATCCGATCCTGATTTCAGCCGGATGTTTTGCTTTAACGATTCCATCGATGTTTGACTACTCCTGATCAAATCAGCAACGATTGTTGGCTCATAGTCGTTAAGTGCCTGATAATCTCTATTCAGTACAGTTTTAGCGGGCCCTGGTTCTTCTTTATCATCCGGTAATGGTTTTAAAAAATCTCCCCGCTCAATGATGCTTGTCAATGCGTCTTTGATGAGCGGATCGGACTTGCCAAGAACATTTAACAGCGTGTGTCTGCCGGCAGCTGAAGCCAGCATCTGTGTAATATCAACAAACAACCTTCCCCCAGCTGTACGCATGTGTGCCACGGTCGTTAACAGGAAAAAAGATAATCCCAATGGTTTCATGGCATTGGTCATCATTTGCTGATGACCGACAGATACATACACGTGATTTTCCTGATCATCTACTTCGGGGACCGGGTATAAAGTAGTGATCGGTCTGCTTTGTACAATATAAAACGTATCCTCCACCAAACACCATTCGATATCCTGGGGGCTGCCGAAATGATTTTCGATCTTTCTGCCTATACTCTCCAGTTGCAAGATATGTTCATCTGTAAGCGCTTGTTTGTTCTGTTGCCCCGGCTCAATCTCCTGTTCTTTTGTACCGCCACCTTTTAAGGCATGGATAGCCAGTTTTTTGGTGGATATCTTTTTATCGATGATCTGCCCATTACGCACTTGATACAGATCGGCATTCACCAGGCCCGAAACCATAGCCTCGCCAAGGCCGAAGCTGGCATCAATGGATAATACTTTCCGGTTACCGGTAACCGGATCGGCAGTAAATAAAATTCCTGCCGCCTTGGGGAATACCATCTGCTGAACAACTACAGACAGGTGAACCTTACGGTGATCAAAACCATTTTGAATGCGGTAAGTTATTGCCCTATCGGTAAACAGCGATGCCCAACACTTGCTGATATGTTTTAGGATAGCCTCTTTCCCGATAATATTCAAATAGGTATCCTGCTGCCCCGCAAAGGATGCCGTCGGTAAATCTTCGGCAGTTGCGCTTGACCGCACCGCGTAGGCATTTTTTTCATCAAGCCCGGAGAGGAAGCGGGTGATCTCGTTATTAATGTCCTGGGGAATGGTTATTCCTTCGATGGTTCTGCGAATCTCAGTACTAAGTTCACCGATCTTACCTTGGTCTTCTACCTTTAGAAGCGATAGCTGCTCAAGTAATTCGTTAATAGACGGTGTTTCATTAATGACTCTTTTAAAAGCTTCGGTCGAGATACAAAAGCCATCCGGTACGTGGATGCCTTCGATCCTGGAAAGCTCGCCCAGGTTTGCGCCTTTACCCCCAACAACGTTGAGTTTTGTTTTGTCGACATCCTGAAAATTAAATACAAATGAACCCTTACTGATAGTTTTCGCCATGTTTTTTTATTTGGTTTACAATTGCTTTTAGTACGCCTGGAGAGGTGAATGTTTTAATAAAAAACAGCACCGGATATTCAAAAGTATCTGATAACCAACTGTTAAAAAAGCATTTTGTACTATATTTTTTTTCGCGCAATAATTGCCGCGAACATTGCGTTAACCTTACAACAAGTGACAAATAAAAAGACCCACTAAATGGCAAAAGCCGCTCTCCAGAGCGGCTTTTTTAGGTTCTACATAAGTCCTGTACAAACAACAAGTCCTGATTTATTCCAGGTATATTTTTGTACGCTTCGGTTTGATCCCAGACAGTTCGCAGATTATTTTTTAGTTGAATCGGGAAGGGCCGCTTTTGCAGAATCAGCAACTGTTGCTTTTGTCGAATCGGCAATGGCTTTTTTAGCAGAATCAACAGCAACTGTTTTGCCTGAATCAATCGGGGTTGAGTTAGCTGGAGCTTTTGAAGCAGGATCACAAGCAGTGAAAGAAATAGCGATTGCAAATGTGGCGAGGCCTGTTTTGATTGAGTTTTTCATTTTAGTTAAGTTTTAAATTTTAATTGTTTTTTGATGTTAATACAACGAAAACAAAAAGGTGACCTCCCTGGGTTTTGGAGGAAAATGCCTGGGTTAGCAGCTGTTTAACGAAATGTTTTTGAGGCCGGTTTTTTTTATTGCAGATTTGCCATCTTATAAAAAAAGCGGGTTAAAATAGGCTTGGGTTACCTTGTTTAAATTATTGTATTAAAACCGATGGAACATTCGGGCGTATAATTGTTTACAACACTAAATATCCGGGTTAATGCTAATGATTTATTTTAGGTAAATTATTTTTTATAATGATGGGTTACAATTTCGTATAAATAGTATTAAGAGTGAATAAAGAGTTAAAAGCTTCGGCACCAACAGATAGCGAGATAGTTCTTGGTATACTTAACAACTCGGAAATAGTGTTAAAAAAGTTATACACTACCTATTTTCCGATGATACTACAGTTAATTGTCAATAACAACGGGGATGAGGATGATGCCAAAGATATTTACCAGGAAGCGATCATCGTTCTTTATAATAAGATCAAATCGGGCAAATTCGAACTAAGCAGTAAGCTTAAAACTTATATTTATTCGGTTTGCCGCAGGCTTTGGCTTAAAAGGCTTAGCCACATGAACAGGTACGGAGGCGATATCCGTGATTTTGAAGAGTACCTGCCTGTTGATGAAGAGGTTGATGACCATAATGAGCGGGATATACAGTTTAGCAAAATGGAAAGTGCCCTGCAATTGCTAGGTGAACCCTGCAAAACCATTATGGAAGATTTTTATATACATAACAGATCAATGCAGGATATCTGCGAACGTTTTGGCTATACCAATGCTGATAATGCCAAAACACAAAAATATAAATGCCTGCAAAGGCTGAAAAAGTTATTTTTTCAGCAGAAATAAGGAAGGAAAGCAAAGAGATGAGTGATCACCAACTTACGGAATTAATTGAAAGGTACCTTGACGGCAGCATGAGCACCGAAGAGCGTACGCAGTTTGAATTGCTCCGCAAAAACGATGCGACTGTAGAAAGCCGGGTTGCCGAGCACATGCAGTTTATTGGTTTACTAAAACAATACGGCGAGCGTCTGGAGCTTGAAAAACGCTTGAACGCTATTCATGACGAGATTGATGTACATGCTTTGAAAGAAGAGGTAACCATCCATCCAACCTGGGTAGTACGCATGTGGAGAAACCACCATTCTAAAATATCGGTAGCAGCATCAATAGCTATTTTCGCTATTTTGGGTACCCTGTTCTTTACAGGTAAACTGAATAACCACGAATCGAACTTTGAGCAGTTAAGCCAGGAGATCGGCAAGATCAAACAGTCGCAGGCAACATTGAATACCCGTACCAATAGCATTATAAATGATATAAAAGGAAGTAAGAGAATAACCAACCCCGGTAATTTCAGGGGTACTGGTTTCGCACTTTCATCAAACGGGTATATTGTTACCAATTACCATGTTATTAAAGATGCCGATTCTGTATATGTTCAAAATGCTGCTGGTGAATCATTCCACAGCAAAGTAATTTATACCGAACCGGGTAATGATATTGCTGTGTTACAGATCAATGATGAAGCTTTTGAAGGTTTGGGTTCTGTGCCTTATAACTTTAAACGTTCATCTACAGATCTTGGTGAAAACGTATTTACTATTGGTTATCCGGATAGTAAAGTGGTTTTTGGGCTGGGCGCGCTAACATCAGCAACCGGTTACCAGGGTGATACTACCGAATACCAGGTTTCTATACCAGTTAATCCGGGTAACAGCGGCGGCCCCTTATTGGATGATAAAGGAAATGTGATCGGTATCATCAATGCCAAACAAACACAGGTAGCAGGAGCAGCGTTCGCGGTAAAATCGGCTTATCTGTTAAAAGCTATCCAGAATATACCATCTGATTCGTTAAGCAAATCATTAACCTTAAATACAAAAAATACGCTGGCCGGTTTAAGTCGTACCCAGCAGTTAAAGAAACTTAAAAACTATGTTTTCATGGTTAAAGTTTATAATCAATAATTAGCCCAATCCAATAAAAGTTAATATATTAAAATGAAAAGGAGGTACCGTAAGGTGCCTCTTTTTTTATGCCCCCCTAACCCCCTGAAGGGGGAACTTTACAGGGAAATAATATCGAACATTCAATATTGAATGTTGAATGATGAAGGTGAAAAGAGAGTAATATCGAACATCAAATATCGAATGATGAAGGTGAAAAACTTCGGTGTTCAAAATTCAACATTCGTTATTGGACATTAGTAAACCGGAAGTTAGTTCCCCCTTCAGGGGGTTAGGGGGCTATCTGTCCACCTCGCCCAACACAAAATCGATAGAGCCTACAATGGCTATCAGATCGGCGATGAGTACGCCTTTGGATATTTCGGGTAGTACAGAAAGATTGTTAAAACTTGGTCCGCGTGACTTTACACGGGTAGGGATCTCGGATTTGCCGTCGGCCATAAAATAAAAACCCAGTTCGCCTTTGGCGCCTTCGCAGCGTACGTAGTAATCCTGCGCTTTAGGAATGGTTTTACGCGGCATTTTAGCTCGCGGATCAAAATCGGGTGTGCGTTTCAGCTCGTTTTGCAGGCGATCAAGGCATTGCTCTACTATCCGTAGAGATTGTTCTATTTCATCCACCCGTACTTTGTAGCGGTCCCAGCAGTCGCCTACGGTACCCATAAGGCCGGTACCCACCGGGATTTCAAAATCAAGCTCTGGATAAGCCGAGTAGTTATCAATGCGCCGCAGATCCCATTTCAAACCCGATGCCCGCAGCATAGGACCCGAGCAGCCGTAGTTAATAGCCACATCAAGCGGCAACACACCTACATTAGCCGTGCGCGATATAAACACCTGGTTATCGGTAAGCAGCTGGTTAAGCTC
>Ga0105239_10003321_pt1 | contig 19801 bp, 14 predicted proteins | sample KBSC44metaG_FD_92761 | JGI IMG/M metagenome (GOLD analysis project Ga0105239, IMG submission 92761) | Corn rhizosphere microbial communities from Kellogg Biological Station, Michigan, USA - KBS C4-4 metaG | ecosystem: Host-associated > Plants > Roots > Rhizosphere > Soil | place: Michigan, USA...
AAGGAGGCTTCTCGCACGCCGAAGTTGATATCGGGGCAGCGCACGCCCAAGTCCTCAAAGAACACGTTACTCAGGTTGGGACTGTAATTCTGTCCGGTATAAACCACCACGTGTTCGCAGCACCGATCCAGGACAGGCAGAATCAGCGAAAGGCGAATAATCTCCGGCCTGGTACCGAGAATCGTGAGAACCTTCATCAGGCCATCGCCAGGGCGCGCGCGCGAAGACCGTTGCGAGACAGCAGATCACTTAGCTGGTCCAGCGAGAGATTGTCGGCATGGGAGCTATATTCATCATGAATGCCGCCAACTTGAAAATCGGTGCATAGTTCGGGCAAAATCGGCTGAATCACATAGTACTGGTCGCGCATGATCGAGCGGGCCGACTCTTCCTGGGATACCAGTACCTCGTGGAGTTTCTCGCCGGGACGAATCCCGGTAATTTTAATCTCGATGGGAGCGGAACCGATCAAGGCACGGGCCACATCCGAGACACGTGCGGACGAAACGCGCGGCACGTACGTCTCTCCGCGACGGCCGCCGCGAATTGCCGCGAAGATGGTATCGACGGCGGTATCGAGGCTCAGCAGAAAGCGCGTCATTCGCTCATCGGTGATTGTGACCGGGCCACCCTTCTCTATCTGGTGTAAGAAAAGAGGGATCACCGACCCTCGGGACGCCAGGACATTACCATAGCGAACGCAGATGAAGCGAGTCCACCGGCAAGACACATTGGCCGCCAGGAACACCCGTTCCTGCAGAGCCTTCGTCATTCCCATGACATTGATGGGTTTGCATGCTTTGTCGGTGGACACACCAACCACAGTCTCGATGACAGTACCCGACTCTCTGACCGCGCGAACGATGTTCTGAGGACCTTCGATATTCGTCTTGACAGCCTCGATGGGAAAGTATTCGCACGTGGGGACTTGCTTGAGGGCGGCGGCATTGACGACTATGTCGCTGTCCTGAACAGCGGCGGAGACGGCGGCATAGTCTCGGACGTCGCCGATCTGAAACTGCAGTAGACGCTGGAAATTGGCATAGATAATCTCGTCCGTCGCAGTGGAGACTGATGCAAACGCGAGCCGCATGTCGTGCTGCTTGGCTTCGTCTCGTGAGAACACTACTACCTTCGCGGGTGCGCCCTCTTCGCCAGTAAGAATCCTGCGAACTAGGACGCTCCCCAGCGAGCCGGTGCCGCCAGTAACGAGTATTCTTTTGTTTGTAAACATGGATGTCTAACCTTCGTATTGGGTGATGTCTTCCGCCAAGTCCGCGATCATTGTTTCCCAGTCGGGCACACGAACTCCAGTGGCCTGCTCGAATCGACTACCATCGAGGCTTCGGTCGCAAGCGACGCTATCCTCTTGCACCACTCGAATCGGAACCGATGCGGATCGCTGGATCAGCGTCAAGAGCGAGTACTTGTCGATGGGCGAGGCAGCGGCGTGATAAAGGCCCGCGAGCTGTGGATGGGACGAGATGACAGTGTCGAGAATGCGGCTAAGTGCCAGGGTCGTCAGTCCGGAGAAGATGGCGTACCGATAACCCGACACCGTTCCGCCGCGATGGGCCAGGAACCATTCAAGCAGACCACTCCGACGGAACAGTTCACGCCCGATGATCGACGTTCTGATTGTCAGGCAGTTGGCGCCGCTCGGCTCGCCGAGCGCCTTAGTCTTTCCGTAGAGGTCCGTGGCGTCGGGCACGTCCGATTCGCGATATCGCCCTTGTGTGCCGCTGAAAACGCAATCGGTGCTGATATGAATGAAACGACCCCCTCGATCTCCGACCAGGCGCTGGAGGCGGTGCGGGAGTAGTGCGTTGATGGATATCGCGGCAACAGGGTCACAGGCGGCCGGGAGTTGTTTTACGATTCCGATACAGTTCACGACAACATCCGGCCGGTACCTGTCGAGGACTGGCACAATGGAGTCATTACTGTCGACACACAAGTCGTCAATGATCCGGGCACCGCGGAACAGACCGGAGCAGTTGCTGATACGGCTGGAGGTCCCACGGATCGTAGCGTAGACCTCGTGCTCTGGCGCAAGTATCTGCACAAGCTTGTGGCCGAGCATGCCCGTCGCCCCTAAGATCAGAATTCCAGGCACGGTGACGAGACCCTCCTTCGCAGGCGCCTGGAATCGCTGGCCCGAGAGCAGCACAACACCATACCGACTAGCGGAAGGACAACAAACGGCCCCCAATCAGAGAATTCGGCGGCGGGTCCGAGACCCATCGTGGCCTTGAGCGGCCAACCCATAATGCTTAGCCAAATTGCTACTGTGAGTGGATTTTTATAAAGCCCAACGCGCGCGTGGACATCGAAGAAGCCGTAGAAGAACCCCGTAAACACGCCGAGCACGACAACCGAGACTATCCCCAAGTGCAGCCAGAACATTCCGAGGAGCGTTGGTGTGGGCCCACAAACATGGCACATACCGGGTCCTAAACGCAGGAGTAGCTCGGTCTTCTTTTCTTCGCGGAAGTCCGGACGGGACGGCCAGAGAACGTGCGGTACCCACTGGACGGCGTCCTGGAGATAGAACACTCCGTAATCATAGGATACGTCCCTGGGAATTACCTCAAGGTAGCGGGCATATAACTTCATCTCGACGGCTGGCTCGTCCGAGAAGTTCTCAGCGTCGTCTGTGAACATTGACATAATCGATCCGCTGACGATCTGCGTTATCGGCTTGGCAAAGAATTGACGGAGCTCTGCAAAGTTGGATCCTATGTAAAACTCGTACCGGTAACGTCGCATGATGCCCATGACGGAAAGCGCTAGAAGCAGTGTCGCCAGAAGTGCGGGCAGGGCAATCCGCCTCCGGAAGAGGATCCTCACAGCTGCTACCGCGAGCAGGCCATAGATCACGATGCCCGTTCGCTGACCCACCGCGAGATTATAAACAACGCTACCCGCAATCAAGAAGCCAATTGCGACCTTCAAGGCGAAAGACCTGACGCAAGTGGCGGCCCCCAGCAAGATCGAGATTCCAGGCGTCAACAGCCACCGGGAAGAGTACACGTAGGCGGTCGTACCTGCAAAATTACGCGCATCTCCGTTCGAGCTGAAGTAATTGTCGATCCCGTTTGACTCTCGAATAAAGAACAGTTCGCCGGCTATTCCAAGCAGGCACAAAGAGAATCCACACACGAGCATCCGGTCCGGATAGCAACGGCGTTGCGCGTACCTTTTGATTACAACGGGCATGTTACGCAGAGCACTGTTGTAACCCAGGACAATGCAGCCCAGGCCCAGGCTGGGGAGCAGATTGACCCAAGGAATAACATCTGACGGAACTTCGCGCACCATCCAGGATTGCGCTTTGTAGAGGGACAGGCCGTAGACGGCAAGGTATCCGATAAATAACAGGTACACGTGTTGTAGCGGATCGCCGGCGGTTTCGCTGGAGACCCGCTTCAGTTGCGAAACCGATAAGCCCAGCATGATAGCGATGCTTAAGACAAACGTGAAATACGTCATGAGGAGCGAATCGAAAGCATCACTGAGCTCGTCGAACCCTGCGCCAGGCACGGTAAGCGCCGGGGCTTACCGGATTGCGTTCCCGCATCATGAGAGGCAGCAAGGGCGGGATCGCCGCCAAAACCTTGAAGTCGATGGTCCACTCCCTTTTGCTGATGTGGGAAGCGGTGTGAGAGAGCCACGTTGCGAGAAAGCGAAATGGCAGGTATCTGGCGGGGCAACGACAGAGTTCTAATAGCAACGAGTTACGATGGGTATAGAAGCGTACCCTATGCCAGTCTCGCTCCGCCTCCGACCAGGCGTGATAGACGATGATCTGTGGCGTTGCGACGATACGGTGGCCGCCGTTCAACATTCTTAAACATAAGTCGTCCTCCTCGGCGCCGCCCCGGAAGAACTGAGCGTACCCCCCAGAGTCACGCAGCACTGCGGTACGCGTCAGATTGGCGCCGCCAAGAAAGACCGCCACATCAAAAGGCTCGCGATCCGGAGCGACCCAGTGGTTACCGTTTGGTACGCATGCGTTGAGCGCGAGGGACGCGACAGTTGGGGATCCGTCAAGCAACTCGATCGCTCGTTCTAGTCCGTTCGGCTCGAGAAGCCGGCAGTCATCATCTAAGGACAAGATGAGGTCCCCGGATGCGGTTGCGAAGCCGGTGTTCCTGGCAAAGGCTTGGCCCTGATTTGTTAGAAACCTGACGTAGCGAAGGTTAGCGAACCGAGCCGCGAAACTCCGTACAACCTGCGCGGTGTCGTCAGCGGAGGCGTCATCAACTACGATAACCTCGTCCGGCATCCGGGTCTGGCGAAGCAGGTGCTCGAGACAGAGCCGGATATCGCCGGTGCGGTTATAGGTTGGAATTACCGCGGTAATGGTCGGCACGGAGTTCTGAGCATCCGGTTAGTAAAGATAGTTTTTACATCGCGTACAGTGGATCGTACGGTGAAAGGCGGTTCACGACGTCCTGGATGTAATCGGATTGGAGTTGCTGCCAGTACTTGGCGCGTTGCAGAACCCTGGCGCCGGAGTCGGCTTGGGATAGTGACTGGGCCATGCATTCTCGCAAACGCGTCGGCGCACTCGGATCGAGGCCGACCAGGTTTTCGCCGAGGTCCATAGACAGCATGAAATCGCGACACTTGTCTCGATAGGAAAAGAGAATGGGAGGCACTCCAGCGCAACAGGCGAGTACCGCCGCGTGAAGCCGCACGCCGATAAGCAGATGACTGCCGCGAATCAGATCAAGAAAGTGGGTGACAGAGTTCGTGCAGTCATGGATCGCGATATCGGTGCGGTCGATATCGGATAATAAGGCGGCCAACGCATCGTGATCGCCTGTGCCGAGGCTGACCAGGACGATTTCGTTGCCCTGTGTCAGCCAAGCCTTCGCTATCTGAGCGACGGCACGGTAGGGTGCGCACTCGCCTTCTCCGTAGCGCCCACCTGGGGGAATGGCAAGATTGATTGCGAGCTTCGGACGCTTTGATGTGGGTACGCGGAGATCATCTGCCAGAGACAGGGCGGGGTCACCGATGACCTCTACTCTATGGACGCCGATCTCCTCAAGGCTGCGTTTGGATTCGGGACCGCGCACGCCGATAGAGAGGAACTGGTTGAGAACATGTTGCCAACCCACAAGGTCTACGGCGGGCGGTGCCGCGAAACCTGGACTTCCGACACCGGTACCGAAGGTCGTAATTGGTAGGCCGAGTTCCAGGGTTCTGCGCGCGATCGCTAAATATCCGGGGTTGATCAAGGTTCCACCACCGAGCAGCACAAGATCAATCACACTTCGCCCGCTGAGGCCAATCCGGCGCAGTATCTGCTCTTGACGGGCGCCGCGAAATGCCGTCACCGCGCGCCCAGCAAGAAGGCGCCGGCTGGCAGCATACATGGCCTCGTCGCCGAGATTGGCCTGTCCAATCCACCCGATGTAGCCGATCGCCCTTCTTTGTTGCAGGCGGAAACATGTCCGTTCAAACGCGGTCTTGAATAGTTTCCAGCCCGGCTCGCGAATGCTTGCAAAAGACAGTGGCGTACCGTTCATACCAATCACTTCGACTACGATCGAAAGGCTCCAGCCCCCAGTATTCCCACGGCCAACCGGCTCGCAGAAGCTGGTCACCCATGTGGAGTCGTTTGACGTCGGAGGAAACGGGGCTGAGACCAACCCTGCGCACTACCTCGGACCGAATGTCGAGATCCACTCCGGTCACAAACAGGTAGCCTCCCGGGGAGAGCAAGCGGCAGATATTCATCAGGCACGCTTCAGCCTGCGCGGGGTCAAGATGTATCAGGAAATTGTTAGCCAAAACGACATCCTGGGTCCCGATACGTTTTTCGAGTTGCGGAGCGGAGACGTCGGCAACAAGGAACCGAATCCCCTCCCGCAACTTGTCTTTGACGCGCAGACTATCCCCGGCATCCTCCAAAACGCAGTCTGTCAATTCGATTGGGACGCCTCGGAGTAGCGCGGACGTTCGCTCATACATGCCGCGGCGGGCCTCTTCGATTGCCTCAGGACAAATGTCGACGGCCGTGATAGTGGCAGCAAGATCAGGCTGGGAGGAGTGGATCACGTGGGCAACGGTGTACAATTCCGCCCCCGTGCTGCAACCTAGAACGGCGACGCGAATCCCCTTTCCGGTGGATGCATTTGTAACAATTGTGCCCAACACCTCGAGGAGAGCAGGATTGCGGAAGAACCTGGTTGTCAGGCTCTGCGCCCTCTCCTGCCGCCGACGTGCGCGATTGTTAATCCACGCGCCCAAGCCGGTGAACGCAGGCCAATGCAGGACCGGGGAGAGTGCCGCGCGAAACGTGGCCCTCAGATGTCGCCAGAGGCTAATGTGAGTTTTGGTGCGGAGGCCTGCTCCCGGAGGGATCCATAACGGATTTCGAGGGGGCAGACCCTTGTCGGCCATGCCGAGAAAGCGGCGGATAAATAATGCGGATGGCACGAAAAATAGCAGAGAGTAGGCCGCAACCATTGCTGTCGGAACTCCAGCAATGCCCAAGGCCCGGATCAATACGACCTTGAATACTGTCGCGGCCATCGTCATCAGGACGGTAGCAAGAACACGAAACGCCAACAAATTCGCGCCGCCAAGAAATGTACTAAAAATGTTGCCGACCTGGCTGATGGTGGTCCACGCTGCCAGAGCTATGCACAGTAGCAGATCGGGTTTGATTGGCGCATTTACCCAGATCCTGATGATAGGCGCGGCAAGTATGACCAAACAAGCCGACGGCAGAGCGACCGAAAGTGTACCCAAGACCAGCGCGTGCCTCAGCGCGCTACGTAGCCAGGCATAATCCGCACTGGCCACGGCCTCGCCGAAAGCGGGCCACAGCGGGACAAGAAACATACTGAGCATAACGGCACTAAAGTTGAATAGGCGGGCAGGCACGGCAAATTGAGTCACTGCCTCCGCACCCAAATAGTGAGCGATGATCAGATTGTCCGCCGAAATACAAATCGCGGCGCAGATGTTGACGACAGTGAAGAGCAGACCGTTGCGCAGCAGCACCATCGCAGCGCGCCCGGAGCTGAGACGTACGGCCGGCCTCAACGAGGGACGTGTGATTCCAAAGTGGTAGGCGGAGTTCACCAGTGCACTAAAATGCGGGGCGCCGATCAGAGCTAATACCAGCCAAGGCAAGCTGCTATGGGCACGGATTGCCACGACGAGGGCGACGAAGCCCAGGATTGTACCTCCCGACTGCCAAAGATCATTCTTAAACCCCTCCTGATATCCGAGTTGCACTTGACGGACAACCGAAAGGGGAAGACTCACCAGAAAGCAGCCGGCGAGAACGGCGGCCGTGGGTGCGGCCTCATCCGCAGCCACACGCGTGCTGACGTTGAAGATGTGCGCCCAGGGCACAAAAGGGTACATAGCAGCGAACAATACAGCACCTAGCAGAGCGATGAACATCAGGAGGAAGAACCCCGACGAGACGGCGCGCCGCGCTCCCGCCTGGTCCTGTCGGGCGTCGGCGTCGGTCACGACATTAATTAGACCTTGACCTACGCCCAAGTCCAGGAATCCGAGCATCGCAACGGTTGAGCTGATTGTCATCCACATCCCGAACCTCTCGCTTCCCAGGTACCGAATCGTGAGCGGAATCGAGAAAAACGTGGCCAGAACGGAAAGCGAGCGGGCAAGTATTGACGTGATCCCATTCGTAAGAATGCCCTGGACACGTCGTTGGGCCCGGCTGGAGGCCCCACCGGACAGAATTCGATCGGCGATGGGGCTCAAGAACGACAAGGCGTGCGTCTTGCTAGCAGTGGCGAACTTAGACATCGGCCTTTTCCTGCTGGGGCATCTCCGTCGAAACGCTGCCGTGATTAGTTCTGGCCACCGGACCGTCCCTGGTAGTCTGCGTATGCCTTGTAGTAACCGTTTGAGTATCCGTAGTAGCCGTTTGGCGACATCTTCGGATCCCAACTATTCAGAATCGTCCCTACGACCCGGGTCTCATCTTCCGAGAACCGTTGGCGGGCCGCTATTGCGGCATCGCGTGTCGTCTGACCTGCGCGGAATACTAACAACACTCCATCAGCGATTCGGCCCAGCACACGGGCATCGGGCATCTGGAGCATCGGTGGCGTGTCCACGATAATCATGTCAAATTCGCTTTTGAACTGCGTCAGCAATTCCGGAAGGTTCGCGGAATACAAAAGGTTGGCCGCGGCCTGGGTAGAAGGGCCGCTGGGCAGCAGGTAGAGTCCCGGAATCTTGGTCTGCTGCACCACACCTTCTAATGCTTGGGGCGACAGCGGCCGTTCCATCAGAAGGGTGCTTAAGCCCTTTTCGTTAGGCACCTGGAATATGTCATGCTGCCGGGGTTTGCGCAGATCCGCATCAATCAGCAGCACCTTCTGTTTGATTTCGGCCAAGGCGATCGCCAGGTTGCTTGCCACCGTACTCTTACCATCACGGGGGCTGGCGCTCGTCATTACCAGCACCCTGGGACGGCTGCCATTATTGCCTGAAAAGAGCAGTGAGGTTAACACTACGCGGAATGCCTCGGCGACTATGCTGGACTTCCGCTGCCACGTGATTAGTTCCACGCGCCCCTCGGCGTGATCGGCAGGCACTGGAGTCTTCGCGCTGGAGCCGCCGTTTGCAGCCGAATCCACCTGGCTCACTTGAGTCACCGTTTGACTCACTTGCTTCGTTTGGGTATCGTGCTTGTTTGCAGTGTAATAGGAGGCACGCAAACGACCCCGTTCAAGTGCTGAAGGAATGACGCCCAGCTCGGGGATATTCAACCAGAATGGCGCTTCGCCCGGCTCCTTCAATGTCCGGTCCCGCCGCTCCCGCGTGACCACGAATACAATACCCAGAAAAAAGCCGGTGCAGAGGCCCAACCCGGCATTGGCGCTCAGGCTCGGCTTAAATGGTCCGCCGGGGGGTCTCGCCTCGTCCACGACCCGGATATTGCTAGCCCGCATGGCACTCGCGATAGTGCTCTCCTTGACCTTTTGGCTCATCGCTTCGTAAATCTGCCGGTTGGAATCGACCTCGCGCTTAAGAATGTTGTACTGAATACTCTTCTCGCCATCGGCCGTGACCAGTCGCGCCTGAGTGGCATAGTCCTCCGCAAGTAATGACTCCCGGCGCGCCGATTCCTCGTATTCATGACGGATCCGTTCCAGGATCGACCTTCGCACCGCGCCGAGCGATTTCTCAATCTCCGCGATCTGCACTTCGACACGCTTCACTTTGGTGTACTCGGGTTGGTAAACGGCCCCGAACTCTGCGCGTTGCCGGCGCAATTCGGTCAGCTTGCTTTGCGGTTCCCGCAGGGAAGGATCGTCCAGCACATCGGGTAAGGACTCCAGAGTTGCCGATTGCGCGATTTCCCACTTGGATTGCCGCGCCACGCGCTCCGCCTGAGCCGTTGAAAGAACAGCCTGTAACTGCTTGAGCTTCTCCTCGCTGACGTTCTGTTTGTCGCCGGTGAAGAGCAGTCCCGTTTTGCGGGCATAAGCCTGAAGTGAATCCTCACTGCGCTCCAGCTTGATGCGCATGTCGTCGAGTTGCCTTGTGAGCCACTCGCCGGTGCGCTCCGACATCTTCCAGCGAGCTTCCATATTCTGATCGATGTATTCGTTGGTGAGGGTATTCAAGAAGTCCGCGGCCAGAGTCGGGTTGGTGGAATCAAACAGCAGTTCGATGATGCGGGTTTGGCCTGCGGATCGGACTTTCAGATTACCAGCGGCCGCATTCAGGGCCGACTCGCGCTGACTCGCAAGACTTGGCATTGGCAGATTAAGCGCTTTGCGCCACGCAGGAATGCGTCCTGTTTCCACGTTCAGACCTTCGGTGTTTCCAGCCCTCACCTTCTGGACGGTGCGCTCGAGCAGGGTGGCACTCTGGAGGATTCTGATTTGAGTTTGGATATCGGTCAACGCCCCATAGTTTGCGCTATCGCTCACCGGCGACACTTCTTTAATATTGAGGAAGTTCTGATTGATGTCCTGGATCTCCAGCGAGGCCTTCGCCTCATAGACAGGGGTTTGGGGGACGGTGATTAAGGCCCCGGTCAGCAGGCCCATAAAAGCAATCAGAATCACCGTCCCCTTACGGCGACGAAGAGCCAGGAAGTATTCGACGAGCCCCCGCCGGGCGCCCTGGCTCACATCCTCGCGGTCATAAGACTCCGCAAGGGAGCCCCGTGATTGCCCGAGACCCGGACGGTCGATCACCGGGCCACCGCGCTCCACCGTCCTGATGGATTGTGGCATCAAGTTGCGATTTTCGTCCACGGTCGCTCAGAACGTTGGAAAGGAAACCAAGCTGCAGATCAACCCTGTTACCGCCGGTAAATGGCGACGCCCGTGCCGATGGAAGATCCCATGCCGAGAGCGGTTTCGAGCGCCCGTACGGTACCGGCCTTCCTGCCGCTGATTGGAACGAAGAGTACATCATTTGCCATTAGCGGCACGTCTTTTCCTTTACCCGTCAACATGGCCTTAACGTCTACCAGGATTTCTTCGCGATCGGTGCCGCCGGCTTTGGGGCGGAGGATCCCGATGCTTTTCTGGTTCGCAAACCGGTCAAACCCACCCGCCATCGTGATGGCTTGCAACACGGTGATGGTTTCGCGCTCGTTGAGGACAAAACCGCCGGCCCGGGGTACCGCACCCAGAACATATATCAGTTCGCCCTTCGGCACACTGATGACGTCGCCGGACTCGATGGCGATGTTCTCCTCCGGATCAGTCGCGTCGACGAGCGACTTGAGGTTAACCTGACCGACGTAGAATTGCTCTGAGGTGTCGAGCCTGGCCGTTGGCAGGGGTAGATGGCCCACTTCTTTCCGGCGCGTAATCACGATGGAATTCCCGGCGTCCGGATTGGCACCACCCGCCATCGACAGGACTTCGGACAGCGATTTCTTCCCCACGATCTGGACTACTCCCGGGGTCCGCACCTCACCTAGGATACTTACAGGGTGGCTGCGGAACGCGGCTAGCAGCACGGTCACCTCTGGGTCCTTGAGCACGGCCAAAAGCCGCTCGCGGAGGTTGGCTTCAGTCTGTTCCACCGTTAGACCGGCAACGTGCATGCGCCCAACAACGGGGAGCCGGACGTTTCCCTGCATGTCCACCAGAATCGGACGGTCGCCCTTAATCTCCTCCATGTCGAGTACCTGCACAACAATCTGGTCGTCAGGACCAAGGACATAGCCGGGATCCGACTTGGCTGGTTGCGGGAGTGATTGGGAGACGGGCGCCAGCCCTCTCAACAAGAATGCTACGAGAAATACGCTGTGTTTCAACATTCGAAAAACCCGCCGGACCCCAGATGAACGTCGATCGAAAAGCAGATGATTCATTAGCGTTGTAACTCGTTCACAGCGACTCAAGATCGCCCTTGTTTCAAATCTGGAGACTTGCCCTTGCGTAATGCCTCGAGAATTTTGTGAACGTTCGACTCCAGATGGGCTAGCCGACGGTCAACCGATGCCATCATGTCGTCCCCTAAGCCCCTTGCCAAAGGGGATTGCCTCATCTGCTGTGCGAAGGACGATGGAACGGGCAAACTCCGAGAGGCATCGAGCCTTCCTCAGGGCCGTAGCTGTCTTGAGCTTCTGAAATTCCTCATCAGTCACTCGAAAATTTACGAGGCGGGTGCGTGTCTTGTCCACGAGCTGACTTCTTCCGCGGGGATGCGAACTCTAAAGGTAACCGGAATTGGAGCTGAATGTAGACAACACCCTTAGCGGAGTGGAGTTACCCTGTGGCCATGCTTCGCCATTTTTGCCACAATGGCGATCTTGCGGGTTGGTAGTGCGTTAGTATTACAAACGCACCCGATTCAGCAACTAAGGCAGTAAAGCTGCGTTCCACTGGAACGCCCCTCAACCCGATTAGTTACTTGTGAAACAGCCTAACACCAGCCGTCTTACATAGTCAACGCAAATACCTTAATCATTTGGCCGCTTTCTCACGTTTGTATTGCATTTCAGACTGACATAACTTCCATAACAAAGCAGCAAAAGCCGTCAAGGCATTGTGGTCTATCAAAGCGATCGACCGAATCGTGTCCACCTTCGGACTAAGCCTTTGTCGACTGGATTCACGCCACTGAGCCCACCTATACAGTCGGCCCGGTGATTCAAACACAAAAGCAAGATCGGTCGAGAATTATAGCGCGCGGACCAGGAGTGCCTTACCGCCTATGCCATGCCTAACGCCGAAGACCGAGACTTCATTTGGTCTCACGGCCTATTCGATCCAATCCCTCTCCACTTCGACTGATACACCACGTTTCAGCAGGTCAACCAAGACGAGGACACGCGGCCGTCCGTCTTCCGCCCGCACTACGATCCCCCGAACTCCGACTAGGGGTCCCGAAGAGATGCGCACGAGTTGACCCGTATGGAGACTCGGCCAAGGCGTCAGCGCCAATTTTGAATCCACCAAGGTCCGCACGTAACGGATTTCGTTTTCGTCCACAGGAACTGGGGTAGTTCCTACGCCAATGATTTGGGCCACGCCCCTGGTGTTCAGGATTCGGAAGCGCGCCGACAGGTCAAACCGACAGAACAGATAACCCGGAAAAATCGGTTGCTCGACCGTCTTGTAGCGGTCAGACCAGCGCTGCCGGATCTGCCGCATCGGCAAGAAGGACTCAAACCCTCTGAGGCCAAGCTCCTGGTGTGTTCTAGACTCAGAGCGTGATCGGACGTGGATGGCAAACCAGGATGACCCTTCGGCTAGACGAGTGATACCGTCCGAAGATTGCGGGAACTGTGTGGCTGAAAATTGTTCGAGCATGAGAGCTGAGTACCTTCGCTAGAGAACAGCGAAAAGCCTGTTGTCTTCAAATACCCCTCGACGTCCGTACCGCCCCGCGATGGTATAGAGACAACGTTGTCTCGATATCGGGCTCTTCGCGAAACCCTACTTCGGCCTCGATCTCAAGCAGCCTTTAGTGGATTAGCTGTCTGTTTTCCAAGGCGGTTCGCTTATTGTCTTTGCAACAACGATAAAACACCTGGATTACATCGCGCGGAGGCGTTCATCCTTTTCGACCGGATGACTGCACCCAAAGTATTTTTATTCGCGAAGGAATGATAAGAGACAAACGGCTTTCAGGTCAAGCGAAATTTGTCAATAGGATGCTTGACTCATGATCCACCAATGGACTGTAGATAAGGCTGACAAGACGACGGCGCATCTATGTGGGCCTTACTCTACCAGATGTCGTTAAAACTCTACAACGGAATCACGGTTCTCTCGATACCAATGCGGCAACCGACGTGCCCATCATACAGATGGAAGGATCCTAGTAAGTGTTGCACGAGATGATTGCCACTTGGAGCATGCAGAACGGCGTCCATGCTGCAACTTCTTGTTGCGCGGCCCAGGTACAGTCGGACATTACGCCGGAGCCAGTTTGCGGCAGAAATCAGAGCCAGAAAAAAAACGGACGGCGGCGGAGCTCGCTCATTACTTCGATGTCCTGCCAATGCCGTCCCTCGACAACTGTCCGCGGGTTTAACTCGAACAGGCGTAAGGCGTTGGCCTCTCCAGCTCTTCTGGATACTTCAGCCCGTGCCTTATCGAGTCGCGGATGCCGCCGATCGAGGTCATGGGTGTCGCTGGCGACGGCATGCACCAACCTCTTTTCCATGAGTTTCCAGGCATGTCGGAGCGCCGTAGCTCCGAAGCCGCCCAATAACGAAAGAGCGGTGACTTGCAGTAGACAGCCCTTCTCGGCCCACGTTGCTAGCCGATCCACATCCTGCATCAGCAACTCGTTACGCTCGGGATGGGTAATGATGGGAGTGATCCCACAATTCAAGAGTTGGGAGAGTGCCCCGTCCACGCCGAGGGGAATGCTAACGTCTGGAAATTCCACAAGCAAGTAATTCCGATGATTAATAGTGTATCTGGTGGGATCTTCCAGCGCGGACTGCACATTAGCAAAATTCAGGTGAAAATCGCAGCCCCGGTGTATTAGGGGCGTTTTTTGGACGGATTGCAACTGCGTAATCTTTAGTTCGATCTCTTTTGGAACAAACGTATAGTGGCTGTTCGAATGAGGCGTAGCAACAATATCCGTGGTCCCAGAATGGGCAGCCGCCCGCAGGATCGAGAGACTTTCTTCGTAGGTCTTCGATCCGTCGTCAAGGCCCCAGAGCACGTGGGAATGAATGTCTATCATCGCTGCAACCGGTCTCTCATGGCTAGAGTATCACCGTCTGCAGAGTACCGCGCGGATGAAACAGCAAACTCCCGAACTCGAGTATCGCGTTCATAGTGGGTACTTCCGAGAGGTGAGATGACTGTAGGGTATTAGACGACACACAAGGAAAGCATTTAGTAATTGAAATTAAGGGTTCGCCCGGTATAATCAGTCAGCTTTTTCTTAATACGAATGATCTGGAGGAACTTCAGAGATGACCAAACGATATCCCATAATTGGACTGGCGCTGCTGGCGGTAATACAATGTGCTGCTCAGCCGTCATCCGTAAAGAGCCCCCGAATGCCTCCGATTGCTACCGTCCTTAGCAGCAGCGGTCTGATGGTGAATGGCGTGCCGACGCCTCCCGGAGTGAACTCGGCCTTGGTTGCCCAGGGTGATATCATCGGAACTTTGAATGGGCCGGCGACCATGCGATTCACGGACGGACGGACCATGGCCCTTTCACCCTTAACCGCATTTCAGGTCTCTACCCGTTCCGGCGGTCCTCTAGTCGTCAGCCGAAATCCGATCCAGTCGAGGCTGTTCGCGCTGCCGCCGGTGAGCATCCATAAACCCTGATCGCAGAATTAGTGGAGGCATCCGAATGATTCAAAGTTCTGTTCGATATCTGGCAGTAATCACGTTGTTTCTCGTCGCTTCTTCCGCGGCCTTTGCAGGCCCAATCGTCAACATCTTCCTTTCCGTTGGGCCGAGTAGCTTGTCGCCCACCTTGGCAGCATATGAGGTGAATGCGGAGCAGGCCATCGAAACTGGGACCACTGGCAGCGGGGTCGGAACTCCCGGAACCCCCGCATTCTACATCGCTGCGTCAAGTCCGCTACCGGGAGCGGCTTTTGTTGCGACAACCTTTAATTCCTGGCTCGGGCAAGTCCCGCCACCGGCGCCTTACAGCGGCGAGTTCGGGAACGCGGTTTTCTTCGGACTGTCGATTACTTCGGACGTCCAATTCACAATGGCGGATGTGTCGCTCCTTGGTGATGTTGCCTCTGACTTGACTGGCACTATTTTCTCGGCGCACACCATTGGCCTCAACACGACGTCGGGGACCCGATATGACGGAAGCGACCCCGCTCATTCAGGCAACGACCAGACGTTGATCAACAACTTGTGGACATCGGGCATATTTGTGGATTCAACGGTCAGTAGTCTGGCGAATCTGCAAGCAGCCATTGCCTCGTTTTCCGGTCTTAACCTGTCGGAACAATTTCGGGTCGTGGACGTAACCGGGGTCACTTCCAACAGTCAAGTTCTTGATTTTGCCACTGCCGCGGCAGTTCCGGAGCCTGGCGCCTTGGCTGTTGTTGGTTTCGCCCTGAGCGGGATCCTTTGTTTTCGTAAGAGGGCGCGTTCCGAACGTCGATAACAGCCAAGTTCGCAGTCATGCGAAGCTAACGCGAAGGGATTCTCTCGTTGATTCCGAGTATTTCTCTCTTCGTCTTATCAGTTAGTTGGGCGTACGGTGTATACGCTTATGGGGGCGTTGAAGTTGGGTCATGGCGGTGGTGTGTGGTTGGCGTCTGTGCCGCCGCCTTGATCCAATGGCTGTTTCCCCAACGCAGGGGGGAAGGCGAATCCAGACAACTCGATGTCATGATTCTAGCGCTCGTGCTCTTCCTCGGTGTTTTGCAACTCATTCCCGTTCCCTTTTCACTGCTTCACTTATTTTCACCCCACAGATTCAGGCAGTTGGCGATTGCGTCACAAGCGGTGGGACCCATAAAAACCGGATCACTCAGTTCTGTTCCGGCCGCTACCAGGGACTCCGTACTTACACTCGCAGTTTACGTTGTGGGGTTCTTGCTTGTCTGCGATTTGCGCCGCCGAATGTCGGACCGGCATTGGATCCTCGCCGTTCCGGTCGTCATGATCGCCTTCCTAGAGGCGGTTCTCGGGCTTTTCCAATTTTATGGCGGCGGGGATGGAGCGGTCGGCACGTATGTGAATCGGAACCATTTCGCAGGCCTCCTGGAGATGGGGCTCCCCCTTGCCCTGATGTTGGGGATTTTTGCTCTTAGTCAGAACCGAGACCGTTTTCAGTCTCGGGTACTGCCCACGGTGGTCGCTTGTGTCCTTTTTGGAAGCGCGGCCGTGATGCTCGTCTCCGTCATCAATTCGCAATCGCGCATGGGATTTGTTTCCGCCCTCGTCTCGTTGTTTATCTGCGGAGTCGTGGGCCTGTCGAGTCATTACTCGGCGGGCGCTTCACAGTGGCGACGGTGGCTGCCCGTGGTCGCGGTCACAGTAATGATTGGGCTGGGCTTTGTGTTTCTACCCAGCGATCAGTTGATCGGGCGCTTCGCGACCATCGCGACTACCCAGGAACCTTCCGAGGACACCCGAAAGGAACTCTGGAAAGAGACTATTCCGCTGATTGAAGCCTACCCAATCACCGGGTGTGGACTCGGCGCCTATGAGTCCTGCTTCCTGCCCTATAAAATCGTGGCACCTGGCTACACAACCGATTTCGCCCATAATGATTATTTGCAACTGGCGGCGGAATTCGGCCTGCCCGGATTTGTCCTCGTGTTGACGCTCGCGGTCCTGGTGTACGGGAGCGCCCTCCGGCGGACCAATGTAGACAACCCGGGCCGTTATCTGGCGATCGCTTGCGTAGGCTCTCTATCGGCCATCCTGTTGCACAGTCTTGTGGACTTCAATCTGTATATTCCAGCGAACGGGATGTTGGCCGTGTGGATAGGCGCCCTAGCGCGTGAATCCTGAAGAGATCCGACTCATCGAAACGGCGTCAATCCAGGCCGTCCCGCTGATCTTGTTCTCAAACTTCAGTGACGGCAGCCGGCAAACCGTCAGGTTTAGCAGGTTCGTCTGCGCCGGAACGGCGAGCTCGCGATGCACCTCTACCCAGCCGGTGGTTCCCGAGATGGACTCCATCTCCACGTTCAGCTTTTGGGGTGATTCCGCATCGACTAGGCAAAATCGAAGGCCTTGGTCTGTGGTGATCCCTTCCGTTTTCACCCACGCTGAGAATCGATAGTTGCCGGCCGAGGTCACTATCGTTTGGACCACATTCTGGAAAGAAACGTTCTCAGTTCCCCGGAATCGCAACCGGAGTGAAAAGTCTCCCTCTTTCGCAACCGAATGATCTCGCTCCATTTCCACCGAGTCCATTTTAGTGAGCTTCCAATCCAGGCGGCAGCCGGAGGCAGGATGCTCGAACCCGCCGTTGAAGATGCGATTAGTAGCCGGATATCCACCCCTCACGTTGACGGGTATATTCCGGACCCAGACATCTTCGGCGATTTTATATCGCCGTCGGGCCAACAGAAACTCCACGTACGCAATTCCTAGCTTGGGATCAGAAAACCCTTGCCGTTCAATTTCCGTCCAAGTCCGTTCGGCCTCGTCGGCTTTGTTGATCGCCATCAGGTGACGCAGGTAGGCAGTGAGAGATCTCTGGTTGTCCGCGAGTATGCGGATCACCAGCGGCGTATCCTCCACAAACCGGTCATAATACGCGAAGAGGAACTCATCGGAAGCGTCCGAGAGTGACTGGGCGTGGGAGCCGGCGCGAACGCCCGCTTCTCGCTCGCCAAGCCGTAGGTGGAATGTGGCGGCCCGTATCCATACAGGCGGGAGGTTGGGCCCGAACTCCTCGGCTTGATGGAAACACCAGCGCGCCTTCTCGATCTCCGCAGCCTGTTCGTAGCCTTCCGCCAACTCCAGCCAACGATAGGGCGAAACCGTGTTCGCTCGAAGCGCCTCTTGAAGGGCTCCAATAGAGTCAGGGGGCGACCCATTCGGCCCCTGGATCGCCTCGGGGATTGCCGTCACCAGAAGACCAACTCCCGCTATGCCAACCGCGACTGCCAGCAGTATCTTGGCTACGTGGACCGCGGCGTCTCCGGCACGTCTCTTCTCGGCACTGCCAACAGAACCACTCACGGTATTAGCTCCGTAACCTCTTGGCCACAGTTATACAAGTGTACGCCTTAGCCGAATGGGTGGTTGAGGCTTTTGGTGCTGAAGCACACCGTCAGTCTTGAGCCGTGAGGCGCGTCAGAGTAGGTCAGGGCGTCTGTCGCGGGGGGTTGAGAATACTACCATCAGCACTCAATACCTGCTGCAGCGCGGCTACATCGATATCTCGCATATCCGTATTGAAGACTGCCGCTCGACTGGCCGCAGTGCCTGCCGCCTGTCCCAGCGTCATGTATACCGTTTCGACGCGCAATGACGAGAAGGCGACATGGCTGCTCGATACACAAACTGATACCAGTAAATTTCTTGGGTCGGACCTAGTCGGCAGCATGACGCGGTAGGGAATTTCATAAGGCTTGCTGGCGGTGTCGATCAGGCCTTCGTTTTGAATATTGCCGTTAGCATCAATGAACCGCTGAACGCTATGAGAATCGATATTATAAGAGCCGACACCTATGCTATCCGACTTCGAGAGATCAGTCTGGACGTCCTTTTGGGTCAGAACGAAGCTGCCAATCATCCGTCGGCCCTCGCGGACGTACAATTGATAGGGCCAATTTCCGTTATCTGTAAATTCGTCTTTCGCAAGGCCCCAAATACCCAGTGCTTGTCTCAATATTGCCGGCACTTGCTCATCATTTGCCAGGTAGTACAAAAGGCCGGCGGTGTAATTGACATAAGCCGACCGCATTTGGGCGCGTTGGCTATAGGTGGAGTTCGGATAGCCCCAATTGCTACCGACCACGTCGGTAGAATAGGGCCCGGAGTTATTAATGTCCGCCTTGTGGTGATGGTACTCGGACACGCGGAGGAGAGTGTCCAGTGCCGGCGGCTGACCGTCACGTTGAGTCCTGCCTGCGATGAGTTTTGCTAATATGGCATACCTTTTAGGATCATAATCCTGTGGTTTGGGAAAAGGGACCGAATTCAGCGGATCGCTTGAAGCACTAAGGCGAAAATTATAGGCCTGACTCTTCTGGTCTCCCGAGCCCGGATTGCCGCGGGGTTGTACGCCAACATCCGGAAGAAGCTGTCCGGCACCGTCGTAGGCATGTATGTTTACATCGAATTGAGAACTGAGGATAACTCCGGCCAAGGACTCGCCGTATTGGCTCACCGACTCGCGTCCCCAGGTGAAGGTGACGCCGGCACTTGCCATGAGGTCTCCCTCGTACCCACTATCGATGAAGACCTTCGCTGAAACGTGTCTCCCTCTAGCCGTAATAACTTGAACGATGGCCTGTTGATCGACGATCACTCCGTTGTCTTCTCGGAGCGGTGAGCTAAGGAACACGTCAACGCCCGCTTCATTGAGCAGATCGATAAAGACCTTTTCCGCGATATGAGGCTCAAAATTCCATACCGGGCCCTTACCTGCCTGGTATTCGACGGCGATTCGCTTGAAGAATTCGAGGGCATAGCCTCCGATCGTCGCCATATTGCCTATATCCGTCACGCTCAGTCCACTCGCCACCATTCCGCCAACGTGGCGCGTAGGTTCGAGCAAACAGACTTGCGCTCCGTGGCGGGCAGCGGCGACGGCAGCCATGATGCCGGACGGCGTGCCGCCGTACACGCAAACGTCGTATTTCTTAGGTTCGCGCCGAGCGGGCGTACTCAGACAGGATCGGGATC
>Ga0105239_10003322_pt1 | contig 19796 bp, 20 predicted proteins | sample KBSC44metaG_FD_92761 | JGI IMG/M metagenome (GOLD analysis project Ga0105239, IMG submission 92761) | Corn rhizosphere microbial communities from Kellogg Biological Station, Michigan, USA - KBS C4-4 metaG | ecosystem: Host-associated > Plants > Roots > Rhizosphere > Soil | place: Michigan, USA...
CATCTGCCAGATTCTGATTCAGCTCTCGTTTTCCCCAGGAGGAATGAGCGTCCATCACATTGCTAATCGCCAATGCGGCGATGCTAAACTGCCACAGTCTCTTTCCACGTGGTTGCGTCATGGCCTCCGAAAACGTCGCTTTTGGCAGTATCACGGCGGGCGCCTCCGCAGGGACATCTGCGTCCTTTGGCAGCATCAAGCTCGGCACTTCGAGCAGAGAAACCATCGGTTTTTCGGCTGCAAGAGTCGTTTTCACGCACGCCGCGGCCATCAATACCAACATCAGCTTTTTCATTTTTTGGGGACCTTGTGAGACCAATTCAATACGTCTGCATTGCCAGTATGCTTATGAAAAGAAGGCAATACAATCAAATGGTGAGTTTTAGTACGCTCAGTACCTCACAGGACTCCCGCTATATTGATGGGAACTTGACTTCTGGCGCGACGTGCCAGTTCTCTATCGGGTTTGATTAGAAGGCTTTAGATCCACACTCTTCAGAACAACGAATCCGTCGATACGGGTGGTTCCGGGAGTGCGCTGGTAGATAAGGGAAAGGCGAACAAGTCGACAGCCTGAAGGTGTGACGATGGAAGTTTCTGTCTGTATCCCGGTTTCGGACGAGACCATCGGGTGGTCCTTCAAAACGATCCCATTCATGTCCGTGATGTGCCACGCCAACCCTGACCCGTCTTTGATGCTCGAGGTGAGATAGCGAGAGCTCAGATGGTATTCGGTACGCTCACGAACCGGTGCGAACTGAACCAGTGGCTCACAACGTTCCGGTTGGTCTCCAGAAAACGTCACACGGAGACCAGCCATGCTCTCTTCGGTTGCAGCGGTGATGCCGTCGACAATTGGCAACCGCCAGTCAAACCCCCGCGACGTGGGCGAAAGAGCAAAGCTCCCATTCGTCAAATCCGCCCCACCTTCGGGCGATAGACGGCCAAACGAGATACTGTGGGCATCGGCGAGGTCGTTCCAGATCGCGAGAGCTTCCGGTACTAGTTTTGCTTCTATGAGCCGATCGCACGCCGTGAGCAAAACCGGAGTATCTGCCGGCCGGTTACCCTCGAGCAGATACCGGACGGGCTGGCCAACCAAGTCGAGCCGATTTTGGTTCAGCAAGTAAGACAGGTAGCTCATCCGGATATCCGGCCGTTTGATCGTCAGGCGATCGATCAAATTGCCGTCTTCCGAGACTCTTCCGCACAGCCGGAAGAGCGGTAGGGGATCCTCATAGACTATCCCTGCGGCGTCCTTCGCCCAAGCCCAAAATTCAGTAATGTCGTTCCTGCGAAGGTAATAATTGGCTAGTGTCCATCGGGGAAGATACTGTTTGTCCACTTCAGCGGCGCGGAGCAGGCACTCCACTGCCTTCTTCATTTCGCCGTCTGCTTCATACCGAAGGCCGAGTTCGATCCAGGAGCGCGCATCGAACGGATTGAGCTCAACGGCATGATGCAAAGCTGTGACCGCAGCCTGGGGATTCTCGTCGGAGTCCAAGGCGGCGAGTTGAAAGTAGTAGTCTGACCGGCCAGGCAAGATGGCAATCGCCCTAGTCGTCGAGGAGATTATTCTTTGCCGAAACCAGTAATCTGCATACCCGATGCGTATCGACGAGCTGGATGCGAGGGCCAGCCCAAATAGCAAAGCGGCTTGTACGGACACCTTGAAGAGGGAGCGCATCAAGGCTGCACCTGCTGACGGAGCAACACGGCCGTGCCTGAAGCTAAAACGGCTTGCCTGCCGAATTGGGTGGTCCACCAGGTCAGGTGCATCACGCCCGGGGCCTGAAGTTTTAGCTTTGCCATTCCTGTCCCCCCGGCATGAGATGTCCATGAAAGGGTCGCGGAAGCTCCTACTGGCGGAACCCATCCGAATACGCGAAACGCCACTTCAGAAGACACCGCCTGGTCGGTGATTTTATACAGGGCGCGATAATCCCCCACGAGTCTATCGCCTTCCTCGACCAGCACGAACTCGACATACCTGGCTGCATACTGGCCGGGTTCGGTGGCATCGGAGCCCGGAGAGTATAGCCACCTTCCGGCAAACGGTTGTGGGGCGGGTGCTAAGAGGATGATGGTTTTGGGTGATGCCGCAATACGGTTTGCGGGCGCAATTTCATTGGCTGCCGCAATCGAAGCTTCCACCTGCTCCTGCTTCGCGAGGGGGAACGGCGTTTCGACGCCATAAGCACGGCCGTGTCGCCCTAACGGTGTATTCGGCGGGAGAGCGTTCTTTACAGGCTCCCGGGGAACGAGAACGGGGTGAGATGGATGGGCTTCCATGGCCGCTTCGCCGCGTGGGGCTGCCTCTGAAAGAGCATCGTTCGTGTAACGGGATGTCCCATTCCAAAGCACCAGAGCCACGACTGTCATCCCGATTAGAATTCCGAACCAATGGTGGCTCGTGAATCGCTGGGCGCCCTTCCATATCTGGGCTATCCCAATCTCTACCGGAACGGTGGAATGGACCAGCATCCTGTGGGCCCTGGAAAGGCTGTCATCATACTTCTGGCGCCGTTGTGGGTTGACGAGAATTGCGGCAAGCTCACCCAAGCGCTTCACCTGGCATTCCGCCAAGATTTTCAACCGGGAATCTTCCTGAATGTCGGGGTGCAGGATACGAATCAACATCCTATACGCCTGACGAATCTCTTCCACCGATGCATCCTGCCGGACACAGAATTCTTCGTAATAGGTCATCTCACTTGCCACAAGCGACTCTACCGTATTACACTCGCGCCTACTTTCGTCTTACGCGCAGTTACTTTTAAGGAGTTTATCGCACAGTCTTTTATATCTTTCTCCAGTAAGTACGATGCTTTCCATATCCCTCATAAGATCTCACACGCTATACTTATTCAAGAATAGTGCCATAGGAGCGATAAATGTACAAGTCACTGATTGTGTTATTAATGGGCGGGTGTCTGATTGCTGTCACCGCAGCCCTTCCATCCATCGGAGTCGTGAAGTCAAACGGCGATTTCCGCGTCGACGGATCCACCGTTCAGGGAAACAGCACTTTATTTGATGGAAACCTGATTGAGACAACCCTGGCAACATCCGTGGTTCAACTGGCAGGCGTCCAGATTACGCTATCGCCGGATTCGCGAGCCAAGGTGTACCGGGATCATATCGTTCTGGAAAAAGGCACCAGCCTGGTAAGAGATACCGAGAAACATGTTATCGAAGCAGCGAGTCTGCGGATATCCTCTGCATCGAAGGGTTCGCTCATGCAGGTCGAGATCGCCGGGAGCCGCCACGTTGGTGTAGCGGCGCGCAGCGGATCAGTCGAAGTGCGTAATCGGGCAGGCGTTTTGATCGCCAGTATGGGTGCCGGTATGGCGCTGTCTTTCGATCCGCAAGCGGGCGCGGCTGGCGTTGCCAAGATGACAGGCATCCTGGTATCGAAGGATGGCACATTTTTCGTGACCGACGTAACGACGAACGTCACGGCCGAAGTACGTGGAGCCGACCTGGCGAAGTACGTGGGCACGAAGGTTAATATTACGGGATCGATCATTCCGGATGCGTCAATACCGGTGGGCGCTTCCCAGGTAGTACAAATCACTGGCATCGCGAACGCCGCAGCTGCCGCAGGCGCGGCGGGTGCGGGCGCGGCGAGTGCGGGCGCGGCGGGAGGTATCGGCGCCGGTGCAACCGTTGCCATTGTGGGCGGAGTAGCGGTAGGCGGAACGATTCTCGGGCTGGGCGCGGCAGGTACGTTCAGTAGTGCGCCCTCGGTCAGCCGATAACGTTACACTTTCGTCCAGCGTGGAACATCAAGGGCGCGGAGAGCTACACCTTCAGGGAGGCTTTGAGCGAGCCTGAACTGGGGAACGGGTGCGGCAGACGGAACCCAGCCAGCATCGGGAGCGCTTCGCGCCCGGGTAATGAAGTATATAACTACGACAAACAACAACAATGCTGTGCCGTATATGACCAACTCAACCCGCTTTCGACGCCAGTTTTTGGCGTTGCGCGTGGCCCGAATCTCCCGCTCTGTAGATCGATTCGCCAGCAGCGACGCATCAGAAGCTTGGGCGCGTCTATGCAGGAAACGATGTTTGCACTCTCTACAGCTATAAGGGTAATACGCGAACAAACTCACGAAGGCTTCGACCACACCGTGGCGATGCGAGCGATGGGCACTCTCAGTCTTACAATTGGCACACAACACAGATCGATTATCTGAGTTAGAGTGTACCGCGATATTTGATCGAGACAAGCACGAAATCTCACGGTTCTCAAAATGCCACTGCCGGCACCGTTTCATCATTAGGAACTGGTGATAGACATTCATAGTCACGTTCTGTGGGACTTAGACGATGGACCTTCCACGCAGGAGGAAAGTCTTGCAATTCTCGCCGAAGCCAGCGCGAACGGTACGACCGCGATGGTGGCAACACCACACCTGAATACCCATTTCGCCTATCAGGCCGGGTTGAGCCAGAATCGAATCACCGAGTTGACCGCCAACACTGGCGGCAGCCCTCGCATCTACCGGGGCTGCGAAGTCCATCTCACGCTAGACAATGTCGACCAAGTACTTAAGTCCAGTGAAGATTTCACGATCAATAGCACGCACTACCTGCTGGTAGAACTGCCTAATGCTCAGATCGGCCGCCACATCGATCTTGTCCTAAGACATCTTTTAGAGGCCGGGATCACGCCCATCGTGGCCCACCCGGAGCGTAACTCCGCCCTGCGACAGAAACCCGACTTGGTGGAAGGGTGGGTGGAACTAGGGTGTTTCATGCAGCTTACCGCCAATTCGATCACCGGAGAGTTCGGAGCTTCGGCGAAAGCCGCGAGCATCCAAATGTTGGATCGTGGGCTAGTGCATGTCGTCGCCAGTGATTCACACGATGCGGTGCACCGGCATCCGCGGCTCAGCGACGCTTATGAACTCGTATTAGCGAAATATGGCGCGGATTACGCCCAAGGTCTATTTAACGAGAACCCCCGGGATATCATCGAAGGGTTCCGACTGGCGGGTGGTAGACAAAGGTTTGAAAGGCCTTCACCTCCCTGGTGGCGTTTCTGGCAAGAAGGCGCACAACGCAAACCCGGCTCTTTTACGAGAACTCTCTGGAGGTGACGGGGCCAATCCAGTCTCTCTCTATCTCCGCAGCGACCGATCGATGCAGTAGCGTCACGGAAACCACGACGCGCGGGTTGTCAGCTTCCGACCTGACGACTATCCCATGGATGCCCGCCAGGGGACCGGTTTCGATCTGTATTCTCTGTCCAGTTTGAAGATACGGCCAGGGTAAGAGCCCAACTTGAGACGCGACCATGATCTGGATGGCTCCAATCTCAGCATCGCCTACTGGAACTGGCGTCCTACCAATACCGATCACTTGGATGACACCTGGGGATTCCAGAATTCTAGTCCGTTCCGACACATCGAACCGGCAAAACAGGTAGCCCGGAAAAAGCGGCTCATCCAAGATCTTAAAGCGATCCGACCAACGCCTCCGCACGCGCCGAGCCGGCAGAAACGGCTCATATCCGCGAAGGGAGAGGTTATCGGAGGCCCGAACTTCGTTTCTGGGATGGACGCGGATTCCAAACCAAGCCGGTTTTGCGATTGTGTTGCCCAACTCGCTTAGCATCGAGATCGATCTCCTTTGATCAGATTCTCAAACATCTTGGCCTATCAACCCGTGGTAACAACGGCTTTCCTCAGCGTCTCAGCCGGCCAGTTCCTGAAGCACAGTTACACTTGGCCGCATTCGGCGCGTTCTGAATTCGTGGCGCTCGATCCGTACCGCAGTTTCGGTGTCGTTAGACCGGACGACCATGCCGGACACGATCAATTGAAGTTGAACGCCTCCATCCAGCGGTACAGGCCAGTCGATAGAGACGTCCAGCCTCAGTCCAACCGCCAGCGGCCTATCGGCCTGGAAGCGCAGCCCCGAACTACTCATGTCGATGGTGCGGCCCAAACCAGTCTCGGCTGGTACGGTGCCACAGATGGAGAAGCGCGCCTCCAGCACGAGCTTAAATCTCGGGATGCGTCCTCCGGGTTCCTGACTTCGTACCCTCACGCGGCGTGCTCCATAGTTAGCGCGGCCAGCAATATGAGCCGCTCCCTCGCGGTCGTGGTTCGGTAACGCATTAATCCTTCATAGTCGTGCGCGCAAGTAAGCGGTGCTTTAGACTTTCGCCGCGGGCTGTTAGAGCCGCCCCCCACGAAACCGCCAGCGACTGAGATCCGGCGCCGCATGGTTCTGCTTGAAACCTGTCTGTCTGCTAGGAATACCGGCAGCCCCCGATCGGTGGGGGAGCTGCCAGGCGGGTAGGTGTGCTCGCAACTCTCTCTCATCTGATTTTGGCTTCCACCACTGTAGAGCACTCAGTGGGCCGTTTGAGGCATACCTACTAGTCACTATATTCGAGGATACCAGCGAGGCTCGTCTGGATACGCATAGTAACCGGTTGTGTACAGATCCACCTTCGAATGATATCTGTGGATCCGTCCAGCCAAGGCTAACAATGACAGCATCCGTTCGTATCAATTGAAAAGATAAGATGACCCAGATTAAGATCCGAACGGCCCGCCAACTGCTCTAATATTCGCTCCAGTATCTTGGGAGCACATCGCTGCCAAACAAGAAGAGCCATGGAGGACATATGCACTTAAACCACATCACGGTGTTGAAACGCTTCTTCGTAATAACCCCGTGGTAACTCCCTCTCTCCCGTGAGTTTGGTTTAGTAAACGCACCCGCGTAACGCGCAACTTAGGGTTGGGCGAGTTATCCGACTTCGAGAAGTGGTGAACATGGAACTTACCCAACCCCTGAGTCAATCGCGTTTCGTGCTCCTCCCTCCCTCCAGCCTTGTAGTCCCGACACGGTTTCGTTGTGTTCAAGTAAACAGTCGCCAGCACGACGATCTGCTGGCGGAAATACAAAGGTTTCGAGGGAAGATTTACTGCGATGATGGGGCTGTCCCACTGGACCAGTTGACTGCCGACGGCCGACACGTGGCAGCAGCTGATTACCAGAGCTGGCACATCCTCTCTGTGGATTCACATGAGCATGTATGCGCCTGCGTGCGCTATTTGGATGAAAGTAGTGCAACGCAGTTTGATGACCTGTTGGTGCGGAACGCCGCGATAGTCTGTGCCCCCGGAGCTCCCCTTTTGCGCCTGGCGGTGGAACGGCAGATGGCGGAAGCACGGGAACTGCATCTGAGTTTTGGAGAACTGGGAGGTTGGGCGGTTGCGCAGGATCGCCGTGGCAGCCTGGAAGCTCTTCGCATCGTATTGGCTACCTACGGTCTTCTGGAACTTCTCGGCGGATGTATGGGAGTGGTAACTGCTACCTTCCGGCACCACTCCTCAACAATTCTTCGCAGACTCGGGTTGACCTCGCTCGGCCTTGACGGCGTGACGTTACCTCCTTACTTCGATCCGCATTATGGTTGCGAGATGGAGGTCCTTCAGTTTGACTCCCGGTCTCCGAATCCCAGATATCGCGAGGTAGCGGCAGAGTTCACCGCCTCTCTCATCAACGCCCAGGTGATTTGCCCGGAAGCCGCTTTATCGAAAACGCACGCTCCTATCCCGGCCGAAGTCCCGGAGCAGATACCCGTCTTGGGTGATGCCTTACATCTTGTGGCGTGAAGGCCTTGGAGCGAGAGGTGATCGAGCTGGACGACGAGGGGCGGGCAACGGACGGACAGGGGTTAGTTTGGCCTCAAAGACAACAAGTCATCGGCTTCCCCGCGGGTTTTGATAAGGCGATGCAGATAGGTCCTGGAAATGTGGAGGCTCCGGGCCGCGAGTGTCTTGTTCCCGTTGCATTCTTCAATAGCCGTCTGGGCCAGTCTGATTTTATAATTATGCAACTGGTCTTCGAATGAACTGGCAAGTTGGTCGTCAGCCAACCTCAGCAGATCCGGGTGCTGCATTGATTCGGGCAGATCTTTAGGTTGGATGGAGTCGTCGTCGCTTCGGAGCATAGCGCTCTGAATCACATTCTCCAGCTCTCGAACATTCCCCGGCCATTCATATTCAATCAGCATTGACATCGCATTCGGCGTAATTCGGCTCATTGACCGTTCATAGAGTTGCGAGTATTCCTTGAGGAAATGCTGAGCGAGCTGTGGAATATCTTCGCTATGATTTCTGAGCCCCGGAGACTTGATGCTCATGACATTGATTCGATAATACAGATCCTCGCGAAATTTTCCTTCTGCCACACGCTCAAGAAGATCTCGGTGGGTGGCGAAGAGCAGCCGGGCCCGCAGCGGGATCAACTGGCTGCTTCCCAAGCGGCTGAATTCCCTTTCCTGGAGCACGCGGAGGAGCTTTACTTGTGTATGCGGGCTGCACTCTGCGATCTCGTCAAAGAAGAGCGTTCCGCCGCCCGCCTCTTCCAGATACCCTTTTCTCCTGATAACCGAACCCGTGAACGCCCCTCTTTCGGCACCGAACAATTCCGCTTCGATAAGCGTATCGGGAATGGCTCCGCAGGAAATGGCAAGAAAAGGTCGTGCCTTTCGCTTGCTCAGGTTATGGATCGCGTGGGCGATCAACTCCTTGCCCGTTCCGCTCTCACCAGTAATGAGCACGGAGATCTCAAGATCGGCGACACGCCGGATAAGATCATAGACCACCTGAGAGCGCAAACTGGAACCGATCAGCTGGTCACAGAGCACTGGCTGGCGCGCCCGATCCAGTTCCCGTTTCAACACAGCATACTCATGGGCACGACGGACGACAATCTTCAGTTCCGGCAGACAGGGAGGCTTGCGGATCAAATTGTAGACACCACGCTGAACCAGATCCATGGCGAGGGCCCGATTGTTATCATCGGCCATCACCACCAAGGGTACACCGAAAGCCTGGATCTCATCGAAAAAGGTGAGCTCCTGCTGAACTGATGCCGTATTAGCCTCAAGATCCAGGAGCAGGACGTCATACTGTCCCTTGGCAATGGCTTCCCGTACCTTATCTATGCGTCGTTCCTGGAAGAGCGAGAACTCACTTCCAAGGGTCGCTACGAGTAGGGACTGTAACGTCATGTCTTGCGAATATAAGAGTATGCTGATCATCAAGACCTTGGAGAATGTATACATTATCAGAGTTCACGCAATATTTTGATAGCGTCAGAGCTCTCACTTCGTTGTAGAGTTTTTAACACTTGCGCGTAGAGTAAGGGTCAGTGGGCGGTGACTTCCAGCCTCCGCTCCGACCGGGTCGCCATCTTCGCACATCGCATTTGCAATAAGCTACTTATCTGATTGACAGATTGGCCTTGACGTGGGTCACTTTTTGACCTACACTTCGATACAACTGGTATCACCATCCAGTTCGAGACGGCAGTAGCCCGTTTCCTATGCCGACGGGGGCGTGGCTGGACACTAAAACTAACGTGGACTCCTTAGACCCTTAGTGGGCGTGCGCCAACACGCCTCGAACAGAATGAGGCGAATCAAAGATGGCTGAACCATATGACTCCCTGGATGTGGGACGATTTCTCCTGGAACTTCGGTCGGAACGGGACGTAATTCAACATGCGATCGAGTTTCTGGAGGGATGCCGCCCGCTGAACTCCTCGGCGACCCACACCGAAACACACCTCGTGGCTGACATCGGAGCGATTAGCATTCAGTCCCTTAAAAAGCGTTAGGGATCTGTAACAGCCCCGCAGGCCACAAACACCGACGCAACGGCACCCGTTTCCTGGATGCTGTTCGCGACGTTGGCAACGCAATATCGAACCCACTGAAATGACAATCAAATGAACAGCTTGATATATCCAATGTTTGCTCAAGGCACCCATATCTTCAATCCTGTGTTGGGTGTGGTGGGAGGCCGCAAGACCTGGAGATCTCACATCACTCCCGCGGATAACCAATGGGATTAAGGCCAAACCGCACCCAGAAGGACAGCTCACCGCGCAGAATTCGAAGTTCGCAGTCCAAAGGCGCGCTCGAAGCAACTCCGGGTTCGGTGAGAGCACCTTCTCCGAAGAAATTGCGCATCTTTATAGCCGGAAATAATGAGATGGTGCGTCGCGGCATCCGCGCCTGCCTGGAGGAGCGACCGGAGTGGAGGATCGTGGGGGAATCAGCGACCAAGGCCGATACGATCGTTCAAGCGACAGCCTTACAGCCTGACCTCTTGTTGCTCGACGTCACCAAGCCCAGTTTTGAACCGACGAAAGCAATTGCGCAGTTGCTTGGCGCTTGTCCGGCAATGAAGATTATCGCTCTTGTGACGAATGACGAGGCGGAATCGGCTGTGAGTGCGCTTATCGGCGGCGCGAGCGGCCTAGTCCTGGAGTCCGATGCAGCCAGCGAGTTCGTTCGAACCATTCAGCAAGTAAGCGACGATTGCCCCTTTCTTTCTCCCGCTGCCGTGGCGCTGATAGGGAATCAACTGGCAAAGCGCCAGACCGTGAGGTTCACGTCAGCGGATCTAACGCCGCGAGAGTCGGCGATCCTGGCTGCCTTGGCGAGAGGATCGAGCAATAAGGAGGTTGCCAACGAACTGGGAATCAGCGTGAAGACAGTGAACGTCCATCGAAGCAACATGATGAACAAACTAAACCTGAGCAACTCCAGAGGGTTGGTTCACTTCGCAATTCGACAGGGAGTCGGCGGCCTGCCCCTCAAACAATATGCTGTTCGGTAAGTTGGTGTGCCTTAGCGCATCGAATGCTCCCAGGTGGGCAAGCTCGCGAAACGTTCGGGTGAAGGGACTCGATGCGACCGTTTTCGGATTATCCAGCTCCCTTGTATGGAGTGGCGATTTCTCTATTCACCACAATTTAGCACTATTGGATCTGTGTGGTGAGAACCGGCATGCGAGTAACGGAGTCACACCGTGAGGAACATCACAATCCTACCGGCGAAGAGGAGACGTACACATGAATGATCGTCTATTGACACTACTGATTCAGCCGGCGGGCACGGAAGAGGGCCCCATCCGTAGAGCGCTTGCCCATTACCGGATAAGTTTGAAGATGTCTGAACGATTATCAACCGCTCTTGCACTGATCTCAGATGGTGGCGTTGATATCGTTCTTTTAGACGCCTCTGCGAGCAAAACCCGCGACGACCTGCTGGACAAACTCTTACCGTTGCGCCTATCGGCGCCCTTGTTACCGATTGTGGTGGTGGGCGAAAATGCCGACGAAGACCTGGTTTTTAGCGCAATGCGGGCGGGGGCAGCGGGCTACCTAGTAAAGGATCGCCTCGAGGACGAGTTGCCCGACCTGCTTGACTCGATTGTGGAGCCGGCTCACACCTGCGACATAATTGCCTTCGTGGGCGCAAAGGGCGGTGTGGGCGCCACGACAATTGCATTGAATATCGCCTCCTCGCTGGCCCGACGGAGCACGGCAATTCTGGTTGAAATGCGTCCCACCCTGGGAACTTTGACCGCGCATTTGCGCCCTCACGATCTGGTGCGAAATCTTTCGCACTGCCTTAAGCGCCCTTCGCACGAAGCTGGTTTAGGTGAAGCGTGCGCTTCTTTGTGGAATGACAAGAATGCTCCCGGGTTGAGCATCCTATTTGGACCGCAGACCGTTGACGAATGTGGGGAGATCGACCCAGAGCAGGCGAAAGGCATCATTCAATCGCTCGCCCCATTGGCGGATTACGTCATCGTGGATCTGCCTCCCTCTTTATCGCCGGCAAATCGCGCTGTAATCGAGCATTCCGGGTCGATCACACTGGTGGTGGAACGGGATCCAGTCTGCGTGCAGTTGGGTAAGACGATCGCAAGATCGGTTGAATCCTGGAGATCAGCACCACGTCCCATTGGAGCTATCGTTTCAAATCGTGGAGCGCGCGGGTCTTGGATGCCCCTGACGGAAATTGATGCTCAGCTCGGTTGTCATATGCTTGGAGCAATTCCGTTGGCGGCAGATCTATGCCTTAACGCGCAACGAGCAAGCGCACCATTGGTCGCACTCTATCCCGATAGCTTGTTCGCCCGCGTCGTAAATGGTCTGTCGGAAAAACTAGCACCCGCAGTACGCCTCCAGGAAGATGTTCGCACATTCCGCAGACCGGTCACTGCTCCGCTGACGAATGCACCTGGACAACCGCCACACCGTGCGACCACGAATCACATCAACAGTCTTCGCGCTAATCCTCTGTAGGCGCTCATATAAATGAACTTCACTGGTATGAGGAGTGAGCAGCCGTGGGAAACAACGGCGGCACCACCCAGGTAACGGACTGATCTAAAGCGCGCTTCGGAGACTTACTGGATTGTGCTAAAGCGGATTTCCATAAGGCGAACATCCGCTCACCATAAGTGAGGGTGTGTCAACGTTCGTGTCCAGCGCCCACCGAAAGCTGCAAGAGCCTGGAACTAACCTTAAGATGGTGGCCGACGGCAGCGGTTTGATTAATCTCGAACCGCAAATGATCCTCCTGCATAACGAAGTTAATAATTCCGCCATGGTCCGTAAAACCACTCACCTCGCCTACCGTCAGAACACTGAGTCCCGAAAGTGCGCTGACGGTAACGCCATAACCGCGCATTTGAGATGCCGGAAAGAAGATAATGTGGCAGGCGCGGAGGACGTTCGGGTCGGATGAGACGCGGATTTGGACGTGCCTTCCGCTAATCATCTTGCCTTTTGCCGCCGCTTCCAGCGCTCCACCAAAAGGATCGCTGCCGAAGACGCCGAAGACCAGCGGCTCCTCATCACTGCCGAAGGCGGACGATGGCCATTCCACATAATTCGCAAATCGCAGCAGGAAGGCGGCTTTCAATTCATATTCCAAACTAGCGCTGACGTTGACCGTTACAGCCAGACCCAGACACGCAAAGCTGACGAATGCCGAGAAGAATTCTCGCCTCATACGCGCTACTGGGCTCCACGAGTAGTCAATTCGATGAACAGCGATCGACCTGGCTGTTGCATGCTGTTGGCGCGGGGATCAAGAGCAACGGGATCCGAGTAATTCCTGTTAAAAGCATTGCGCAGCCCGAAGCGGATGTCGAAATTCGGCAGCAGCTTCTGGGAAGTAACTGTAAAATCAGCGAGGTAGACCTGGCTTACTCTTTGGCCAGCGAGCGTCAGCCGGGAGCTGAAATATTGCATTCCGCTGCTCACGGAAAATCTTCGGTCCAAGGGTGCAGCGAAACGGAGCTTGGCAAGATGATCCGGTGAGTTTGGTAAGGCACTCTTCGCGATTTCATCGTCGGAGCGTTGGATCGCATAACTGCCGACCGCTTCGATCCACCGGGCCGGCCGGGCGTTCAACTCAATCTCGAAACCGGTGGCGTGGATCTTACCTGCATTTTGGGTCTGAATGAGGCCGTCTTTCCCATAGATGGCCTCCAGAAGGTCGCGGACCCAATAACGGTAGCCGGAGGCAGTCACATTCATGCGCTTACCGATCTTCCTGTCGAGGTCGATTTCGATGGTGTCGGCCCTTTCGGGAAGTGCTGAAGGATTAGCCGCGGAGGATAGCCCATCGCCGAAGAACAGATCAAAGGTACTCGGATTTCGAAATGCCCGACCGTACAGGAATTTATAAGTCCAGTCAGTGGATGGCTGATAGATAAATGCTGTGCGAGGCGATACAAAACTGCGTCGATAGTAAGACACGTCCAGGCGAACACCCAAGTCCATCTTCCAGTGTGGCGAGAGCTGACGCTCGTCCTGCAGGAAAAGCCCAAACATCTTGTCGCGGCGGTTGATATTTACGAATTCGATGTTCGTTGGTGCAACATCCTTCGCTCCCTGAAAGGCCCGCACGTCAACTTTGCCTTCCAGGCCAGCGGTTAGGGAGCCGATGGAGGCCACATTGAAGCGATAGGTGAGAGAAGTCCCAATTCGATCGCCCCACGAATATGTTCGATTATCTTCCACCGCACCGCCCGGGAAATCGTTTGAGGCAAGCGGGTAATCGAAGCGGCCTCCCAAGTGTGTCTGGTTGTAGTAGGTTACCCATCTAAGCGTGCCGCCCTTAAGCGTGCGCGTGTACGCGGCCTCGACATAGTTCGAAGCCTCGATCACCTGCGTTCCGCGGTCGTTAAAGATTGTAGGCCCCCACGAGACGGGCTGAATTTTGTTGCGATCGGAGATTGTGGTGGTGAGACTCCAGTTGTGCCAGAGGAGGTTGGCGAAGAAGTGGTAACCCTTTTCACCATCCATGCGCTCGGCGACGCCACGGTTCGTTTGAGGCGTATCAAATCCGGGAAAATATAAGGATTTCTCTCCAGCGTTGTCAAACACCGACCCGGACACGAGTACCTTCGCCCCGTGGCCTATCGGCGTCGCGCCCATTACCTGGATCTTTTTCTCGCCGAAACTGCCCACCGACGTGGTGAGGCTGACTGGGCCCAGCTCATCGGGTGATTTGGTAATGATGTTGATGGTAGCGAACATCCCGCTGCTGCCATATAGGGCCGAAGAAGGACCACGAATCACTTCAATCCGCTGCATCAGGTTCAGATCAATTGGGAAGTCCACGCCGAACCAGAGCATCGAATCGAAAATGTTGTCGGCCATGTTGTGGCCGTTCACCAGGACCAGAATGCGGCTACCGTAATCTGAGGGAAGATTGAAACCCCGAACACCCGCTGTATGGTAAGTACGGTTGTTATTCACATAGAAACCGCGGACGGAGGCGAGCGTTTCTCCGAGCGTGCGGTATCCGTACTTACGGATGTCCTCGGCGGAGATGATCGTGACGCTCGCAGGCGCGTCTTCGAGCTTCTGCGGGTGCAATGAGGCCCCTTCTACCCTGACAGCCATCAACTGCTCCAGGGTCATCGAATCCAGTTGTGCTTTGGTGAGGCGCGGCTTGTCGTCGGGAAAAGCGAGGCTGACGAGCAGCAACGAGAAGGCGCATATACGAGCTAACATCTTCGCTGCCTTAGTTGATTGGTCACGATCTAAATTGAATTCCTCTAAGCCGTCGGGGAGATAGCTCATCCTGGCATTGTCAAACCACCATCGGTGTTACCCAGCAGGGCTTCCTCACGAATTTTCCGTAGCGAATTCCAGAAGCCGCTTGTTCAGCGCAGCCAAACCGCACAACACCTGGTCCAGTTCCACGCCTAGCAGAAATAAGCCATTGCTGCCCCGGCAGTATACGACCTCGCCAAGCAGTATCGAGTTATCCACTTCGATTCTTAGCGCTGACCGCATTGGTAGTTCATGAGGAACCTCGATCAACAGCCCTCGGCCGGACTCATTCCGAATCCTACCTTTGTGCGAGCGTTCAGAATCTCCCAACACGGTTACGACGACGGGTTGATCGGCAACAAACCGGGGCTCGCGCCGTTGGTCCATACCTATACACCTGACAGAGTGAGTGCATTTGCAGGCCCACCATGGGGATGCACGGATGATGGAGGTTGTGGCCACCAGAAACGATCATTGTGTAGCCCGGAGTGCACATTTACCAGATCATTGCAATCTGTAAGGCTCATTGAAAAATTAATTGCGCCTGCCTGAGAAAGGTCAGGCTCCCTCCAGGTGCCTCGGCTTGGTAACCAGGTCCAGTACCTTCGACGGGAGAGATCGGTTCCTGTAAGCAAGGGGTCCATTACCTTTCTGGTACAGGTACGGCTGGCTCTATTCGGGATGACTGAGATATTAGATGATGGAGTCTGGATCAATTACTAATGCACCGATATCTAGCTACAATACCAATCTTGATGCTGTTGGCTTTGACAGCGATGGCAGCACCCATACAGTCGGGCCTTGTTACTTTAGCAGATGCGGGCAACGGGCAAGGCTGGAACGACGGCCATGCTTATACAGGTTATGTAACTCTAAACTTAAATGGTACGGATTACACTGCCCTGTGCGTCGATGCGTTACATGAGACCGCTGTTAACAGCACGTGGAACGCACTTTATGTGCCATTGAGCGATACGGATACCTTAAGGGCCGTAATGGCAGCATATTATCCAAATACCGCTGCGTCGACCTATACGGCGGGCCTGTATGTGGACGTGGTCGGTTTCCTCATGATGCTGGGTGCCGATAAGAACCTCGCCATTGCGTTGCAGCACGAGGTTTGGGGGCAACTCGATCCAGCTGATTATGACGGCTCCTCATTACGCTCCTTAGCTGCGAGCAGCAACGGCTCGTTTATTGATTCTCACGGGAATCAGGTGGCTTTCAGCACCGCCAATTTCGGATTGTTGGTGGATGCAAACTATCTCAGGGGCGGTCAACTGCAACAGGCATTTTTAATTGACCCTCCCACGAGCACACCTGAGCCAGCATCCCTGCTCCTGATCGGTGCCGGATTAGTTGTCTTGGGCGTCGTCAGACGAAAAAATCTCCGGTAGCCCCCTTATCCGCCCGCTCAGGCGGAGTCCGGCGCCTTGCCGGCAAGAGCACCATCAGCGAAAGAACCAGGATCGGCCAGGAGCCAAGTGCCGGCCGTGCGAACGGGTAATCCACAAGAGCATGCAGGAACACGGCGGCAGCCCCCAAGCCCCAAACGGTGCGGAAGGCTTGGCGAAGGGACCAGAAAAAGAGGGTCGCGATCATGAGCGCGAAGGGGAATCCTCCCTCAGCGATCCACTGCAACCAGTCGTTATGGGCCTGATTCACAAACGCTCCCACATCAACGGTCGCGTAGCCGGGGTAAACGGTTGACCAACAGCCAAGACCGACGCCCCACCAAGGGTGTGCAGTGGCCATGTGCCACGAAGAAGCCGCTAACTCGCGGCGGACGGCGAGGGGGTCGGGGGTGAAGAAACGGTCCCTCACGGATCCGACCCCTACAACGGCCGCAATAATCGGAACCAGGAGTGCCAAACGCAGGAATACGGCAGCACGGCCGGATGCGCCGCGGCGGCCCCATAAGAGCAGCGGGACGAGAACTATCTCAGCCGTGGTCAGAACCGTTCCCGCACGAGAGGCCGAGGCGATTACGGAGGCGTACATGACGGCGGCCATAAAGGCATACAGCAAGGAATCGCGTTCGTTCCGTACCGCCCGGTAAAGTGCCATGGGAAGGACCGCTTCAATGAAGGCGGCGAAGTCATTCCGTGAAAGGAAGGAACCCATGACATAGTCGGTGTACTGGCTGGGGAATAACCAAAAGACTTTTCCCTCAGCTGTAAAGGACTGGAGGGTGGCGAGAATGGATACGAGGAAGGCGAACCAAACCATGGCGGAGCGAGCCCACCAGTTCAACGCCTCGTCACGGAAAATGGTAGTTCCGATCAGGAACACGGCCAAAAACGTGACCCACTTAAGGATGGCGAAGCTGGTCTCGAAGGTATAAGCAGTGTAGCCAGTGAGGCACTGGATGAGACCCCACAAAACGGCGAAGGATAAGGGCACGAGGGGCCAAGTAAAGGGTGGGGGAGAAGAACGGGCTTGCCAAATGACGATCCCTGCAAGCGCAAAGATCCCAACCTGGAAGACGGTTACCGGCCAACCAGCAGGCACCCAGAGAGTCAGGATCGCGAAGAGAAAGAGTGCCAGCAAAGGTATATGCATTTAAGCCCTGCCCCTACCAGATCGTCTGAGCGCCTGATTCGTGTAAACAACCCCAACGCTTCGCGGACTGACAGGGGCGGCCGGCCCACCTCCAGGCAGTCCGTGGGCTGCTAGGCATCAATAAAACCGTTTCGAATGGCAAATTGGACCAGACTGCTATAGTTGCGCAGCTTAAGCTTCCGCATGATGTTGGTGCGATGAGCGCTCACAGTCTTCACGCTAATGCCGAGAGTTCGGGCCAGTTCCTTGTTGCTGCGCCCTTTGGCCAATGCCTCGAGAATCTCCAACTCTCGTGGGGTCAGACCTGCCGGTGTCGCTGCTGCCGTCCGGAGGCGTCCCAACTGGCTCTGGATCATTGTAACGGCGGCAGGTGACAGGAACGGTTGGTTGCTGATGATGTTTTGAACGGTAAGAACGAGATCGCTGGCCGCTTCGGACTTCAGCGCCAGTCCATTCGCGCCGGCAGCCAGAGCATTCGCCGCCAATTCTGCCGATTCCTGCATAGCCAAGGCAACGATCTTCACTGTGGGACAGACATTGAGAATGTGGGGGATGGCCTTCGCCGCCTCCATGTCCGGCATCGTTACGTCCAGAAGTACTAGATCCGGTTGCAACGTACGCGTCCTTTGGATGGTCTCCGCTATGGTGGCCGCTTCGCCGCAGACCTTCCACTCCGACCGATCCTCAAGCATTGACCGGATGCCGCGGCGAATCACCTCATGGTCCTCGGCGATGAGAATGCGCAGCGTTTTCATCCGAGGACTCATGAGGAAGCCCTCTTTCCGTCCGCCAAATACCCTGATAAGGAATCGGCCTTATTCCACCAAAAGGGATTGTCCACTTCGAACCGCTCCAGAGTCATTTTTCGCAGGAAAACTCGCCGTCTAGCTTTCTATTATTTCTTAGTCCAAACGGGGGCAGAGCGCGGGTTGACATGGGGGCAAACCCGTCCACAATCCCCGAACATTCTTATACTACCTCCTAAGGCTCACATTTCAGATTCAGGAAATGTTCGTAGGCAAAAGTCCTACTAAACACAGGCTGATCGCCTACCTACTTATTCCAATTGTGACCGTGCCTTTTACTCCTTTACTCTTAAAATAACCATTGAAATAAGAAGCGCTGCAGACATCCAGGGGACAGAAGCGCCGCAGTTGGTATATGCGGCAAGAAAATCATTAGGTTCCATAAGAATTGCGCGAGCGCATTCTCCGGCGGTTGCCAAGGGCACGAACCATGAGATGGACCGTAAAGTCGGCGTACGGAAACGGGGTATTCTCATGAGTTCTAGCATGAAAGGGCTGCGCATTCTCATCGCCGAGGATTATGAAGTGATTCGCCGCGGCATCCGGTCAATGCTTGAGGATCTTGCGGGGTGGAAGGTCTGCGGCGAAGCGGCCACCATAGCGGAGACCATCCAAAAGACGGGCACGCTTCAACCAGATCTAGTACTTCTAGACGTAACGATGCCCGACATGGACACAGCGAGGGCGGTTGCCCAGATTTTCAACGTCTGCCCCGCAGTGAAGATCGTTGCCTTGGCTATGCAGGAATCGGCAGAATTGGCGGCGAAAGCTCTGGCCGCCGGCGCGAATGGACTGGCGCTGAAGTCCGAAACGGCGGGCAATTTCGTAACGACGGTTCAAAACATCATCAGCAACCAACCGTTCCTATCACCTGCCGCCGTTACGATGATCCAGAGCCAGTTGGGACGACTCCGGGCTGCAGCAGCAACACCGACGGGTCTGACTTCACAAGAACTGGGGATTCTTGAGGCATTCGCCAGGGGAGGCGGCGACAAGATCGAAAAGACAGCGAGTCCCCCTCACACCAAGGGCTCCTTTACTTCCGACCTGGAAGCATTGGCCGCCTGTCAGCCGGATGGAGAACGACGGACCGGAAAACGGAACAGGGTATTACTGGTGGAAGACGATCCGGATGTTCGTGATTACCTGCAGTCCTTGCTGTTGCCACATTACAACGTGACGGCTGCAACCAATAGCCAGGACGCCCTGACTTTTGCGTCGGCCGATCCACCCGATCTGGTGCTCTGTGATGTCTTAACGCCTATCCTCCAAGAAACTGGTCTGGTTAAAGCTCTTCGATCGGATCCCGCTACCAGTTCTCTCCCAATCATTCTGCTTTCGGCGCAAGCGGGAGAGGAGTCGCGTCACGGGGCAGGGGCCATCACGGCAGGTGGTTACCCGGGGCAGCCATTCACTGCCCGCGAGTTGCTAACACGAGTGGAATTACACCTATCGCTATCCCATATGCGCAAGCAGGAAGCGGAGCGAACCCAGAAGACGCTCGAGGCGGAATTGAATGGTA
>Ga0105239_10003325_pt1 | contig 19787 bp, 26 predicted proteins | sample KBSC44metaG_FD_92761 | JGI IMG/M metagenome (GOLD analysis project Ga0105239, IMG submission 92761) | Corn rhizosphere microbial communities from Kellogg Biological Station, Michigan, USA - KBS C4-4 metaG | ecosystem: Host-associated > Plants > Roots > Rhizosphere > Soil | place: Michigan, USA...
ATTAAAAATGACACTTGTAAAATTCAACAACGGATTAAAAAATAACGCGGTAAACCCATTCTTTAATGATGTATTAGATTCTTTATTGAACGACTCATACATCGGTAATAAATTAGTTGCCCGTGTGCCTGCGGTAAACATCGCCGAAACTGAAAACGAATTTCAGATTGAACTGGCAGCACCTGGTTTAAAGAAAGAAGATTTTAAGATCAATCTGGATAAGAATGTATTGACCATCTCTGCCGAAAAGAAAAGCGAAAGTGTAGAAGAAGGAAAAAAGTTCAGTAAACGCGAATATAGCTATAACTCTTTCAACAGATCTTTCACTTTACCAGAAAGCGCTGATCATTCAAAAATCGAAGCTGATTATACCGATGGTGTATTAAAGCTTACCGTAACCAAAAAAGAAGAAGCTAAATTTCAATCAAGAGAAATAGCTATCAAATAATTAAAGATTGTTTTCATAAAGTAGTTAGTTTGGTTTTTTAGAGAGGTCGCTCCGTAAGGGGCGGCCTTTTTTGTGCAATTAGTGCACGAATAAAAGGCATTTCTACGTGATATTTATTAAAGAATTTGGCCGGTTTTTATGTTTTACGCGTTTTTTGAAATGTTATATTTATAAATTTTACCAGTTTTTGTGAATAAAGACATTGTTTGCAACCCTCACTATTTTTCAACTATCCATAAATAATAGCCTGTTAACCAGCACTTAGCAAATGTTTATAACCTCACTTTAAATGTTAATAACGTGTTAATAAAAAATAAATAAAATCCTTGCAGAATCACCAATATGTCCCGATATTCAAATCATCAAGAACGACGTACATTGACAGCCTTTCAGGATTACAGAAGTTGAATCGGGCAGACCTTCGGGGAAGCTAAAGAACAAGAGAAGTGCTTGAGTCACATGAAAAAATGAAAAAACGAAAGTCTTTGAAAAAAGATTGTGATTAAAAGAGGTATTGGGGAAATGCAGGAACTTCACGGAGAACCGCAGCTGAACCAATGACATTGAAGGAGTCGACAGTTCGCAAGAACGACGGACAAGGTCATGTCGGTGATGTTACACAAAACTTGGTGCTACTGGGAAGCTACGGCAGAACAGTGGTCAGGAAACGGGAGCTCAATTCGAAAGAAGAGACTCCCGTTTTCGCGTTTATAAGGTTTTGCAACTCGTTGTGCTTATTTACTTTCACAGCAGCAAGCCACAATAACCAATACCAGGCTTATCACATTAGCCAATGTCCGGATGTTGTGCAGAAAATTCCAGGGTCCTTCAAACATTGCCCGGTATACCGATAATTCTTTAGGCGAAGCAGTTTCTGCATTGAGCCTGGCCAAAGCATCATTTAAAGGGACATTCCCAAACATGGTTACACCAAATACACCTATAGCGTAAACCAGGGCCGCGCCAACCAACAGGATGAAGCGCGTATTCATTCCGGGGCTATAATTCAGGTAAGCACTCAATGGCAGTAATAATAACGTCCCCATAAAACTGGCAAAAAACAGCGGGTTTAAAATCTGCACGTTAATGGAGTTCATGGCGGCGATGTATTCGCGATCGGTCAGCTTACCCAGCCCTAAATTAACGGAGCAGGTGTAGGCATAAAACAGGCCGGCAATTAAACCAGTGGCTGTAGCGGTAACGATTAAAATCAGGGTTGTCATATTCATCTTCATCATGATTTATTTTCTTAAAGTTTTAATGTATTCAATTACTGAGCTTATCTGGATGGTCGATAGCCTTTTACCCCAGTTGGGCATAATGCCGCGACCGTTACTGATGGTGTAGAGTAATTCGTCGTTACCCAACTTACTGATTTGCAAATTCGCGGCACCCCAGCGGCCCCTTGTACCATCGTTACCGTGGCAGGTAGCACATTTCTTTTCAAACAGGGCTCTGCCGGTTAAAGGCGGGTTTTGGGCATAAGTAGGAGTATGATAACCTAAGGCAACAATGATCATAAAAGGAGTGAGCCATTGCAGCCTTTTAATACCCTTCTTAAAAATTAATGATTTCATGGCGTTTTATTTTTTGATAAAATTGCTACGATATCAAAAAATAAAATAGAACAAAACCGACAGGTGGGAAATTCTAAATCCTAAGCTCTAAATTATAAACATGAAACGTTAGGTTGTAAATCCGAATTCGAAAACGGCGAAGCACTCAACGAAGTTAATCCGAATTCCGAAATTCAGGGTGATCTTTACTTGAAACTAACAGCAGATTCCTTAAATTAGTCGGATATGAATAAAGATGGTAAGAACGGAACTATTGTAAGTAATAAAATATTTGTTTTAGATACCTCAGTGATCCTTTACGATCACAACGCATTTCAGAATTTCCAGGAACATGACGTAGCCATACCTATACAGGTACTTGAAGAACTGGATAATAAAAAAAATGGTAACGACACCCGTAATTTTGAAGCCCGCAGCTTTATCCGCCTCATGGATGACCTGTCGCGCAACAGCCTGGTAAATGAATGGATCCCGCTCAACGGCAAAAGCAAAGGTAGTTTCAAGGTAGCTATGGATGTTAAAACCACAGCTATTGACGCCGAGGAGGTATTTGGCTCCGACAAAACAGATCATCGTATCCTGAACGCGGCTTTAGGTTTACAGGAAGAGAATCCTGGTAAAAAAGTGGTACTGGTATCAAAAGATATATGTTTGCGGCTGAAAGCGAAAGCGCTTAACCTGCACGCAGAAGATTATGAAACCGGTAAGATCAAAAACCTGGATGAATTGTATACCGGGCAAACCGATGTAAACAAAGTAACCGAAAAGCTGATCACCCAGCTCAATAAGCATGAAAATCTGCCTGCCGAAAGTTTACATATTGCCTCATATACCAACAATCACTTCTATATATTAAAAGGTAAAAACAGTGATGTTCCTGGCTTTTATAATACACAAACCCGGCAGCTTGAAAAAGTTATTGAACAACCAGTGTTTAATATATTACCAAAAAATATTGAACAAGCTTTTGCTATTCACGCTTTACTACATCCAGATATTAAACTGGTAACTATCCAGGGGAATGCCGGCACAGGTAAAACCTTGCTGGCCCTGGCCAGCGCACTGGAGCAGCGGAAATATTATCGTCAAATTTTTGTTACACGTCCTATTGTACCCTTAAGTAATAAGGATATCGGTTTTTTACCCGGTGATATCAAATCAAAGATCGACCCGTATATGGCGCCAATATGGGATAACCTGAAATTTATCAAAGACCAATTCATGGACGATGAAAAGATGCAGGCCAAAATTGATGAACTGGTAACTAACGATAAAATATCGATAGCTCCGCTTGCTTTCATCCGTGGACGTACACTGAGCAAGATATTTTTTATTGTAGATGAGGCCCAGAATCTTACACCGCACGAGGTAAAAACCATCATCTCCCGTGCCGGTGAAAATAGCAAATTTGTTTTTACAGGCGATATTTACCAGATAGACACACCGTACCTGGATGCGGAAAGTAACGGACTATCATACCTGATAGATAAAGCCAAAGGACATCCACTATACGCACATATCACCCTACAAAAAGGGGAGCGGAGCGAACTGGCCAATTTGGCAAATGAGTTGTTGTAATTTTTAGTATCAAGCAGCTAGTATCAAGTTTTTTGAATGTATTACTAAATAAATGTAGCTGTCGTGATACTTGATACTCGCTACTTGATACCCAAAAATCAATACTAGCTGCTTAATACTAAATTGAAGCTTATGAAAATTTCAAAATACCTCCATTCATGCCTTGTATTTGAGCTTGATGGTTATAAAATTTTATTTGATCCAGGCGATTATTCTTTTATCGAGGGCTTGGTAACGCCCCAAATGTTTGCCGATGTCAATATTATTGTGATCACTCACATCCATCCAGATCATTTTGTAATAGATATTTTACAAAAAATTATGAATGTTAGCGGTGCGCAGGTGCTTACAAACAGCCAGGTTGGCGAACAATTGCAAAAAGCAGGAATTGAGTTTTCCATCCTGGAAGATGCTACCGAACATTTTGGCCCATTTAAGCTGCAAGCCTTCCCGGTACAGCATGCTTTGATCATGGATAACCCTTTACCGCAAATGACTGGCTTCATCATTAACGACAAAGTGCTACATCCAGTTGATTCGATGGAAGATAAGCTATTGAAATTCAAAGATATAGAATTACTAATCATGGTAACCATGGCGCCATTTGCCAGCGAAGTAATGATATCCACCTTTGCCGATCAGCTACATCCCCGCCAGATATTGCCCGTTCATGATGGATACGCTAAAACCTTCTTTATCCAGAAACGCTACGCAGCTTATATAAAGCATTTTGATAAACTGGGAATCAAATTTCATGAAGTATATCAAGTGGGCGATAGTATAACTATCTAATAATCAGCTTATAAATATTATTCAAACAAAAAACCGAAGCCTTAATCAGGCTCCGGTTCCATATTTTTATCCAATAAAATGTTGTAAAATAAAAAAAGCCCCTACCTTTTACGGTAGAGGCCCTATGGAACCAACCTCCTGCTAAGCTGGCCCACATTAACCTTATCACACTGCTAAGATGAAGTTTAATAATGAAGAAAACATGAACTTCTGTTTTATGCTTGGTGTAAATTTTACATCTTAGCAAAAACAATATTGTTTATATGCAGAAACCCGACAGCCTGATATTTGACATGGACGGAACCCTCTGGGATGCCGTTGATACCTACGCCAACTCCTGGAACCTTGTATTTGAAAAAATGAGTATTCAACGTGTTATCGGTCGTAATGACCTGATGCAGCTGATGGGCATGGAGGGTAAAAAACTAACCAAAGTGCTCATACCCGATTTTGATGATGATAGGGCACAGGGTATTTATATGGATGTAAATGAAACCCGCCGGCAGATATTACCTACCAGTGGCGGCGTCATGTATGATGGGGTAACCGAGGGCATCAAACAATTAGCAACCAAATACAAGCTCTTTATACTCAGTAATTGTGCCATAGGTATTATCCCTTTATTTATAAGTTGGGCTAAAATTGAAGATGATATTACCGACTCCATGGCTTATGGACAAAACAATATGCCCAAGCATCATAACATGCAATTGCTGATTGATAAACACCAGTTAAAACACCCTGTTTATATAGGTGATACCAATGGTGACGCTGAACAGACACGTATGGCCGGGATACCTTTTATATTTGTGACCTATGGTTTTGGCAAAACAGACGATTACGCATTGAAGTTTGATGATTTTAAGTCATTAACAAAATATTATATGAGTTTGTGAGTTTTTAAAACGTTAGCCAAATTTCATCTACCCCTAAAAGCATAACCCCAATGGTAAAACGTGGACTCTCCCTGCTGTTATTTTTGCTGATCTCAGGCTTATCATTCGCTCAAAAAGTACAATTGGACGCCGAACGCTGGATAACCAAAGACCTGGGCCACCTTTATTTTGCCGACAAAAAAGTATACTACAATTTTGTAGGGAACGCTGGTGTTAAAGACCATTATGCCATTGTGAACGACACGCTGATCTTGTCGGATATTTTCATGAGCAGCGCCGATAATTTTAAAAAACAGCACCGGGACGATTTTAAATTTTTGATAAGACATGCCGACTATAATCGCATGTATTTAAAGGCTGTTGAACCTAATTCGATAAAATTAGCTGGTACTATTACCTACGAGTTCTTGAACTTCAAAAACAGCTATGATAAAAACATCAAATTCTCCAAACTCTATTTTTTATCATCCACTTGTTTCGGTGATTGTCCGCAGCTGGGTATCGAGATATGGCCTAATGGCGACTATCATTTGAAAGCCGGTGAACATGTTGCCCCATATAAAGGCGATTACACCGGAAAATTAAGTCAAAGTCAGCTGGATACATTAAACTATTGGTTAAAACATAGTGAGCTAAAAAAAATGAACGACTGGCAACAAGGCAACCAGGTGGTTGACGCACCAAACTACTACTTTGCCATTGACTTTGTTGACAGTAAAAAGAAACTAAGCATCAACACTAATGAGCCCCCTTTAAATATTATCGACCTTATCAATTTCATGCTATCCTCTTACAAAAATGTAAAGCTTACTCCCGTTAGTAGTAACTAATACCTAATCGCGGCACAAGTTTCACTTAGATATTGTTTACTTATGAAGTTTTTGTAGTTTAGATAAAAATATATCTATATGAAAGGCCGTACCAAAGCAATTATTTTAATCGTAATATTAGTATTGATCGCCGGGTTTACCTACCAGCGTTATTTCTTTGTTTTTGGCGAAGGAGCAAAGGCAGGTACTATGAACTACTTCGTAAAAAAAGGATATATGTTTAAAACCTATGAGGGGCGGTTAATACAAAGTGGTATAAAAACACCCCAGGGTGGCGGTAACATTTCATCAAACGAGTTCATGTTTTCAGTTACCGACGAGAAAGTCGCACAAAAACTAAACAGCAGCACTGGTTCTTTTCTTGAGTTACACTACAAAGAGTATCTACACGCCTTGCCATGGCGCGGCGTAAGCGTATTTGTTGTGGATAGTATTATCTCAGCAAAACCGGTTACTCAATAACCTATTGTACTTTATTCATTTAAGAGTATCAGTGCATATTTAGTATTATGCACTAACCTCCGCATCGCGTAAAGCTTTAATGGTATCATGAGCAACTCTTAAACTTTCCAGGTGCTTTTTAAGAATAAATACAACTTGCTGATCTTCCCAGATCAGCTCTTTATCATCCAACGCCGCACGATATGCTTTCTTGGCAACATCCTCAGCATGTTCACAGTCAGCTAAAATGCTATGCCTGTCTTTACTTACAAAAGCGGCTTTAACATCTATCCAGGTATTATTAAGTTTCCCCGATAAAGTAGTACCATCTGTAGGATCGCCGCCCAACACACGGATATATTCCCTCAGCTCCGAAACATTGTTTTTGCTTTGATCAGTATACTCTTTAAAGAGCAAATTCAAACCTGTTTCATTGGTATTCTCATTAGCCTTTTCATAACCCGCAATACGGTCGTTATTTATTTTGATCAGATCGTTAAGTGCCGATATCTGGTGCTGTATATGCTGTAAAACTCCCATAACTATTTTATTATTTTCTTATAACTAATAAACATAACAAATGAGTTAATGTTTTTTAATTAGAACAAATATCCCTTGAGGCACAGTACCATATTCGATCAGTATTCAAATTTGGAGTGGTGTTTCCTAATACATCACCAAACTAACAATATCAGTTGCTGTTAAGATGCCAGATAAATTACCGGGGTTAAAACAATTTAAGCCAAATGAGTATTTATTAACCATTTACCGTGAAAATAACCATCAATGTTTGGATTTACATGATCCGATATTGACAAAAACAATTGTTTACAATGACTAAATCTCATAAAAAACAACAACCGGCTAATATAAAGTCGTTGCCTAAAACACCAACAGGCATCACTGGTCTTGACGAAATTACTGATGGGGGATTGCCGCAAGGGCGGCCTACGCTTATTTGCGGAGAAGCGGGGTCTGGTAAAACACTCATGTCGCTTGAATTTATAGTTCGAGGGGCCTTAGTATTTAATGAACCTGGTGTTTTTATGGCTTTTGAAGAAAAAACCGACGAATTAGCGCTGAACGTGGCTTCGCTTGGTTTTAACTTGTATGAATTACAGGAGAAAAAGAAAGTAAAACTTGATCATGTACGCATTGACCGGAGTGAAATAGAAGAGACTGGTGAGTATGACCTGGAAGGATTGTTTATCAGATTAGGGCATGCGATTGATAGCATTGGTGCAAAAAGGGTAGTGCTCGACACCATCGAAAATCTGTTTTCAGGTTTAAACGATCAGGCTATTTTGAGGGCCGAATTGCGCAGGCTTTTTGCTTTTCTAAAAAACAAAGGGGTTACCGCCATTATAACCGGCGAAAAAGGAGAAGGAGGGGCGTTGACACGGCAAGGATTAGAAGAATACGTATCGGATTGCGTTATCCTGCTTGACCATCGGGTTATTAACCAGATCTCAACCCGCAGGCTCCGTGTGGTAAAATACAGGGGATCACAACATGGTACCAACGAATATCCTTTTTTAATTGATCAGGATGGTATTTCTGTGCTGCCGGTAACTTCTTTAGGACTCGAAAAAGCGGTTTCTTCCAAAAGAATATCGTCAGGTATCCCGGCATTGGATTATATGCTCGGTGGTCAGGGCTTTTTTGAGGGAAGCAGTATTTTGGTTTCCGGAACTGCCGGAACTGGTAAAACGAGTATCGGGGCTTATTTTGCTGCCGAAACCTGCAAACAGAAAAAGAAATGCCTCTATTTTGCTTTTGAAGAATCGCCAAACCAGATCATCCGCAACATGAAATCGATCAATGTCGATCTGCAGCCTTATGTTAACAGCGGACTATTAAAATTTCATGCTTCACGGCCAACCTTATATGGCTTGGAGATGCACCTGGTAGCTATTTATAAACTGATACAGCAATTTAAACCAGATACTGTAATACTTGATCCGATAACCAACCTGATCACTGTAGGCTCGGTAAGTGAAGTAAAATCAATGCTGGTACGCCTTATAGATTTTTTACAGAACGAGCAAATTACGGTTATGTTCACCGCATTATCGCTCAATACTGTTGTAAACGAGCAAACCGACGAGGGCGTATCCTCCCTTGTTGATACCTGGATGCTGGTGCGGGATATTGAACACAACGGCGAACGTAATCGCGGTTTATACATCATGAAATCGCGCGGTATGAAACACTCTAACCAGGTACGTGAATTTATTATCACCGATAAAGGGCTTGACCTGGTTGATGTTTACCTGGGTCCAGAAGGTGTACTAACAGGATCTGCCAGGGAAGCGCAACAGCTTAAAGAAAGAACAGGGGTAGCGCTGCGCGACTTTGCTGTATCCCGAAAAGACAAAGAAATTACACGCAAACGTACCATGCTGGAGGCCAAGATCTCAAATTTACAGGCTGAGTTTGAGTCTGTAGAAGAAGAGTTGAACAGGATATACTACGAAGATGAGTTAAAGCAACAAATAATGAACAAAAACCGGGATGAGATAACGAAAATGAGAAGAGGGATAAAAGATGAAAGCCCGATTATAAAGAAGAAAAAGTAATGGAAGCAGAAGTGATAAATTATGAATTAAGGTTATATATTGCGGGCAAAACGGCAAAATCTGTCAGCGCGTTATCTAACCTTAAAAAATACTGTGAAGAGCACTTAAAGGGTCAATATTCTATTGAAGTGATTGACCTTTTAGTAAAACCTCAATTGGCCGAAGGCGACCAGATATTTGCTATACCTACATTGGTGCGCAAAGTACCTGAGCCTATCCGTAAAATAATCGGTGATCTGTCAAATGAAGAAAAAGTATTGGTGGGCTTAGATATACGTCCCCGTTAAACTGTAAAAAATGACCGAAAAGGATCAATCGTCTTTATCTCAGGGTAATTATTTAAATAAGCAGGAACATCATGTTTATCAGTTGCGCCTGTTTGTAACGGGGGCATCACCAAATTCATCGCGGGCTATAACCAACCTCAAAGATATTTGCGAAACCCATTTAAAAGGTAATTATGACCTGGAGATAGTAGATGTTTACCAACAGCCATTGATTGTTGAGCGGGAGCAGATCATCGCTTTACCCATGCTCATTAAAAAAGCACCGGGTATAGAACGCCGGCTCATTGGTGATATGTCAAATACAGGTAAAGTATTAAAAGGTCTTGGTTTACAAACAGAAAATTAATGGAACTGGCTAAATATACATATGAAGAGTTACTGCAGCAGAACGAAGAACTTCGGATACAGCTGGAGGAAGCCAATGATACCATTGACGCCATTCGTAGCGGTCAAATCGACGCCCTTATTGTAAAAGGCGCAGAAGGTCATCAGCTGTACACCTTAAAAACGGCCGACCAAACTTACCGCGTTTTTATTGAAAAGATGAACGAGGGTGCGGTTACTCTCAATCGCGAAGATACTATTTTGTACAGTAATTCGAGGTTTGCAACCATGATGAACCTGCCGCTTGAAAAGGTGATCGGGCTAAGCTTCACTTCTTTTATCCCTGAAATATCAGTTAAGAAATTCAACGATCTGATGCACAAAGGCTGGCAAGAAGATTGCAAGGGCGAAATATTACTGGCCGATAAACAAGGGACACTAACACCATGCCTGCTTTCCTGTACCACGCTTGATCTTGATGAGGGTATCGCTTTGAGCCTGATCTTAACTGACCTTACCAGTCAAAAAGAAACTGAATGGGAACTGAAAATAAAAAACGAGCAGCTATTGGCCGCCCAAAACGCTGCGGAAAAACTCAATAATGAGTTGGAAGATACCGTTAGGGAGCGCACAAATGACCTGCTGATAAGCCGGGAGCATTTTAAACTGCTGGCAAACAACATACCCCAAATGACCTGGACAAACCTGCCTGGTGGCGAGGTTGATTTTTATAACCAGCAATGGTACAATTACACTGGTAGTCGCTATAGCGAAAGCGTAGGCTGGGGATGGCAGCATGTGGTACATCCGGATGACCTGCCCAATACCTTAGATAAATATATTGAGGCTTTAAAAACAGGCAATATATTCGAGGTTGAAAACCGTTATAAACGTTGGGATGATACTTATCGCTGGCATCTGAACAGGGCTGTTCCTTTAAGGGATGATAAAGGCTTGATCATTTTTTGGGTAGGTACAGCTACTGATATCGAAGATCAGAAGAGGGAAATGGATCGTAAAGATGAATTTATTGGTGTAGCCAGCCATGAGCTCAAAACACCATTAACCAGCCTTAAAGGCTATCTGCAATTGATAAGCTCCTATAAAAAAGAGGAGATCCCACCGGTGGTAAAACAATATATAGGTAAAGCGAGCGTAGCCGTGAATAAATTGCAGCACCTCATCAATGATCTGCTCGATGTAAGCAAGATACAGGCTGGCCGACTGGAATATGCCATGGGTGAGGTTAATTTATCTGACCTGATGATACAGGTTACCGAAAATTCAAGACATATTTACCCTTTACACGAATTTGATAGTAAACTGGAACCGGGCATACGCATTATGGGTAATGCCGAACGGCTGGAGCAGGTTTTGATGAATTTTATAAATAACTCTGTAAAATACTCGCTGGATGACAAGCACATTATCCTGAAAACCGCTGTAAAAACAAACGTAGTACGTATATCGGTAACGGATTTCGGAATAGGTCTATCCGATGAACAGATAGAGCGGATATTTGAACGTTTTTATAGGGTGGAGGATAAAAAGTTTATGACCAGCGGCCTCGGAATGGGACTATACATCAGTGCCGAGATTATCAATAATCACCAGGGTAAAATAGGGGTAGAGAGCGAATTAGGTAAAGGGGCCACCTTTTACTTTGAATTACCTTTGATTGCTTGATAAGCCTTTTTAAAACTATTTTAAACCAAAATTGCAGGTAAGCCAAATACTTCTGATATTGGGTTGATCCGCAGTGATTAAATCACTGTGTTCTCTTAAAATAAACCTCAAAATTATGCCCGTTACAGATAATGGCAATGTGTCTTTTACAAAAAGTTCAAATGGTGTTGCAACCATTAGTTTTTATCATCCCGCGCAAAATTCATTGCCAACGGGTCTTTTAAATGATCTTACTGAATATATTATACAGGCAGGTAATGACCGCGATGTCCGGGTAATCATCTTAAAGAGTGGTGGCGATCGAACCTTTTGTGCCGGTGCCAGTTTTGATGAACTGGTGCAAATAAAAGACAAAGAAGCTGGGGCGCTATTTTTTTCGGGCTTTGCCAAGGTTATCAACGCCTGCCGTAAATCATCCAAAATAATTGTTGCCCGCGTTCAGGGAAAAGCAGTTGGCGGAGGGGTAGGTCTTGCTGCTGCCGCCGATTATTGCCTGGCCTCCGGCTTTGCATCCATCAAATTAAGTGAACTGGCTATCGGTATCGGACCATTTGTTATATCGCCGGCTGTAACCCGTAAGGTTGGTTTACCCTCATTTTCACAGTTAACCATCAGAGCCTCCGATTTTCAAACGGCTCAATGGGCCCTTGATCATGGTCTGTATAACGAGGTATATGAAGATATCGCTTCGCTCGACTTAGCCGTAGAGGAGCTTACCGAAAAATTAGCCTCTTATCATCCGGATGCGCTCTCCGGTTTAAAACAAATACTATGGGAAGGTACAGAAGATTGGGACGAATTATTAACGCAACGTGCAGCCATTAGTGGTGAACTGGTGCTTTCTGAATTTACTCAGCAAGCATTACAGCGTTTTTTAAGCGGCAGTAGATAAATAGGATATTGTTGGAATAGAGCATGACACCCAATCGGTCAAACCAGTTTTAAATAAGAAACGCCCGGCAAATGCCGGGCGTTTCTTTATATAATTACCAACACCTGTAATGGCGGTGTGCTCTGTAATAAACCGGGCGGCCATAATAACGTCCAGGATAGTAATATGGGCGATTATAATAAACTCTGCGTCCATAACCATAATATACTGGGCGTTCATAATAACCATATGCCGGATAGTTAGCTGCAACTACCACCCTTGAACGTGGATAACCACCAAATGAGGCCCCTATGGATATACTTTGAGCTTTTACAAACTGAACTGAAAATAGTAATGCAAAAACTATGACTGAAAATTTGACGAATTTCATAAATCAAAAATTAAGTTAACACTGTAGTTATTTTATATTTATAGACTATAAATATCACTTGAGGTTTAGTATATTTTTTTTATTTTTAAGGCATGTATTACTTTTTATTTACGTTGCTGTTTTTGGCCATCGTTTTAGGGTTCTCTCTGATAAGCTCGTACTACGGTAAATTACGCGCCGAAGAAAAGAAACTTGATAAAATAAAAAGTAAATGGGGTAAACCCGTGAATACCCGACGTAATTTCGATCTTATTAAAACCTATTTAAAAGCTGATAAAAGTTGGACTAAGTTACCTGACGTTACCGCGGAGGATATCGACTTGAAAAGTATCTTTAATTATATCGACAGAACAAGTTCAAAACCCGGCAAACAATACTTATACAAAAAGCTACATTTTCCCGAAACAAATCTTGAAAAGCTATTGGAACTTGATGCTAAGGTTGAGGTCATCAATAAGGATAAGCCCAACCGCGAATTGATTGAACTGCAATTATCAAAGCTCAACAACACTTACGCTTATTACATTGCCGATCTGTTTTTAAAAACACATGAATCGCTGTTTGTGCCGATCATGAATTTCTATATCCGGTTTGTACCCCTGGTGATTATTGCTTTGATCGTATCGTTGGTTGTTTATCCTAATCCTATCAGTATTTTATTATTATTCTTTTTTGTAGGCTATAATGTGGTTTTGCATTATGCCAACAAGAATAAAATAAGCGCCTATACCAATTCGCTGCCACAGTTACTTATCATGCACAATGTAGCGGTATGGTTGGTAAAACATTCCGGTTTGGAGGATAATGAATCTATCAAAAGCAGTTTAAAAAATCTGTTAGGGCTAAAACGATCTTTAAGCATTATCAACTTAGAAAGCAAACTGATCAATGGAGCGGGCGATTTGAGTTACGCCGTTTTTCAGCTCATTAAAACGTTGTTTTTATTAGAGCCCCGTATTTATGCCAGCTCTATAAAACACATTGAACGTTATCGTGAAGATATTGAGCAGGTATATCAATATGTGGCCGAAATAGATATGCTTGTAGCCATCCAATCGGTACGGGATGGTTTACCTTATTACAATAAACCCCAGTTTATTGACACCGATGCCCAAATGAACATTACCGATCTTTATCATCCCTTGATTGATAAATGCGTTACCAATTCACTGTATACCCGTGCTGATAGGGGTGCCTTGATAACGGGTTCAAACATGTCGGGTAAAACAACTTTTATCAAAGCCATCGCTGTTAATACCCTGCTGGCGCAAACCTTGTTCACCAGCTGTACCCGGGAATACAAAGCGCCTTTTTTAAAGATACAGACCAGTATTAAAACTACCGATAGTATAGAAGAGCAAAAAAGCTACTTCCAGGCGCAGGCACAGTCGATATTAACTATCATGAGCCGCAGCAATGAGGTAGAACAGGTAAAAAGCCTGGTTATTATTGACGAGATCTTTAGGGGAACCAATACCATTGAACGCATCGCTGCCGCCAAATCTGTATTGTCATATATTACAGCCAATCAAAATTTTGTTTTTGTTTCAACCCATGATCTTGAGTTGGCCGAATTACTCGATGAGGATTTTGCTATCTATTCCTTTGAAGATTCCAAATCTGGGGGCAGTCTGGTGTTTGACTATAAGCTGAAAGAAGGCTTGCTTAAAAGTCGCAATGGTATAGCTATATTAGAATCTATGGGATATCCTGATTCTGTAATTGAAGACGCCAATATTGTAAGCGAGCGAATGATGCTGAAATATATGGAATAAGTTTGAACCACCACTTATTCACCCTCATACAACCTCAGTTTATTTTTCAGGCTTTGCATTTCATCCTGTATCCTTTCCATACGGTGCAATAAATGACTGATGGCTTCTATACCCGCCACATTGATATCCAGCTGATAAAGGTTGATCAGCTTTTCCAGTTTTCTCAATTCCTCTCCTGGTATATAAGTAGTTTCATTAATCAATGTAACTTTAACTAAATCAGCCTCATATAGCGATTCTATAAAGGTATACTCTATGTTGTGATACAAACAAAAATCATTTACTGATATTAAATCTGCTGTTTTCATCTTCTTTAATTTTATATCATGATTTTGAAAGCTCTTCAAATAATTGTTTCTGCTGCTCGGTAAGGTTAACCGGTATCTGGACATCATAAGTAAGGTACAGGTCGCCAAACTCATTTTCTTTTTTGTAAACAGGCAAACCTTTACCTTTTAGTTTTACTTTGGTACCATTCTGGGTTTCGGGTTTTACCTTTACTTTAACTTTGCCGGTTAGTGTTTCGGCGGTAATTTCGCCGCCAAGCACGGCTGTATAAAGGTCGAGTTTTACAGTAGCGTATAAATTGCGGCCGTCGCGCTTAAAGCGGACATCATCGGGTATCGAAAATTTGATATACAGATCACCCGCAGGGCCATTATTTACACCAGCCCCGCCATGCCCGGCTATCTTAATGGTTTGTCCGTTCTCGATACCTGCAGGTATGGTAATGCGAATATTTTTACCGTTAACCGTCAGTGTTCGTTTATGTGTCTCTGCAATATCCTGAAGGGTTAGTTGTAACTCAGCGTTAAAATCCTTTCCGCGATATTTGGTTTGCCTGCTGCCGCCGCCGCCAAACATGGATTTAAAAAAGTCGGAAAAATCGCCACCGCCAAAACTTTCATCATCTGTAAACCCACCAAAACCACCACCGCCATAACTGCCTTGCTGGCTTTGCTGTTGCCGGGCTTGTTGTTCATAGGCGTCACCATGCTGCCAGTTCTCGCCATATTTATCATACTTTTTACGTTTTTCGGCGTCGCTCAATACCTCATTAGCTTCATTAAGTTCCTGGAATTTTTTATGAGCCTCCGCGTCATTCGGATTAAGATCGGGGTGATATTTACGGGCCAGCTTTCGGTAAGCATTTTTAATATCCTTATCGCTAGCAGTTTTAGTAAGACCCAGTGTTTTATAGTAATCAATAAAAGCCATGTCAAGCGTACAATGTGGTATAATTTAATTAACCCTTAAATATACAGCTTAGTTTTAGACCATGCATTTTTTACCTGCTATTCTGACCATAACCTGATCAAAACAAAACGCTAACGCTGACCAACTACATCGATATCGCAAGTAAATAAAATGGGAAGATTTAGGTTAAGCGTAAATTTTATATTTTTACGTCTGAGCCTCCAGACAGGCTCAAAGCACTATCATGGATAACAAAGTATTTAATCAGTTTGCAGACATCGAGACCAGGGAAATGATACCTGACTATTTCTCTAAGATCATTCATACCCCAGGCAACACCATCAATTTTTTAGAAGTTAAGGCAGGTGCCATAGCGCCGATGCACCAGCATATCAATCACCAATGTGCTTTTGTTATCGAGGGCCAATTTGAGTTAACAGTCGACGGCGTATCGCAAATACTGGATACCGGTACTTATGCTATTATCCCTCCAAATGTAATACACGGAGGCCGGGCCATTACCAATTGTAAACTGATTGATATATTTGATCCCGTACGCGAAGATTTTAAATTTTAGTAACTTTTGTTAACCGCCATAGTCAAAATGGTGTTACAGTTAACAAAGGCAAAAGAATCATATCCGATATCCTGATGATCATCTTTTTGGTCGTCTTTCCGCATATGGGTTTATTACCCATGTACGCTTTTTCCATTCTGTTATTACTACTGATATGGGGATATCTTAAACTATATCAGGAAGGATTTAGCGATATAGGTTTCCGGTTCCGGGATATCAGCTTCAGATCATTTTGGCTCGGTGGATCAATCGGTTTAGGGTTTGCCATGCTGATGTATTGGCTGGTAGGCCCCCTGTTAACCTGGTGGGGTTTTGCCCCGGCAAACGTATCCGATTTTTATTATATCAGGCATAACTTTGCTCAGTTACTGATATTATTGGCCATAGCCGGTTTTTTGGTCATCCCGTTTGAAGAGATCGTATATCGCGGGTTTATTTTCACCCGTGTAAAAGCAATGGCAGCGGACAGTAAGTATAGTTTCGCTATCAGCGGTTTAATCACTAGCATCATATTTACGCTTTACCATTATCAGGAGGGTGCCGGAGCAATGATCAGCATATTCATGGGAGCTATTTTTGTTATATGGCTTTATAAACAGTTTAAAGGCAATCTTTGGTACTTAATATTCTTTCATATTGTTTATGATATTTTTATGCTCACCGCCATTTATTTAGGATACATGTAACTATGCTTCTTTTTAATACTACTAAATATTAAGTTTGCCCTCCCAATAAATAAAAAGTAGATATGCCCATTACCAAAGCCACACTTGCCGACGTTCCCGAATTAAATGTATTAGTTAACAGCGCCTATCGAGGAGACGAATCAAAAAAAGGCTGGACAACGGAAGCCGACATGTTAGACGGTCTCCGGATCGATGAGGATATGCTGAAAACATATTTCGATAATGAGGCTATTACGATATTAAAACACACTGATGATGGTGGCCAGATCACCGGCTGTGTTTACCTGGAAGCTAAAGGGGCGAAACTATACCTGGGTATGTTCAGCGTGTCGCCCGTATTGCAGGGTAAAGGAGTGGGGAGGGCCTTGTTGGAAGCTGCTGAGGAATTGGCAAAACAGTTGAACTGTCATACCATCACCATGACGGTGATTAGCACCCGTGCAGAGCTCATTAGCTGGTATGAGCGCAGGGGTTATACATTTACAGGCGAGATACAACCCTTCCATGCTCATGGCCGCTTTGGGAGTCCTAAGCAATTGATAGAGCTTATAGTAATGGAAAAAACAGTAGTTTAATTGCTACCGCTCATCAGTTCCTGGAAAAGATCATAGTATTGGCCAACATGCAAGCCATCAACCAAAGCATGGTGTACATGGAGAGATACCGGCATGCTTTTTTTGCCATTAGTCTCTGTCATTTTCCCGAATGATATCTTCGGGCAGCTATCTGGAAACGAAAAGCTGCGGGCATGCGATAAACTGGTAAAATTGATCCAGGGCATGGCTGAATAGTGTACAATATCATCATCGAGCTTTGGCGCAAAAAGGGTAGTAGTACTCTGCACCCGTTCTATTTCTTTTTTGGCGCTCTCCACAAAAATATCCAGCGAAGGATGAAAATCCATATATGCGAAACCAAAAGTGCCGTTAGCACGACCAATAGTAGGTCCAGCGTTTATATGATCATAAACAAAAACATCGTCGCCATAAATACGGCATTTGAATGGCTCCAGCTCATTCACTGCAGTTAATGATTTGTGAAGATAATACAGAAAAAATGACACCCCATTATCTTTAGCAAAAGCGTATGCCTGGGTACAGTCAATATTGACCACAACACCATAGAAAGGCTCCTCAAAAGTTTTAAAAAAGTTAAAATGCTCTTTGCGAGCCCAGGTATCGATATTTAGTTTGTGCTTCATGCCAATATATACGGCAGAATTTCACAGAGTGTATCAGCCTGTTTAAAATTTTCGTGGGTTAAATTGGTTTCTACATGCTCATGGGCCCAGGTAGTATGAAAAGGCACATGAATGGCATGACCACCAATATTGAGCACCGGCATCACATCAGATTTTAAGGAATTGCCTACCATCATAAACTCTGCAGGCTTAATATCAAGGTGTTTGATAAGTTTGATATAATCATCATCCTGCTTATCAGACATGATCTCGATATGGTGAAAATAATGCGACAATCCCGATTTTTTGAGCTTGCGTTCCTGGTCGAGCAGATCGCCTTTGGTAGCAACCACCAATCGGTAATGCTTTTTTAAGGTTGCCAGCACGTCTTCCACACCATCCAGTAGTTCAATTGGCTCATTGAGCATTTCCTTGCCATATTGCATGATCAGCTCAATAGCATCCAGGCCTATCTTTTTGTCGGATATTTTTAGCGCGGCCTCTATCATGCTCAGGATGTATCCTTTTATGCCATAACCATACAGGGCCAAATTTTCTATCTCGATCTTAAAAAGCTCGCTTGATATGGTATGTTGAGGTAAGAAGTTCTCCAGCAAACTACAAAATTTCTCTTCCGTCTTTAAAAAATAGGGCTCATTTACCCAAAGGGTATCATCGGCGTCAAAAGCTATAACCTTTAGTTTCATATGCTTTTATTAACAAGACTGCAATAATAATCATACGGCTTTTATTTCCTGCGGATTTATGGTAACCTTTTTTTGAAAATAATGTCTCCATAGATGCAACCTAATTTTAAAAACGACGTCCTATACCTCACATGGTCAAAACTATATTCGATTAAAATGGAAGAAGTACTGCCACCCTTAAAAGAATTTATTGTTGATTATTGCAACCGCTATAAGCTGAATCATGTAGATCCGGGCAGCCTGAACCTGGATACCAGCATTGATCTGGATCTGGATATCTTTGATATCGAGATAGATCTTTTCCTGGCAGATTTTGCCGATCAGTTTAAGGTTGACCAATCCAAATTTACCTGGTACAAATATGGCTATCCCAAAGGCTCAACCCGGGTACGCATGATCAAACTGATGTTTGGCTATAACAGCACCTGGGCCAAACAACTGGCACAATACTGCTACAAACCTAAATTTATGGTACGTAACCTACAGGATGCCGTAAAAACAGGAAGATTATTGTAAAATTTCGGAATTCGGATTTTTAAATCAGAACTTCAAATCAAATTGATTTAGGTAAGAAATCTTGATAATCATTTAATCCTATAAATCAGGGTTCAGAAAAAATCAGCGGTATCAACGAAATCAAATAAATCAACGGTCAAAGATCCGTTACCCCGGTATGACGGCGTTTTACAAAATTGCGGATATCCAGCACAATGCCGGCAAAGAAATAAAATATCAACGGGAAACCCACAGCCAGAAAGGAAGAGTAAATAAAAAACAAACGGATCTTTGAGATAGAAACGTTAAACTTTTCGCCAAGATAGGTGCATACACCAAAGGAGTATCGTTCAAAAAAAGTAAGGATTCTCTGTATCATGTCAGGCAAGTTTTAATATTTTGTTACCAACGCCACATTGCAGGCATTTCTTATAATTACAATAATTATTTTTCAACTCCAGCAGCGCCTG
>Ga0105239_10003326_pt1 | contig 19785 bp, 19 predicted proteins | sample KBSC44metaG_FD_92761 | JGI IMG/M metagenome (GOLD analysis project Ga0105239, IMG submission 92761) | Corn rhizosphere microbial communities from Kellogg Biological Station, Michigan, USA - KBS C4-4 metaG | ecosystem: Host-associated > Plants > Roots > Rhizosphere > Soil | place: Michigan, USA...
CGGAACCAGTTCGTCAAGTTGCGCCATGATATCACGGGCAGCATCTCCCCCGCCTGGCCGCTCGGGATTCGCCAGCTTACCCTGTCCGTCGAGAATCGCTATCAGCGCTTTTCGCGCACGCGCGACCCGGCTCTTCACCGTACCGACAGCGCAATGACAGATGGCCGCCGCATCCTCGTAAGAAAAACCGCCTGCTCCAACCAAGATCAATGCTTCGCGCTGTTCGTCGGGAAGCTGGCGCAACGCACGCGAGGTATCGGACAGTTCGGCCGACCAGTTCTGATCTTGGCTCGTGCCAGGCACGCGTTCGGCCGCGTCCTGATCCTATGGGACTTGGCGCCAGGCACGCCGGCGGTCGGAATAAAACTGATTGCGAAGAATTGTGAACAGCCACGCCTTGAGATTGGTGCCGGGCTCAAAGGCGCTGCGCGATTGCCAGGCCTTGACCAGAGTCTCCTGCGCCAGATCGTCCGCGCTCTCGTAATTTCCGCACAAGGATCGTGCGAAGGCGCGGAGGAATGGGATCAAGCTCAACAGTTCGGACTTGAAGTCCTCCGCGTCGGCGTCGTTGTGAGCTGCGATTGTCGTCGGTTCTGTGCGCGACATCACGATATCTTCTTGCCAGGGCCGCCGGTATCACCCGACTCGTCGATCCTGCGCAGAAGATCCATGAAGTCGTCGGGTACGGCCTCGTTTACGACACCGTCATACATACGGCGCAGTTCCCGTCCGATCGCGCGTTGCCGCGCGCGAACCGCGCGCGCCTTATCGCGATCGTTGCTATCTTCTGTGGACAATTTCTCAGTCCGCTGGCGCACGCTCGACAAGCCCATTCTCCGACGAGTCCGGTTGGCGATGCAATCCCGTATGGTGCGGTAGTGCCCCATGGGACGCGATGAATCCCCTCGCGTTTTGCTAACGTCCCCACTGGAGTATGGTTCCGCACGGCGGAACAATTTCCGGAAATCGGCGTTTTTGATTGGCTGTCTGTATGTACTCGAAGGAGCCGGGCCCATGTCCATGACCGAACTGTTGACTCCCCATTTGCCTTATCTGCGCCGGTACGCCCGCGCGTTAACCGGCTCGCAGACGGCGGGCGACGGCTATGTCCGGCAGGCGCTGTCCGCGCTTCTCTCCGGTGAAGAGAAATTGCCGGAGGGCGTTGCGCCGCGGATCGGACTCTACCGGGTCTTTCAAACCATCTGGGCCGGCAAAGGAGGCGCGAGCCAGAAGCCGGCGTCTGGGGAGATGTCTCGTCCCGATGGGCTCTTGAAAGAGCTTTCGCTGACGACGCGCGCGGCACTGCTGCTCACCTCGGTTGAGGCCTTCAGCCTCGAGGAAGCGGCTTTTGTCCTCGGCCAGGCACCCAAGGACGTCGAGCGCGGCATTCTGGAGGCGCAGGACAAGATTGATCACCTGCTTGCATCGCGCGTGCTGATCATCGAAGACGAGCCGATCATCGCAATGGATCTCGAGAATTTGCTGACCGAGCTCGGCCATAAGGTGGTGGCGACGGCGGCGACCCGCGACGAGGCGGTGGCAAAGGCACATTCCGAGCGGCCCGGCCTCGTGCTTGCAGATATCAATCTCGGCGAAGGTGGATCCGGCATCGACGCCGTGGCCGATATTCTGGCGAGCTTCGACATCCCGGTGATTTTCGTCACTGCCTATCCAGAACGTCTGCTCACGGGCGAGCGGCCCGAGCCCACCTATCTGATCGCCAAGCCGTTTCTGCCGGAAACAGTGCAGGCGACCGTGGGGCAGGCGCTGTTCTTTCACCCGGTAGCGCGCCAGGCCGCCTAATACCGCAGCGCCGGAACACATCGTCGCGCAAGAACGTTTGAGCCCTGAAGATATTGAGGAATTTCTCATGCTCGGGTGGGCGCTGACGTTTTTCATTCTAGCGCTGGTCGCAGGCTATCTTGGCTTCTTCGGACTGGCTGGTTTGGCGGCGACGCTGGCCAAGTTGTTTCTGATCGTGTTCGTCGTGCTTCTGATCGTGAGTGCGTTTTCGAGCGCGCTCAGGGGCCGTCCGCCGGTCTAAAATCGATCTGAAAAAAATCTGGAGAAATTGTTGGCGGTCGCGGAACGACTCTCGATAAGCGGCGTTGTGTAACCCGAGCGGATGTCTGATCCGGTACGCCCCAGCCCCTTCGACAGCCCGCATCGGGTGTCCGCTCGCTTCTCCTCAGACCCGATAATCTAACAAAAGCAGCCGCTTATGGCTGTGCTTCGGGCTCTCGCCCCAACGCCGGGCCGTGAAATCCGCTCAAACGATAGACCATGTAACGGCTGATCGGCATGCCATTGCGCGCGCGGATCAGCACCGACGGCGGTGAGACTGTCCCAAAATGGGTCGCGATCAGATCGCGCCGGTCCCGGTTTTGTTCTGTCACATAGAGTAGCGGTTGGCGGAGCTGTGCAGTAGGTGCGCGTGGCGCGCTCAGCCAGCGATCTTCTTCATTGAGCTGGATCACCGGCAGATGCGTGTAATAGGCAAACCAGGCGGTGGTCGCGTAGTCCGTTGTCACAATCGCTGCCGCCCTCTCCTGTTCGATTTCCTGCGCGACGCTGCCAAAGCCCACGCCGAGTAAGCGCGCGAACGGATCCTGATGTCCGAGCGGGATCAGCCCGAACAGCGCCTGCGCATAACAGGCCATGAGCAGCACGAACGCTACGGGGACGGCTTGCAGGGCTGAATATTTCCGGAGCGCTTCCCGCCATCCATTCCATTCCGCGCGGATAGCAACCACCCCCACCACCGAAAGGAACGGATAGAGGAAGCACGGCCAATTGCCCTGCACGCGATCATGCAGCGAATGCACCGCGAAATAGAGAATGCTGGGCAGTACCAGCGCTGTGATCAGCGAAGGGCATCGGGGGGTGGTGAGACCGAGCACGATCAAAACGAAGATAAAGGGTGACGCGAGCCCTAATTGCGCGCCCAGAAACTCCGCCAGGAAGCGGCCGGTGAAATGACCGGCGCCGATCCGCCCGAACTGGAAAGCGAACGTCATCCAGTCATGCGTCGCATTCCACCACAGATTCGGCAGGAACAGTCCGAGCGCGATGACGGCACCCACATAAAGCCATGGCGAAAGAAACCAGCGCCGTGCGCGTGGCTTCCACACCAGCCATGCCACTGCACCGGCGCCCAGAAAAAAGCCGGTGTATTTTGAGAGCAGCGAGAGGCCACCTGCGGCTCCCAAAGCCAGAAACCAGCGTCCGTCCTCGGTCTCATCAAGCTTGACGAGCGCAAACAGGAACGCGGCGGCGCAAGCGATGAGCGGCGCATCCGGCGTCGCAGCCATCGTCTCGACCGCGATCATCAGCGTGAGATTGAAGAGAAGGCAACAGAGGCCGCCTGCGGTCTCGTCGCGAAGGAGGATCGTACCGCTTCGCCACACGAACCAACTCGCAGCGATTGACGACAGCAGCGGAAGGAAACGCACACCAATCGGCGTATCGCCGAACAGCGCCGTGCCGCCACGGATCAGATAGGCGATGGCTGGTGGGTGATCGTAATATCCGGCTGCCAGATGCTTCGACCACAGCCAGTAATAGGCTTCGTCTGCCGACAGTGGCAGGACGGCGCCGGCGACAAATCTTAGAACCGTGAGCACAGCGACAAAGAGCAGGAGATCTGCAGGCTTCGCCGTCGGCGCGGAAAACATTACCGCGTGCGCCAGACGAACAGGCTGGACATGGCGTAGTTCCAGAACGCGCCCATCAGCGCCCCCGACGCACCCGCGAGCCACCAGACTTCGCGCTCGCTATAAAGCCAGTCCGCCAATCCGATGTTGGTGAGCGCGCCGATGGTCCCGATGGCGCAGAACCCTAAGAACCCCCACAACATCGACCACCCCTTCAGGCGGCGGTCGCGATAGGTCAGCTCGTTGTTGAGGAGGAAATTGCTCGTCATGGCGATGAAGGTTGCAACCGTTTGAGACTGCGGAAACGAAAAGTTCAGCAGCATGATCTTCAGAACGACGAGATGAACCGCGAGACCGATCGCGCCCACGATCGCAAAGAAGATGAAGCGGGGATCGAGCAGTCCCCCGCTCAATTTAGCGAGCAGCAGGCCCACGAATTCCAATCCGACCTGAATGTTGAACTTGCTTTCGCCTGTATGACGTTCGCCGAACACATAAGGCTGTTCCGCGATCTTGAGATTGTCCGCGGCCGTGACGATATCGAGCAAAATCTTGAACCCCGCCGGCGAAAGGCGGCCTGCAATTTCGTCGAAGCGGTCGCGCCGCATCATGAAAAATCCGCTCATCGGATCGCTGAGCGATGTGCCCAACACACGGCGGGAAAGCTTTGTCGCAAAACGGCTGATGAATCCGCGGCCCTCGCCGAAAGCTTCCGCGCTGCCGCCCTCGACGTAGCGTGTGGCGGCCACAAGGTCGACGCGCTCGCCAGTCAGCGTGCGAAACATTTGCGGAAGCACGCGCTCGTCATGCTGCAGGTCTGCGTCCATAACGGCGACAACGGGCGCGCTTGAAGACAGCATGCCTTCGATGCAGGCGCCTGCGAGGCCGCGGCGTCCAACCCTACGCAGGCAACGGATGCGAGCGTCATCCAGCGCCAGCTCCTTCGCCCGTTCGGACGTGCCATCCGGCGAGTTGTCGTCGACGAAAATGGCTTCCCAATGAATGCCCGTAAGCGCGATGTTAAGCCGCCGGATCAATTCGGCGACATTATCGCGCTCCTTGAACGTCGGAATGACGATAGAAAGCTGCGGTGCGCCGGCGTGAACGGGCACAGCCTCACCTAGCCGCGATTCGGGTAACCCCATTCCGCCTTGGTGGCGGCCCGGCCTTGCTTCGTCAAGACCTACTGAACGGAGCCGCCGCCGTATTTGCTGGATTCGTGATATTTGGTCTCGCCCGGCACGCGATTTTCGATTTCACGGCGCGCTTCAACCACGGTCTTCAGACGGCTCGGTTCGCCGCCCGTCATCCCTTCATCGTCGGCGACGGCAAGCGCACGCGCGTCGCGCTCCCACGCCTCCAGAATCTCAAGTCGCTCCACATCGGAAAAGCGCCGGTCGCGCCCGACGTCGTTCGGTGTACGGTAAAAATTCGCCGGGTTATTTTTAATGTCTTCCAGTAGCTGCTTCTTTGCCATCGTGTCAGCCCTGTGCCGCTGGAAAACAACGCCCGCTCTCCCAAAGCGTTCCGGCATGTTCCCGCGAGTTCCCTCGGAACCCGCCGCAACCCCGGACGTTTTTCCAATGACCGGGCGAGGAACGTTCCTCGATCCACGGCCATCCGGAAAAGGAGACGTCTCGTGAGAATCAAATCCTTTGTACTGGGGGGCGCCGCACTCTTGAGCGTGGCGGCACTGTCGGCGCCAGCGCTCGCCTATACGCATCATCCATCGACGAAGGCCGAGCGCAAACAGACCGATGATCTGAATGCGCAGGCGCTCGCGAAAGCCCAGGGCCAGGAGCCCATGCAACAGCAGGCGGCCAACACGGCCATGCCGGCGGCGAACACCGCGATGCCCGAGCAGCAGAACAATGCAATGACAACGACACCGCAACCCAACGCGGCACCGGCCGAGAACCAGAATCAGCAGGACAGCACGAAGCCGGCGCAGCCCAGCGATCAGCCGACCGCGCAGACGCCGCAGCCTGCGCCCCAGCCGTCGCCGCAGCAGTAAACTCGATCGATTACGTCCCCAACTCGGAGCCGGCTGTGCCGGCTCCTTTTTTATGGGCGAGGGCCTGGCCGATAGTCGGCTTCAATATGATCTTTCAGTTCATTCCAGGTGAACAACACCGGCTTGGTCTTCATCGCAACGAACAGCGGCGATTGATCCGCATAGTGTGGCGAACGGGAATCCAGTGTCGCCGAACCGAACTGATGAATGCTCTGTGACGAAAGCTTTCCGTTCCTGTCCCATGTCACGAACATGATAAGCGTGTCGCCATCCACCGCGGTGAGTGTGCCGTCGGGTTGCGGTTCGCCATAGACCGCACGGTAGGTGTCGGGGCCACCATCGATCGGCCGGTCGAACTTGCCGCGCCGAAACCGGTTGACCTGTCCCCACTCCGGATCGATGCGGGCGAAATATGTCCGCAAATTCATCACCGCATGACGCAGCGAAGCCTCCGGCGTAAGCGACCAATCGTGTTCGTGACGTGCACGGCTCACAGGTTCGGCCGTCAGGATCGCAAGCGCCGTTCCGCGATCGTGGATATCCGTGCTGCGATCCCACGACGTCAGAATCTGACAGGCCGCACGCAAATCGGATGGCGGCTTCCCGCAAGCTTCGCCAATGATCTTCATGATTTCGGATTGTGCGCTGTAACGGATATCGAATTTGTATCTGCGAAAGGCTTCCGCCGAGATCGATTTGTCCGCGCCGAAGGTTTCAAGCGCCCGAAAAGCGCGGTTGGTCATGTTGGTCTGGATGCCCATCCAAGCCGGATAGTCCGACGATTTCAGATCATCTTCCGGCGCCGTAGCCTGGAACGGGGTGTTGTTTGAATTGAAGACGAACCCGGATTTCGGATTCCAGAGCTGCGGCATGCGATCGAACGGCAGATATCCACGCCAGATCAGATCGGAACGGTCGCCCGGCAGATAGGTCTGCCAGTTGACGCCCGGCTTTCGCACCGGAAACTGGCCATTATAGACGTAGCCGATATTTCCTTTCTCGTCGGCGTAGATGTAGTTGATGCTCGGCAGCGCCTGGAGCCGCATCGCGGCTTTCCATTCGTCCAGATTGCGCGCCTTGTTGAGCCGGTAATATTGCAGCACCTGGCGGATTTCGTTCATCCCGGCATAGCGAACGGCGAATACGCCATGATCGGTTCGGAACACCGGACCGTGCTCCGAAAACAATAGCGGGCGGTGCACGGTCCAGATCAGCGGACCGAAAATCTTGACCCGCAAGGCAACGTCCGATTTCTCGAAGTCGCGCCACTTGCCATCGAGGCGATATTGATCTTCGTTCTTCGGGTTGATCGTCAGGCGATAGATGTCGATCAGGTCGGGCTCGTTGACGGTGTTCGCCCAGCCGAGATGCTCGTTATGCCCGTGCAGCATGAACGGGGTGCCAGGAAAGAACCCGCCCGCGACGTGCCAGCCTTCGTCGCTCTGCAGGACCGCCTCATACCAGGCCACCGGACCCGTGTAGGGCTGATGGGAATTGACCAGAAGCCGCGTCGCGCCGTCGGTGGAACGCGAGGGTGCTACGGCTATGCCGTTCGATCCAATAGGAAGCGGCGGTTTGCCGTGTGTGTCGGCATTCAGCTTTTTGAGGACATCAGCCAGGCCATAAAAGAACGGCGTCTTGAATACGAAGCCGGCTGCGATGTCCCTGCCTGTCAGCGGCAGAAGTCCGGGCTTCACGCGATCGGTATGCAGCGCCGCGAAATAGTTGACACCATCGGCATAGGCCTGAAGGACCGCTTTGACATCCGCAGGCAGATCGCGGTCGTAGCGGGCGTTGACGGTCTCCCACACCCGCATGGCGTGGACGAGATAGTCACCGGGTGCAGCCTTGACGCCTTCGCTGGCCGCTAGGGTACCGCGCGTGGCGAGAGCGACCTCCTGGATGGTCGCAAAATCGTCCTCGCTGTGCGCGAACCCGATTCCGAATCCGGCGTCGGCATCCGTCCTGCCGAAGACGTGCGGCACCCCGAAATTGTCCCGCACGATCCGCACATGATAACGGGCCGCCTTCGCCAACAGCGTCGCCGGATCCGGTTCGGCGGGCTGGCTCAGACGGTCGCTCAGAATCAGACCGCCGAAACCAAGTCCCGTAAGAACAAGCAAAAAGATGACACCAACTAGAGTTTTTCGCATATTTCTCAGAGGCTTAATCGCGCCCTCCCCAAATGCCGTGTCCAAATCTATGATGGAATTTCTAACGTATAAGCCGAAAGGGACCTATTATCAGGGCTAAGGGGAGACTGCATGAGCTTCGCATCGCTGATTGAAGACCGTTGGCGCAAGACGATCTCGAACGTGGAATACGGCACGCTCGATTTCATCGCGCCCAACGGCGAGTTGACAACTGTAACCGGACCCAAGCCGGGGCCGCATGCGACCTTCGCCGTGCACGATTGGGATGTTCTGAAGCGCATCGCGGCGCGCGGCGATATCGGATTCGGCGAGGACTATATCGCGGGTGGCTGGACCACCGACGACATTGAAAAACTCACCAGCCTGTTTCTCCTGAACATGGACCATTTCGATGAGCTTGCGAATGGTAGTTTCATCAATCAGTTCCTGTTTCGAATTCACAATACCCTGGTCCGGCGCAATTCTCTGAGCGGCAGCAAACGCAATATCCAGGATCACTACGACGTCGGAAACGACTTCTACTCGCTCTGGCTCGACAAGAGCATGACCTATTCCTCCGCGCTGTTCCGCGGCGCGGATGTGACGTTGGAAGACGCGCAACGCAACAAATACGAGCGCATCCTGAGCCGGTTTCAGAAGCAGGCCGCTTCGGTGCTTGAGATCGGCTGCGGCTGGGGTGGATTTGCGGAACGTGCTGCACAGGAGTTGCACAGGGTGACGGGACTTACCATCTCTCCCGCGCAGCATAGGTTTGCAACAGAGCGCCTTAAAGTCGCCGCCGACATCAAGCTTGAGGATTACCGCAAATCACGCGGTCTCTTCGACATGATCGTCTCGATCGAAATGTTCGAAGCGGTGGGCGAGCGGTATTGGCCGCAATATTTCGCAACCGTTGCGGAGCGTCTCAAAGAGGGAGGGCGTGCGGTGATCCAGACGATCACGATCCGCGACGAACTCTTCGAAGCATATCGAACGCGGAGCGATTTCATCCGGCACTATGTTTTCCCCGGGGGCATGCTGCCGTCGTTGCAGCGGTTTCGCGAAGAGGCGGAACGGGCAGGTCTCAAAGTCGCCGGTGTCTTTTCCTTCGGCAAAGACTACGCGCGGACATTGCGCGAATGGTCGGTGCGCATGCAGGAAAAGAGCGCCGACGTCATGGCGCTGGGTCACGACGAGCGTTTCCTGCGCAACTGGCAGTTCTATCTCGGCATCTGCGCCGCGTCGTTCAATGTCGAACGCACCGATGTTTCGCAGGTGGAGCTGGTCCGCACCTGATCAGTGATGATGAGGGACGTGGTCGGTTCCGGGTCCCATCGCCGAATCCGGAAGATGGGCTCTGCGCATCAACGGCAGCGCCAATAGCGAGATGGCGAACAGGACCGCGATCACGCGCCATGCCTCGTTGAAGGATTCCGTTAGCGCCGCGCGCTGAACCAGCGGCGCTACGATGGCTTTGGTCATCTCGTCGATCGGGCCCAGCGGCACGTTATGAAACTGCGCGAGTGGAAGGCCCACTTCGCGCGCCGCGTCACGGCTGCCCGCCTGTAGCTGGGCGATGATATGATCCACGTGCGTAGGCGTGCGCTGCTCAAGGATAGTGTCGATCAGCGCAATCCCGATCGCACCGCCCAGATTGCGCATCAGATTGAACAGGCCGCTCGCGTCGGGCACCTCGGATTGCGGCCAGCGTTCAAGTGCGAGCCGCGTCGCGGGCAACAGGCACAGCATGATGCTGACACCGCGCAAGACCTGCGGCACGAACAGTTCCCGGAAGTCCGTGGTCGTGGTGGAAAACCCGTTTGCCAGAAGTCCGGCGCCGAACAGGCCGAAGCCGATGGCGGTCAAGAGGCGCGGATCCATGCGGGTTTCGAGCCACGCGGCCAGCGGCGCCGTCAGTAATTGCACCGCGCCGGAAACCATCATGATCTCCCCGATAGCAAGCGGCGTGTGTTGGCGCACAAGGCCCAGGAAGACCGACAGAAGATAGGTCGCGCCGTAAATGCCGAACCCGAAGACAAAGCTCAGCGCGCAGCCGAGCGAAAACGAGAGATCCCGAAACTTGCGCAGATCGACGAAGGGATGTTTGACGCGCAGGGCGCGGCCGACGGCCAGCGCGGCCGAGAGGATGCAGATACATCCGAGAACATAGACGAATGCGCCGTGCCAGTTCCGCCTGGGTGCTTCTTTCAATAGCAGTTCGAGAGACCCGAGAAAGGCGGCGGCAAGCAGAACGGTGATGTAGTCGATCCAGCGCAGCTCGCGCCATTCGGGTTTGGCGCCGCCGACATAGAGCACAACGAGCGCGGTCACGATCAGGCCAGGCAGGATGTTGACGAGGAAAATCCAGTGCCATGAGAACGTCTCGGTGAGATAGCCGCCGACGGCCGGGCCGATCGTCGGCGCGATCATCGCAAAGGTGCCGGCGATCATCGTGGCCAGCACGCGGTCCTTGTCCGGGAAGAGGGTGAAGGCGGAGGTGAACACGACCGGGATCAGCATGCCGCCGCAGAAGCCCTGAATCACCCGAATGATCAGCAACGGCTCCAGCGTCGTGCAAAGTGCGCAACCGAGGCTCGCGAGCGTGAATCCAAACGTCGCGCCCGCGAACAGCCAGCGAAGCGACAGCGCCCGCGTCAGCCATCCGGTCAGAGGAATCGCAATCACTTCCGCAATCAGATAGCCGGTCTGGATCCAGCTCATCCGGTCCGAAGGAATATTCAGGGCACTCTGAATGTTGGTGAGCGAACTGGCTACGACCTGGATGTCCAGGATCGCCATGAACATGCCAACGCACATCGCAACGAAGCCGGTCCAGAGTCCGAAGCGGCTCATCGCGTGAATTGGGCCTTATGCTGCAAGACGGACATCGAGGGTTTGACGGAGGGCGAGGGTCTTTTCATCCATGACTTGGCGCCACAAAGGCGGCACGAGCGCCAGCAGAATGCTTCCGGCATACCCGGCAGGAAGCTCCGGCGCGTGATAGATGTATTCGAGGCTTTCATAAGGGGCCGCGGGCTTGCGATGGTGATAACTGTGCCGGCCCATGTTGAAGATCAGCAGATTGCCCAGCACGTTGCTGCTGTTCCAGCTGTGGCTGTCAGTGAGCGGCTCGGGCTTGTGCGCATAGTCCGTGCGCCGCCTGAGACCGTAATGGGCGATGTAATTGAAAAGCTCGAGCACGGTGATGGCGAGCGCCGATTGCACCAGAAAGAACACTAAGCCTTGCCAATTCCACAATGCGAAGATGACCGCGAGCGTCAGAAACGAAACGCCGATGTCGAAAATCGCGCGATTGGCGTAGCGGGGTTTGCCGCTGCAACGTTTGCGCTCGAAGTGCCAGGCCTCGAGGAATTGACCCGGAACGGTTCGCGCGAGGAATGCGTAAAAGCCTTCGCCAAGCCGGGCCGTTGCGGAATCCTGCTCGGTCGCCGCCCACCTGTGATGCACATGCACATGTGCGATCCGGAAGTGGCGGTACAGCATGCCGCTCAGCATGAAGGCCGCGAGCCTGCGCTCGCCGCGGACTTTGCTGTGCGCCATTTCGTGCGCTACCAGCATGCCAAAAACGCCGGTGGTGACCCCGACCGCCACCATCAGGCTCACGAACCCGGTGGCGGTGCCGTGCACCGCGGCGTTCATACCCCAGACAATCAATCCGAGCTGAAGGGGCGTGTAGAGATAAGGCAGGAGGCGATAGTGCAGCGGGGCCGAAGCGCCTCTCAAGGCCGGTCCGCGCGATGAGACGAACTCCGCACCGATCAGAGCTGCGAGCAGGAGCGCAATCGTCAGAAGCGGGCCCCAAGGCCCGATAAGGACATAGAAGGCCGGTATCGACGCCAGTAGCAGAAACGGTCCGCCATACCGAATCATCGCCAACCTCCCGTGGTCTTGCAGCCTAATCTTTTGACGCGGGCGCGCCAGCCCCGATATTGGACGAAAGGGCCCTGCGCGGGGCGAGCGCCATCTCCTCCTGCCCGATACGCAGCGCGAGCACGAGCGCGTTCAGGATCGTGAAGACGACCGCAACGGTCACCTCACCGAAAGCCAGTGGCAAAACCGCGATCTCGCCGGCCACGATGAGATAGTTCGGATGGCGCACATAGCGATAAGGACCGCGCCGAACCAACGGCGCACCCGGCTTGGTGATGATTCGTGTCGTCCAGTAGGGGCCGAGCGTTGCCAGGACCCAGACGCGCAGGACCTGAAGCACGACGAAAACGGCCAACAGGTACCAGTTGATTGCGGTCTCAGGCCCCGCGACCGCAACGATCGCGACCAGCCATGCCGCGTGGAGGACGACTATCAAGGGATAATGCGAACGTCCGACCTCGATCGCGCCGTTCCGCTTCAGCGCCCTGGTATTGTGTTCGGCGTAAACCAGCTCGGCCAAGCGTTGCAGCGCGACGAGTCCAACAATGACGTCGACGGCAGCGCTCATTTGCTTTCGATGACTTGGAAAGCGCAGGAGAACCCAGGGCCCAGCGCGGTCATCAGGATGCGCTGGTTGCGCTTTCGCCAGTCCATGCGTTCGAGGACGAACAGCGCCGTGACTGCTGACATGTTGCCGTAGTCGCGCAAGACCGTGCGGCTTTCCTCGAGCGCGCCGCGCTCGATCTGAAATGCATCTTCCAGCGCATCCAGCACCTTTGCGCCGCCGGGATGGCACGCGAATTTGTCGATCTCGCCAAGCTTGAGGTCGTTGCGCTGCAGGAACGCGGTCAGGATGGTGCTAAAATCGCTTGCGACGAGCGATGGAATGCTTTGCGCAAAGCGCGCCTTGAGTCCATCCTCCTCGACCTCCCAGCCCATGATGTCGAGCGAGTGCGGCCAAGTGTGCTCCCCGGAAGCGCCGAGCTCCGGGCCATCGCCTTCGGTCGAAAGGATCGCGCCCGCGGCGCCATCGCCGAACAGCGCGGTCGCGACGATGTTGCTCTTCGTCAGATCGTCCTTGCGGAAGGTCAGCGCGCAAAGCTCGACCACCAGAAACAGCACGCGCGATCCGGGCATGGCCTGTGCCATCGCCGATGCCCGCGCCAGACCGATGGTGCCGCCGGCGCAGCCGAGTCCGAAAATCGGCAATCTGCGGATATCGCGGCGGAGCTGCATGCGCTCGACCACCAGCGCGTCGAGACTGGGTGTTGCCACTCCGGTCGTCGAAACGGTCACGATGGCGTCGATGTCGTCTGTGGTGAGGCCGGCCTCGTCCAGGAGGGCCTTTGTCACCCGTTCGAACAGATCGGTCGCGTTCTCGATGTAGAGGTTGGTGCGATCCTGCCAGCCATGCGGATCGGCGTACCACTCGATCGGCACGCAGGAATAGCGGCGGTCGATCCCGGTGTTCGTGAACACCGGCAGAAGCCGGTCGATATCGCGGCGACCCTTGAAAAGGTGCCCAGCCCGCGTGGTGACATCGGATTGTTCAAGGATGTGTGACGGGACAGCGCTCTTCAACGCCAACAGACGCGTCCGCATTCATTCTCTTTCTTTTGTGCCCGAAATGACCCCGCCAAACTATACTATAGCGACAGGATGTGCCTGAGCCTATGCCCTTTTTTCGCGCAGGTTCCGTAGCGCAATTGGAACTTAGTGCGGGTTGGTGGCAGGCCTTGCCGCAGAGAGATCGAGCACGCCGGGCGCGTCCCACCGCCCCTCAGGACGGATGAGAACATGTGGGTCGCTGTCGAGTGTCAGCGGATCGGCGTGTGGCGTGATGTCGCCGGCGATCTCGATATATTCGTGATCGGAGAAAACCAGCGGCTTGTTCTTCGCCATCGGTTTGAAGCCAAAGCGCTCCCAGAACGACACAAGCCGCATCTGCGACTGGCCATACATGCGCGTGTAGCCCTTGCGTCGGCAGATCTCGAGTGCGCGTTCGACAACGCTGATCGCGATCAGCGTGCGGCGAAAGCGCGGAAGCACCGCCAGCCGCTCGATCTTCACGAAGCCGGCGAAGTACCGGATGCGCAAGCTCGCGGCGGGTTCGCCATCGACAGTCCCCAGAATATGCGCGCCGGTATAATCGTTGCCGTCGAATTCCTCTTCATAAGGACAAACCTGCTCGATCATGAAGACGGCCGCGCGGATCGCCATCACCCTTGCGAACTGATCCGGCGTGGATACCAGCGTGGCTTCGAGCTTCGGTCTGTTGCGCGGGTGGTGCGCTTTTGGCTTTTGGCCTTCGACGATCTTCAACGCGCGGCGCTGCAGGCGGTACTTTTCGGGGTATTTGAGTTCAAACGCCGAGCCGATCTGCGGATCGGCGATTTCCTGCGACTTCGACGAATGCTTGATCGCATTGAGCGCGGCCTCGGTGGAGATCCAGCCGAACACCGGAAGCCGCTCGCACATCTCAAGTCCCATAGCGTGTGCGGTCAGCATGAGCGCGAGATTGCCTAACCCCGGCGTCACCATCGCCCAGAGATAAAGCGCCGACGGCATCTCACCCTGCTTGGCGATGAACGACAGATTGGGATTGCGGCCCGTCAGCGTCTTGTTCTGAAGCGCGGCGTAGCCCGCGGCATTAAGTGGCAGGTACGAGATGAAGGCGATCAGCTTCGCATCGCGGCGGTGCTCGTCTGCAGCGCGATAGATTCCCCAGAACGTATCAGAGTTGTGCGCATAGACGTGCTTGATGGTGTCGAGGTTCGCGACGTCAGGGCCGATCTCCTTCTTCAGCATCTCGTGCATCTGCGCGAGTTCGCTTTCGGACGGATTTTTCGTGAACACGAAGGTCCCATCGCCGTCAGCAACGCCTGGCTCGAACGCGCGGCGCGTGAAGTCCCGAACCGTCGTGTTTCCGTTACCGCTCCCAGTGGGAGTGGCGTGTTCGGAGGTGCCCATCTTCTCCGTCTCGCGGTCCATGTTCCCAGCAATCATGCTTTATGAAACGTTACTTTACTCGCGATGCAGCTTTCGGGCCAGCAAGAACAGGGACTCGGCGCGCGGGTTCATCCCACCGGGTTTTCCCTAACCGCCGGCGCCCAAAGCATTTTTTAGGCTGATCCGCTTGGGAAGGCTTGGCCTTCGTGTGTGCGGAATCGGTGGGATTGCGGAACCCGAATGCAATTGTCGCAGGTTCGGGCATGCGGGGGAGACCGCGCGTATCGCCGGCAAATCCCGTATAATCGCGACAGATGGCCGTCCCGAAACGAGCCGTTTGCGAGGGGAAATCATGACAATTGAACTTCAGATGCTGTTCTGCGCATTGGCCCTGGGCGTGATTCAGCTGCTCATCTCTGTGCTTGCAGGCGTGGCGACGCGCGGCATGCCGTGGGCCGCCGGTCCGCGCGATGCGCCCGGCGCTCCGTTCGGCAAGATCGCGGGCAGGCTTGATCGTGCCTACTGGAATTTTCTCGAGACCTTTCCGTTCTTCGCCGCAGCCGTGCTTCTGATTCACGCGGCGGACAAGAGCACGGCGACATCGACGCTCGGCGCGCAGATCTATGTCTGGGCGCGGCTGCTTTACATTCCGGCCTATGTGATCGGTGTGCCATTCGTGCGCACGCTCATCTGGGCGGCGAGCTTCGTGGGCATCCTGATGGTGATGTCTGCGTATTGGCCGGGCTGAAATCGTCGAGTCGATTGGCGCGAATCCGGATACCGGGTTAGCCTCTCGCGTTTTCGCGGGGGTGGCTGATGCGGTTCAAACGGTACTTCGGATTCGTTCCGGCTTTGCTGTGTGTGGTGGCGGCTGTATCTTCCGGTCGCGCAGCGGATTTCACCATGGCACAGGCGCTCGACTATCCGTTTGTCAGCGATCTGACGGCGGCGGAGCGCACCGACCACATCGCCTGGGTTAGAAATCTTGCGGGCAAACGCAATGTCTGGGTCGCCGATGGCCCGGCGTTCAAACCGCGTCAGGTCACGCGTTACGATGACGACGACGGCCAGGAGATCACGCAGCTTACCTTCTCCCCAGATGGCAAGCATCTCTTCTATGTGCGCGGTGGCGATCACGACGCGAACTGGCCGGCCGAGGGAAATCTGGCGCCCGATCCGACGTCGTCGCCGGTCCAGCCCATCGTCACCATCTGGGCCGCGGCCTTGACGGGCGCAGCGCCGGTGAAGATCGCGGAGGGCGATGAACCGGCGATTTCGGCCAAAGGCGCCCTCGCTTACATCAAGGACGATCAGGTCTGGACCACGGCACTGAGCGGCAAAGGCAAGCCCGAGCGGCTGTTCTTCGATCGCGGCAAGGATGATTCGCTCGAATGGTCGCCTGATGGCGGCAAGCTCGCCTTCGTCTCGCGCCGGGACGATCACGCGTTCATCGGAATCTACACAGCGAAGGACAAGCCGATCCTCTGGCTGGCGCCCTCGACGAATTTCGATGCCATGCCGCGCTGGTCTCCCGACGGCACGTCTGTCGCCTTTGTGCGTGTGCCGGGCCGGGGCGGCCCGCCGCTACCCATTCTGAAACAGACGCCGCGGCGGTGGTCAGTCTGGACCGCAAACGCCACCACCGGCGCCGGCCATCTTGTGTGGCAGAGCCCCGATACGCTGCCCGGCTCCTATCCGGACACCGAGGGCGAAGCGAACCTGCATTGGATGGCGGGCAACCGGCTGGTGTTCATGGCGTATCTCGACAATTGGGAGCACCTCTATTCGGTGCCGGTGGCAGGTGGAAAACCGCTGCTCCTCACGCCGGGCAACTTCATGGTCGAATACGCGGTGCCGAGCCGCGACGGCCGCTTCATGATCTACAACGCCAACACGGGAACGACGCACGGCGACGGCGACCGCCGCCATGTCTTCCGCGTGCCCGTCGACAAAGCCGCGCCGCAAGCCCTCACCTCCGGCGACACCATCGAGTCGCAACCCGTCGCCGCGGCGAACGACAAGGTTGCGTTCATCACGGCCGGTGTGCAGCAGCCGCCATCCGTCGGCACGGCCGACATGAATGGCCATCGCGCCGGACTGGATACCGGCCCGCTGCCGTCAGATTTTCCCGTCGATGCTTTTCTCGCGCCGAAGCCGGTCACCTTCAAAGCGGGGGATGGTGTGACGGCCCACGGACAATTGTTCCAGAAGCCCGGCGCGAAATCGCAGCCGGGAATCGTCTTCGTCCATGGAGGCCCGCCACGGCAGATGCTGCTCGGCTGGCGCTACATGGACTATTACAGCAACGCCTATGCGGTGAATCAGTATCTCGCGGGTCACGGCTTCACGGTGCTGTCGGTGAATTATCGCCTCGGCATCGGCTACGGGCGCCCGTTCCACCAGCCCGAACACGCAGGGCCTACGGGTGCGGCCGAGTATCAGGACGTGCTCGCGGGCCTGCGCTTCCTGCAATCGACGAGCGGTGTCGATCCCGCACGGATCGGCATGTGGGGCGGCTCCTATGGCGGCTATCTCACGGCGCTCGGACTTGCGCGCAATTCCGACATCGTGAAAGCGGGTGTCGATCTGCATGGCGTGCACGACTGGTCGCGCTTCGTCGATTTCTGGTTCGGCAAGGCGGATAGCGCGCGGTACGAAAAGGGCGATCGCGATCAGGCGATGAAGGTCGCTTGGGATTCCTCGCCTGTCTCCGCGATGGACCGCTGGCGTTCGCCCGTGCTGCTGATCCAGGGCGACGACGACCGCAACGTCAATTTCCACCAGACCGTCGATCTCGCCCGCCGCCTGGAAGCCCGTCACCTGCCCTTCGACGAGATCGTCCTGCCCGCCGAAATCCACGGCTTCCTACGCCACGCCTCCTGGCTCAAGGCCGACAGCGCCACGGCGGAGTATCTGACGAAGAAGCTTGCGGCGCGGCCGTGAGTGGAGGTGAAATATTGCGCTCCCAACCGAATATTCCCACGCTCCACGGGTATTGAAGTCAGGATTTGCCGTGCTTTCCGCCCCACGCCGAGGCACCCCAAAGTTGCATCGCTCAAAGATTCCGCTTCATCCAGCTTGGTGATGTGAGAGCTGTTGATGAATGACGCTCGTTTCATCGCTATGGTCTATGCGGCGGTGCCACTGTAATCGCTTTTTGGCCGGCCGGTTGAGGGGGAGTCGCGGACGAGGAGTTATCAATCGCTGTCCGCACGCCGAGGAGGATCAGCCCACCAAGGACGCCGACCGCCAATCGAAAGGTAAAGTCTCGCCACCCGGGCCACCATTTTTTCGAGTCGCGCAACGTACCTTCAAAAGATGCGAGAACTTTGGCGATAAGAATACACTCGCTAAGAGGTCTATCTTTTAGCTCTGGCAGCCTGCTCCCAACCGCAATATTTGCAACAGCCAATCGCCGAACGTCTCGACGAACGGCTTGAAGCCTTCCTTCTATGTTGACCAACGCATCTTGGGTTTCAGGTGTGGGACGCAACAAGCGCACCTTCGCGAGTTGCTCGTCCAAAGACGTCAATTTTGTATTGAAAAACTCGATTGCCTGGGTCTCCAGTTCAGCGACGCCGAATTCGGTCGCGGCCCGTCGTTCCACGACAGAGTTTACTGCTGATATAGAACTGTCCGCTTGAGAAACGACGTCCGCTACCGTCCGATGGTGAACAGCGTTGACGGCTGCAGGAAATTCTAGCGCAACGATGACGGCGGATGCGTCTGCCGCAACGCTCTTAACCCTCTCGATGTCAGAAGTAGCTGACATCGTTAGCGTAGCAGCTGGAATAATTTTTGAACAAAATCGAATCTCGAGTCTACCCCCACCGATAAAGCGAAGCCGAGGACAAGGGCAATCACGTCTATCCAGTGGCTCGAAAAGCTCCCGAAAACTGTTAGGCGGTTTCCCTCCTCAGATTTCAACTCGACATTTCGCGCAATGCTGGCGATTCTAGAGAGCTCGTTTGCTATAGATTCATATCGCGCGGTGCGCAGCGAGCGATCTTCCCGACTCTGAGAGATTTCGTGAGATATCTTGATAATTAGCCCTTGTAACTCTTGGGCAAAGGCATCGGGGACAGATCGCCGTTGGCGATCGAATAAAGCGATCCAGTAGAGAGCTTCGGCGTCAAGCGCATCTTGCGTCGCCCTTTGACAATATAGACGTGCTTCCTCAAGAAGCGCGGTTCGTTCGCTATCGCTCTCCGAAGCAATGGCTTCTACGACTCTTCGTCCAGCGTGCCGCAATTCGATGATCGCCGACATGACGATATCCGAGCGAGCAAGCTCCGCATGCTTGATTGCTTGTTCAGCACGGTTCCAATCAGCGAGAAGTGCAGAATCGAGTTGGCTCACGGAAGTCAAACACCGGAAGAGATTGTAAACAAATCTCGCAATCTACTGCTTTAGCTACTTGCTCGAACTCTAGCGTTCTCAACGCGCGCGTACTGAAAGCTGCGCTGAAGCATCGTCCGGTCTATCGATTTTCCGCTGCGTTCGGCTTCGGACCTGATCGCTGCTTCGAACACCTCGATAAACTGCTCGATGTCGACCCAAGTTTTCTGGGCCATGTGCACTGGCCATTCGTAATACTGCACTCCGGCGCGATCAACCTCGTCGAAAACGCGAGTCGGTTTAATTTTGTAGGGCGGGCTCGCGCCCAGCATTTGCGGCGTCTTCGAGCCCACTTTCGCCCCAAGCATTTCGTTCTCAAGAGACCACTGGACGTTATCGAATTCCGGCATGCTATCAGTCCCCTCGCCTACCTTAGTTCAACCTTTAGCAGATAATAGATGTCCGGCAATCGACCTTTTTTGATTCGATGCTTGTCGTGCGCGGTGCTTCGCTTCGAGATCGTCGAGGGCTTTTTGGAACCCTGCCGATGGATCGGGGCAACAATGAAAGGCTCTGCTTCCCGTTCGCCTGGTGTCAATCGTCACATCTCATGCGGAGCATAGCAGGCGCCATCTCAACTAACTGGCTGCAAATGTTGCATGAAATGGTGGGTGATGTAGGAATCGAACCTACGACCCGCTGATTAAGAGTCAGCTGCTCTACCGACTGAGCTAATCACCCGACGCCTGCGCTTTGGAGCGCGAAGGGGCGGCCTATAGCAGAGGCGCGGCCCCAAAGTCCATGCCGC
>Ga0105239_10003327_pt1 | contig 19782 bp, 22 predicted proteins | sample KBSC44metaG_FD_92761 | JGI IMG/M metagenome (GOLD analysis project Ga0105239, IMG submission 92761) | Corn rhizosphere microbial communities from Kellogg Biological Station, Michigan, USA - KBS C4-4 metaG | ecosystem: Host-associated > Plants > Roots > Rhizosphere > Soil | place: Michigan, USA...
GAACTCGTCGCCGGAAAGGCGCGCGACCATATCGGGCTCGCGCACGCATTTGAGCAGGCGATTCGCCACCGCCTTGAGCATGTCGTCGCCGGCAAGGTGACCAAGGCTGTCGTTGACCACCTTGAAGCGGTCGACGTCGAGATACAGCAGCGCGCATCTTCGCTGCGGATCGTGCCGCAGCTGCGCCAGCACGTGGTCGAGACGCTCGCGCAGGAAGCCGCGGTTCGGCAAGCCGGTCAGCGCATCGTGCATCAGCTGGTGGCGGAGCTGTTCCTGCGCGCGTTCGCGCTGCAGGATCTGTTCGCGCAGCTCGTGCGTGCGTTCCGCGACGCGCTGCTCGAGTTCGGTGTTCGCGCGCTGCAGCGAGACCGCCGAGCGCCGTCGATGGATGCTGTTGGCGATCTGCAGGGCAGCGAAGCTGAGCAGTTCCTGGTCCGGCGGACCATAGCTCACCGCCTCGGTGTAGCTCTGCACGACAACCACCCCGATCGGCTGATCGTCGACGCGCAACGGCACGCCGAGCCAGCATTTTGCCGGTCGCCCTATCCGCGCCGGATCGATCTCGCCGTCGCGCGCCAGTTCGTCGATCCGCTCGTGGTCGCCGAGCAGGGGCACGCCGGTGCGCAGGACGTACTCGCTCAGGCCGCGCCCAACCTCGCGCGACACGGTGCGCCGCGCGCCTGCATCGACGTAGTACGGGAACGCCAGGATGCGTCGATCGTCCGAAAGCAGCGCAATGAAGAAATTCTCGGCATTGAGCAGCTCGCCGACGACCGCGTGCAGGCGCTCGTAGAACTCGTTCTCGTCGATGTCCGCGGTGGCGAGCTGGGCGATGTGGAACAGCGCCGCCTGCAGGCGCTCCGCGCGCTGGCGCTCGATCACCTCGAGTTGCAGCCCGCGGTTCGCATCGGCCAGTTCGAGCGTGCGCAGGCGCACTTCCTGCTCGAGGTCTTCCTGGTTCCGCTTGCGTTCGAGCGCGGTCAGGATGTGCGTGCCGACGAATTCGAGCAGGGCCCGATCCTCGGCCGTGAAACCGAAGCCTTCCTGGTAGCTCTGCACGACCAGTGCACCGCGCGCCTTGCCGTTGCGCAACATCGGCACGCCGAGCCAGTCGACGCTGTCGGGACCGACCGGCAGCAGGGGGCCCGAAATCTGCCGGTGCAGGTCGGCGATGCTGCCCATCAGCGCCTTGCCGTCGGTGATCAGGTACCAGGTCAGCGTGCCGCGCAGCCCGTCCATCGGAATATCGTCCAAGGGATCGGGCACCTCGGTGTCTTCGGTGTCCGCGAAGTAGAGGAAACGCAGGCTGTCGAGTTCGGCGTCGTAACGCACGATGAAGAAGTTTTCCGCGTACATCAGGGTGCTGACGATCGCGTGGATGCCACGCAGCAGCTCCGGCATGTCGCGATCCGAGCCGGCCAGGTCGGAAATCGCGAACAGCGCACGCTGCAGCGTTTCCGAATGCTCGAGCTGCTTGTGCGACTGGTGCAGGTCGGCCAATTGCAACGCGCGACGCAGGTGCTGGGCGGCCAGCTTCATGCAGGGCGCGAACGCATCCAGCGGCGGAACCGTGGCGTCCGGCGCGAAAGTCAGCAGCAACGCGGCGCGATCCTCGGCGAGGCGGACGTCGACCTGCGCGCCGTCGCTGACGATCGCCTGAGTATCGCGCATCAGCGCACCCACACGGCGCAGGTCCTCGCGCGAAGGCTTGCCATGGCCATCCGCACGGATCGCCTCGGGCGTGTCGTCGAGCCACATGACGACGAGCGCACTGCAACCGAAATGCCGTTGTGCCAGCTCAACGATGGCCTGGGCGGTTTCGCGCGGCGTGGTCAGCTCGACCAGGCGGAGCAGGCACTCCAGCTGGAGCGCGTCGGCGGACGTCGCGGTGGTGGAACAATGACTCATGCTTCCCCGAAGTGCAGTCGTCGCCAGCGTTCCGTGGCCGGGCGACCCGCGGCGGCGGGGCCGGCCTGCGCCAGTGCAGCGCGCGCGGCTGCGGGTGTCAATAGCCAGGGAATGGCGTGAAGTGCCGGCGACGGTACGCTGGCGGCCGGAAAGCGTGTCCGGTCAGCCCGGAGCGGATATTCCGGCCTCGCGCAGTGCTTCCATTGCCGCACCGCTGTCGGCCGCGGCCCTGGATCGCGCATGCCGGCGTACGCCAGCGTGCGCGATGCAGGATTCACCGTGAGCGGCTCCGGAGGGGTCCGGCCTGTTCAACGCTTCGAGAACAGGTGCTCGACGCCGGCGCGCTCTTCGCGCAATTCCTTGTCGGTCGCGTCCATGCGCTCGCGCGAGAACGCGTTGATCTCGAGGCCCTGCACGATCGAGAACTTGCCGCCCTTGACCGTGACCGGATAACCGTAGATCACGCCCGGCTTGATGCCATACGAACCTTCCGACGGAATGCCCATCGAAACCCAGTCGCCCTCGGCCGTGCCGTGCGCCCAGTAGTGCATGTGGTCGATGGCGGCGGACGCGGCGGATGCCGCGGACGACGCGCCGCGCGCCTTGATGATCGCGGCGCCACGCTGCTGCACGGTCGGAATGAAGGTGTCCTTGTACCAGGCCTGGTCGACAAGGTCGGTCGCGGCCTTGCCCTTGACCGTGGCGTGGTGGATGTCCGGATACTGGGTCGAGCTGTGATTGCCCCAGATCGTCATGCGCTTGATGTCGGTCGTGTGCGCGCCGGTCTTTTCGGCGAGCTGCGACAGCGCGCGGTTGTGGTCGAGACGCACCATCGCGGTGAAGCAGTTCGGATCGAGATCCGGTGCATTCTGCTGTGCGATCAGCGCATTCGTGTTGGCCGGGTTACCGACCACCAGCACCTTCACGTCGCGCCTGGCGTGATCGTTGAGCGCCCTGCCCTGCGGCGCGAAGATCGCGCCGTTCGCCTCGAGCAGGTCCTTGCGCTCCATGCCGGGACCGCGTGGGCGCGCGCCGACCAGCAGCGCGTAGTCGACGTCCTTGAACGCGACATTCGCATCATCGGTCGCGACGACGCCAGCGAGGGTCGGGAACGCGCAGTCGTTGAGCTCCATCACGACCCCCTGCAGCGCCGGCAACGCCGGGGTGATCTCGAGCAGGTGCAGGATCACCGGCTGGTCCGCACCGAGCATGTCGCCGGCGGCGATGCGGAACAGCAGGGCATAGCCGATCTGGCCGGCGGCACCGGTGACGGCAACTCGGACGGGAGCTTTCATGGTCTCAACCTCGCAGGAGCGTTCAATGGAATTTCAGTGGATGGTGCCGGAGCGCAGCAGGCCCGCGGATGCCAGCAATTCGCGTGCTCGCGATGGCGCATAACCGGAGACGCGATGTTCGTTGACCAGCAGGATCGGCACGCCATTCCCGCGCAGCAGGGAATAGGCCTGCGTGCCCGCAGCGTCGTCCTCGACATCGAACTCCGAGAACGCGACGTCCCATCGACGCAAGTCCGCACGCAACTTGCGGCAGTAGCCGCACCATGACGCGGACAGCATCACGACCGGCGCATCCCCGATCGCGGCGCGCAGCGCCTGGCGGTCGATCGGCGCCGGTCGCGCGCAGGCCGCCAGACCCGCAAACGCGACCGAAAACGCCAACGCGGATGGGAGTCGACGCACCGGCATGCTCAGGCGAGTTCGGCAAAGAACTCGCGGAAGCGCTTCAGGCCTTCCGGCAGTTGTGCCGTCGGGCAGGTGTAGGAAATGCGCAATGCGTTCGGTTCGCCGAATGCCGAACCCGGCACGCAGGCGACACCCTTTGCCTGCAGCAACGCATCGCACAGGTCGACGTCGTTGCCGATCTTCACACCGTTGTGGCTCTTGCCGAATGCGCACGAGATGTCCGGGAACACGTAGAACGCGCCCTGCGGTCGCGGGCAGACCACGCCCGGGATCGCATTCATGACCGCCAGCACCTGGTCTCGCTTGGCCTGGAACTCCGCGCATTTCTGCGTCGGCACGTCCTGCGGCCCGCTGAGCGCGGCGACCGCCGCCGCGGTGACGATTTCCGGCACGTTGGTGATGTGGTTCGAGTTGAGCGTGACGAACGCCTGCGCGACCTGCTCGGGCGCGGCGATGAAGCCGACGCGCCAGCCCGGCATGCCGTAGGTCTTGGAAATCGAATCGACGTGGATCGTGCGCTCGCGCAGCTCCGGCCGCGCATTGACGAAGTTGTGATAGCCGATGCCGTCGAACACCATGCGGTTGTAGATGTCGTCGCAGATGATCCACACATCCGGATGCTTGACGAGCACGTCGGCGAGCGCGGCGATCTCGTCCTTCGTGTAGACCATGCCGGTCGGATTGTTGGGGTTGTTGAACAGGAACACCTTCACGCCGGGCAACGCCGCATCGAGCTGTGCCGGCGTCAGCTTGTAGTTCTGGCTGGCCGGGCACGGCATCAGGCGCATCTTCACGTCGACGATCTCGGCGATGTCGACGTAGGTGGTCCAGTACGGCACCGCGAACGCGATCGTGTCGCCCGGATCGAGCAACGCCTCGGCGAGGTTGTACAGCACGTGCTTGGCACCGATGCCGGTCGCCACGTTCCTGCGCGTATAGCCCTTGAGACCGGTTCCCTCCAGGTGATGCAGGAACGCATCGAGCAGCGCGTCGGCACCCCGATTGGAACCATACTGGCCGCTGTCCTTGCCCAACGCGTCGCGCACCGCCGCGTAGACGTGCTCACCCGGCAGGAAGTTGGGCACGCCGATCGAGAAACTCACGATATCGCGGCCCGCAGCCTTGAGCTGCTTGGCCTTTTCGGCCACGGCCATGATCGCACTGGGCTTGGCGCGGCTCATGCGCGCGGCGAGAGTCAGCATGGAATTCCTCGCAGGAATCAGTGGGCTCGCAGCGAGCCGGACAGCCCCAAATTCTAGCACAGCGTCGATTCCGCCCTGGCCCGCAGGCGCTCCGCACCATGCCGTCGCGATGCAGCAAGCATTCGCTCACGATCGTGCGCTACAGTCGCCCCGCCCATTCGCCCGCGAAGAGGAGTTGCCCATGCATTATCTCTGGATGTTCATCGTCGGCCTGATCGTCGGCATCGTCGCGAAGTTCCTGATGCCGGGCAAAGACCCGGGTGGATTCATCGTGACCGGCCTGCTCGGCGTGGCGGGCATGTTCGTCGGCGGATTCCTCGCGCAGATGCTCGGCTTCAAGTCCGTCGTCGACGGCTCGATCGAGCCATCCGGATTCATCGGTGGCGTGATCGGCGCGGTGATCCTGCTGATCATCTATCGCCTGTTCCGGCGCAATACGACCGCCTGACGCGGCGCTCATCCGGCGGCAGTCGCCCGGACAGAAAAAAGGCCGCCTCCGGGCGGCCTTTTTTTCGCCGGCGCACGCGCGCGGCGGCAATCCGGGCGCGATCGCTCAACCCGCGCGATCGAGCACCGCGTTCCATTCGTCGAGGTGCGCCTTCTGTTGCGCGAACAATGGCGCGGTGTCGCCCTTGATCGTGATCGACTCGATGGCGTCGCCACCCTTGATCTTGTCGACGATCGCCTGGTCGGCAGGACCGACCACGGCGCCGAACACGCTGTGCTTGCCGTCGAGCCACGAGGTCGGCACGTGGGTGATGAAGAACTGGCTGCCATTGGTCCCGCGCCCCATGCGCTGGCCGGCATTCGCCATCGACAGGATGCCGGGGCGATCGTGCTTGAGGCTTGGCACGATCTCGTCGTCGAACTGGTAACCGGGACCGCCCGTGCCACTACCCTGCGGGCAACCGCCCTGGATCATGAAATCCGGGATCACGCGGTGGAAGGTCTTGCCGTTGTAGAAGCCGCGCCGGGCGAGGTTGGCGAAGCTGGCGACGGTCATCGGGACCTGGTCGGCGAACAGGCGCAGGTGGATGGTGCCGTGCGCGGTGGCGATTTCGGCGGTCAATTCGGGCAGGGTCGACATGGGATTCCTCGGGCCAAAACGCGCAGCCTACCCGATCCCTTGGCCTGAATCCGCCGTTCAGGCCCAGGCGAGACGCCTGCAACGAGTCCGGGCTATAATCGGCGGCTAGCTCGCGGCCCTTGCCGCTCCTTCCATGCACGACCGGAAACACCGGCCGCAGGTCATCCCGATGTCCATCGAAAATCTCCGCAATATCGCGATCGTCGCGCACGTCGACCATGGCAAGACGACCCTCGTCGACTGCCTGCTCAAGCAGTCCGGCACGTTCAGCGAACGCACCGTGCTGGCCGAACGGGTGATGGACTCGAACGACCAGGAGAAGGAGCGCGGCATCACGATCCTCTCGAAGAACACCGCGATCACCTGGCAGGGCAACCGCATCAACATCGTGGACACGCCCGGACACGCCGACTTCGGCGGCGAGGTCGAACGCGTGCTGTCGATGGTCGACACCGTGCTGATCCTCGTCGACGCGATGGACGGTCCGATGCCGCAGACGCGCTTCGTGACCCAGAAGGCGTTCCAGATGGGCTTCAAGCCGATCGTCGTCATCAACAAGATCGACCGCCCCGGCGCGCGCGCGGACTGGGTCCTGAACCAGACGTTCGACCTGTTCGACCGCCTCGGCGCGACCGACGAGCAGCTCGACTTCCCGGTCGTGTACGCCTCGGCGCTGCACGGCTATGCGAGCCTCGACCCGGAAGCGCGCTCCGGCGACATGACGCCGCTGTACGAGGCGATCATGAAGCACGTGTCGCCGCCGCAGGTCGATCTCGACGGCCCTTTCCAGATGCGCATCAGCCAGCTCGACTACAACAACTACGTCGGCCTGATCGGCATCGGTCGCATCCAGCGCGGCAAGATCCGCACGAACATGCAGGTCGCGGTGATCGACCGCGAAGGCAAGAAGCGCAATGCGAAGGTGCTGCAGGTGCTTGGCTTCATGGGCCTGGAGCGGCGTGAAGTCGCCGAGGCGGAAGCCGGCGACATCATCGCGATCAACGGTATCGAGGCACTCGGCATTTCCGACACCGTGTGCGCGCCGGACGCACCCGAGCAGCTGCCGGTGCTGACCGTCGACGAACCGACGATCAGCATGACGTTCCAGGTCAACAACTCGCCGTTCGCGGGCACCAAGGACCACAGTGGCGGCAAGTTCCTGACCAGCCGCCAGATCCGCGAACGACTGATGCGCGAGACCCTGCACAACGTCGCGCTCAAGGTCGAAGAGACGACTGACCCTGACAAGTTCAAGGTGTCCGGTCGCGGCGAACTGCACCTGTCGGTGCTGATCGAAACCATGCGTCGCGAAGGCTACGAGCTCGCGGTGTCGCGTCCGGAAGTCATCATCAAGAACATCGATGGCGTGCCGAGCGAACCGATCGAACAACTCGTCGTCGACATGGAAGAGGCCTACCAGGGCGGCGTGATGGAGCGACTCGGCATGCGCCGTGGCCAGCTCGCGAACATGGAGCCGGACGGCAAGGGTCGCGTGCGCCTCGACTACATGATCCCCGCGCGCGGATTGATCGGTTTCCAGACCGAGTTCCGCACGATCACCGCCGGTACCGGCCTGCTGTTCCACGTGTTCGACCACTACGGCCCGAAGGCCGAGGGCGCGATCGCGAAACGCCAGAACGGCGTGATGATCTCGAACGGCCAGGGCCCCTCCCCCGCCTATTCGCTCGTGAGCCTGCAGGAACGCGGTCGCCTGCTGATCAGCGAGGGCGACAATATCTACGAGGGCCAGCTGGTCGGCATCCACTCCAAGGACAACGATCTGACCGTCAACGCGCTGCGCGCGAAGCAGATGACCAACATCCGCGCGGCCGGCAAGGACGAGTACGTGCAACTGACGCCGGCGATCAAGATGTCGCTCGAGCAGGCGCTCGAGTTCATCGAGGACGACGAACTCGTCGAGGTCACGCCGAAGGCGATCCGCCTGCGCAAGAAGCACCTGACCGAGAACGACCGCAAGCGCGCCAGCCGCGCCGCCTGACGCCCGGCTCCGCCGCTGCACACGACGAACGCCCGGCCCGAGCCGGGCGTTTTCACTCGCGCACGCAGCTCACTGCAACGCGCGCATGCGCCAGGGAGCTCGATTCCCCTCGCCCGGAAGCGGCGGCGTCCGCCTAGGCCGCACCGCCACGCTTGCGCACGATCAGCATCGCGATCTCGAGCGATTGCTCGTAGTTGAGGCGCGGGTCGACCTGCGACTTGTATGCCCGCGCAAGATCGGCCTCGACCAGGTCGCGTGCGCCGCCGAGGCATTCGGTGACGTTCTCGCCGGTCAGTTCGAGGTGGACACCGCCGAGGCGCGTGCCCGCCACGGCGTGCACGTCGAACGCGCGCTCGAGTTCGCTGCGGATGTTCGCGAAGCGACGCGTCTTCACGCCGTTGGCGAGCGTCTCGATATTGCCGTGCATCGGATCGCACACCCACAACGGTTCGCGCCCGGCGCCGTTCATCGCCGCGAGCAACGGCGGCAGCGCGGTTTCGACCTTGCCCGCGCCCATGCGATGGATCAGGGTCAGGCGTCCCGGTTCGCGTTGCGGATCGAGCACGTCGGCGAGTCGCAGCAACTGGTCCGGCGTCACCGACGGCCCGATCTTTACCGCAATCGGATTGCGGATGCCGCGGAAGTATTCGACGTGCGCGCCATCGAGCGCCGCGGTGCGCATGCCGATCCAGGGGAAATGCGTGGACAGGTTGAACCAACCTTCCTGGCGCGGCACGCGACGCGTGAGCGCTTCCTCGTAGTGAAGCACGAGCGCTTCGTGCGAGGTGTAGAAATCGACGCGCTGGAAACTGCCGATCGGCTCCCCGGCGAGCGTCTCCATGAAGCGCAGCGAGTTGCCGATCGACTCGACCATCGCGCGGTACTCGTCCTGCAGCGGCGAGTGCTGAACCCAGCCGAGGTCCCAGTATTCCGGGTGGTGCAGGTCGGCGAAGCCGCCATCGACGAGGGCTCGCACGAAATTCATCGTCATCGCCGAGCGCGCGTGGCCGCGGATCAGGCGTTGCGGGTCCGGCCGGCGTGCCTCCGCATTGAAGGCGGCGGCATTGACGAGATCACCGCGGTAACTCGGCAATGTCACGCCGTCGCGAGTCTCGCTGTCCGCCGAACGCGGCTTGGCGTACTGGCCGGCGAAGCGGCCGACGCGCACGACGGGGAGCTTGAGTCCGTGCACGAGCACGAGGCTCATCTGCAGCATGACCTTGAGCCGGTTCGAGATCAGCGGCGAGGTGCAGTCGTCGAAACTCTCGGCGCAATCGCCGCCCTGCAGCAGGAAGCGTCGCCCCTGCGCCGCTTCGGCCAACAGGTGCCGGAGCGACATGATCTCCCACGAGGTGACCAGCGGCGGCAGCTCGCGCAGTTGCGCGAGCGATCGTGCCAACTCATCCGCATCCGGATAAACCGGTTGTTGGGTATGCGGACATGCCTGCCATGACGTCGGCGACCATTCCGCGGGTAGGGTGGTCGGAGGGATGCTGCGTTCCGGGGAGACCATGGCGATCGTCGTTTGCTGCAATGCGGAAAACGATCATGCCACAGCCCCGCCCATTCGCAATACCGATTGCGGCATATCGTCCTAACGCCGGCGAAACCCCGCCCACAACGCACCGGCGCCAAGCAGCAGGTAGCACACCAGGGTCCAGCCGGGCATGGTCAGACCGAGGAAGCTCCAGTTGATTTCGCCGCAATCACCGGAGGCCATGAACGCCTTCTTCACCGCTTCAGCCAGCGGGAACGCGTCGAGCAGGTAGTTGAGGCCAGGACCGCAGCCCTCCAGCAGGGGATCGTGCGGACCGAACTGCACCATCAGGTGGCGGATCGCGACGACCGCCCCGACGGCGGCGGCAGCCGCGACCAGCAGCGCATAAACGCGCCGACCAATCGCGCGCGGACCGTGTGCGGCACCAGCGAGGAAGAACACCGCCATCGCCATGAACGCGATGCGCTGGAAGATGCACTTCGGGCACGGCTCTATGCCCATCTGGAACTGTTCGAAGATCGCGTAGGCGAGCAGTGCGATGCACGCGAGGCCTCCCGCGAGGAACTGCGCGCGAAACGGCCACCGGAACGGATTGGGGTTCATGGGCACTCCTGACTCGATGCGGAAAGTCTAGCGGCAGGCGAGCTCTACAGAAAAAGCCGGTTCGTCACGATGCCGAAGTAGATGCAGACAGCGAGCGGTAACCAAAGTGCCAGGGTGGCGTACTCGATCGCCCGCGAGCGGTGTTCACGGAATGCAAGCCACAGCACGAGCGGTACCATCGCGTAGCGCAATTCGACCAGCCATGACGCTGCCAGAAAGACGAACGCAACCGGCAACATCCAGTACGCAGAGGCCGGGCGCAGACGGAACATCGCGAGTCCGCAGGACGCGGCCGCGACGATCAGCGCGGCACATGCGCGCGCGAACGGTCGCTGCTCGACGAGCAGCAGCAGGTGGTTGTGAAGGTAGTACGAGGGATAGGCCGTGTTGTACGGATTGTCGGCTTGGAAGCCGAACCAGAATCCGCCCGCGAGCAGCGCAGCCGAAACGGCGAACAGCCAGGGGACGCGATCATCGCGCATCGCCGAGAGGAAGGTCGGCAGCCCTTGCAGCACCTGCAGCGGGAGCAGCAAACCCGCGACGAGCACGAAGAAGTACGGATTGCCCGCGTGCAGCTTCGCATCGGGGTGCAGCGCCGCCTGGGTCCGCGAGAGCGAGATCGAACCGTTCCAGGCCCAGAAGACCCCGAAGACGACAATCGGTACGGTATACGGCCACAGCGGCGAAAGGACACGCATGCCTTCGCGGCGAACGCGATCCCACAGCCCGTCGTCGACCGCCAGCATGACGAGCAGACCGACCCAGACGACTTCGTGCTGGCGCACGCCGACGAGCGCGGTCGCGAATAGCGCTGCCAGGAAATGCCTGCGTGCGACGCTCGCCCACGCCGCCCACATCAGCAACGCGAGCGCGAGCACGTCGGTGTAGACGATGAAGAAGAGCGGCACGAGGATCGGGAGCACGAGAAACTGCGCAGTCGCAAGCGTTTCGGTTCCCGGCCACGTACGCCGTCGCAACGCATGGAAACCGGCAGCAGCCGCCAAGCCGAATGCGGCGTTCGCGAGTCGTGCCGCATCGAGCGTCTCGACCCCGGTCACCGACAGCACGGCGGCCACCAGAACATGGTAGCCGGGGATCGTCGTCAGTTCGGGCAATACACGGGGATCGCCGAGCAGGAATCGGGCGATCTGTGCGAAATGGTCGACCTCGTCGGTGAACGGCGGGTGTTGGCGGAGGGCCACGATCGCGACGACGTAGGCGACGCCGAGCAGGACGCCGAGCCAGCATTCGGGTCGCCGCAACGACGCCAATGCGCGTTCCAGAAACGAAAAACCCCGGACGTACCGGGGTTCTTCGCGGACTGGCGTATGCGGACTCAATCCGCAGCCTGGTCGCCAGCGTCGGAGCGCGGGCGATCGACCAGCTCGACGTACGCCATCGGCGCATTGTCGCCGGTGCGGAAGCCGCACTTCAGCAGACGCAGGTAGCCGCCCTTGCGCTCGCGGTAGCGCGGGCCGAGTTCGACGAACAGCTTGCCGACCGCCTGCTTGTCGCGCAGGCGCGCGAACGCGAGGCGGCGATTGGCGACGCCATCGACCTTGGCCAGCGTGATCAGCGGCTCGGCGACACGGCGCAGCTCTTTCGCCTTCGGCAGCGTGGTGCGGATCAGTTCATGCTTGAACAGCGATGCAGCCATGTTCTTGAACATCGCTTCGCGATGGCTGCTGGTGCGGTTGAATTTGCGACCGGACTTCTGGTGACGCATGGTGGATTCCTCTTTGTCTCGATTGTTATGAGAAAACCGGCACCTGTGTCCGGCTTCCCGCGGTTACCCGCTGTTATATGCCCAAAGAACGGGCTTGTTGTTGAAAACGCGGCCATGAATGGCCGCTCTGGATTCCGGCAAGGGCGCGCTCGCGCAAACTTGCCGCGTCCCTCATTGCTCGGCGATCAAGGACGATCGCACGAGCAAAGAGAAAAAAATCAACCCAACTGCATGCCGTGCACGAGCCCCGGCGGCGGCCAGCTGTCGAGCTTCATGCCGAGCTGCAGCCCGCGCTGATACAGCACGTCCTTGATCTCGGTCAGCGACTTCTTGCCGAGGTTCGGCGTCTTCAGCAGCTCGACTTCGGTCTTCTGCACGAGGTCGCCGATGTAATAGATGCTCTCCGCCTTCAGGCAGTTCGCCGAACGCACGGTCAGCTCGAGGTCGTCGATCGGGCGCAGCAGCACCGGGTCGACGCCGCTCTTGTCGGCCTTCGCATCGGTCGCTTCGCGACGCGCGAAATCGCCGAACACGCTGATCTGGTCCTGCAGGATCTCGGCTGCCTTGCGCACCGCTTCCTCGGCATCGATCGCGCCGTTCGTTTCGACGTCGAGCACGAGCTTGTCGAGGTCGGTGCGCTGTTCGAGACGCGCGCTTTCGACGTTGTAGGCGACGCGACGAACCGGGCAGAACGAGGCATCAAGCTGAAGACGACCGATCGGACGCGCTTCCTCGTCCGGCAGGCGACGCGCCGTCGCCGGCTGGTAGCCGACGCCGCGCACGATCTTCAGGCGCATGTTGAGCGCGATGTCCTTCGTGAGGTGGCAGATCACGTGTTCCGGGTTGACGATCTCGACCGAGTGGTCGACCTTGATGTCACCGGCCACCACGACACCCTTGCCCTTCTTGCTGAGCGTAAGCGTGGTCTCGTCCTGGCCGTGCATGCGGATCGCCACGTCCTTGAGGTTCAGCAGGACTTCGATCACGTCCTCCTGCAGGCCCTCGAGCGTGGTGTACTCGTGCAGCACGCCGTCGATCTCGACTTCCGTGATCGCGCTGCCCGGAATGGACGACAGCAGCACGCGACGCAGCGCGTTGCCGAGCGTGTGCCCGAAACCGCGCTCGAGCGGCTCGACGACGACCTTGGCGCGGTCGGTACCGATGCGTTCGACTTGGATGCCGCGCGGACGCAGCACGTTGGTGGACGATCCCGCCATATGAGCTTGACTCCAGGAATCCCTGCGGATCCCAAGTGATGGTTTGCCGCGGAAGACCGGGTTGCCCCGGGCCTTCTTACTTCGAGTAGAGCTCGATGATCAGGCTTTCATTGATGTCCGACGGCAGATCGGAACGCTCCGGCAATGCCTTGAACAGGCCGCTCGCCTTCTTCGCGTCGACTTCGACCCACGCCGGAGCCAGGTCCATTTCCTGCGAAACCGTCAGCGATTCCTGCACGCGCAGCTGGGACTTCGCGCGCTCGCTCAGCGCGACCTCGTCACCCGGGCGCACCTGGTACGACGGCAGGTTGACCTTCTTGCCGTTGACGCGGATGGCTGCATGCGAAACCAGCTGGCGCGCAGCGGCACGCGTAACCGCAAAACCCATGCGGTAGACGACGTTGTCCAGGCGCGACTCGAGCATGCGCAGCAGGTTCTCACCGGTATTTCCCTTCTGGCCGGAGGCCTTCTGGTAGTACGTGTGGAACTGGCGCTCGAGCAAACCGTAGATGCGCTTGACCTTCTGCTTCTCGCGCAGCTGCACACCGTAGTCGGAGAGACGGCCGCGCTTGGCGCCGGCGGCGCCGTGCTGGCCGGGCTTCTGCTCCAGCTTGCACTTCGAATCGAGCGCCCGCGCGGGGCTCTTCAGGCTGAGGTCGGCGCCTTCACGGCGCGCGAGCTTGCAGGTAGGTCCAATATAACGAGCCATGTGATTAAACCCTGCGCTTCTTCGGTGGACGGCAGCCGTTGTGCGGAATCGGCGTCACGTCGATGATGTTGGTGACCTTGAAACCCGCGTTGTTCAGCGAACGAACGGCGGACTCGCGACCCGGGCCCGGGCCCTTGATGCGCACTTCGACGGTCTTCACGCCGTAGTCGGCGGCGACACGCGCGGCCTTGTCGGCGGCAACCTGCGCCGCGAACGGCGTCGACTTGCGCGAGCCACGGAAACCGGCACCGCCGGCCGTCGCCCACGAAAGCGCGTTGCCCTGGCGGTCGGTGATCGTGACGATCGTGTTGTTGAACGAAGCCTGCACGTGGGCGACGGCATCCGTCACGACACGCTTGGTCTTCTTCTTCGGCTTGACTGCAACCGGCTTGTTCATGGGTCCGGGGTGTCCTCGATTACTTCTTGATGGCGCGACGCGGACCCTTGCGGGTGCGTGCGTTGGTGCGCGTACGCTGGCCGCGCAGCGGCAGACCGCGACGATGGCGCAGGCCACGATACGTGCCGAGATCGATCAGGCGCTTGATCGACATGCCGACTTCGCGTCGCAGATCGCCCTCGACCGTGAACTTCGCGACCGCATGGCGCAGCTTGTCGACCTCGGCCTCGGTCAGGTCCTTGATCTTGGCGGTCGGGACGACGCCCGCTTCCACGCAGACCTTCTTCGAACGCGAACGTCCGATGCCGAAAATGCTCTGCAGGCCGATCACGACATGCTTCTGAACCGGCAGATTGACACCCGCAATGCGTGCCATGCTTTTTTATCTCCAAAAACTACTTAAGTGCGCAGAGAACTTGACATTATATCCGGATTACCCCAGCCGGGGAAGCCCCGGACCCAAAGCCCCGAATTGTGACCTTTCACGCTCAACGGCCGCGCAGATTCGCCTTCTTGAGCAGACTTTCATACTGGTGCGAGACAAGGTGCGCCTGGATCTGGGCGGTAAAGTCCATGACCACGACCACCACGATCAGCAGGGATGTGCCGCCGAAGTAGAACGGCACGTGCCAGGCGTTGCGCAGCAGGTCCGGCACCAGGCAGACCGCGACCAGGTACAGCGCACCGGCTCCAGTCAGGCGGGTCAGCACGCCATCGATGTAGTCGGCGGTCGCCTTGCCAGGGCGCAGGCCAGGGATCAACGCACCGGAGCGCTTGAGGTTGTCCGCAGTCTCCTGCGAATTGAACGTCAAAGCCGTGTAGAAATACGCGAACACGATGATCATGAGCGCGTACAGCAGCATGTGCAGCGGCTCGCCCGGACCGAGCGACGAGGTCAGCACCTGCAGCCAGTGGATATCATTCGAATTGTTGAACCAGGTCGCAGCGGTCGCCGGGAACATCAGCAGCGACGACGCGAAGATCGGCGGGATCACGCCCGCCATGTTGATCTTCAGCGGCAGGTGCGAACTCTGGTTCATGTACGCCTTGCCGGCGCCACCCTGGCGGCGCGCGTAGTTCACGGTGATGCGGCGCTGGCCGCGCTCCATGAACACCACGAACGCGGTGACCGCGAGCACCAGTGCGAACACGATCAGCACGCGCAGGATCGGCATTTCGCCGGTCTGGGCCATGCCGAGGGTGTGCACGACCGCCGCGGGCAGGCCCGCCACGATACCGCCGAAGATCAGCAGCGAAATGCCGTTGCCGACACCGCGCTCGGTGATCTGTTCGCCGAGCCACATCAGGAACATCGTGCCGGCTGTGAGACCGACGACGGTGGTGAACACGAAACTCGGCCCCGGCGCGAAGACGATGCCCGGCTGAACCTGCAGCATGGTCGCGACGCCGAACGACTGGAACAGCGCCAGCGCAACGGTGCCCATGCGGGTATAGGTCGTCAGCTTGCGTCGACCCGACTCGCCTTCCTTGCGCAATGCCTGCCAGCTTGGCACCACCGATGCGAACATCTGCACGATGATCGACGCCGAGATGTAGGGAATCACGCCCAGCGCAAATACCGACATGCGACTCAGCGCGCCGCCCGAGAACATGTTGAACATGTCGAGCAGGCCACCGGCGTTCTTCAGCAGGTCCGCCATCGCGGCAGGATTCACGCCCGGCAGCGGGATGAACGTGCCGAGGCGGTACACGACCAGCGCGCCGACCACGAACAGCAGGCGCTGCTTGAGTTCGGTGAGCTTGCCGAGCGAGGCCAGCGGATTGGACTGGGCAGCCACTCGCTTACTCCACGCTGCCGCCGGCAGCCTCGATCGCAGCCTTGGCGCCGGCGGTGACCGCCACGCCCTTGAGCTTCACGGCGCGCTTGATTTCGCCCTTCTTGACGATCTTCACGCGCTCGGCGCGCGTCTCGACCAGTCCGGCCGCCTTGAGCGTGTCGAAATCGACGACGTCACCCTTAAGCGCGTCGAGCTGATAGAGCAGCACTTCGGCGACTTCATGCGCCTTCTTCGAGCGGAAGCCGACCTTCGGCAGGCGACGCTGCAGCGGCATCTGGCCACCTTCGAAACCGGCCTTGACCTTGCCCTTCCGGAGCGCGCGAACTGGCCCTTGTGGCCACGGCCGGCGGTCTTGCCGAGACCGGAACCGATGCCGCGACCGACGCGGACGCGATCCTTGCGGGCACCTTCGGCGGGCTTGAGTGTGTTGAGACGCATGTCGATCGACTCCAGAAAGATTGCTAGTTCGGGGCAGCAAACGGTCGTTCAATGCCCCGGGCGCATCACGCGCCTTCCTCGATGCGGACCAGGTAGTTGACCTGGTTGATCAGGCCGCGCACCGACGGGGAATCCACCAGTTCGCGCACGTCGTTGAGCTTGCGCAGACCGAGCGCACGCACGCTCGTGCGGTGCCGGCCCTGGCAGCCATTGATGCTCTTGAACAGGCGGACGCGGATCGTCTTGCCTGCGTTCGTCTTCGTCTTAGCCATTGCCGAGCACCTCTTCCACCGTCTTGCCGCGCTTGGAGGCGATACGGTCCGGCGAAACCATCGCCTGCAGACCGTTGATCGTCGCGCGCACCAGGTTGATCGGGTTGCGCGAACCGACTGCCTTGGCGAGGACGTTCTTCACGCCGACGACTTCGAGCACGGCGCGCATTGCGCCGCCGGCGATCACGCCGGTGCCTTCCGAAGCCGGCTGCATGAACACCTTCGCGGCGCCATGGTTCGCCTTCACCGCATGGAATAGCGTGCCGTTGTTGAGCTGGATCTTGACCATGCCCTTGCGTGCACGCTCCATCGCCTTCGAGATCGCGACCGGCACTTCGCGCGCCTTGCCGTATCCGAAGCCGACGCGGCCATCGCCGTCGCCGACGACGGTCAGGGCCGTGAAGCTCATCTGGCGGCCGCCCTTGACGGTCTTCGCCACGCGGTTCACCGCGATCAGCTTCTCGAGGAAGCCATCGCTGTTTTCACGTTCGTTGTTGTTCGCCATGTTTCACCTGTCATGCCGCCCGTCGAGCGGTGCGGACTTCTACTTGCGGCAAGCCGCTTGGAGTTGTGGTGGATCGATCCGGAACAGCACAATCCGGTCCAGCTTTGTGGTGCGCCGCTTGCGCGGCACCGGGCGGCGAATTCGCCGCCCGGATTTCGAAGCCGTTGCGCGACCGCAGGCGGCCGCCCGGCGTCAGAACTTCAGGCCCGCCTCGCGCGCGGCTTCCGCCAGCGCCTGGATGCGACCGTGATAGCGGAAGCCGGAACGGTCGAATGCGACTTTCTCGACACCCGCCTTCAGGGCAGCCTCGGCGACCGCCTTGCCGACCGCGGCCGCGGCCGTCTTGTTCTTGGTGCCCTTCAGGCCTTCGGCGATGCCCTTCTGCGTCGTCGATGCGGCAGCGATGACCTTGTCGCCCTCGGCCGTCTGCACCTGCGCGTAGATGTGCTGGCCGCTGCGATGCACGGACAGGCGCGGCACGCCGAGCGTACGGATATGCGAACGCGTGGTCTTGGCGCGGCGCAGTCTTGCGATGTTCTTTTCCACTGTTTTTACTCCCGGAAGCCGAAGCGCCTAGTTAGGCCTTCTTAGCCTCTTTGAGGGTGATCTTCTCGCCCGAGTAACGCACGCCCTTGCCCTTGTAGGGTTCCGGCGGACGGAACGCGCGGATCTTCGCGGCGACTTCACCGACGCGCTGCTTGTCCGCACCGGCGACCAGGATTTCGGTTTGCACCGGAACCGTGATCGTGATGCCTTCCGGCGCCTGGAACATGACCGGGTGCGAGAAGCCGAGCGTGAGGTTGAGGTCCTTGCCCTGCAGGGCGGCTCGGTAGCCGACGCCGACCAGCTCGAGCTTGCGCTGGTAGCCGTCGGTGACGCCGGTGACCATGTTGTTGATCAGCGCGCGAGCGGTACCAGCCATCTTCATGCTGTCCGCGTTCTTCGCGCTCAGCTTGATCTGGCCACCGTCGATCGTGACATCGACGCCCGCCGGCGCAGCCATCGCGAGAGTGCCCTTCGGGCCCTTCACGGTGATCGCATCGGCCTTGACCTGGCACTCGACGCCTTTCGGCAGGTTGATGGGTTTCTTGGCAACGCGTGACATGATCGATCTCTCCAAGAAACTTAGGCGACCAGGCCGATGACTTCGCCGCCGAGACCCTGCTTGCGGGCCTGTGCGTCGGTCATGATGCCGGACGAGGTGGAAACGATAGAAATGCCGAGGCCGTTGAGGATCTTCGGCAATGCATCCTTGCCGCGATACACACGCAGGCCCGAGCGGCTGACGCGCTCGATGCGCTCGATCACCGGCTTGCCTTCGTAGTACTTGAGCGCGATCTCGAGCTTGGGCTTGCCTTCGACGGTGCTGGTCTGCACGTCGGCGACGTAGCCTTCGTCCTTCAGCAGGTTCGCGATCGCGTGCTTGACGCGGGAAGCCGGCATGGCCACGGAGCGCTTGCCCGTGGCTTGCGCATTGCGAATGCGCGTAAACATGTCGGCGATGGGATCAGTCATGCTCATGGAAATACCTTTGAGTGCACCGATATCCGCTGGATTGCGAATAATCTTGTTTTCGGACGCCCGCTCACCGAGCGGTCGCTTGCGGAGGAATCCGCGTTACCAGCTGGCCTTGCGCAGTCCAGGCACGTCGCCGCGCATGGTCGCTTCGCGCAGCTTGTGGCGGCCGAGGCCGAACTTGCTGTAGACGCCGCGCGAGCGGCCGGTCAGTTCGCAGCGATTGCGCTGGCGCGAGGGACTCGAATCGCGCGGCAGCTTCTGCAGCTTGACCGCAGCGGCGAGCTTCTCGTCGTACGACGCCGTCGTGCTCGACACGATCTTCTTCAGTTCCACGCGCTTGGCGCCATGCCGCTTCACAAGCTTGGTGCGCTTGAGGTCGCGGTTGATCATTGAGGTCTTGGCCATTTCTTGACTCTCGCGCTGTCAGTTGCGGAACGGAAAGCTGAAGGCTTCGAGCAACGCCTTGGCTTCCTCGTCGGTACGTGCAGTCGTCGTGATCGCGATGTCCATGCCGCGCAGCGCGTCGATCTGGTCGAAGTCGATCTCGGGGAAGATGATCTGTTCCTTCAGGCCCATGTTGAAGTTGCCGCGGCCGTCAAACGAACGTCCCGAGATGCCGCGGAAGTCACGCACGCGCGGCAGCGAGATGTTGATCAGGCGATCGAGGAACTCGTACATCTGGTGACGACGCAAGGTTACCTTGCAGCCAATCGGCCAGTTCTCGCGGATCTTGAACGTCGCGTGCGCCTTGCGGGACAGCGTCACGATCGGCTTCTGACCGGAGATCTTCGCCATGTCGGCCACGGCGTTCTCGAGGATCTTCTTGTTGCCGACCGCCTCGCCCACGCCCATGTTGAGCGTGATCTTGGTCAGGCGCGGCACCTGCATCGGGTTGGCGTAGCTGAAGCGCTCGACCAGCTTCGGCGTGACCGTTTCTTTGTAGAACTTTTCAAGACGGGTCGTCATCGCGGCAGCCTCAAGCGTCAACCACTTCGCCGGAGGAGCGATACACGCGGACCTTGCGCCCATTCTCGAGCGTCTTGAAGCCCACGCGCTCACCCTTGCCGGTGGCGGTGTTGAACAGCATTACGTTGGAAATATGGATCGCAGCCTCGCGCTCGACGATGCCGCCCGGCTGGTTCGCCTGCGGATTCGGCTTGGTGTGGCGCTTGACCAGGTTGATGTTCTGCACGAACACGGATTC
>Ga0105239_10003328_pt1 | contig 19781 bp, 20 predicted proteins | sample KBSC44metaG_FD_92761 | JGI IMG/M metagenome (GOLD analysis project Ga0105239, IMG submission 92761) | Corn rhizosphere microbial communities from Kellogg Biological Station, Michigan, USA - KBS C4-4 metaG | ecosystem: Host-associated > Plants > Roots > Rhizosphere > Soil | place: Michigan, USA...
ATAAGCCCGGATGGCGAAATTGGTAAACGTTGCGGTCTCAGAAGCCGTTGAGAATTGTCTCTTGAGAGTTCGAGTCTCTCTTCGGGCACGCCTGATTTGATTGAGTAGCCTTAAGTAATTATTATTTAAGGCTACTATTTTTTAATGAAAAGCCCAGGTGGCGAAATTGGTAGACGCACCATCTTGAGGGGGTGGCATTCGTAAGGATGTGGCGGTTCGAATCCGCTCCTGGGCACACCTTAAAATAGCAGTATAATATTATTGATCTGTGATTTTGAACTTATGTTCATAATACCACTGCGATAAAAGTACGCCATCACTCCAGCTTAGCTTCCCGTCTGCTGCAATTTGTGCCACCAGTATAGATAGCTGATGAAGAATTCCCGGCTTAATGTTTTTATCCATAGTTTGTATAACCGAGGTTGCAGCTTTTACAATGAGATCTGGTTGAGTTAGGTTTAAAGAGCTTTCAACCAGTTTTAATTCAGTTAAGAAAATGGGGAGGGATAGTCTGAGCCTATCTTTAATAGCATCATCAACATTTCCTGGAATAATGGAAGTGAAAATATCCGCAATCGGGGAGTCGACAAAGTTTTTAATATTATCTGTTATGGTGATCCCGATTTGCAATGCTGTTTTGATTTCTGATGGAAGTCCACCAAAAAGGCTTTCAATCTGGTTCCAGATCCTTTTTAAAAAAGTGTTTAGGCTCATCGTTTTCTACTGTCTTTAAGTTTGTTTACATCTTGTTGTAGTACGGCCACCTGGCCCTCCAAAACCTTCAATCGTATTTCATTCACACGAGATTGGGTTTCTTGCGTCGAGCGGACATCTTTAATATCGCTCTTCAACTGAAAATAGGTTGTCATCACCGACATAACTATACTGATTGTGCTGAGTACAGTCACCAGGATGTTTTTAAGGGTTATACCCTTGATTTCACGATGTTCAATAGTTGTCATGGTCGTTTGAATAAAGCGCCCTCTTTAGCGCGTCGTTTTGTTAATGTATCGCTTTCTATCTTTTTGCCCGTTTGCGGATCGGTAATTTTATTCCACGGCGCAAACCAATTGGCTGCTTCAACATAATTTTTTTGATTGAGCTTTTTTAATAGAGTAGAATGTAACAGTGCGTTTGTACCTAAATTGTAGGTAAAAGACACAAGCGCGTCGTATTGATTTTGCGTGAGTGGAACAAGCACATAGCTATTTACCGCAGCCTCGTACTGACCAAGCGTATCTTGCAATAATAGATTAGCTTGCTCTTCACTACCCAGCTTATCGCCTGATTTAATCTTTCCACCATTTGCATACCTGGTTGAACCATATCCGATAGTCCATACCCAAGCAATATCTTTATAGGCGTGCAGTACCAGGCCCTCAAAGCTTTTGATGAGAGCAAGGCCATTTTTGCTTATCTTCATCATTGTATGGGTATTATGGTTTTTGCAGGAGTAAACAGATTTTTGCCCAGGTAAGCTATGCCTGCGGCTACCGCCGTATGCCATATAGTAGTGAAATCAAATGTAAACTGCCCTTTTTGAACAGATTCTGCAACCAGGGTAAACACCGCGCTGGTTATGGTGATGATGAAACCCTTAATAAAGTCCTGCGTGTTCAGGCTTAAAAAGTTTGAAGTTATTTTTTGCATGATTTATTTTTTAAGGAGTAAATACTATCAGTTGTAGCTCCTGTAGTGTTGAGCTTTATCACACTATCAAGAGCGCGACGCTCCAGTTTATGCTGATGCTGTGTTACGCATCCGGTGAGCATGGCGAAGCCCCCGATAAAAATTATATATCGTTTCATGGTGATTGGGTTAGGGGTGATTACTTAGGATTTGAATGAGAATCGATTATTGACCAGTATGAGCTGGGGCCAATAGATTGGTTAGATTGATTTATTGTAAAAGTAGTGACACTGAAACTCCGATGAACAAATATCTACTATGGCAAAACGTATATGCTGAAGGATTGCTGTATTTTAAATCGCAAAAATCACATGTAACCAAAATTAAGGCCGTTTGTAATTTTTTTTATGAGTTATTTTATACTTTTAGAAGTTAATATAAAACCTTTATGCCCGCAGATAAGAATGCATTTGATTTACTTAGAGTAATATTAGCATTATTTGTACTTATATCACACAGTTATTTAATTACGGGTATAGGGAAGGAGCCTCTGAGCATATTTTCAAAAGGCCAAATCAACTTTGGTGAAATTGGCGTCATGGGTTTCTTTTCATTGAGTGGATATTTGATAACAGCCAGTTTTGACAGGTCATCTAATATTTTAAGATACTTAAGAAATAGGATTTTAAGAATATTTCCCGGCTATTGGATTTGTTTAATTATCACCGCCTTTGTTATAACTCCAGCTATTTTCTACATTAATAATAAAACATTGTCAAGTTTCAACTTTTGGGGTTCTGATAGCTCCCTATCATTTGTTTACCGAAACTCTCTTTTAAACATCCAGCAATGGAGTATCGGCAACGTTTTACAAAGCTCTGTATACAAGGAATCTATTAACGGTAGTCTTTGGAGCTTATTCCCGGAAATGTTGTGCTATTTATTAACATTGATCTTGGGATTGTTTGGTTTGCTAAATAAGAATAAACATGTCTTTTTGTTACTTTTCATTTTTGTGTTTATCGTTTATGTTACCAATCTATATACAACAAATCTATTTGGCCCGACATTTTTAATACTTTCAAATGCTAGGAAACTTTATACCTGTTATTTATGCGGTATGTGTTTATACATTTTCAAAGATCAAATTTGCATCGATGTAAAGGGGCTGTTATTTATTTTTCTAACATCAATCGCTCTTATTAAATTTGGTGGTTTTTTAATAGTGGCTCCTATAGCAATTGCAATTCTGTGCATTAAGGGGTTTTCAACATTTCAAATTTCTTTGAAGTATGATATTTCATACGGTTTATATATCTACGCATTCCCTATAGAACAGCTTTTGGCAACTGCCTTAAAGCAGTCATTTTCAATTTTCTTTTACTTAATTATGTGTGCCATGCTTACGATTTTATTGGCATTCCTAAGTTTTGTATTAATTGAACGACCTTTCCTAAAGTTTAAAAAAGCCCCAAGGAATTAATAATTACGCCAATATGGCGGCGTATAATGTTCCAATTCCCCCAAAAAACAATCTATGATTAGCCGTAGTCGAATCAGCGACAACGACTTGAGCATTTGGAAAATTTAGTCCTTCCATAAAGCCAAAATCAGATGCTGTATATACAGAGTTCTGTTCCTTTGCTACGTATATTCTGTTATTTGGCAAGTTGGGATCCGCATCGGCATCAAATGCGCCGCTTAAAAACGACTTAAAGGAATAGGTAAAATCAACCATATTCATTACCACAACATTGGTAGCGCCTCCATAGGCAAATACGTATATCTCATTTAAATTATGAGCGTTACGTCTGACTTTCGAAGGGTTTTCAAATCCAGGATCAACTATTTGGTGCACAATATCAAATGTACTTGCATCTAAAATAGTTAACATATTTGTGTATGTGGAAGCCAATATTTGATTTCTACCTACATTTTGGTCATATTCAAAGCCCCTGCCTCCATAAGTATTAGGAATGACTGTACTACTGAGCTCCAGCGTGGTTAAGTCAATAAACATAAACTGGGAATTATAATAGTCAAAAACAGTCACCCTGTTATTGACCGGGTTGGGGTCTTTTCTAATTGAAAGCAGACCTCCAAAACCGGAAATAGTGGCAATCCTGGTAAGAGTAACAGTACTATATACCCATACTGCGCCGGTGTTTGGAGTCGTTACAAAAAGCTGGTTGTTGGGACTATCAATACACATATCATTTATACTAATGTTATTTGGTAGTTGCGGGTAAAGTGGCTTGATAATACTTGCCGTTGAGGTATTAAACTTATAAATAGAGCCATTTATTCCTAATAATTGGCTGCCTGTTTTAAACATTGTTCCCATATTTATGCTACTGTTATAACTGTCTTAATCCAATCGGTACTGTTAATTTTTTCATACATTTTATTTACCCCCCTTACATGTTGGCCAATTAATGCCGAAGGGAAAGATATTTGAAGTGCTGAGCTTGTTTTATCGCCCCCGGTGTCGTCAATAGTTCCTATGTAATAATCCAAAACCGAAGGGGGGATATTTAATGATCGTACCCATTGATTAATCCCTATGCACTTATACCTATAAGTGCTATCCGCACTTTCCTGGCCTATTATACCCGTAACTCCCGCAACACCGGTTGTCCAATCTGCGCTGGTTAAATTAGTGGGTGCAACAAAAATGTTTACAACATCATAGTTTAACACTGGCCCGGTAGCCACAACACTTACTACTTTTTCTGTAGATCCATCAGGTAAGCCGGGCATAGGATAACCAACAGCCGGCAAGATTTTATTTAGCAGACTTTTTAAAAATAATCGATGTCCGAATGCCGTGGGATGAATACCATCGACACTATGGTCTATATTATTAGGATCGTACCCACTATTATTGGGGTCGTATATGGTTACTGGATATCCCGCAAATTGAGCGACCGCGTTTTTAATAGCGGTATTAGCTTCGGCTGTTCTCACTTTACTTGTAAGGCCGCCTTCAGCCGCATATCCCGCATCTGATTTTTCAGGCACTAATGCCACAAAAGCAGGAGGATACTGGTTACTATCACCTAAATAAGCAATGTAATCAATTATTGTGGGTAGATTATTAAGTGTAGTGATCGTAATTGTAGTATTCGCATTTAGCCTGTTAATCAATACGGGATAAGGAGTTATACTGTTATCATAATTAAGTATATCAGTTTTTCCATTTGTTTTACCTGTTGGTGAATAGGTGTATACAACTATACCGTTTATAGAAACTGTAAAACCACCCAAAGGACTAGCCCCTGTTCCATCATCGGCATAAGTTCCGATAACTAAAGGTGCGCCGGTACTATCAAACGCATAGGTAGAGCCCGCCACATTTGAAGATATGCCTTTTGAAACTCCTAGGCTTGGTTCAATATAAGCTGCCTTACCACCGTGTACACTGGTATCATAATCAGCCCATGTTCCCGTTTTACGCATTCCCGCATAATTTCCGGCAAATATCAATTCTGTAAATCCGTTTACTAAAGCAGAGCTCAAACACCCGAATATCTTTGAGCAATTTTTAGCGTTATCGGCACTTTTGAAATCATTAAAACCCATTTCAATCAGGCTGATTACATTCCTGTTAGCTAAGGTAGGCATGTATGCATAGTGTTGCATTAAAGCAGCAAAGCAGTTTGTAGCCGATTGCGCCCTGTTATTATAGTTTTGCATGCCTGTTATTTGGGCGAACAAAGCTCCAAAGGGAAAATCAGGGTAATTAATACTATAGCCAGCCGAAATACTTGTGCCGAATATTTCTACATCTTTACCCGCATTTGTAGGTAAAGCCAGATAGGGGTCAATTGTATCACCGCCACCAGACATGTCAATCCAATGGGTATCACCGTCGGTATTGCTTGTTTTTGCTAAGACCTGACCTGTTGTTCCACCAATGGGTATTTTAAATAACGCATTAAACTGTGCCTGTAATTTACCTATGCCTTGCAGTATAGTGTCAGTAGCCAAAACAGCGGTATTCGTTAAAAAGCCTATCCCGGTTAAAAGGGTATTTAATACTCTGGAGCTAGTAAAATACTTATTTACACCACCTTCGGGTACGGCATCAGTTGAGCCGGGTGAGGCAACGATCTGCACATAAGTCGATCCACTCCATCGATATTCGGCATTAGTATCCAGCGTAATGTAAATTTTGCCGGTTTCGCCTGGGGTAGGAAGTGTTGCAAAGCTATTTGCCTCTACTACATCATCTACATAACTGGGTAACAAAGATGCGGCAACCTTTCCTGTGCCATCTAATCCAGCATAACCATTGGGCTGATTTTTATTTGCGGAGTTTTCTGGCGTATACCCCAGATCATTTATCAAAGGAAAGGGCGCAGGCCATATGCCACCGGCTTTAGGCCCGAACATATCATAAGTGCTAACATTGATATAAAAATCGCCATCTACGCCGTCGTTAAGGTTTGATGGGGTAGTTGTACCATGCACTATGGTATTACCGTTTGCTCCTTTTAGGCGAGTGCCCGCTGGCCATGCACCGGCTGACTTTGGACCAAATATATATTGAGTGGTAATATTGTAATAAAAGTCGCCGTTTTGGCCGATTGACGCTACTGGATCTATCGTCCCGTTAAGTACGCTATTGCCACGCGGACCAGCCGGACCAGTTTGCATAGAAAATACCTGATTCCATACACCTGCTGATTTCTTAAAGAAGACACCACTTGCCGTATTGATATACGTATCGTTATTGTTGCCTGTGGATGCCCCCGGATTGGTATTGCCATATAAAACGGTGCCGTCTACAGCATTATTTCCTTGTGGCAGGGTGTAAACAATAGTCCAGGTACTGGCGAGTTTTTGAGCAAAGGCCCCGGTGTTTGTATTTATAAACACATCACCATTCTTGCCTGTATTATTTGGCGGAAGCGTACTGCCAAAAGTGACGTTGGCACCAACGGCTAACTCCGAGCTGATAAATTGGAGCAGTGTATCAAATGCAAATTGATAATCTGTGCCATTTTTTATTAAAACTGAATTATCACTTCCGTTAATGGTCGACGCTATGGGTAAATCGCTTATTTTTTTATCGGTTGCCATCAGTTTAAAAATTCAGTTATAGATAAATTATAGTTATTGTAGGTGCCGGGATAGTTAAAATCTGTTTTATCGATACCTCTGATGCGGGGGCCGGCTTGCCTGGCGCTGTTGTTCTTTTCATTATGGCGCCAAAACGGAAAGTTCTCTTTGTTCTCCCACAAAAACTTTTCAACCTCATTGGCATGGGCATTTGCCGTGCTGCGCTGCTGCTGTACCAATTTTATTATAGCAGATGCCGATAATGGATCTCCATTTTCATGATGCTTGATCACTGGGCCGGTAGACGTATAGTGTATCGCGTCGTTTTCAATAAAACGTGCAAAGGTGAAATAAACGAGCGTTGGGATCAATCCCTCGTACAGTATAATGTGACCGTACTGATCCAGATATTCGGTACCGTTCAGCAGATCTTTGTAATGCTGCGGAGTTTCATCTTTCAGACTACCGTCTTCATTAAAGTAGGTTAAAAAATCATAGTAGAACGCAAGCCCCAAAAATGGTTTCAGATCCAGGTCTTGTGCTTTTTTGATGAACACATTAAGACGTTCAGGTTTTATATTTACAGTGATATCCTCGTATTGTTGAAAAGTGGTTTTATTGATCAAATAGATCATAGCACGGCCCTCCGACCCCTTAAAGGGGGTATTTTAAAGTATTTGTTCATATTAATATTTTTAAAGTGTAACTATCCCCCTTGGAAAAGATTAAGGGCACATGGCTTCGGCTTCGGCCTGTTTAAAACCAAATGCGTGTACCAGTGTCGCTATTTTGTTTTTTGATGGGATGGTTGATAATAACAGATCATTGATGCTGCTTCCTGCTTTAACTCCAATATTATCGTCAGCAATTAAAGTTGGTACAGGTATAATATTCCAGTTATCGGTCGGATTAATATTGATATGGAAATGACTGAATAACTCGGAAAAAGTTTCGGAAAGCTCTAGCCGATCAGGCGAGGTATTATCATTAAATTCAATGATCGCCTCTTTTTTCTCACTGCCATTACTGAGGCCCGACGATTTCTCGGAGTTGATCAGCTCTTTGGGTACCGAAAAGCCTTTAATGATACGTGCCTCAACCGACCTTTCGGTAGTCTCAAACAGTTTATCATTATTTTGAATAGGGTAAGTTTTAAATTCCGGTTTTGTGCTTTCATCCTCGTACTCAATAACAATTATTTTTTGAGCACTTTTTGTCCCCTGAAAAGCACCAAGATCTTTTTCCAGTTGCGACGGAGTGTTTATCCCACCGTACTCGTCGGCATCAGGACGACTATTATCGGCTTCTTCCCGGCGGGCCTGCATAAATAGCATGGTTGATGGTAAAAAGCCCGTGGTAACTTCGCGGTTATTAAAGATCTTAATGCCGGCCTCGGTTTCAAAATCTTCCCAAACAGAGTCAGCTTCTATTAATGGGTAATCATCTACTTCGGGGTTAAAGTATAAAAGCTGACCTTTATAATGCTCCCAGCCACCTGCATCGGCAACCTGTTGTCCAATTATTATAGGATCGGGATTGTATTTATCGAGGAAAGTGATCTTGCTGCGCATGATGTTTTTCCAGGTTTTACGCCCCCAATCCGAATACAGTGCATATTTATCAACAGTATCCTCATTATCTGTATCACCCATGCGTATATCCTCAAACTTTATATAGTTTATTGATGATATTTTAAAGTTTGCATTGTAGTTTACATGGAGACCAAAACCAGTGAACAGGGCTTTATCGGTGGCTAAAGCTTTTAATAATTTAGCTAATGTCAGTCCTTTTTCATTGACAATTTGTTTGCTCAGCGTTTTTATCTCGAAGCCATTACCGGTTATGAACTTTGTTCTTTTATTCCAGCAGTCTTTTGCTGTTGGTGAAGCGGCTACCAGCTCCAACATTCGCTGCGGATAGGCATTGTCCAGATCGTAGTTTAGAATACCATAGGTTTGATTTGGCCGCACTAATATTCTTCGCTCAATTTGCGGAAGATAGGTTTTCATAGGCCATCCTTACCTCCTGAAGAAAGAGCTGACGAATCAACCTTTTTTGTTTTCTGAGCTTTTTTGATTTCTATTTCCTTTTCAGGAGCTTCCACTTCGGAGGTGGGGAAGGCAAACAAACTTATTATATGCGGGTATCTTTCCATGTACCATTCCAATTCAGCATCGGTAAGAGAGTCATTATCATGCACTGCCGCGGAGCCCGGGGCGAACTGGTGCTTGCCGGGTTTTAGGATATATTTTTTTGTCATAAGATCATTAGTCATTAGGTCATAAGTTGATGTTGATGAATTTTATGGTCATTAGCCATTTTATAATGACTAATGACCGAATGACGCCATGATTATGCAGCTACCAAAGCCTCTAACGCGGCGATAGTACTAGCGTAAGTTGCCGTGCCGCTCTGTGGAGCGATAGATACCGCACGGGGAGGGTATGGTTCTTTCAGCTTATCAGGATTAGTAAGCTTTAGTTTGTAGCCGCCATCCAGTGTTTCATCCGCGGCATTGCGTTCCGCATCAGTCAGGATCAATCCGTTTACGGCTCCGAAAAGTTCGATAGCTGAATCGCTTGATTTGTAGTTGTTAACGGTGATGGCGCAAACTCTGCCGTAACCCATGGCGGTTAACTGTGTTTTGATATCTACAGACAGCCCGGCGATATTAAAGTCTATTTCTTCGGTATATCGTGGACCAACCTGGGTTTTAGCTAGTTTTGAGGTTGTCCCAAAACTGTTGTTAGTGCCTTCGAATTTGTAAACTTTGGCTGCGCTAACCGCTGTTAAACCGGTTACGATAAGCGGGTTGGTGATGTCATAAGTGAGTGTAATATCATCCTGGTTAAAGATGTAGACCACATCCTCAATACCCGCTGTAATTGGGTCAGCCGTACCCAGCTTAAACCCTGCATTTATTTTATTATAAATTGACATATTTTAATTATTGAATTATTGATTTAGTGATTGGAGTTAATTATCGAATTATTGATTTAGTGAATTAGTGATTAGGTTAGGCTTTTAATTATCGAATTGATGTGGCGAGTTTTTTTAATTCAATAATTCACTAAATCAATAATTCAGTAATTGCGCGGCTTACGCGCTTAAATAGAATAGCTCGTTGGCGAATTTGTAGTTTACTGCGGCCTTCATGCGGGCCTTCATGCGTACTACGTTATCATTAGTGTAAGGCTTCATGTAAACGGTTGATAGCTCAGAAGCATCACCCAGCAGATCGACCCCTAAGAACAGGTTTGACGAGCGTGCACCCAGGATGGTATTGGCTTGCCAGTGGTTCATCAATTGTAATGGTAAACCCAAGTAGTCCATCTTTTTAGGATCGGTGAAAGCGTTAAGTACATTAACCGCTTTATCTGCCTGTGCCTGGGCGTAGGCATAACCTACGTGTAATGGGATCTGTAGGTTAAAATCAGATTGGCTACGATCGGCTGGATCCAATTGTGCATAGATGCCGGCCAGTACGCCTAATACATTGCTGGCATTGATGTAGCTAACAGTTGCCGCTGTTGATGTACCAGTGAAGGTTGCCGGTTTTCGGGTGTTTACCTCGTTAAAGTTACGTACCAGCTTGAAGCTTGTAGCACTGGCTACTTTAATGAAGTACGATTGTCCCTGTACGTTGATACCAGTAACTCCGTTGGTAGTATCCTTGCTGCTGCCGGTTACACCGGTAATAGTAACCACGTCGCCATCACGTAAAGCGGCTGTGCTGGCTACGGTTACTATACCTGATGCATCAATAGAGGTTGCCGCCATGGATGTGGCTGATTTGCCCAGATCAACTTTGTAAACTCCGGATGCGGCAGCTATGGTTGGTAATAAACCTGCGAAATCGGCAGTAAAGGCAGCTTCTTTGGTGGCACTTTTGCCTAACCAGTACAGGCGCTCGTTAGCTATTTGTATTTTGGTTAAATAACGTTGCACCATAAAGTCAGACAGGTCAACAATACCTTCATAGTCCATAAACGCACCCGGTTTCAAGGCTTGGGCTTCCCATGATTGAGCCAGCTTGTCCCATTGTTCCTGCTTCATGAATTCGTACACTACTGGGTCAAGGTAGCTTTCTGTCTGTTGGGCGGTGGTACCCTGATCGGTGAACAAGCCGGATGGGTTTTGTAGTACAACGTCGTCATCAACATCAAGTATAACCTTGCGCGATTTTACGTCGTTAATTACGGTGAGCAGGCCACGCTTTACGGAATCAGCTTCCAGCAGCGTGCTTGCCATGAACCCGGCCAGCGCTTCGCCGGCATAGGTGTTGTTAGTGAATGTAAATTGAGCCATTTGTTTTTTTAGAATATTGTTTGATTGTTAGTATGCAGTTTGCCGTAGGCAGTATGCAGTTATGAAGGGGTTAGGATTTGATGAGCTAACGGTGAACCGCTAACAGCCAACTATTTTGAAATTGCTTTTTTAACCGCGTTTTTAGCTATTTCGCTTTGTGGGGCGAAGAATGGGGTTGCCTCGACTTTTGCTTTGTTGCTGCGTTTGGAGCCCTCGGGGGTAAAGGTCGATTTGATCTCGTTTTTAACTTCTACGCGTGTTTTTTGCAGGCTATTGTTGGCGGTTTCCAGGGCTACTTTGGCTTCGCTCAATAATGCGTTCTGAGCGTGCAGCCTGGCTTTTAGTTGTTGTACGCGATTCTCCATATCGGCAGGTTTTTTTGATGATTTAAACTTGTCGTCGGGCAGGTCTTCATCATCCTCTCCGTCGCTGGCATCGGTTTCACACGGACTTACCTTTTGAACCTGACCTTTTTGTACGGCTATTTTTTTGCCGTCGGCAGTGGTGTAGGTGTCGGCAGGGGCAGGAGTGGTCATGTCTTCGTCCTGGTACACTTCGGTGCCCTCGTCAATGTCGCCGGCGTGATGCAGCGTGCCTTTGTCGGTAATGGTTTGCTTGTTTACCACTTTTTTGAAGAAGTTCATAATCTTATCCAAAACCGACGTGGTTTTCTCGATAAGTTCTTTGTTTTCGATGTTCATGTTGTTTTTATTGTTTAAGATTTTGTTAATGCATCGCTGGTAAACCGCGGGGGCGGTATCGGTGTATTTTTGGATGAGAGCACTGTTGGTAATGGGCGAGTTGTAATCATCAATGCGGTCAATAAAACCCAGATCAAGGGCCTGGTCGGCAGTCATCCAGGTAACGGAATTGATAAGGCTGTTGATGGTAAGCCCGTCCAGGCCTGATTTGTCCATGTAGATCTGCGCCAGGCGCGATTGTACTACATTGAGCATTTGTACATCTTTTAAAAGCTCATCGGCATTACCGCCAGAGCCCACCATGGGTTTGTGGATCATGAGCAGGGCATATTTGCTCATCACCACCTGCTGGCCGCCCATGGCCACAACCGAAGCTGCAGAGGCGGCCAGCGCATCTATATAAGTAGTTACCTTGCCGGGATATTTTTTCAGCAGATCATAAATGGCGATGGCATCAAAGGCGCTGCCACCTACCGAGCTGATGTGTACTTCCACATCGGCACCGGCTGCTGTCTCCAGCTGTTGTTTGATATAAGCTGATGACAAGGTACCCGAACCTATGCAGTCGGTTTCGGTATCATGTAAATAAATTTTGTAGCTCATGTTTGAGATATTAGATGTAAGATTTGAGTATTGAGATTGTCCGAATCAGAATTTTCAAGATTTTAGAATAGACAGAATAATTTTGAAAATTCTTTAATTCGGTAAATACTGATTCTGACAGCAGCCTTTGAAGGTGTGCTGGTTATTAAAGGTAAAGCAGGTTTGCTTCTGTGTTTAATATGCTGATTGGCATAATTCAAAGATCGTGATTAATTTTTATGTTGATGGTGACAGTGTTTTGTCAGTGAGTGTCTGAACCTTGATTTTCTTGATTTTAGGATTGAAGGATCATTGCATCGGAATCAAGGCAATCTTATAATCCTGAGAATCGCGGTTCATGACTAATTGATATTCAAATATCGGAACAATTATTTATTAGCGTGGTGACAGTAGTTTGTCAGTGGGTGTCTGAACCCTGATTTTCTCGATTTTAAGATTGAAGGATTAGTATAAAAATAATCAGGGTGATCAATAAATCCTAAAAATCAAGGTTCAGACTATTCTGAAAAGCAATTCAACGCCCGCCAGATGGTACGTTCGTCTTTGTTGAATTTTACTTCGGCTTCCAGTACTGCCTGGTTTTTACTAAGGCCGCGTGTTTGCATCTGGGCATCTACCCACAGGTAAATTTCGCGATAGGTAAATATTTTGGTGGTGATGAAACCGGCCTTGTACATGGCCGTAAATACGCCTTCATCAAACAGCGTGTTGGCAAGTTGAATGTTCATGAGCCCCTCCCGTCCCCTAAAGGGGATGCTTTTTAAAGGTAATAGGTTAAACTAATTATTGATATTGTTTATAGTTCCCCCTTCAGGGGGCTAGGGGGCTACAAATTCACCCTGTTAACTGTTTGGGCCAGGATGTTTTGTTGATTGTTGATGTCTTTTACATCTACATAAACAGGGGGAAAGTTGTTGATCATCTGGTAGGCCAGGGTATTGGCCAGCTCTTTTACATCATTTACCGGCTGGTTGTAGTAACGGTTGGCATTGCCGCCATCGGTAAATATACCGCCTATGGCATAGCCACGACTGGTATTGGGTATCGAAAAATCCCTGCCACCGTGAGCCACGTTGATGGCGCTCACCAGGTTACGTGCCCAGGGATTGCGCATGGCTTCTGATACCACAATCGCCTCGCCCGAGCGCAAATAAGCGTTGGTATTATCGGTACGACTGTAACCGGGCAGCAGGGCGCCGCGCCCGTCCGACTGGTAATGCAGACCGCCTTTGGCATATTGCGGTGGTTTTTGGGCCGCGATGGTGGCTACCTGTATAGCTGTGGACGCGATAATTCCCGGGATAACAAATGATGCCAGGATACCCGCTTGCGAAGTGGCCTTAGTAACCGCCAATGCACCATTGATAACCGCCTGTAATATGGATGCTTTTTGTTCGGATTTAAAGGCTTTTACCTTTTCGGCGGCTTCCTGCTTTTGGTATTTGGCTTCGATGGCCTGGCGCTGGGTGCCGGTGAGGCTTTTGTTGCTCAGTTCGGTGGCTTTATCTTTTTCCAACCCCTTTATTTTGGCATCGCTTTGACTTTTGATATTGTTTTGAAGGATGGAAAACGCAGCGTTGGCCACCTGTTGGGCACCTTGCATGGCGAAATCCTTGCGCTGCTGCTCGTACTGCTCGGTAAGCTGGGTAATTTCCTGTTGCTTTTTTGTTTCCAGCTCCTTGATCTTATCGGCATTGCCGGCAGCCAGGGTAATTTCATAGTTGTACTTATCGGTGATCAGCTGTTTTTCGGCATCCAGTTTTTGACCGGGGAGGATGGCTTTATCGACGTTTTTCTGGTCCTTATCTATAGTTAGCCTGTGTTGCTCTGCCTCATTAATCATGTCCTGCATGTGCTTTTTAGCCTCGTCAAAATCGTTTTGATTAAAAGATTGCACCTTGTCCCCAATAGCCAGATGAAATTTTTCCTGTAGTTGTTCGGCCTGCTTATTATACTCATCCTGGCTGATGAGTTTTTTACTCAACTGCTCATTTAATAAAGCCAACTCAGTATCGTAATGCTGCTTATCCAGTTCAATTTGTTTGGCAAAAGTGATGGATTGGGCTTCGAGTAAATCGGTGCCGCGGGTTTGGGGAGTTGTTTTTACGCGGGCTTTTTTAAGTTTCGGATGAGTTGTTAATTCTGTATTATTATCCTGAGCCATAACTTTTGCAATTTTGTTATTGCCTCCTGCAAATTGCTTCAGAAAATCAATTTGATTTTGTAAATCCTGTTTTCTCTGATCCTGTATTTTTCTTGCCTCATCCGCACGATCATTAACTATTTTTCTTAATGCGTCTTTTTCAACGGCTCCAAAATTTCGGATTGCTGCTTTTGCTATTTGAGATTCAGATGCGCCACTTGCTTTTAAACTTTCAGCTGTTGGTGTGATGATCCTCGCCAATTCAGATTGGCGTGCGCTATATATTTTTTTCTTTTGAAAATCAGCATCCAACATTTGTGCACTAAGTTTTTCTATTTTGGCTTCAGCAGCTCTCGCCCTTGCATTTTCAACCAGCGATTTAGTAAGCTCGTCGCAAGTTTTTTTGGCCTTACCGTTCATAATACTTTCATCACTTAAGGCCTTAAGATATTCAGGGAATTCTTTCTTCAGTTCTTTTACACTTAAAAGCCTATCGTTGTATGAATTATTAACATCTGTAGCCGACTTGTAAAGAATTTGAAGCCTCGTAATCTGAGAAGAGGCTTCGTTATTAGATGCCTTCATGACATCGTTAAAATTCTTAAAGTTTTGAATAGATGCATTTAGAGCATCTTTTCCTTTAAATAAAGCTGAAACCCATTTAATTATTTCAGGTGCAAAAGTAGTTAAAATAGCCAATCCACCTGTTAAAGCTGTAGTCCAGGCTAAGGTGGCAGTCCTAACTACTTCTATTACAGTTGCCCATGCTGCAAACGAAGTTGATAAATTGGATATTTTATTATCAACCTTGTCCCCTGATGAAGCAAGTTCCTGGTTTTGAGCATTAAGTTTGTTAAGTGAATCTGTGTATTTGGATAAACTTTTATCCAAAGTATTTACGCTATTTGAGAAAGTATTGAATGGTTGCGAAAGACTATTTATTGAATTGCGCAAGCTATCAAATGAATTTGCATATTGATCAATTTGTTTCTTTGAGTCACTAACATCAATTGATATTTTATTTTCGTCTGCCATTTTATGAGTTTTAAGTTTAATATTATATTTGTTATTATTTTCTTTATAAATTATGAAAAGCTTAAAAACTGAAGGTTTTGGAACTAGAAAAGCATTGGCCCGTTTTGTTAATGAAAACAATATCCAAAAAGAGGATATTGTATCGATAACGGAAGGAACTGGAGGTTTTACTCTCTTTTATTATGAATAGGGAATGATTATCTAAATTGGAAGTCTATACCCACAGCCTCCTATTTTGAGTGTTAAGTTTCACCATTGCGTCAACTACCTCGGGTAGTTTTTCGCCAATGGCTTTTAATCCCGCCTACAAGCCATCGGCAAATTCGGGCAGTTTGCTGTTTACTCCATTTATAGAATTTTTTAGCGCGTCTAAAGCGTTTTTATACTTGTTCGCTCTTGCAATGTCATCATCGGTAATGCCAGTATTGTCGTGTCGATTGGCCATAATAGATATAATGTTTTAAATGCCAATTGACATAATTAAAAAATGAATTTTATATAATTGCATGATTTATTCTAATTTTAATTACTTGAACTCATTTAAATCTTTATCCTCAACTGTTGCCCAGTTTAAATAGAATTCATTATCAACAAACTCAAAGTTTTTAGGTAATTTATCGGGAATTGTATCATTTTTATTTACTACTTTCCAGTTGGGCTCTATGGAGTAAACGCATCGTATGACTTTCCTGTTTTTATAGATATAGGGCAAAAACTTATAATCTATATATGTCCCGATATAAGAAGATTTATATTTTTCCAGACTATCGTCAACAATTGTTTTTCCTGAAGAAATAAGTCTAAATTCAGACGAGGTTGTTGATTTTATTAATCTCAGTAATTCTAATTTTGATACAGAAACATCACTTACAAAATAGCTGTATGCATAAACTTTATCACCTTTGTTAAAGCGATGATTTTTTAGTCTGTAACAATAAGCCTTGATTAATTGGAAATTAAATAACGCTAAACTGGATAGTAATATTAAAAATCCTGCGATGCTAAGTATGATATATTTTTTTGTTTGACATTGAAGGTTAGGTAAAGTAGTGATTTGGAATTTGCTAATTTTATTGGTAAAAATAAATAATAGTTTGAACAAATCAAATAGTGTTAATAATTATTGGACATTTTGAAGTAGGAACATTAAGAGTACCTATCGAGGTATATAACATCATTTAAGGTTACTCAAATTGCCAATTAAATTACGCAAGTTATCAAACGATTTGATCGAACGTTCCAGGCCAAAACCTGTAACAAAATACCGGGTTCATCATCCTATTGAAAAAAATAGCCATATGATCGTTTTAAAATCCGATTACTTTAGCAGTCATGAACGCCTTACCCGTTTTATCAACGAAAACCACATCAAACGCGAGGATATATTGGTTATTACCCAGGATCATCTGGGCATGTTCACCATGTTTTTTTATGGAGATGACTCGGTGGAGGAGATAACACACGGTATATTCTCTTAACCCAGTTTCACCAACTCTACCTTAGTAGGCTGACCGCTGCGCCAGCTTTCAATTTTGTTGATGTAGTAATAACAGCCATCCTGCTCCAGGTAAACGGGGATGAGGAGGTTAAGCTCCAAGATATCGCGTGGACTAAGCAGAAAGTAACGCACAACTTTTTTGGTTTGCTGCAATATTTTCTCCAGTTCGGGGTAGTAGATAATGCGCAGATCTTCCCACAACAGGCTGTGCTCGCCGCCGGATTTATAAAAATAGGGTACTGAAATCATATCATTCACCGTAATACGGTTAGTACCATCGGTAAAGGTAACTGAGGGCGCACCGTTTTGCTGGCGCAGGTCGATCTTCTGATCTATCAATAAACGCGGCTGCGTGTTAATACTGAAATCAATAGCATCGGCATCCTGCGAGGTATCAATCTTTAATATCTGCGCCATGGTGCCGCCAATGTAAGGCCGGTTAAGGGTAGGGGCAAACTGGCTCTCGAACAGGGCGGTAGTTAAAGGTAGGGTTTTATCGGCCACATTGATCTGCGCGTTGCCGAAGTTTTTGGGCAAAATGGCGTCATCGTCCTTATAAGTCATGGTGTTTACCTGGGCGTAGTTGCCCAGCTGAAAGGAAACGGTTTTACCCTGATCGACACATTTGTTTGTCCAGTTTGTGGCCACAGGTATATTATTCACAATATCGCGGAAGGACGAAAAGGTAACCGTACGCGTGGTATTATTGGTTTGGCAAATAATACCAAAACGCTGTAGGGTATCCTTCAGCAGATCTTTTTGGGTAATATCCGGGAAGATACGCTCGCACTGGACATCCTGCCCGAATAACACATCTTGATTATCAGCTTTGATGGTTAGCTCTGTACCGCCGGGCATACTAAATCGCGAACCGGTATAACCCATAAATTCATAACCAACATGCAGTTGCCCGCCAATGGGTAACTCCGCATCGGCGGAGAGGGTTATGGGATCTGTAGTGTTTTTATGAGCGAAGAGGCTAAAAAAGCCCGATTGTTTATCAATAACGATATTATCTTTCAAATCAAAATTCTGAGTAGCCAGTTTTACTTCGCCATTTGCCGGGTCGGTGTAAATGATATTGATATCCAGATTGGAGGCATAATCGCCAACAAATCTGCCGTAGAAATAAAAGGAAGGTATTTTTACCGTAATAGTAACTTTTGAAACTGCCTTGGCGATATACCTGCCTGCTGATGCCTGGTAATTCGGGTCGCTGTTGATTACGTTTTTAAAAACAACTGTGCCGATATTGTTCTGAACCCCGGGATGCGATACATTCAAATCATCGCCCAATGAAGCATTTACACCAAGGGTTGCTGAGTTTTGATAATCGGTACCGTGTTCAAAGTTATCATTGGCAAATTGTACGATCAGTTTATCGTACATGGGTTGTTTGAGCAGAAAAGAACTTTGATCAATCTTGTAACCTGCTGTTTGTGCAAACAATTCTATAGCTGTTTTCAGAAAAAAACCTGGCCGCTGATAACGAACATCAATTTGGGGACTATTTAAAAAATCGGTAGCTATCCGGCCGTAATCAACCACGGGCCATATATAACCGCTGGTGTTTTTTTGTGAATAAGTCATCGTATTCAAATCCCATTGATGCTGATATGGCACAAAAGCATTCTGCTTACCTATATCGGTAGTGTTATCGCCCATGTCATATATCTTCACATCCAGCGCATCGAAAAAATCAACATTACCGCTGAGTACGGTGACGCTGGCAGTATCCTGCTCAATGAGGTTAAGCTGAGCGATGGCTGATGGAACAATTTCCAAGCCATCCTGTATGATCCGGGCTTCGTAATTATCATAGGGAAGATTGGTGGTGAACGACACATCATCCGGAAAGCCCAGGATTTGCCGGTTGCGCTGGGTAAGGGGTAGTTTAAACTGGTTGCTGGTATTGCCCTGCTGGTTTTTCACCTCGGCCAGGTTATTGATCTGGAAGGTAAGCGCAATGGGGCTATCGTCGCTAAGGTCGACCAGTTGATTGTTGAGGTATAGTTGTATCTGGTTCATTTTGATTTCGGATTTCGAATTTGGGATTTCGGATTTATGTTGATTGAGATGTTGGGATTTCTGAACCTTGATTTATAAGATTAAAGGATTTTCCGTCAAATTGAAATCATGGTAATCCTGTAATCTTATAAATCAGGGTTCAGACAAATCCGAAATCGAACATCCCAAATCCGAAATATCCTTACTGCGTTTGTATATTAATAGACGGCATATTGAACGTTACGCTGAATGGCGCCTGCCCGTTGCGGGTTTCATACTCGCTGTAGGTTGCCGTATTGATCACGATGGTTTGCCATTTTACCGGGTTTTTGTTCACCAGCATCTGCACCTTGGGCGAGTATTTGATAGATTGCAAACCTTTGATATCATTAACCGACAGATCCTCGGCCATTACTTTCATTTTTTGCCCAGCCGTTTTGCTGATCACTTGTTCAATACCTTCCTGGTTTTCCCAATCGCTTACAAAATTTTTGATGATCACAGCGTTCTGCACGTCGAGACTTACCTCTTGATTAAAAACAAAACGATAGTATTCCCAACTTCCGCTTAAACCTATCCAACGCAGGTAAACGGAGTTATCATCAACGGCATTATCTATCCTGATAGTTTGGGTTTGGGTAACGGTATGGGTAATATTTTGATCGTCCTTGTATTCGAGGGCAAGGTTCATATAAAAGGCCTCACGCGGGAAGCTGCCGCTAATGCGCAGGCGGTTAAGCCCTAGTTGAGCAGCTAAAGGCGTGTTTACCTGAGTTTGGTCGGCAATGATAAA